>Ga0129299_1002286_pt1 | contig 12720 bp, 9 predicted proteins | sample ConPoolayeCmetaG_FD_94477 | JGI IMG/M metagenome (GOLD analysis project Ga0129299, IMG submission 94477) | Hot spring microbial mat communities from California, USA to study Microbial Dark Matter (Phase II) - Cone Pool mat layer C metaG ... | reverse complement strand
GATCCAGGGCGGTGTGGAGCGATCGGTAGCAGCGGGCGAGATGGTTCCGGTGGTGCGGCCGGGCCGCGAAGCACTGCCAGAGCCCGCGCCGGCAACTGCCTCGGCCGTCGCTTCCAACGCTAGCGAGCCCGCCCCGGTCGCACTGCCGGCCTCGGGCTGGCGTGCGGCGGGCACACGGGGGCCGAGCGTGGCCACCGCCCCGCCCGAAATGCAAGATCCCGACTCCCCAGCGCAAGTCCGCATTCAGGTTACCCACCCTCAGCCGGTGGAGGGCCCGCAGCAGAGGATCTTGCGGTAGGCTCGCTGCGGGCATTACAATACGACCTGTATCTTCCCTGCACGGCGCTAGGGTAATTGCCCTCCGAGTCAGGCAGGCACCGCGGGAGTGCGGCCTAGGCAAGCCGGCTGGGTGAAGGCGTGTACGAGCTTTCTGCCCAGTTTCCAGCCGGCTCTAGCTTCAGTCTGGTGGTCGAAGGCCCGGCGCGGGACGGATACACCACCCTGGTCGATTTCGCCAACCAGCCATGACAGATCAACAGCCTTGAAAGATCAACTGAGGTGCCCCATGCCTCGACGACGATTTCACCGCCGGCGGTTCGTGGGCTTATCCTTGGGGGTGCCACTGGCCGGTGCGGCGTGGGCCTGGGCCGACCGCGCGGCGCTCTGCATCGCCGGAAAGCCCGAAGAGCCGGACAATCCCCTGGTCGAACGAGCTAAAGCCGCTGCCATCGAGGTGCTCAAGCCCTCGCGCAAGGATCTGGAACACGGTCTGGAGTTGCACGCTCGATCGGTGGTGTTCGACGCATATGGTTTTGCCCCTCGGGCGGCTGTCGACGGCGAGGTCGTGCGCGCTGCCATAGAATCGGGCGCATCGGCAATCGAACTCCAGGACCTGGAAGAAGACATGTCGATGACCCGGTGCGTGAACGATCCGGATGAACGTGCGGAGTTTTTGGGCGCATGGAAAGCGGCCGGCGTCACGTGCATCTTCCAGAATGCAGGCGAGGAGGGAGAAGACCCCACGCGCCTGATGAAACGGCTCGCCCGATTCACCTACGTCACCGACATGCTTCGGCCGGTGGTTGCCAAGGCGGTGACGGCCGAGGATGTGGTCGCGGCCAAGAAGCAAAACTGGCACTGCCTGTGTTTCACTGGCAACGGCGTGCCCCTGCCGCAGCAGTGGGTATCCGTCGCCGAGGAGTTGAGATACATCCGGATATTCTTCCAGTTGGGTATCCGGATGATGCACCTGACGTATCAGCGGCGCAATGTGATTGGGGACGGGTGCGGTGAGGCGGCCAATGCCGGGTTGAGCGATTTCGGCCGGGCAGTAGTCGCGGAGATGAACCGCGTCGGCGTAATCCCGGACGTCGCTCACAGCGGCTGGCAGACCAGCTTGGAGGCGGCTAAGGCCTCTACCCGGCCTGTCGTCGCCAGCCACACCACCTGCGCCGCGCTGCACAAACACATCCGCAGCAAGCCGGACGAGGTGATCCGGGCCATTGCCGACACGGGAGGGTACGTAGGTATCTGTTGCGTGCCCGCTTTCTTGGGCGGCAAAGGGGACTTAGCCGCCATGCTTGACCATGTGGACTACGTGGTCAGGCGATTTGGCGCGGATCGCGTAGCCATCGGCACCGACGCGGCATACGTTTCGCGGCATGCAGCGCGCCAAAGCACCAGGACACCTAAGCGGCCGCCCGCCAGGCCTCGCTGGGCCGCACTCTGGCCTTCCGGCTCGTTCAGCTCGGTCTCCTCCACGGCGGCGCAAAGCCTTGCCTGGACCAATTGGCCGCTGTTTACCGTAGGCCTCGTGCAACGCGGCTACCGCGATGAGGATATCCAGAAGATCATTGGCGGGAATGTGCTCCGAGTATTGCGGGAGACGGCCCGTCAAGCGTAAGTGACGGCCAAGGATGGCCCCGGTAGCAATCCCGAAATTGGCAGCCCAGACTGCCAATTCGGGGCGAAAGAGCCGATCGTTGGTACTGCGAGCCGTTCGCGGTAGGCACTCCGCCCAGTGCGGCCGGTTCAAGCAGGCTCCTGGGCGCTGGCACGGAAGTACCTTTCCAGTTGTTCCAGGGTCCGGCCTTTGGTTTCGGGCATGATTTTCCAGGCGAAGTAGAAGGCGGGCGAGACCAAAGCGGCGTAGATGGCGAAAGTGAGAGCGGGGCCGAGGGACTCGCGCATCGTCGGGAAGGTCTGGCAGACCACCGTATTGGCAGCCCAAAGCGAAAGCGTGGCGATAGACATCGCCCGGCCGCGGATTCGCGTGGGAAACACCTCAGACATGAACACCCACGGAAGCGGTCCCAGAGAGAAGGCGAAACAGGCCAGGTAGGCACTCATGAAGAGGATTAGCCAGAAGGGTTGCGTCATTCCCACTGCGAAAAACGCCCCCACCATCACCAGCGAACCGAACACTCCCAGATTGCCCCAGAACAATAGCGGGCGCCGGCCGAGGCTGTCGACTTTCCACATGGCCAAGACCGTGAAGACGACGTTGACTAGGCCGAGCACCACTTGCCCGCTCAGCGCCTTGCCAAGCTGGAACCCGGCGCTGTCGAAGATCTTGGGCCCGTAGTAGATAATGGCGTTGATGCCGCTGAACTGGGCCGCGCAGGCCAAGAATACGGCCATGGCCAGCGCCCGGCGCATTCCCGGCTCGAGCAATTGCCGCAAATCGCCTGTCTCTTGGGCGATCGTCTGGCGAATCTCGGCCATTTGGGACTCAGCCTCGGCTGCGCCGGTGATTCTGGCCAGGATGGCCAGGGCCTGGTCGTCGTGACCTTGTTTGGTCAGCCAGCGGGGGCTTTCGGGGACCAGGGCCAAGAGAACCAAGAAAGCAAGCGCGGGGAGCACCATCGAGCCGAGCATCGTGCGCCACACCTGGTCCACCAGAAACCAGTGATACCAGCCGCCGGGCGCGATTGCACCAGCCGATCGCTCGGAAAGCTCCAAGAGTGCGGCGTTAGACAGATAGGCCGCCAGGATCCCGATGGTGATCGCGAACTGGTAGAAGGAGACCATGCGTCCGCGCAGCCGGGCCGGCGAGATCTCGGCGATGTACAAGGGCACGACCATGCTGGCGATGCCGACGCCCAATCCTCCGATGAGCCGGGCGAGAGCCAGGACGTGGGGGTCGGGCGCCAGCGCGCAGCCGACGGACGTCAGTACAAACAAACCTGCGGCGAGCAGCAGGACTTTCTTGCGGCCGAGATAGTCGCTGAGCCATCCGCCCACCCCCGAACCAACCAGACACCCTACCAAGGCCGAACTGACGATCCAGCCCAACATCAGCGGTCCCAGGGCGAATTGTTTTTCCAGGAATCCTTGCGCCCCGGAGATCACGGCAGTGTCGAAGCCGAACAACAGCCCGCCCAGCGCAGCGATAAAGCAAAGCGCGCTAAAGTAAACGAGGCTGCCGGTCTGGGCAAGGGGTTTGGATGGCGTCGAGGGCATGGGTCGGCTCACGGGGGCTTGCCTGATCGACCGAGGGCGATTGGCGGATAGGATAAACGTCCGGCTGGCCTTTGGCAAATGCCCGCCAGCGTTTTCCATCACAGTTTCGCCCGGTAGTAGGCGAGGATATCCCTTCTGCCGACGACGCCGATGAGTTTCATATCGGGCCCCACGACGGGAAGACAGCGCAGCCGCTTGGACTGGAGGATGCGGATGACGCGTTCCAGCCGGCAGGTGGGCGGGACGGTGAGGACGCCGCGAGTGAGCACGTCGCCCACTTTTTTGTCGAGGCTCGCAGGCGGCATCAGGTCCGTCTTGGAGAGCATTCCGACAAGCCGTTGCTCGGCGTCCACGACCGGCATGGAGGCGATTCCTCGCTCGAGGAAGATATCCAGTGCGGTCCTACAGGATTCCTCCTCGCGGATGGCCAGCACCTCGCGATTCATGATGCTTTCGACGGTCACGCTCAGCGCCTCGCGGTAGCGCTTAAGATCGAGGACCATCTCCAGCTCGCCCACATGGCCCTTGGTGAGGTATTCGAAGCCGCACTTTTTGTAGACCCGCCTGGCCTTGACGTTGGTGGCCTCTACGGAGAGGCGGATGGTCTCGAAGCCGATTTCGCAGGCCAACTGGACGGCGCAGCGGGTCAGCTCGGTGCCGATGCCCGTGTTCTGTAGCGGCGGCGAGACGACCACCAGGTATTCGCAGACGCGGTCGTCGACGGGAAACAGTGCGGCGTGGCCCACCACGCCCTCGCCGAAGGAAAGCGCTACCAGATTGATCCCGTTGCGGATCATGTGCTGGACCCACTTCACGCAGGCCTCGTCCTTGATGGGCGGCAGGCCCTGGAAGGAGTTGCGCGGCTGATAGGCGAGGTACATTTCGATCAGGCGCTGGCATCGTTTCTCGTCCAGCGCGGCGATGAGGATCGGTTCGCCTTTCTTGTTGATGAACGCCTGGGGGAGATTGTAAATCGCGGAATCCTCGTTTCTGGGATCCATGGCGAGGTCTCCCTGGCCGACGGTTGCGGGTCAAATGCCCTTCTGCATGCGCCACGCCTTGATGTAATCGTCGCTATAGAGGCACTTTTCCAACAGGACCTCGGCGGTGATCGCCGCCTCGACCAGTTCCTTGTCGGCGGCGTCCATGATGGCGGCATCCAGGCCGGCCGCAATGGCCATCACCAGGTAGGTCCGATTCAGCAGGCGGTTCATGAGGCATTTCTGGCTCACGTTCGACAAACCGAGGATGAAATGCGGCGGCGGATCGCTGGCCGTCGCCAGTTGCCGGATTGCTTCCATCACGTTTGCCGGCTGCTTGGGGGCCACGTTGACGGGGAGGATGATGGGATCGATGTAGATGTCCTCCGGGGCGATGCCGGCCTCCAGGGCTGCCATGAGAAATGCGGCGCCGCATTCGACGCGTTTTTCCACGTTGCCTGGCACACCCTCCTGATCCATGGTCAGCCCGATGATCCCCGCCTGATTGGCCGCGGCCACCGGGATGAGTTTCGCCATGCTCTCCGGGGCCGCCGTGCACGAGTTGATCACCAGTTTCACGTCCGGCAAGGCCTGCTTGACCTTGGGCACGACTTCGGCCAAAAGATCCGGTTTAGCGCTGTCGAGCGACAGCGGCTTGTCGCTGACCTGGCGGATAGTCTGAGCGAGCCAGAGGAAGTTCTGGGCCGGGTCGCCCTTGGTGGGGCCGAGGTTCACGTCGATCACGTCCGCACCGCCGGCCACCTGCTCTCGGACCAAATCCTGGATCACGGCCGGAGACCTGTCGTTGATCGCGGCGCGCACGTCGCGATACATGCCGTTGATACGTTCGCTGAAGATGATCATCGGGCTGCTCCTGCGACGAGTTGGCTGATGGTTGTGCGGACTGCCTGAAGGGCCTTGGGGTGACGCAGAATCAAAAGGTCGGCTCCGCCCTGGAGCAGGTCGGTGGCTGTCACCGCCTCCCAGGTGGGCCCGCGATAGTCCAGCGGGCCCCACGCGGCTTCTTCGCTTCGAGCCTCTTTGGCCCGCCAAGCCTCGTAACCTACGTCCAACAACACTGGCTGCGCCATGAGCCGATCTCCGGAAAGGGCAGCCAGCCGTCCGCGCTCCAGTATCGAATAGATATAGTCCATCCCGTAGCCCAAAGAGGCTGTGCTGGGATAGATCACGATATTGGTCAGGGGAAAACCCATGTCGCTAACCAGGATGTTTACTTGCTTGGCCTTGTTGATGTCGCAAGGGGACATGGCGATCAACTTGTGCCCGTAGGCCTGCGCCGCGGCGGTGAGAGTGCGGTACTCGCTTTCTGTGACTGCCCCCAGGAGGCAGTTTTCGCCTTGGGCTGCCTCGGCGACCTTGGGCATCACTTGCTGATCCTTGGCTGGCACGTCGCAGCCCCAGATGATCAGCGGCAGGTCCACGGCCTCGAGCACTGCTTTGACGGTTTCCACGGCTTGCTGGGGCGAGCGATCGCCTTCGTCCGGGTGAGTTCCCACCAGGCGGAGATTGATCAAGTCGGCCCCCAGTTCCTTTGCCCGGCACGCCCAAGCCGCCGGATCAGACCAAACGTCGCCGTAAACGTCTTCCAGCGGCTTGGGCCAGCCGGAAGGTGCTTTATCCAATACGTCGAGGGCGAGTGCGGGCGGGTGCGGCGTCTCGCCGTCGAAGCTCAGAAAGGGAATGCCCGACGCGCCGCCGATCGTCACCGTGCGGCCGCGAGTTCCCCCTTCAGCCGGCGTTGCCCCCAGAGTCATCGGGTTGACCCGGCCTGACCATTTTTCTTTGCTCTCAGGGATGATCATTGCGGTTCTCCTGAAATCGGTTGTCTATCTAGCGGAAAGGCGGCTGGCACGCATGACAGCTCAAGCCGCATCGCCCGAACCACGCTGCGCACCGCTTCAAGCGCCGGGTTCTGGTCGGGGAGGCTGAAAACGTCCCGCCCGGTCGCCCCAGCCTGCTCGACCTGTTCGTCTTGGGGCACTTCGGGCAAGCGCAGCACGTCCAGTCCTCCCAATTCGCGGTGGATCTGGTCAGGCGAGTGGCTCGGCCCCACGCGATTGATCAGCACCGCGCGCCGGCCGATGCGAATCGGCAATCGGCCGGACAGGTCCAGGATTCGCCTAGCCGCGCGCCAGGCCGGCTTGGTGCAGTCGGTAACCACCACGAGGAAGTTGACCTCGTTGGTGGTACGGCGAGACAGGTGCTCCATGCCCGCCTCGTTGTCGATCACCACCGCCGCGTAGTTCCCCGCCAGCGCGTCCAGCGACCGCCGCAAGAGGTTGTTGACATAGCAGTAGCAGCGTGGGCCTTCAGGCCGACCCATGGTCACTAGGTCGAATCCGTCGGCTTCGGCGAGGGCACGTTGGATCTCGTCGTCGATGGCGCGGGCGCGACCCAATCCGCTGGCAGGCGAGCCTTCGGGGCTTGAGAGTTGCTCGCGGATCTCAGCCAAAGGAGTCCCCGGCTCTATCCCCAGGGCTTCCGCAAGGTTCGAGTTGGGATCGGCATCTACGGCCAGAATCGGACGGATGGCCAGTTCTTTCAGCGCACGAATGGCCAGTGCGGCGAAGGTCGTCTTCCCCGTGCCCCCTTTGCCGGCAATCGCTATTGACAGGCTCAAGGTTGCTTCGCTTTCTGTGCAATTGCGCGCAACTTGTCGGGCGGCGGCTCGTTCGGCCGTGTTCTAGCCTCGCGCCAGTCCAGTCGCTCTGCTACCGAGGGAAACCGCGACAGGTCGGTGTGCGGCAAAAAACAGGCCGAAGTGAAACGCTCCATGTAGCCCGGCTCTACAATCAGTTCCCGGTACGTGATCCGGTCCCGGATCTGCTGCACCTCGTCGAACATGGCGCGGCTGAGCATTGCCAGTTTGGCCCCGGTCACCGAACTATTGCCGATGAAGTGGATACGGTCGACGGGTAGATCCGGCAGCAGTCCGATGGCGATGCAACTGGAAACATCCAGCCGGTTGCCGAATGCCCCGGCCAGGTAGACCTTCGCAATGTCGGAAAACGAGACCCCCACGGATTGCACCAGCGAGTCGGCCGCGGCATAGATCGAGCCTTTGGTGCGGATCAGGTTTTCCACGTCGGTTTGGGTCAGCAGGATGTCGCGGCCGGCGCCGGACTGCTGGGCGGGGACCAGAAGGAACGCGGGTCGGTCGTCCTCCTGGCTGACGCACAGCCGGTCGGCCGCGCGGTCCGATCTGAATCGGCCGCTGCGATCCACCACGCCGGCCAGAAACAAGCCGCAGAGTGCGTCGATCAGGCCGGTGCCGCAAACGCCCAGAGGCGGCCGGCCGTCCATGGTGGTGACGGAGACGGCCAGCCCCGGCCGGAAGATCCGCACACTGTCGATAGCACCGCTGGTCGCTCGCATCCCGCAACTGACCGAGCCGCCCTCGAACGCCGGGCCGGCCGAGGCCGAACACGCCAGCAAAAACTCGCGATTCCCCAGTACCACTTCGCCGTTAGTTCCGATGTCCAGCAGAAGCGACAGCGCATCGTCGCGGTGCATCCCCGAGGCCAAAATACCTGCCGTGATGTCGCCGCCGACGAAGCTGCCGACCATGGGGAGTGTATAGAGGATTCCCCGTGGATGGATGCGCAGGCCGACCTCCGCAGCTCTCACGGGCGGTGGGCTGGTGGCAGAGGCGACAAAAGGCGCCAGCCGGATCAAATCGGTCTCCAGGCCCAGCAGGAAATGGAGCATCGCGGTGTTGCCGGCGGCGACCACGCAATGGACGTCCCCCCGGCCCACCTGCGCCCGCTCCACCAAGTCGTCAATGAGCGTCTCCACGTCCTGGATGACGGCCTGATGGAGCGTTTCTGCGCCGCCGACCTGGCGCGCGTAGTTGATGCGGCTGATCACATCGGCGCCGAACTTGATCTGGGAGTTGTACTTGGCCGCGGCCTCGCGTGTCACGCCGGACGTGAGATCGACCAGGTGCGCCACCACGGTAGTAGTGCCTACGTCCAGAGCCAAGCCGAAGTTACGGTCGGAGGTGTCGCCGCGCTCTACGTAGAGCACCTCGTTGACCGCCCCGCGAGATGCCACGGCAGCGGTCACCCGTCCATCCCAGGTCCAATTCCATGAGAAGCGTTTGGTTTCGATGCGCCGCAACAGGCGCGGCAGCTCGCGCGTGATTTTCAGCCCCATCTGAAGCGGCCCGGGATGTCTGCTACCTACGGCCGCCAATAGCCGCTCCTGGTCCGCAGTGGGATCCTCCAAGGTCGGTTCTGGCAAGGTGAGGAAGTGTTTCTCGACCAGGGGGGCCAGTTGCGTGACCGGGCGGTGCGGCAGGCGGTGAGCGAAGTCGCGAAATCGCGCACTCTCCTCACCGATCCCCACGTAGCCGGCCAGGCGAGACTCCGGCGGGACCTCCACGACCAGATCGGTTCGAGGAGTCACCTGGCAGGCCAGCACGTAACCGCGGCGGATTTCGTCCCGGGTGAGAAACTCGGTCGACTCGCCTTCGACTTCGCCCTCCCGAACAATCACGCGACACTTGCCGCAAACCCCTTCCCCAGCGCAAACCAACCCCACGTACACCCCTGCCTTGCGCGCCGCTTCCAGCAGGGTCTTGCCTTGCTCGATGGTCGTCTCGCGCCCTTCGGGGAGGAAGCGGATGCACAGGCTGGCCACGATCAGACCTTCCACTGCTTCTTGAGGTAGCTGGGGATTCCGGAGGCCTCCTTGGGGCCGACCTGGACGGACCATCCGGATTCGTCTTCGACTCCCGCCGATAGCACAGCCACCAGGCCCGGCAGCACCAGTTTGCGGTGCGCGAGCTTCTCTTCGATCCCGGACGCCTTCAGAGACTTGGTGATTGTCGTGGCGTTGAACTTGTCGGAGGCCCAGGCTGTCAGCACCGAGGTTCCTTCCGTGTCCACGGAGAGGATGTAGGCGGGCACCCGGCTGGCTTCCACCTCGCCCTCGACCGAATAGTAGCTGAGCGAAAAGTTTGTGGTGACCAGAAGGGGCGACTCGGCGTTAACCTCCCCGACCGTGTACAGCTTGGGCTCGACAGCCACCGGCTTCTGCGGATCCGTGAAGATATCCTGGCGCGTGGTAAGGATGGGGAGGAACTGCCAGGGCTCGATGGCATCGGTCACCACGATGCCTGCATACTTCGCCACATACGTGCTGGCCTCCGCCGCTTGGAGCATGGGGTCGCTCTCGGCAGTGAAGGCGATCGTGGGATACCCGAGCGGCCGGAAGTTCTTCAGCGCCAAGCGCCGGATTTTCGTCAACGCTTCGAGCGTCGGCTTCAGTCCCCGCGTACCGGGATCCAATACGATCTCTTCGACGCCCGCAGCATTGATCTTGCCGGTCAGGTCGGCCAGTGCCTCCAAGCCGTCGGCGCGAATCGCCAAGGGGCAGTTCTGCTGCTTGGCGATTGTGGCTGCGGCAAGGGCCTGCGCGGGGTCGGAAATGTACAACAGCGGCCTGCGCCCGGTCAGCGCTCCGGCTGCCCGCTGGAGATTGTCCGCCTTCGCCGAAATGAGCAGGCAGGCGCGGTCGGTTTTTTGGGCGGCTTGGCGTGCGGCGTGCTCGAACCGGGCGGGATCGCCCGAGTCGTTCTGCACCGCCACCATGTCCACGCGAATGCGCGTCCCCACGCGCTCGAAACAAAGCCTGCCGATCGCCTCCAGACGTTGCCCCAGCGCGCTATCGTCCAACGTGTCGGAAACCGTCACCGCCAGGGCCGTTGGGCGATGGAACTTCTCCTCGTGGCGATAAAGCTGCGTCTCATTGCCGATTTTGATTTCGGCGGCGTCTGTGCCGATAGTGACCAACTGGATGGGAGGACGGGAGGCGGATTCCAAGGCGGCCTTGGCCGACGCCGTGACATGAGGGCACTTTTCCAATGCCACCTGCTTGGCCGCCATCTTCATGGCAAACGCCAGGCAGGTGGGAAAGCCGCAGTCCTTGCAGTTGGTCTTGGGAAGATGCTTGTAGATTTCCAGGCCAGTCAGCGCCATCTTTTTTCCTTTCCGACTAGGACCATTTGCTGGACCGATTGTCTATACCAGTGGGGGCAGCGCCAAGGCCGGGTGGCCCACCTTCTCCAAATGAGCTAACACCTCTTCCTCCGTCTTGGCGTCCTCTTCCGTGGCGATTTTATCCAACAGATCGGGCTCGCCGATGCGGGCGGCCTCTTTCTGGAATCGCTCGCGAATCGCCTCGCGGAGTTGCTTGGGCATCCAGACCAGACGCTTGACCCCTCCGTCGGCAGCCAAGAACTTGGGGCTGGAAAGGTACAACCGGCCAACGCCCAGAAAGCCAGGCGTCTGGGCGCCGCCGCCGGTCACCGAAGCCAACTCGCCAAAGCTCATCCCGGACGGCGTCACCTCGCCGAATTCCCGGTTCACCACCATCACACCGTTGGCCAACGGCAGAATGGCCACGATGCACTCGAAGCACCCGCAGCTCGTCATGGGTGCTTCCAAAAGACTGTAGGCGCAGAAGCGCTCTACCTTGCGGTTGGAATGCTCATAGACGAACTTGTTGACGCCCTCCCACTCGCCTTTGACTGGGTCGAGGGTTCGGCCCTTGGGGATCGGCTGGTTGGGGCCGGTGGGGCTGATTTCGTAGTTGGCGCGGCCGTCCAGCCAGTTGTACGCCCCGCAAAGCCCCAGGCGCTGCGGCGTGATCACGCAGACGTGATCCGGTGCGTAGCTTTGGCAGACTGTGCAACTGTAGAAGACGTCGACCGATTCGTCGGTCATGCCGGCGATGCGGTCGTCGCGGTAGGTAAAGGCGCGGCGGCCTTCTTCGATGAGTTTTCGCACCTGCTGTTCGTCAGTGAATAGTCGCACAGCCACTTTGTCGACTATCCCGCCGTATTCCTCGTGCAGCTTCGCGTGAAGAATGACTCCCAGATGGCGCAAGCGAAAGCCGGCGGCAAACGCCTTCTTACTCACGCGGCACCAGATCTGGTCGCGCTGGCCGGTGTGCATGAAGCCCATGGCGTGGCTGGTCCAGCGGTGGATCTGGCGTTCGAGGATGCCCTCGAAGTCTCGGGCCATTTTGCGTCCTGCGACGAGGACTTCGATTCCCAGCGGCATGGCTCCGCCCTCGGTCGCCGAGTCGATGTCCGGCCCAAAAAGCTCCACCTGGCCGTCCTGGACCTCGCTGCCGTCGACGGTGTGGACGTACTCGACGGCGGGCGAGTACTTATAGCCGAACTGCACGTGCATGTCCTCTTTGCGCACCCGCTCGCCCTCGAACGCTGCCGCGTAGCCCACCGGTATGTCGATCTTCTCGATCTTGACTTTAACTGCTCGGGTGTCGATGCAGGTGGGCACGAGCTTCTCGTGATCCGTCTCTACCACCAGTGCCTCGCGCACGGTGACGCCGGTGGGCCGGATTTCCGGAGTGGTCGTCGAGTCGGAGATGACCGGATAGCCCATCAGGATCGCCCCCGCCCCCATTGCATACCAGTCATCGGGGATCTCGCCGAAGGTGATGCCGAAGGCGTGAATGCGCCGTTTGGTGTAGTCCAGGCACTTGCGCGATTCCCCGCGCTTGTGCCCGCCGAATGTCAACGCGCTGCGGATCGACCAGTTGAGCACGTAGATCCCGTCGAGGGTGTCGGGACCGACGGGCACCACGTACAGGTCCCAGCATTCCTCCATGGGGGCGTCGTCCGGAAAGACGCCGCCTTCGACCATTTGCTCGCGCATCGTCTTGCCCTCGCGGTTGGCGCAGAGGAAAACGAGAATGTTCCGTTTTTGCAGCTCGCGCACGACCCCGACGGCTATCTCGGTCGTGGGCGCCGGGCCGAGAATCAGGGCGAAACCCGGCATCCGGCCGTCGACCAACTGGATTCCCAGTTCACGCATGATCGTGTCGGAGATGAAGCCTTGCCAGCCAGGCGGCATCACATGGCCGTTGACCGTGCGCAGTGCGACCAGGACCTCCTGCGCAAGCATAGTGGCCGCTCCGGCGTCCAGGCCGTCGCCCAGGTACGGAAGCCACAATTCCTCGGAGGGTATCGGCTGAAGCAGCTCGCGAGCGTGTTGCACCTGCACGCGCAGGTCGCCAAGCGTCTTGGCTTCGAGGCCCATCAGGGCATAGGACATGGGCAGGTAGTAGGCGGTTTGGGGGCCCCAGCCGACAGGTTTGTCGGGCCCATGCTCGGCCAAGGCCTTTTCCAAAGCCTGTTCAGCTTGGCTGACCCAACTGTGGGCCCCGCGAATCACCTGCGTGAACACCTGTTTGGACATCAGCGCCTCCACTTAGCGGAATCAAGAAG
>Ga0129299_1002284_pt1 | contig 12728 bp, 7 predicted proteins | sample ConPoolayeCmetaG_FD_94477 | JGI IMG/M metagenome (GOLD analysis project Ga0129299, IMG submission 94477) | Hot spring microbial mat communities from California, USA to study Microbial Dark Matter (Phase II) - Cone Pool mat layer C metaG ... | reverse complement strand
GTCCACGCTGATCGAGACCCGCACGGCCTTGGGTGCCCGCGCCTCCATTGAGGCGTTGGTCAAGATCACGCCGACCAGCGCCCGACGCCTCGAACCCGACGGCAGCGAGGTGGAGGTCGATCCGAGCGAGTTGAAGCCGGGCGACATCCTTCGCGTTCGCCCCGGAGACAAGATCCCCGCGGACGGGGAGGTCATCCGCGGCGAGTCCACCGTGAACCAGGCGACCATCACCGGCGAGTCGTTGCCGATCGACAAGACGCCCGGGGAGGAGGTCTTCGGCGGCACGATCAATCTGACGGGGATGCTGGACGTCCGCGTGACCAAGGAGTGGAAGGACAACACGCTTCAGACGGTCCGCGAGCTGATCGCCAACGCGGAGAAGACCAAGATCCCGCTGATGCGGCTGATCGACCAGTACGCGGCGTGGTACACGCCGACGATCCTGATGATCGCGGGCATCGTGCTGTTCTTCACGCAGGAGATGGACCGCGCGATTTCGATCCTGGTGGTGTCGTGCCCGTGCGCGTTGATCCTGGCCACCCCGACGGCCATGGTGGCCGCCTTGTCCGCCGCCGCCCGCTTGGGGGTACTGGTGAAGAACGTCGTCCATCTGGAATGGGCGCGGGGGCTGACGGCGATGGTCTTCGACAAGACCGGAACGCTGACGACCGGTGAACTGTCCGTCACGAGCATGAAGCCCGCCCCCGGGGTGGACGGCGCGGAACTGCTCAAGCTGGCCGCCTCGGTCGAGCAGATGAGTCGTCACCCCGTGGCCCGGGCGGTCGTGGCCGTCGCCCACAAGGCCCGGTTGCAGCTCGAACACCCGACGTCCTTCGAAGAGGCGTCCGGTCGGGGTGTCAAAGGCCGGCTCAACGGAACGACCGTCATGGTCGGCCGATCCGCATGGCTGAAGGACCAGGGGGCGGATCTGAGCCTCCTGCACCACCCGGAATACCGCGAACCCGAAGGGGTCAGCACGCTCTACGTGACCCGCAACGACCGGTGCATCGGATGGATTGGTCTGGAGGATCGCACGCGTCCCGAGGCCCGTCAGGCCATTGACGAGCTTCGCAAGTTGGGTCTTCGGGAACTCATCATGGTGACCGGCGACCGATGGTCGGTCGCCCGGCGGGTCGCCAAGGAGATGGGATGCTCGGATGTCCACGCCGAGGTCCTTCCGGACCAGAAGCTCCGTCTGGTGGATCAACTGAAGGCCAAGGGACATCGGGTGGCGGTCATCGGGGACGGGGTGAACGACGCGCCCGCCCTGGCCGCCGGCGACCTGGGCATCGCGATGGGGGCGGCGGGGTCCGACGTGGCGATCAACTCGGCCTCGATCGCGTTGATGAGCAACGACCTGGGGCGACTGCCCTTCCTGATCCGACTCTCCCGCGCCACCACCGGCGTCATCTGGCAGAACCTGTTCTTCGGGGTCATCTTCATCATCGTCACGGTGACGCTGGCCAGCATGAGCTTGATCAAGCCGATGCTCGCGGCGGTGCTGCACCTGGCCGCTTCCACCCTCGTGGTGTTTAACAGCGCCCGGCTCATCCGGGCCGGTGAAGAACTCGTCCCCCATGTTCCGGCGAGGACCCCCGCCGAACCGGTCGGTGAACTTCAGCCCTCGACGGCATGAGGCTTAGGTTTCCTCCCACGAGCCCGTCGCGACGAGGGCACCGGACATGGGAACCTGATGCCTGAGGCCCCCAGCAGTGCCGATTTCTCCTTCTATTCTTTCGCCGTTTCGCCGTGTGGACGTTTCGACCCGGTTGATTTGTCGATGTTTCAACGTGTCGCCGTTTCGACGTTTCCCCTATCCTCTCCTCACACACCCATCGAACAGATGGGGACGTACTCTGTTTTTAGGCATGGTTCAAAAACGGGGACAGGCACCTCGCCGGAACCCGTCCCCACCCCCTAGCGACCAGAGTGCCCAACGGCGTTGGGAGCGTCCCCAGTTTTCTCCAGTTTTCTGCACTGCCTCTTGTGTCTTGCACCGTAACTCTTCGTTCAACGGTTGTCGTCCCGATCGGGTAATCCTACCATGCTGACGCGTTGTTCGCGGAGCGATTGGGAAACCGTGTCATTCGGGCAGGCCGCGTGCGTTGGGGATTGCCCCCGGGCGCGAGCCGACCCCTCAGGAGAAGACAGCCGATGCGACGCCATCCGCACCGTTGGATCCTCATTACCGTACTCGCCTGCAGGGCAAGCATGGCCGCTGCCCCGGCGACGCGGCCCATCCCCTTCGCGGGGTGGGAGGAGGCCGACCTTCGCCGAGGGGTCATGCATGAACTGAAGCGATTTGCCGAAGCGTTCCGTGATCGGCCGGCGGCCGCCGATGCGGTGCGGCTCGTCGCCGAAGACGAAAAATCGACCGATCCGCATGGTTGGATGGGCGGCACGTTGGACTGGGTCGATCGGGCGCTGAAGGCCAACCCCCCCTCCAAGGAGAACGATCGAGTCCGCAGGGCGATCCTGCTGATTGCGGACTATCCCCTGCATGTGGATCGGACCTACATCCGCGGGCTGCCGAAATACGGGCCCGAATGGGCCGAAGCCGTCGGCCGGTATTTTCAAAGGGTGGTCGGACCTGCGATCACCCAGATCGCCACCGCCCAGGTCGAGAAGGGCCTCGACGTCTGGAAAGTGTACAACATGGGCTTCGTGGTCAAGTCGAAGAACCACTGCATTGGGTTCGACATTCATCCCGGCTCCGTGCAGAACTCCTATGCGCTGAGTGATGAGCAGCAGAAGGTTCTGATCGACCGACTGGAGGTCCTGTTCATCACGCACTGGCACCTCGATCACCTGAACGAGCGGTTCGTCAGGCGGATGCTGAATGCCGGCAAGACGGTGGTCCTGCCGACACCGGTGCGAACGGACCTGAGGCAGGACACGGTCGTGCGGTTGTATGAGCTATCCGACCACCCGACCGACATCGGCGGGATCAAGGTCTACACCTTCCCCGGTTGGCAGGGACGTGATACGCCCGTGGGCGTCTACGCGGTCAACCTCGACGGGTACTGGGTTTCGCACAACGGCGACAATCGACGCACCGAGATCTACGCGGAGATCCCCAAACGCTGCACGGTGGACGTCCTGCTGGCCAACTGCTGGTCGGGGTTTGCCCCCTATGCCACGGCTACCAAGCCGAAGTTGATGATCACCGGGCACGAGAACGAACTGGCACACCGTGCCGACAGTCGAAGGCCCTTCAGCGAGATGTTCGGCATCCTGGACGAGATGGAGAACCCGCCGAACCACCGAATCCTTCAGTGGGGCGAGCACGTGCATTGGGAGCCGTGAGGTCTCCGCCGAGAGGTAAGCCGCCTTCAGAAACGTTTAGACAGTAGCCCGGTCCGGGCGACATGCTCCCGACCGGTCCACCCTGATCCGTTGAATGTCGGGGGAGAGTCAAACGGCAATTGCTCCCGATCCCGTTTCGCAAGTCGCCTCGCGCCGATACAATCCCGCGCACTTGGGCACTACCCTCCGACGGGTCTCAACAAGGAGCTTCGCCGATGGCCATTTCGCGGTGGCGCATTGCCGGATTCGGGGTTTGGAGATTGGGGGTTGGAATGATGATGTGCGCCGACGTGCTTGCGGGACCGTCCGCCGAGCCGACGCCGCAGAAGGGCCTAGCGGCCGGTGAGGACATGAAGGGGCCGTGGTGGATGCGGGAAACGGCGCTCACGAAGGAGGGGAGACTCCGGCAAGACTTCAAGGCCAGGTCCTGGTGGACAAAGGCTGCCCAACTCAAGGTCGGCGAGTCGTTCGTCATTGATTCGCCGGGCGAGGCGGCCGGAAAGATGCTCGTCCGGCGGGAGAAGTTCGGCACCTCCGCCAAGGCGATGGAGGCGATCGTCTGGGTCATCGACGACGACGGTGACGGCAGCGCGCGAACCGGGGGCGACAAGGACTCGGACTGCTACGTGGTGGATTACGGGTGTGACGGCGTCGTGGATCGAATGGTGGACTACATCGACGACGACGGCGACAACGACCTTGACGAGATGGACATGCGATATTTCACCAACGGAGAACTCCGCCGCATGTGGACGGGGTTCGACATCGACGACGACAACCTGATATGGAAGGTGACACAATACGAGTATCGCGGCGGCTTCTTCGAGTGCGACCCGTACGGCGACAGCATGGTCTATATGAACAAGTTCAACCCCGAGACCGGCGGGTGGTCGCCGATCTCCGAGTGCCCGTTTGCCTTCTACGACACCGACGGCGACGGTTTCAGCGAGGTGGTCGTCCGCGTCAGTGCGGTGCCCTTGGGATACGACACGAGTACCGATCCGGATTACGCCAACGATCTGAGGCATTTCGACGGGCCGTGGCGGCCGGAGATGCGCCGGATGGGCATCGTCAACATCCGCTACGGATTCGACGTGGACAATCTCAGCGGCAAGGCGTATCCGCTGCACTACGATTTCGGGTTCAACTTGGTGGGCGCCCTGCCGTATCAGTTCCCGGGAATGGAACACGTCCACTCCAAACGGCGTCCGCCGCAGGTGACGGTCGTCACCCCGTTCAAGGACCTCCGCGGGATCTGCGACAGGTACCCGGCGAGTCAAACGGGCTTTTCCTGGAATGAGCACTACGACGATACGGTGACGCTCGGCTACGGACCGCAGAAGGAAAACGACTACCGCTGGGAAGGGGTCTTCTGGATCTGGGAGCGGCGGTTCATGGGCAACACGGGCGGGCCCTGCCAGAAGTGGAACATGCGCCGTGAATGGACCGACAAGCCGACCGACAAGCGGGAGCTCTACTACAGCGATGTGGACCGGCGAATCCACCTGTTTGGGGCCAAGGAGGGCTGGATACAGATCGGGCATTTCGCCGGGCAGAAGGCCCTCGGGGAGATTCGAATGTTCGACACGGACGGGAACGGCTACTTCGATCGCTGGGAGGTCTACTGGGGCGACAGCCCGGTGCCGGTGCGGGTGAGCACGGTCCGCGACGAGCGGGCGCGGGCGGTGGCGTTCGATTATCCGGCGTTGTGCAAGTTTTACACCGACGAGGTCCTGCCGCAGGCGATGGCCGCCAACGAGCGGTTGATGCGGGCGATGAGCAAGGTTCGGCCGTTCGATCCCCCCTCGGGACTGAAGGCGGCGGCGCAGACGGGCGCGCCGAACGTCCGCCGCTTCGCCCAGGACGTGGTCCGGGAGATGCAGTACCAGGACCTGAGGCAACATTTCGGCGGCAAGGCGCAGGAGGTGATCCGGACGGCCAGGCAGGACGATCTGCGAGGGGCCGGCAGGCACCTTCACACGACGAGGAATACGGACTACGCTTGGCGTCTCATCCGTGCGTTGGAGGAGCTGGACGTGGCCTACGGTCAGGGCGACTTCGACACGGCGTGCCGGGCGTTGGAGCAGATTGCCAAGGTGGAGGCATCGGTCGCCGCAGCAGCGACGCAGTCGGCCACTCCGCGTTGAGGTTCGACCTGAAACGCGGTGTTCCGGAACGACAGACACGGTGCCGCCGTTGCCACGCATCCCATAGGAGCGCATGCTCATTGGGGGATAAACCCGGGGTTTTACGGAGACATGGATATGATCACCCTCGGACGGACGGTTTTGCTTGCCTGTCTGTTGGCGTGGACGAATCTCCAGTACGGCGCATCGGCCGGCGCCATGACCGAGCAGGAGCTCTGCGCTCTCTACCTGGGGGTCGTCGAGGACGCCGTGACGGTCTTCGAGCCGCTGTGGACCGACGACTCGGCCCGAATTCCCAACAGCGGCTTCTTCGATTTCCGCAAGTACACCAACTGGCTGCCCAAGTGGTACGCCGAGGTGATCACGCTGCCGGGTAGCGGACAGGTCACCTACTGCTATTCCGTTCTGCTGACCGAGACGAACAAGGAGACCTTCGGCGAACCGAAACTGACGCGGGCGACACTGCTCGACCGCTGCATCAAGGTGCTTCGTTGGATCAGCCTGACGAGTGCCTACGTCGATAAGCCCTATGAGTTTCTACCGGCGAGAGACCCGCACGATTTCTATCAGGGCAAGCAATGGCGGCGCAAGCTCGGCTATCGCGCGGATGAGATGGGTTGGCTGACGCTGACGGCCGCTCGGTTGTGGGACAAGATCGATCCCGAAACGAAGGCCCTATTGGAGAAGGTCATGATCGGCGGGGCGCCCAAGGAACGTTTGGTCTACCGGTGGGACGCCGGCCAGGGCGGCAACCACGACCAGGTCAAGCAGGACTTGGCCAGCACGATGGGCGCGGCCTATCTGTTCCCCGAGCGGTCTGACGCCTCCCTGTACATGGACCTGATTCGCGCCCAGGGGATCGACATCGTCAGCACGTGGCACGATCAGGCCAATCCCACGGTGGCCGACGGCAAGAAGATCTCCGAGTGGGCCAAGGGATGGAACCTCTACCCGGACTACTCCAGCGATCACCACGGATGGTGCCAGGTCTGGTACGGCAACGACAAGCTCTTCGAGGGGCGGCACTACGTGGAGATCATGAGCTGGCTGACGAAAAAGCCCGTGCCCGAGACGTTTTGCTACCCCGGCAACGGTTTCGACGGCATCCTGGAGTGGACCAAGACGCTCTGTCTGCCGGAGGGGGAGCCGGCATCGGTGCACGGCATGGAGTACGACGCCTATTACGGCATCGGGTTACTGAGTTACTGCTACGGTGCGGTGCTGAAGAAGGACCCGGTGGCGGCCGCCCTGGAAGAACGGGCGGCCAAGCTGCTCCGGCGGCACATCGGCGTCGTCCGGCAGTACGACTACCACCGGAATTCCTTCGCCAAGGCGGCCACGGCGTATCTGATCCACAAGATTGCCGGCCCGCGGGCCGAGCCGCTACCACTCGCCGAGGCCTTCCGGCGGTTGGAGGGGACCTACCACTACCGGTGGCAGCACGCACTCGTCCACCGGGCGCCGAACAAGTGGGCGTCGTTCTCCTGGGGGAGCCTGACCTCCGGCCGGTTGAGCCGGATGTGCGGCTACGTCGTCCCCGCCCGAGGCCTGGCGGAGGAACTTGAACCGCTGATCTATCTGCACCCGAATTCGCTCATCGGGGGCAAGACGGTAACGTGGGAGGGCAAGGCGCCCCCGAACCGTCCTTCCGAAGTGCTCTACAAGCACACCGGCGACGACGTGAGCTTCAGCACGGCCGGTGTGGTCGATGAGGCCGGCGTCGACCGCTTCCACGCCTTCTTCTCCTTCGACAACGGCCCGTGCGCGCACGTTGCCGTCTGGCGAGCGAAGCAGGCGTGTACGATGGGCTTCAGCGGAATGCCCGTGTTTTTCTATGCTCGCGACGGCCTCACCAAGAGCCGCGCCTACTACGACGCCCAAGGCACCCAACCGCTGGAGCAGGCGGCGCAGAGAAGCTCTCCCTGGTGGTGCGTCAATGACGTGCTGAGCGCCGTTGCCGTCGGCGGAAATCACCGGATCAAGATCGAGCGACAGGTGGGCTACAACTGGGCCCGCACCGAGGCGTACCGGGACAAGTGCGATACGATCTACCTCGGTGGCGTGGACGGTCGCAAGGTTGAATCGGGGGCGGCGGGCGTCGACGTGGCGGTGGTGTTCTATCCGGACACGCCGCACGACCGGGTAGCCAAGGTGTCAGAGATCCTTAACCGTCCGTCGAGCGTCTTGCGATTACCGGACGGGTGGAAAGGGCTTGTCGTCCCGGAGGCCGACGGATCGATCCGGAGGCACCTCGCCGTGGCGAACCTGACCCGTCAGGATGGTCACACCGCGCTCGAGCTGTCGTTTGACGAGGGCGCACCGATTCTGAGCCGGGAAACGATCATCACCGGCAAGAGCGGGCTGGTGTTCCTGAGCATGACCGGCCTGGAGTCGACGACCGAGACCTTGGAATGCTACGCCGAAAGCCTCGACGGCAAGAGGGTCCGGGCCATCCGGCAGGCGCGCGGGCGGTACTTCCTGGACCCTGTGGGCGAGGGGAGCGTGAAGGTTCGCCTGCGGTGCACCGCGGGGCCGTCGGAATCGTTGACGGCATGCTCCGTCGACGGCAAACCCGTTCCGGTCGTGCCTGTCGCCTCGCCGGAGGGAACCGCGTCGTGCACCCTCGAGTCGGATCAACCGATGTGCGTGGAGATCCGGCAAATGGATGGTCCCGACCAAACCGGTCCGGCCGTCGAGATCGCCGACGTGAACGTGCGGGAAGATGGACGCGTCCAGATCGAGGTGACGGCCAAGGATCGGAGCGGAATTCGATCGGTGGAGCTGTACTGCGACGGCAAGGCGGTCGGTACCTGTTCGACGCCGCCGTATGAGTGGCTGCACCGACCCGGCAACGGGGCGCACACGTTCTACGCCGTGGCGACCGACGCGTCGGAGCCGCCGAACAAGCGGACCTCGTTCAAGCGGACGGTGGTCGTCGAAATCGGCAAACCGTGCCCGTAAGCCACGCCTGGATGGGGGTCCGGTGGTCGAGACGTCCAACGAACGTCCGTCTTCCGAAGGTTCAAGACTGGTGTCCCATGTTCTGTTGGCAATGCGGTGCGGAAATCCCCGAGGGGCAAAACGTCTGCCCGAAGTGCTACGCCGTCGTTCGCAAGCCGGGTATCTTGCGGCGGCTCTGGGATCGGCTCCCTGGCAAGCGGGTTTCCCCCACCGGTCCCGGAGGGACGCGTGTTGCGCACGGGCGCATCGAGGTGACGCATCGGACGCAGACGGTTCGGGTGGTCGACGAGACGACGGGCGAGCAACGGGTGTACCATTCGTTGGAGGAGGCACCGCCGGAGATCCGTGCTCGCATCCAGTCGCTCCTGTCGGGGACCCCTGCCGGTCAGGTCCGCCGAACCTTCACGTTCCGCGATACCTCCGGGCAGGAACGAACCTATCACTCCGTCGATGACATGCCACCCGAACTCCGTGCCGTGTATGAACGGACCCGTCGAGAGCATGGTTTCGAGTAGACGGGCCCTTCGGGTGCGGCCTCCGTCGGGACGCGTCCAGCCCCGGGCCCTGTGCGACCTGCCCTTCGAGCGAAGGGCCACATGGGAACGGGCGGAACGGCTTGCGATTTCGGCCGCCGCAAAGCCGCCGGCGAAGCGGCAAAGAGGCTTCACACGTCCCGGGATTCAGATGAAGCCCCCCGAGCACAATGAGGCGAGGCATGCGCGTGTTCGGCACAGCCCGCCCGATCTGTCGCGCACCCGTTATGCACCCGGGCCGTGCGTTGACAAGACCGGATGCTCCGTCTGTAATGCAGGGAGGGGTGGGTCCGCGTCGGTGTCGTGGACATGTCGGATTACCTTCACGTGTGTCTGGTCGTCGACGAGGAGTGCCTCGAGCGATTCGAGCCGGTGGTGCGGCAACTCTGCGTGGGGCTGATCGACGAAGCGATCCTCACGACGATTGTGGGCCCCCGTGTGCCGGCCGTCGAGGCTCTAGCGATGGGTCCGGTCCGCCTTTGCCTCCACGACCGATTGACGGGCTGGCGACGGAAACGCTCGCTGGCCGAAGTGTTGGACGCCCTTTCCGACCAGCCTCCCAACCTGGTTCACGCCCTGTCCGCCGACGTGTGCGGGCTGGCGGCGCGCCTGGCCAACGGTTCGGACGCGCCGCTCGTGGTCGCCCTGACGGGAGAGGAGGACATCGACGAGCAAACCTTGCCCATCCTCAAGTCGGCGGCGTGCCTCGTCGCCGTCACCGAGCCCCTGCGGACCGCGGCCATGCAGCGGTTGATGCGAGGCGCCCAGCACGTCGTGCGGATCCGGTGGGGGCTGCTCCCCGCGCAAGAACCGTGCTGCTTCGCGGACGAGCGGAAGGACCCGACCATCGTTTCCATTACCCCCCTGATCCCGCAGGCAGGATTGGAGCATCTGATCGACGCCCTGGCCAAGTTGGCCTCCACGCCGCTGCCGGCCATGCTCTTCATCCTGGGCACGGGACCCGCCGAGGAGGAGCTGCGTCAGCGTGCGCAGCGCTTGGGCCTCAACGAGCGGGTCACATTTGCCGGGTCCGTTCGGGAATGGTCCAGCGTGCTGAACGGCGCGGACATCTTCGTGCTGCCCGCCCGTCCCCAACGACTGACGATCCACCCGCTGGCGGCTATGGCGGCGGGGCTCGTCGTCGTCTCGGCGGGCGCGGGCGCGTATGACGGGCTCATCGAGGGTCAGACCGCACGGCTCTATTACCCTCCCAGTGCGGAGCTGCTCACGTCCGTGCTGGCCGAGGTAATGAGCAATCCTCAAGAGTCCCGGAACCTCGCGGCGCGGGCCCAGGCATATATCCGTGAACACCACCGCGTCAGCGCGATGGTGACCGAGACCGTCCAACTCTACCGCAAGCTGACCTTGAACCAGAGGACCATTCCTTTGCCCAGTTCCGCGGAAGAGGGCGCCAACCCGCCTTGACCCGTACTCATGGCAAGGACGACGCGAGGCAGAGCCCCGTCAGTCGATGGCGGGGGTCGGACCGGATCACCCAATCGGCTCGGTGGCGGGTGGCCAGGGCGATCTGCGCGTTCGGCAAATCGTTTTCGGCATACTTGCGGGCAGCCTGGTCCGGCGACAGACCCCCGGCCACGTGCCGGGCGGTGATCCCCTCGCGGCAGGCGTCCGGGTCGATATCGAGCCAGAGCTTCAGATCGATCTGGGGCGTCACCTCGGACCATTCCCCGGTGTCGAGCAACAGGTAGTTGCCCTCCACAAGGACGATGTCGGCCTCGGCGGGGACCACCCCGGCGTCGCGCACGGGTTCGTGGCGTCTCCGATCGTAAACCGGGATCCGCACGTCCCCACGGGATTGCCGAATGCACCGCAGCGCCGCCGCGAACGCCACCGCATCAAACGACGGCGGCGATCCTTTCCGCCGACGAAGCGGCATCGTCGAACCGTCCTCGGCCACGAAGAGGCGCCGATCCAGCTCGGCATTGGTCCGGTGCCACCCGTCCATGCCCACCACGGACAGGAGGGGACCCGGCCGCAGGTGTCTCCAGAATTCCAAGAGCACGGCCGCCAGCGTCGATTTTCCGCTGCCCGGTATCCCGGCCAGACCTACAACGAGTCGCCGCCCTGCCGACGCACGGGCCTCGCACAGCATGCGGATGAGCGGACCGTAGACGGCGATCAACTCGCTCGGTGCGACGGTCACCGATCGGGGCAGACCGGCCACCACGACGTTCAATTCAAGGTTCCTGGAATCCGTATAGGTATCCGACGCCGCCGGCGTCCGTTGGGTCGAGAACCCGCGGGCGGCTTGGTGCAACAATGTCAGTGCCCACGCGTCGATCACCGATGGCGTCCTGCTCGGAACACGGAGAATCCGTCGCCTCCTCAAGGGATCCGATACGTCACGCCGGGTAAGCGCTTGGATGTGGCCAGACCGATCGCCCGGTATTCCGAACCGTCCTGCCGTTTTCCGCACGCCGTGTAGAAGTGGTAGAAGACGCCCTCGTGCTGAATGACGCAGGGCTTGTGGCAGTGGATCTCGTCATAGCTCCCGGCCGGACCGGCATCCATGATCGGGTTCCATTCGCTCTTGGTCCAGTGCAACAGGTCGTGGCTGGTGGCCAAACATTCCCGTGCGTGCCGTCCGTCAAAGGCGAAGTAGAACATGTGCCACGTGCCGTCCAACCGCATGATCCAGGGATCCGCGATGATAACGTGGTCTCGATCCCGTTGCGGGTCGCCCCTCCGAAGAATCGGATTGTGTTCGTACTCGCGCCACGTGATCAGGTCCTCGGAAAAGGCGACGCCGATCTGCTCGCAGTTGTCCCTCGAACCGTGCGCGTTGTAGAACATCCAGTACGTCCCGTCGCGTTTCATGATGAACGCCTGATAGACGACGTGGTCGTTCCAGCCGCCCTTGGGTCCGACCCGGTGGACCGGGTTGTGCGGTGACTTGTGCCACGTCCGGAGGTCTTCCGTCCAGGCCAGGCCGTGTTGACCCGGGCCGGTTTCGTAGCCCACCTTGGGAAACCCGCAATACATCGTGTAGACCCGTTTGCCCTCGACCCACGTGAACGGCCCGCTGAGCCCGCCGGCGTCGAACGCTCCGGGCCGACCCGGCGTGAGAATCCGGCGACGGTTTCGCCACCGTACCAGGTCCTCGCTTTCGCACAGGCCGATCGACTCGTGGATCACGCCGTCCCACGACGCAATCCCCGTGTAGGCCATGTACCAACGGTCGCCGTACCGAAACACCTTCGGGCATTCCACGGCGTGTCCGTCGAAATCCTCGGTACGCCCGGTGGGCTTGAGCACAAGGTCCGCCAACTTGTGCCGTTGCAGATAGGCCGGCATCGGTTCTTTCCTCGATTCCGCGGTCGCCAGTGCGCCAGTAGCGGCCGGCAAGAGCCACAGAAGCCGGTTGATGAGGGATGTCCTTCCCACGCTGACTTTCCTCGTTGCGGGAGCTCCGTCCCCGAGCGGGCGGATCAGGCTTGCTTACCCCCGGCTGCCGAAACGTTCACCAAAACCACACGTAGATCCCTGTGATTGCAACCATTGTAAGCGTCCACCAAAACCAGAGATTGCCGTACCATGCCGGGCGCTCACCTGAGGGAAGGCGGAGCATGGACCGATCCCACAAGGCCGGTCCTGCCGTGCGGGCCATCGGGACAAGCCCCGCCAGACCACCCAAGAACACCAGGGCCACCACCACCGCAACCGCGACGGGCCTGACCGCGCCGAGCGCTAAGATGGGCCCCGCCGCGAGCACCGTGCCGAAGACCGCCGCGATCGACGACCACTTCCACGAGAACAGAAT
>Ga0129299_1002283_pt1 | contig 12731 bp, 9 predicted proteins | sample ConPoolayeCmetaG_FD_94477 | JGI IMG/M metagenome (GOLD analysis project Ga0129299, IMG submission 94477) | Hot spring microbial mat communities from California, USA to study Microbial Dark Matter (Phase II) - Cone Pool mat layer C metaG ... | reverse complement strand
CTCCCGCACCAGTATCGAATCTCCCGCTCGGAGAGCATCTTCGAGAGAATCACGGGCGCCCCGGGCGTCCATTGCACGTCCAACGCGGGCGTCTTGGGCAGGTGGTGAAAGAACGGACGTATCTTGTATGGTTGAGCCGGTCCGTCGGGTCCATTCAACTTCGTCGCGCACGTACAGTGTGTGGCGAAGTAGTGGTTCCGGACCTCGTCGTACTCCGAGTTGTGCTGAAAGCCCGCGCGGCCGAAGAGGTACCGGTTCAGCAACAGGGTCATCGTCGCGGTCAGATCGTCTTCGCAACCGCACGTCGCGGTCAGGTGGCCGTTGTTGATCGAAAAGCTCACGCACGGCTTGCGGTGCTGAAGCATCAGGCAGTGGATCGTGATGCCGTCGGCGTCGTACCGTTCAAGCAGCGTGTTGACGGCTTTGTGAGCCCGGAACGCCTCAACGAAATAGCGGTCCTCCACGTCCGTGACGTCCAGGGCCGCCTGCTTGAACTGCATTGCCGCGCGGGTCATTTCCTCGTCCGGCCGGATCGAATCGAACAGGCTGTTGTACTCGCCCGCGGGAATGGCCACGACCTCCGTTCCGAGCCGACCGTATATGGACTTCTTGACGCCGTCGTAGTTGCCCACGCGCAGGAGGCGCGATTGGCTGAGCATCTTCTTGGCGTGAACCGCCCGCAGCGACCGCTCGATCTCGTCCCAGTTCTCAATCGAGTGGATGAAGTGCAGCCCCTTGGCCTTGGTCAGGCACTCCGGCGGCAGGTGGTGGCTCGCGCCCGTCGGGAGATAGACGATGGCCGGCGCGGCGATCTGTTGAGCGATCCGGCGGGCCTTCTCCGCCGAGGCCGACGACAGACAGAAGATCAGCGTTGCGTCGGGTTTTGTCGGCTGGGTCTGGGCGATATACCCGTCCACCTCTGCGTCGGCCTTCAGCGCCTTGGGGGCGAAATCGATCCGAATCCCGATCCGCTTGCCCATCTCGCCGACTCTCTGCGTGAACTTTTCCTGCTGCTCGGCGTGACGGTACTGATTCCCCGGGTAAGGATGCCAATGATGCTCTTGCCAGGGGGCCTCCGCCTTGCCTTGGTCGCAATCCTCCGGCAATGGGTACAAGAACACCGCCTTGACCACCGCAGACGCCTTTCCGGCCCGGGTTGTCGCCCCCGCGCCTGCTGCCGCGCCTTCCACCACACGAAGCAGTGAGGTAGACACCGGCGGCACCGCCAGCGAACCGCCCACGATGAACTGTCGGCGAGTCAAACCGTTGCGACGCGAGTCACACATCGAAATCCTCCTGTCCTTCTATCCCTATCACGGCTCCTACTGCCCCTTCCACCCGATACGGACTGATAGGAGAACTGATTTCGCGCGGTGCGGCGGCGACAGCCGGAGAGCGGAGGGGATGGGGGAGGGGCAAGCCTCGATGCTCATCGTGGTCGTCCAAGATGCCCATTTCCACCGTGGACGAGACGCCTTTGGCCCGTTTCGCGGGTTGACGACTCCCCCGGACCGCCCCCAGGCAATCCCAGGGTAATATGACCCCCGCCCCTGGCTCTGTCCAGAACCCAGTTTGAGCAACAGGGCGACTTGTTCAGGACGACGAATTCGAAATTCCGGCCCGGTTCAACAACGCGTAACACATTGGGAAGAGACACGCAACAAGGAGATCGACTCCTGTCGATGAGAAGAGGGCATGGTTCAAAAACGGGGCCAGGCACTTCGCCGGAACCCGTTTTCTGGGTCGTAGTCAAGGGTTGGCTCGGAGGTGAGTTCCCGTTTTTGAACCATGCCGAGAAGAGTGCTGACAACTCTTCTCGCGTATCGAAAGACCGGCTATGGGCGGTCACGGGGGCAGCAGAAGGATTTTGAGCTTGGTTCAATATTCCTCCCATGAAGCGATCCAGACCGAGCCGAGCAGTGCAAGCCGCTGGTCCGCTGTTCCGTCTGTTGAACCATGCCGGGTTTTGTGACGTCGTTCTTCGGCAGGTGAAGATTCCTCAGCACGCCGCCCCGGACGTTGGGGCCGGAAATCAAACTCCTGCCCGAGCCCCTTCGCAAGGGGCCTATCCCCCTTGGTGAAGGGGTCAGAATATATCCTCCCCTTGCCAAGGGAGGATGGGGGAAGGGAACGAACGTGGCAACGTGCGAGGACGATGCTCGGCCTCGGAATGCTTTCAGGAAAGTCGCTCATGGGTTTGGGGTTCATCCGTAGAGGATGAAAATGGGCCGCGGGTCGTGGCACGGCCATCTTGGCCGGGACCTCCAGTAGCATGGGCATCTTGCCCATGAACAATCACGGGCGGGACGCCCGTGCTACGGCGATTCACGGGCGGGGCGCCCGTGCTACGGCGGATTTTCGAGGGCGCCGGTGTTCAGCACCGAATCGCCTTGTCGGCGATGTCACGGCGATAGTAGGCGCCCTCGAAGTGAATCTTGCCGACGGCTTCGTACGCCCGCTTCTGGGCGTCGGCGATGGTCCGGCCGATCGCCGTCACGCCGAGTACTCGCCCCCCGCTGGTCACGACCTGTCCGTCTCGAAGCTTCGTGCCGGCGTGGAACACGACCACGTCTTTCATCCCGGCGGCCTCGTCCAGTCCGGTGATGACCTTGCCCTTTTGATACGGTCCGGGGTAGCCCTCCGAGGCCATCACCACGCAGACCGCCGGCCGCGGGTCCCATGTGAGCGAGACGTGATCGAGCCGTCGGTCGATCACCGCGTCCATCACTTCGACCAGGTCGCTGGTCAGTCGCATCAGAATGGGCTGCGTCTCCGGATCACCGAAGCGACAGTTGAACTCCAACACCCGTGGGCCGGCCGGCGTCAGCATTAGGCCGGCGTACAGCACGCCGCGGTAAACGATGCCCTCGCGGTTCAACCCGTCGACGACCGGCACAAGAACCTCGCGTTCGATCTGCGCCATCATGGCGTCCGTGACGACGGGGGCCGGACTGTACGCGCCCATCCCGCCGGTGTTGGGTCCGGTGTCTCCCTCGCCGATCGGCTTGTGGTCCTGGCTGGATTCCATTACGTAGATGCTTCGACCGTCGACGAAGGCGAGGATGGAGACCTCCTGTCCGGTCAGCCGTTCCTCGACCACCACCTTGTCACCGGCCGAACCGAACTCGCGATCCTTCATGATCCGTTCAATCGCCAGCAGACCGGCGGCCGGATCATCGCAGACGATCACGCCCTTGCCCGCGGCCAGACCGGCAGCCTTGACGACGACGGGTTCGTCCCGCGTGGCAATGTACTCGTAGGCGGCACGGTAATGGTCGAAGATGCGCGCCTCGGCGGTTGGGACCGCCTGTTGGCGCATGACTTGTTTGGCGTAGGCCTTGTCCCCCTCGAGCTGCGCCGCCATCTTGCAGGGGCCGAAGATGCGGCGTCCGGCCCCTTCGAAGGCGTCCACGATCCCCGCGCAGAGGGGCACCTCGGGTCCGACCACGGTCAGGTTGATGGCGTTCTGTCGCGCGAAGGTCAACAGGTCATCGATGTTCTCCGCCTCGATGGGCACGTTGGTCCCCAGCGCGGCGGTCCCCGCGTTGCCCGGGGCACAGAACAGCCTGCGGCACGCCGGTGATTGAGCGATCTTCCAAGCCAGGGCGTGTTCCCGACCGCCGTTGCCCACGATCAGGATGTTCATGACGGTGCCTCCGCGCGGCCGTGTTCACCGGTTCGCGACCCCCTGCGGGTCGCACGGATTCTATGGAGGTCCGCCGAGGTCGGCAAGCAGCCGGTGCGACGTCGGTCCCGCAGCGCGGCAGCTCAGGCGGCGCCCCTCCGGACCGACAGGCTCGATCGTGATGGTCAGCGAGTCCTCCGGCAGGATGTCCGCCACGCGATCGGCCCACTCCACGGCGACCAAGCCGCCCGCCTTGCAGATCTCGTCGAAACCAATGGCCAGAAGATCGTTTGAGGACACGCGGTAGGCGTCCACATGGTACAATCTCAATCGCCCCGCATGTTCGCGGATGATGATGAAAGTGGGGGAGCAGACCCGCCGCGCGTCCTCCACCTCCAAACCGGCGGCGATTCCCTTGACGAGCTGCGTCTTGCCGGTCCCCAGAGGACCGATCAGCCCGATCACGGTGCCCGGCTCGGCCCGTTGACCCAAACAGCGCCCGAATCGCACGGTCGCGTCGACGGAATCGCTCTCATAGACGATGGCCGGGTGCTCGGACATGCGGAACCATCACTTCCTTCCGATCGTGATTCTCATGCGAATGCTATTGGGTGACCGGTTCGTCCGGGCAGGCCGTCCTTGTGGTCTTGGTTGAAAGCCGATACCCCTTCTACACGCGGATCCGCAACCAGCGGATGTTGTTGATCCCGTCCTCGCCGCACCAGAACAGGGCCAGCACGTCCCCCTCGGGCAGGCGGACCATGCTTGGAAAGCCGAACCGCAGATCGCTCAGTTCCTCGGCCGCGGCGGTCTGACCGGACATGCCCGACGTGGCGCCCTGCCACAGGGGCGCCTCCTCCAGGTTCACCCACTCCTCGCCGTGGATCCGCGAGAGGCTGGCCCACAACCCCGGCCTGTCGTCGCGGCGGTACAGACAAAGGATTCGCCCATCGGGAAGGGCGGTGATCTTCGCCGTCTGTCCGCGCAGTCCCGTAAGCCGCGCCGGACAGAACGTCCGACCGTCGCTCGAGACGGCGTACGGGGTCGGTCGCGTCCGACCGGTCTTTTCGTCGAACGCCCACGCCACCACAAGAAGGCGACCGTCGGGGAGTTGCACCAGGCTTTGTTCCCAATGGATGATCCCGTCCTTGTAGCCGTCCATCACGTCGAGATACTCGGGCCAGGTTCGGCCCTTGTCATAGGAGACGAGGGCGATGGCCTTCATACCGTTCGGCGCGTTTCCGTTCCAGTCCTTCCATGTGGCGGTCGGGGCGAGCCATCGCCCGTCCCGCAGTTCGACGATCCAGTGACACGTCTCGAAGGACGGTCCGACAAGGGGCGGCCGGATGACGTGGGGACCCTCCCAGGTACGCCCGCGGTCGCGGCTTTTCAGAAAGATCAGGTCCATCGGCACGTACCCGAGGTTGGCCCGGTTGATCAGACCTTCCTCGGGGTCGTCGCGATAGTATCGCCCTCCGAAGGCCAGGAGCGTCTCATCCCGGGTGCGACTGATGCGAACCGAATGCGTCGATCGCCGGGACGCGTTGTCCTGGAAGAGCGGTTCCGGTGGGGACCACGTCACCCCGTCGTCCGTCGAGCGGGACAGACAGGTGTGGTAGTCGAGGCTTTCGACGGCCTGTCCGAGGTCGAAGGCGGCTACGAGCTCACCGTCATCAAACCTCACTACCGAGGGGTGCCATGCGTGGACGGCCCGCAGATGGGGCTTGGGATTGCGATACACCAAACCGGTCGCTGTCGGTTCGATCATCGGCTTACCCGGACGATGGGGCAGGTTGGGTGGTGACCTCGATCGCCGGAATGAGCGGCCGAAGGATCAACCACAACCGGCGGAGCGGCAGTTCGAGCGTCAATGTCACGCGCTGTGCCAACCTGTCGACGGTCGGTCCTTCCACGGTCTGCGCCGCGCTGAGGAGTCTCAGCACGTCACCGGCCAGCGCCTCCCGGCGCGCCAAGAAGGCCGCCACCGTCATCCCACCGGGAAGCTCCAACCGATCGATCTGCTCGGCGAGCTTGAGTTGAGCGGCGATGCGGGCGTCCTGCACGGCGATCTCGACCGCGCGCTCGTTTGACACCTCCAGGCGGGGGAGGATCGCACTTCCGGTGGCGCGGAGCGATTGCCCCACCCATGGGGGTTCGTCCACGTCGACCGGTGCAAAGCGGACCCGCCGAAGTGCGGAGCCGGGCGGCACGCCGTACCCGATCGCACGGAACGTGCTTGCCGTCGCCAGCCGAATGATGGTGTCGATATCCTCCTCGCTGATATCCACCTTGGCGGACGGTTGGGTCCGGAGATGCTTCAACCGCGCCACCACGGCCCGGATGTCCACCTCGACGTATATCCGGCACACCTGTTCGGGCAGGTATTCGGGTTCGGTGAACCGAACGCCGTCGAACGGCTGACGCAACCCCTTTCCGAGGAGGGGGGTGGCGGCAATCGCCTCGCCCAGCGCGCGGGATCGTCCCATTCGGAGTTGCCCGAGTTGCTCGACGAGGTGGTCGAGGGCATCGAGCTCAGCCGCTCGCTCGGCGGCCTTGTACCCGGCGGGCGTCACGTCCCCCCATCCGGCCGGCGGCAGGTCGCCGGCGTCTTTGCCCCCGGGCCAACCCGGCGGGCCGGTCAACTCTTCTTCCGTCGGGGCACGTCCGTGACCGGTTACCACGATCTGATCAGACGTCACACGCCGGGCCAGCGCGTCCAGGTCGATTGGTTTGCCGGGAATGTTCGTTCGCTCGGCGGCCTGGAGTTTCCGCAGCGATTCGATGACCGGCTTGAGCGGCAGGCGAAGGTCTACCTCTGCATCGCCGTTGCCGTAGAAACGGGTGCGGCCGACCCGCTCGGCCTGCGTCACGGAACGGCGCAGCTCGATATCTGCCGACGCGGACGAGGCCAGCCAATCGTGAAGGGTCCGGGTGTCGTCCACGGCAAGATCGGCGATCCTCGCGCGGAGATGACGGTAGGCGTCGGCCAGCGCCGCCTGTTCGGCCAGTGCTTGACGCTTTTCAGGGGGCAACGTCTGGGCCGACGAAACGCTCAGCCACGCCGCCGAAACCAGCAACATTCCCGTCACGGTACTTCGCATCGCACAATCGCCGATCTCGTAGGACCCTGTGACAATACGTCCACACCGGTCCAAGCTCAAGTCCCATTTTGGGTATGGTTCAAAAACGGGGGACAGGCACCTCGCTGAAACGCATTTTCGCGGTGGCAGTCAACGGTTGGCTCGGAGGTGAGTCCCCGTTTTTGAACCCTGCGGGAATTCTCCCCATCCCGCCTGCCCCTGCCCATTGGGGTTGCTGGAGGCAAGAGCACACCCTTTTCGCCTTCACCGTCCGGGGGGCGATGGAGTCAGTGGGGCGTCCGGTTGCAGGTGGACCAGTAGGACTTAACGGCATCCATCATCTTGTAGAATTTGACCAAGTGGGCCGGCTTGGTCAGATAGCTGTTCGCGTGCAGAGCGTAGGCGCGGTCCATATCGGCCGCGTCATTCGAGGCACCCAGCACCACTACCGGGATCTTCCGAAGATCCCGGTCCCGCTTGATCCGGCGAAGGACCTCGTAACCGTCCGGTTGGGGCATTTCCAAGTCGAGGAGGATCACGTCGGGACGACGGGCCGTGGCGAAGTTCCCCCGCCGTCGCAGGTAATCCAGCGCTTGCCGTCCATCGCTAACCCGGTCGAGCGTGTTGGTAACACTGTCGCTGAGGATCGCCAAGGTAATCAATTCGGCGCGGGTGTCGTCATGGCCGACCACCAAGAAATGTGTAGACGCAGCATCCATGCGAAGGCTCCTTCGAGTATCTTGGCCACGGCGTCGTCCTGCCTTTCCCGGTTCACTACGGTAGCCGTGTACCAAAGCCGTGCAACGGTTCCTGTTCGTTTTCGACTATTTTTTCAAGTGCACTTGAGCATGAGAGTGCCATGCGTATGGCACTGCTCGGCTCGGTTTGGGTTACCATGTGGACGGATACTGAACCAGCCCGGGAAATGTTCGGTTCCGAAGTGGCCCAATGGTCCTTCCCGCGTCGGAGTAACAGGCATTCAACCAAGGTTGACAACCACTCACCGGGTGGATTGAATTGTCTCGGCCCATGCCCGTGGGCGGAGACGGGGGAACGACTTGCCATCGAACAAGGAGCACTACGGGATGAAAATCGGCATCGTGTCGTTTACGGACGGTCGGGAGCGCGTGGCCAAGGCCACCGCCAAAACGTGCAGGGGCTTTGAGGATCGGATCGCCAAGTGGTTGGCCTCGCGGAAACACAAGGTCGTGCAGGCCCCCAAGGTGGTTTGGAACTACGCGACGGCCCGCCAGGCGGCGGACCGTTTCAACCGGGCCGACATTGACGTGGCCATCTTCAACTTCTGCGTGTGGAGTTATCCCGACCTGACGGTCCAAGTGGCCAACCGGATCGGGGTGCCGATTTTGCAATTGGGGAACATCAATCCGGCGTATCCGGGGTGGGTGGCATTTTTCGCCTCGGCCGGGGCGCTGGCCGAGGTCGGCCGACCTTTTGGCCGCGTGCTCGGCGACATCGCCGACAAGGCCGTTCAGTCCGAAGTCATCAAGTTCCTCGAACAGAACGACCCCGACGAGCGCCAGCAGGGGGTCCGGGCGGCATTGAAGCTCCACGGGCAGCGGTACGGTGAATTCGACGGCCCCAGCATGGGCATGTACACCGGACACGTTGATCCGTCGCAGTGGATGGAGCAGTTCGGCGTCCACGTCTACCACCGCAGCCAGTTGACCCTGTGGGAGAACACCAAGCGGATCAGGCCCGAACGTGTGGAGGCTGGTCTGAAGTGGCTCGGAAGGTACTGCGGGAAGATCCACTGGGACACCAAGAAGCTCACCCCGGGTCTCAACGGCACACTGGCCAGGCAAGTGCGGATGTACCTGTCAATGAAGGACTTCTGCAAGGAAGAGGGGATCGATTTCTGCGGTCTGACCGGGCAGTTGGACATGACCGAGTACCCCGACCTGTGCATCGGGGACGTTCAGGAGGCGATCCTGAACGACATCGCCGACTGGGAAGAGAACCCCAAGAAGCCGCTCGTGTGCGCCACGGAGTGCGACAGCAACGGGGCATTGACCATGCAACTCATGCACCTGCTGACGGGGACCCCGGCCCTGTTTGCCGATCTGCGGCACTATCACGCCAAGTACGATCTGTATGATCTGGTCAACAGCGGTCAACACGCCCCGTGGTTCGCGCAGCGATCGAACGACTTCCGGAGGAACTGGCGGGAGTGCCAGATTTATCCCGCCAGCGACTTCTACTTCCGCGCGGGCGGCGGCAGCGTCCAGTTCTACGCCAAGCCCGCGGAGGTGGTGACCTTCGGGCGGATTACCCGAAAGGCCGGACAGTTTCAGATGCACCTGTTCACCGGGTCGTTCGTCGAGCTGCCGCGCAAGACCGAGGAGCAATTGGCCAGACAGACGACGTACGAATGGCCGCACGCCTTCGCCCGGTTCGATGTCCCCTTTGAAACGCTCCGGGACAACTACAACGCCAATCACATTCACGCGATCATCGGGAACCACATCGCCGCGTTGACGGCGGCGTGCGAAACCTTGGGGATCGAGGCGATCGTGCTCGGTTAGGTCGGCGACCTTGTGCGGGGTCGGCCGCGGCGTTTCGGTCCGACCCCAAGGTCGGCGGAATCAAGGCTCACGAATGGAGTGCTTCGGACGGATGCGGCTTTCGAGTCATCAGGTGGTTGTGCGGTTCCTTGTGCTTTGTGTGGGAGCGGGTTGCCCCGGGCAGACCCAGCCGGCGTCCGGACCTCCGTCGCAACCGTTGCCCCGGATTCGCGTGGACCAGGCCGTGTTCGACTTCGGTCCGGTTTGGGATCTGGATGTGGTCGAGCATACGTTCAAGATCGAGAACGCCGGTCAGGCGCCGCTCCAGATCAAGCACGTTCGAAGTACCTGCGGATGTACCGCGGTCGACGCCAAACCTCAGACGCTCGCTCCGGGGGCCTCCACGGATATCCGCGTGCGGCTGACCGTGGCGGGTCTGGGGGGCAAGGTGACCAAAACCGTTTACGTGGAGAGCAACGATCCCCAGACACCCAACCAGGCCCTGACCCTGACCGGAGAGGTGAGCAGGGCGATCAGCACGGTCCCGCCGTCGGTGTTTCTGGATCGCCTCGACCGCACCCACCCGACCACCGTGGAGGTGGCCTTGACGAACCACCTGCCCGAACCGATGACGATCTCGGAGGTGATGTCGTCCGTCCCCAACGTGTCGGCCAAGGTTTCCGAGGTGGTCAAGGGCAAGCAGTTCAAGGTCCTCTTGACGGCGACGCCGCCGTACACGGAGGGTTTGCTGCGAGGCAAGATCACGTTCAAGACGGGCCTGCCCAAGAAACCGGAAGGCGCGATCGAGTTCATCGGCAGGCCGCCCCCGCCCATCGAGGTCCAGCCGTCCTCGGTGATCCACCTCGGCGAGCTGAACCCCGACCAGGAGTACGTCAAGAGCGTGCGCATCGTCTCGACCGTCGAGACCCCGTTTGATATCGCGGACGTAAGCACCACGAACTGGCGGTTTTCGCCGGTCGTCAAGGAGGTCCGGGAGGGACGGGAGTACGAGCTGACCATCACGGCACGACCGCCGTACGAGTGGGGGGCGAACCGCGCGTCCATCGTCCTCGGGACGCGGTCGGCCGCAATGCCTCGGCTGTCGGTTCAGGTGTTCGGTGAGCTCCCCTCGCCGATTCGGGTGAACCCCTCCACCCTGTTGTTTCGGGATTTGACGACGACTCAGGGCGGCCAGGCGTCGGTAACCCTGCACGTGGAAGGCCAAGCCCCCGTGGAGATCCTCTCGTGGCGATCCTCTCTGCCCTACGTCAAACCTGGCGTGCAGGTACAGGAAAAGGGTCGGAGCTACCTGCTGACCGCCGTCGCCACCCCGCCCCTCTCGCCGGGTCCGTTTCAGGGCGAGATCGTCCTCGAGACGACCCACCCTCGGATGAAGACGATGAAGGTGCCCGTCCAGTCGTTTCCCGTCACGACACCGCTTCCCGCGGTGTCCGTGATTCCCGACGCAGTGCTGACCCTCCCGCCCGCGGGGTTAACCACCGCCCCGTCGGTCTCCCGATTGATAGTTCGCGCCAACGGTTCCGAGAGGGTCCGTGTGACGAACGCCGTGGTGTCGCACAAGGAGATCACCGTTCGGATCGAGCCGCAGGCGGGACAGGAAGACCGAGTCACCGTCATTTATCTGACGGTTTCTCCCAACGCCACGCTCAGACCTCAAGGTGAAATCATCACCGTCTTCACCGACCACAAGGATTTCCCTCAGATCACGCGGCGGATCGTCCGCGCCGGGAGAGCCGGACCGCACGCCTCTCGGCCACCGACGACCCTCGGGCAACCCTACCCGGTACCCGGGGCGGTCGTTCCAGGAGCAGGTCCGTGAGGGCGTCGGTCCTGCGAATCGTCGTCCTGATGGGGACGCCGGCGTGCTGCGCCGCCGTCCACTACCTTTTGGCCGGCGGGTCCGGAACGCGGGCCACCCACTTCGTCCCCGCGGCAGAGCGATCGGCCCAGACCAGCCCGGAGGTAGCCGAAAGGGCCGGCATCTCGCTCGAGGAGTTCCAGAGGGTGGTCGTCGGCCGACAGGCCGTGATCATCGACGCCCGCGATCCCGACGCGTACGCCGAAGGGCACATCCCCGGAGCCAGGAACTTCCCCGTCAGGGCGGTGGAGAACGACGTCACGCTCATCACCTCACAGATCGATCCGACGGCCGACATCGTCGTGTATTGCGAGGGACAGACGTGCGAGGACAGCTCGCGGTTGTTCGACCTCCTGACCCAATTGCTGCACTTTGAGAACGTAAAGCTCTTTCGAGGCGGACTGGCGGCCTGGCAAGCCGCTCGACTTCCCATCGAGAGGACGACGGACGGATCGCCATGACCGGTTCGAGCAAGCGCTGGCTCGAGCGATTTCTACGGTGGGTGCTCGGGGTGGTCTTTGTCGTCGCGGCCATGGGCGTTCCGGGCACGTCGTGGGGGTCCGGAAAGCTCGCCCACCCGAGCCGCTTCGCCCAGACCATCCGCACATACCGGATGGTGCCCGCGGTGCTGATTTTTCCGATGGCGATGTATCTGCCCTGGTTGGAACTCACGGTCGGACTGGGGTTGCTGGCCGGGGTGTGGCGGCGGGAATTTCTGTGGCTGACCCTTGGCCTGTGCGCGATGTTTTTGGGCGCGAACCTTACGGCAATGGCGCGGGGGCTCGAGGTGGATTGCGGTTGCTTCGGGGCGGGTTATCACGGGTCGGCCGCCCGCGAGGCCCTCATTGCGACGATCCTGTCGATCTTGGGCGTCGGCGCCCTGAAAACGAACGCCCCGCGTACGATCTGAACGTCCCGATCATCCCTTTAGCGCACTCCACGTTTGGTCGTAGCGTGTGTTGAAGAAAGGGCAAGCCGCGGTTCGGCAAGAGCTTCGCCCTTCCAGGGCATCGGCTCCGAAAATTCGCCGTAGCACGGGCGTCCCGCCCGTGAATCGTCGTAGCACGGGCGTCCCGCCCGTGATGGGTCATGGCCGAGACGGCCATGCGACGAGGTCATGGGCAAGATGCCCATGCTACGGGGGGGCACGGCCAAGGTGGCCGTGCTACGAGCCACCGCCATTTTCATCTTCTACGTGTGGGCCGAAGGCCCATGAGCAACTGCTCCGCACGATCGGGAAGTGCGGCTAGGGGACCCGCCCAACCTGAAGACCGGCGACCTCCACGGGGCGCACCAGGATCAACAGCACCGGCAGAAGGACGATCACACTCACCAGGGCCCCGATCATGGTCAGGCCGATCAACATGCCGAAGTAGATCGTCGGGACGAACTCGCTCAGGCACAGCACCCAGAACCCGCCGACGATGACCACACTGTTGAACAGGCAGGCCATCCCGACGGTTTGATGGGAGCGGGCAATCGCAACGGCGTAGTCCCGGTGAATCGCCAGTTCGCGCCGGAACCGCCACAGGTAGTGGATGGTGTTATCCACGGCGATGCCCAGTGCGATAGAGAGCATCATCGCCGTGGCCATGTTGATCGGGATGCCCGTCCACCCCATCACG
>Ga0129299_1002282_pt1 | contig 12734 bp, 12 predicted proteins | sample ConPoolayeCmetaG_FD_94477 | JGI IMG/M metagenome (GOLD analysis project Ga0129299, IMG submission 94477) | Hot spring microbial mat communities from California, USA to study Microbial Dark Matter (Phase II) - Cone Pool mat layer C metaG ... | reverse complement strand
GCCCGGGTCGGGGATCGGCCTGGGCGCTCAGAATTGCTGGCACGAGGCCAAGGGCGCGTTCACGGGCGGGGTCTCGGTGGCCATGCTGAGGGACGTGGGCTGCCGTTACGTCATCCTCGGCCACAGCGAGCGGCGGCACACCATCGGGCCGAAGGACGCCGCGGGGCGCGTGCAGGGCGAGACCGACGAACTGGTCGCGGCCAAGGCGCGAGCCGCGTTGGCCGGGGGGCTGACGCCGATCGTCTGCATCGGCGAGACGCTGGCGGAGCGTGACGCGGGCCGGACGAATGATGTCCTGAAACGGCAGGTGCTCGGCAGCCTGGCGGGCGTCCGGCCGGCGACGGCGGATGCGTTGGTGATCGCCTATGAGCCGGTCTGGGCCATCGGGACCGGCCGCAACGCGACGCCGCAACAGGCCCAGGAGGCGCACCGATACGTCCGCGGGCTGCTGACCGAATTGCTCGGGCGGCCGCTGGCGGACGGCATTCGCATTCAATACGGCGGTAGCGTGAAGCCCGACAACGCGGCGGAGCTGATGGCCTGCCCGGACGTGGACGGCGCCCTGGTGGGCGGCGCGAGTCTCCAGAGTGCCGATTTCCTGCCCATCATCGAGGCAACGATTCAGGCGAAGAAACTGAGGTAAGAACACGATGCAAACGCTGATGCTGGCGGAAGTGCTGCCCGTGCTCGGGGCCATCGCGATGGTGGCGATCTCGATCATTTTGATCGGGCTGATCCTGCTCCAGAAAAACCGCGGGTCCGGGCTGTCGGGCGCTTTTGGCGGGGTCGGGGGCCATTCGGCCTTCGGCACGAAGACGGGCGATGTGCTGACGTGGATCACCGTGGGGCTGACCGCCGTGTTTCTCCTCCTGGCGGTCCTGCTCAACTATGCCTTCGACAAGACGCCGGTGACGGCCGCGGCCGGCGGTCCGGCGGCGGCGGGCACGACCGCTCCGCCGAGCACACCGGTCGAGGCCGGCGGTGAGCAAGCTCCGCCCGCGGCGGAGCAGCCCGCCGCTGCCCAGTCGCCGCCACCGGCGGCGGATACTTCGGCCACGGAGACCCCGGCCGCCGCGGACACGCCGGCAACGCCCGCCGCGGCGGAGACTCCGGCCGAATCGCCCGCGACGCCTCCTTCAGGCGAACCCAGCCCGGATGCGGCGGGGCCGCAGCCGTCGGGCGAACCGTCGGGGGCTTCGGACCGCCCCCCGCCCGCCGAGCAGGGCAACCCGCCGCCGGCGGGCCAGTGAGCTTGCGGAGCGTCGGATGATCCTCAGCATGACCGGCTTCGGCGAGGCCCGTGCCCAGGTGGACGGGGTGGCGTTCCGGGTGGAGCTGCGGAGCGTCAACAACCGGTACTACAAGTCGTCGATGCGGTTGCCGGAGCACATGCAGAGGTTCGAGGCCGACCTTGACCGTCAGTTGCGGGAGCGGCTCGGCCGGGGCAGCGTCAGCTTCACGCTGCGGATGACGGCCGACGAGCCGGCGGCGGCTTGCGTGGTGAACCAGTCGGCCTTGCGGCATTACATGAGCAGGCTGCGGGAGGCGGCCGAGGACCGGCCCGGCGTCACGATCGATCTGAGCGGGCTGCTGGCCCTGCCGGGCGTGTGCGAATCGCCCGAGATCGAGGAGAGCGTGCTGCTCGCCCAGTTCCAGGTGGTGCAGCGGCTGACGGCGGAGGCGTTGGAGAAGGTGGTGGCCATGCGGCGGCAGGAGGGCGCGGCCCTGGAGCGGGATCTTCAGGCGCAGTGCGCCGAGCTGCGGGCGCGGTTCGAGCAGGTCCGTCAGCGGTCGCCGCTGGTCGTGGAGGAGTATGCCAAGCGGCTGCGGGCCAGGGTTCAGCAACTGCTCAGCAGTTCCAACCTGGAGCTGGAGCAGGAGGCCCTGGCTCGCGAGGTGGCGATTTTCGCCGAGCGCTGCGATGTGAACGAGGAGATCGCCCGGGCCGTGAGCCATCTGGATCAATTCGCGGCGGTCTGCGCGGCGGGCGAGGAGGCGGGCCGCAAACTGGAGTTTTTGGCCCAGGAGCTGCTGCGCGAGGCCAACACCATGGGCAGCAAGGCCAACGACGCGGAGATCGCCCGGCATATCGTGGTGATCAAGGCGGCGATCGACCGGATCAAGGAGCAGGTCCAGAACGTGGCCTGAGACGCGGAGGCGGCGATGCGCCAGAGTTCGACCCCCACGCGCGGGGTGGCGGTGGTGATCAGCGGGCCGAGCGGCGTCGGCAAGTCCACCGTGTGCCACCGGCTGTGCCAACTGGTGCCGGCGGAGTTCAGCGTGTCGGTGACCACCCGCCAGCCCCGGCCCGGTGAACAGAACGACCGCGACTATCATTACGTGGCCCCGGCGGAATTCGAGCGGCTGCGGGACAGCGGGGGCCTGGTGGAGTGGGCCGAGGTGTACGGCAACTGGTACGGCACTCCGGCGGCGCCGATCCAGGCGGCCTTGACCGAGGGGCGGGTCATCATCCTGGAGATCGACATCCAGGGCTGCCTACAGGTGCGGAAGAAGCTGCCCGAGGTCCTGGCCTTCTTTCTGCTGCCGCCGACCTTCGACGAGCAGCGCCGCCGGATCGAGGGCCGGCGGACCGACGACGCGGAGGTCATCCAGCGACGGTTGGCCCGGGCCGACGGCGAGATCCGCTTCGCCCACGAGGCGGGCTGCTATGATGAATTCATCATCAACGACGATCTGAAGGAAACGGTCGACGCCATCCATCGGCGGATCATTGCCCGATTGGAGTCCGGCGGGCCTCAGGGGTCTTGACACATGATCGAGGATCTCAAGAACGAGGATCTGATTCGCAAGGTCGGCGGACGTTTCAAGCTCACCGCCCTGGTGCAGAAGCGGTGGAAGGAGCTGATGTTCGGCGCTCGCCCGATGATCGACCCGGGCGACCTGACGACGATGGAGATCGCCGTGCGGGAGATCCGCGAGGGCAAGATCGCGCCCAAACTGCCCGAGACCTACGTTGACGAAACGACGGAAAAGAAGTGAAGCCCGCGGCCGCGAGCCGAACGGCCCCGTCGAGCGGGACCTGGCCGATTACGAAGTGCTGCTGGCCGTCTGCGGGGGCATCGCCGCCTACAAGTCGGCGGCGGTGGTGTCGAAGCTCGTGCAACGGGGAGCGGGCGTTTCCGTCGCGATGACCAGGGCGGGGCAGCGGTTCGTCACCCCGCTGACCTTCCAGACCCTCAGCGGCCGCCGCGTCAGTACGGACTTGTGGGAGGCCGAGGAGACCTGGGATCCGCAGCACCTCAGTCTCACCGAGCGGGCGGACCTGATCCTGGTCGCGCCCGCCACCGCCAACATCATCGGCAAGATGGCCGGCGGCCTCGCCGACGACCTGGTGAGCAGTCTGCTGCTGGCCGCGGCCGGCCCGATCCTGCTGGCCCCGGCCATGAACACGCGAATGTGGGAAAACCCCATCGTTCAGGACAACCTCCGCAAGCTGGAAGAGCACGGCGTGCGGTTCGTGCCGCCGGGCGAGGGCTGGCTGGCCTGCCGGACGGTCGGCTCGGGCCGCATGGCCGAACCCGAAGAGATCGTGGCCATCGTTGAGGCACTACTGAAGAAACGGCCCCCTCGGCGGCTCGCCCGCTGAGGGCCGTTCCGTGTCACCCACGACCGCCAGTCCATGAAACCCGCCGGAACCAACTTGGCCCGCCGCCGGAAGCCGTCCGTGCCCCGCTCATCCGAGAAGCGGGGTCCTTCGGGGGGTCGCCGCCTGCGGGTCCTGGTGACGGCCGGCCCGACGCGTGAGTATCTGGATCCCGTCCGATTCCTCTCCAACCCCTCCACCGGACGAATGGGGTACGCGATCGCCGCCGCGCTGGCGGCCGCCGGGCACGAGGTCACGCTGGTCAGCGGCCCGGTCGCCCTGACGCCACCCGAGGGCGCGCGGGTGGTGGCGGTGGAGACGACCGCCGAGATGGCGGCCGCGGCCCGGCGGGCCTTTCGCGAATGCGACGCGGCGGTCTTTGCCGCGGCCGTGTGCGACTATCGTCCGCGACGACGGGCGTCGCGGAAGTTGCCGAAGGCGAAGGGCGGAATGCTTCTGGAACTGACGCCCACGACGGACATCGCCGCGGCGTGCGGCCGCATCAAAGGCTCGCGAGTCACGATGGGGTTCGCCCTGGAGGATCACGACGGCCGCGGCCACGCCGAGCGGAAGCTGCGGGAGAAACGGTTCGATGCCATCGTGCTGAACGGCCCGCGGACCATCGGATCACCAGATGCCGCGGTGGAGTTTCTCCGCCTCGGCGGAAGGTGGGAGTCCTGGCCGGCCAGCGCCAAGAAGGACGTCGCGGTCCGGTTGGTCGCGGAGCTGGAGAGACTGGCGGCCGGGCGGGGGTCGGCCCGCCGGCAGGTCGTTAAACGCAGGCCCTGACCTGAAATAGAGGCGATTTCCCACGTCGCATAATACCGCCCGCCGCGCTAAGATACGGTGAATTCCGAGTTGGGCGGTTGATCCCCTGACCTCCCGGAGCTACCCTGCACACAGCACGCAAGGGAAGAAGCCAATCCGGGCGGAGGGCAATTCTCAAGACCCGCACAGCCGCGGAGAGTTCCCGTTGCGAGGAAAGATGTCGATCGGTGGGCCGGTCGTCCCGCAGCCATGCGGGGAGGTCCCGCGCGGGGTTCAGTGAAGAGCGGGCGACCCGCGGACCAGCGAGAGACTGAACAGCAGGCAAGCAAGAGCAAGAGAAAGAAAGGAGCAGAACGAGATGAAGAAGATCCTGACTTGTGCGGCGATTCTGGCGTTGGCGGCGGCGGTGCAGGCCGCGTCGTTCACGCCCGGCAACCTGGTGGTGACCAGGGTGGGCGACGGCGGAGCGGCGCTGAGCAACGCGGCGACTCCGACTTTTATCGAGGAATACACCGTGAGCGGGACCTACGTCCAGACCATCGGCCTCCCGACGGTCGTCAGCGGTAGCCATCGCCGCCTCACCAACAGCGGCACCGCCACGTCGGAGGGTTTCCTGACCCGCTCGGTGGATGGGCAGTACCTGACGCTGGCCGGTTACGACGCCGCTGTCGGCACCCCCAGCGTGGTGAGCACGACCAGCGCCAACGTGAACCGCGTGGTGGCCCGCGTGGACCTCTACGGCAACATCGACACGACCACGGCCCTGAACGACACCTACAGCGCCAACAATATCCGCAGCGCGGTCAGCACGAACGGCATCGACCTCTGGCTGGGCGGCACCGGCGGCACCGGCAATAACGGCGTGCGGTACACGACGCTGGGCAGCACCACCTCGACCCAGCTCAACAGCACGAACCCGACCAACATCCGCGTGGTCAACATCTACAACGGCCAGCTTTACGCTTCCAGCGCCTCCGGCGCCTTCCAAGGCGTCAGCACGGTCGGGACCGGCTTGCCGACGACCTCCGGCCAGACGGTGACGCTGCTGCCCGGTTTCCCGACGGTCAGCGGCCCGAGCAGCTACGACTATTGGTTCGCCAGCGACTCGGTCCTCTACGTCGCCGACGACCGCACCGTGGCAAACGGCGGCGGCATCCAGAAGTGGGTGTATGACTCCAACACCAGCCTCTGGAGCCTGGTGTACACCCTGAACACCGATCTGAACGCCGGCGCCCGCGGCCTGGTCGGCGCCTTCGATGTGAACGGCGCTCCCGTGCTGTACGCCACGACGACCGAAGCCAATAACAACCGGCTGGTCACGGTGACCGACCTCGGCGCGAGCTCGTCCTTCACGACGCTGGCCTTCGCCGGCACCAACAAGGCGTTCCGCGGCGTGGACTTCACGCCGATCCCCGAACCGGGCACGCTGGCCCTGCTGGGCCTCGGCGGCCTGCTGCTGATCCGGCGGCGGGCGTGATAGCGCGATCTTGACGAACTTTGAATTGTGGCTCCACGGGGCCGCGAGTAGAATCCTGCTCGCGGCCCCGTTGCTTTGAACCGGGGCCGCCCGTCGGGCTTGATTCACCAGGCGGTCCCGTCGGGCGCGAGCGACGGGCCGGTAGCTCCAGAGGAGAACCACCGTGACCGGACGACGACAGCGGGAGGAAATGGGAATGCGAGGAACGTGCGCCTGTCTGGCGGCCTTGGCTTGGGCGGCGGTCTGGGCGACCGCGGCCATGGCGCAGCCCGGCGAACCGCCGCCGACTACCCAGCCGGAGGGTCCTCCGACTCACGCGGAGTTGTACAAGCGGGCTTCCGCCGCGGCGATCCGAACCGTGGAGCTTCGCACCGCCGCCGGCGGTGCGCTCAGCGACGGGGACAAGGCCGCCATCGAGAAGAGCGAAGCGGAGTTGGAAGAGGCGGCGAAGCTGCGTCGCAACGGGGATTTCGCCGCCGCGGCGGAAAAGGCCGCGGAGGTCGCCTCGCAGCGGCGGGCCGTCCTCGGCAACGAGCATCATCTGACCATCACTGCGGTCGTGGAATCCCGCACCCTGTCGGGTTTCGCGTCGGCCTCCGAGGCCGACCGCAAACGGCTCAAACAGGCGGATGAGGATCTGGCCCAGGCGGAGCAGGCGTTGCTGGACGGCGATTCGGCCGCCGCGGTCGCCGCGGCCCGCAAGGCCCTGGCGACGCGTGAGAAGATTTTGGGCAAGGACCATGTTGAAGTCGGGTGGGCGGCGAAGGTGCTGGGGGCGGCTTTGATCGATGAACAGGATTACGCCGGGGCCGAAACGGCCCTGAATCAGGCCCTGAAGATCATTGAGGCCGTCTACGGCAAGCGGCATCCGCGGACGGCCATCGTGCTGGACCGGCTCGGCTGGCTGGGGATCCGCCAGGCCGGGGCCAAGGGCTTTGAACGCACCCTGGTCAGCCAGGCCGCGGAGCATCTCCGCCGCGGGTTGGCCATTCTGCAAACCACCGTCGGCGAGACCCGCGAGACGGCCGAAACCCAGGACAACCTGGGCACCGTCCAGCTCTACACGCGGGAACCGCAGCGCGCCTTGGAGAATAAGCTCCGGGCCTTGTACGTCCGCCAGACGGTGCTCGGACCCGACGACCGCGACACCGCCGTCTCGCTCAGCAATCTCGCCTGGCTTTATGAGCAACTCGGCTACCGCGACGAGGTCATTCCGCTGCGGCAGAAGGCCCTGGCGGTGCTCGAGAAGGCCGTGGGGCACGACCATCCCTACACCGTGGCGGAACTTCTGAACCTGTCCAGCCTTTACCATCGCTGGGACCAGCCCGCCGAGGCGGTCAGACTCCTCGAACAGTATCTGGCCAAGGGAGAGCCTCGCCCCGAGCGGCTTGACCCCAGCATCGTGGAAGCGGTCGCCACGCTGGCGGTCAGCTATCTGGAGACCGATCGCCGCGAGGAAGCGGCCGCGGCGGTGGCCAAGGCCTTCCAGATGGCCAAGGCCCTGCACGCGGCGGGGCGTAAGCCGGCGGCGGCGGCCGCCGCCGAGCGAATCGCCACCCTGTTCCAGCAGCAGCGGATGCTGGAAGACGCGTTGTCGGCGTATGAGCAGCTTCGCGAGTGGCAGGGAAAGAAGGAAGCGACCGACGCCTTCGTGGCCCGCCGCAACATGCAACTGGGCGCGATCCTGACCGATCTCGGCCGCCTGGAGGAGTCGAGGCAGATACTGGACGAGGTCTTGCGCGACTATGTTAAGCTGCATGGTGACGGGACGCTGGAGACCTTCACCCCTTTGCTGATGCTGAGCCGGACCTACGAAAAGCTGGGAGATCTGGACAAGGCCGCGGAATACGGCGACAAGGCCCTCCGCATCGCCGAGCGGAGACTGCCGCCGGATTCCCTGCCGGTGGGGCACGCCATGCAGGCCCTGGGTCGGATCAAGATCGCGAAGAAGGAGCTTGATGAGGCGCGTTTCTTCCTGGAAGACGCCCAGCGGGTGTACGAGAAGTTCGAATCCCAGACGCCCGCCCTGGCGGCCAGCCTCCTCTTCGAGCTGGCGGCGCTGAAGGAGGCCGAAGGGCAGCAGAGCGAGGCCGCTCAGTTGTTGCGGGACGCGGTGGACAAGGCTCGCAAGATCGTGGAGAAGATCCCCGGCCCTCAGGCGGACGCGCTGCTGGCCAAGAGCCTCAAGCTGCTGGCGGACGCGGAACCCTCGAAGGCCGCGAGCCTGAAAGCCGAACTGAAGACCGTTCTGGAAAGGCTCCAGGCCCGCCGCGGGCTGGACGCGGAAACCGCCGCCTGGCTCAAGGAACTCGGCGGTGGCGGCAAGTGATCACGCGCCGGCCCGCAGGGCCTCCAGGGTCTGCCGATACACCGTTCGATGTTCGTCGCTGAACAGGACGAACAGCACCTTCTCGATCCCGGAGCCGGCGGCGAGGTGGTCGGCAGTCGTGGCCAGGGCGATTCGCGCGGCCTCTTTCACCGGGTAGCGGTACACCCCGCAACTGATCGCTGGAAAAGCCACGCTTCGCAGTCCGGCCCGCTCCGCCAGCTCGAGACTGCGGCGATAGCACGACCGCAACGCCTCGGGCTCCCCGTGGCGGCCGTCCTGATACACCGGGCCGACCGTGTGAATCACATGGCGGCTGGGCAGGTTGTAGCCGCGGGTCATCTTCGCCTGACCGGTCGGGCATCCGCCGAGCGTGCGGCATTCGGCCAGCAGTTGCGGGCCGGCGGCTCGGTGAATCGCGCCATCCACGCCGCCGCCCCCGAGCAGCGAGGTGTTCGCGGCATTCACGATCGCATCGACCGCCAGGCGGGTGATGTCCCCCTGGTGCAATTCGATTCGATCCCAAATCGGGGAAGAAACAGAAGGCTGGTCAGGCATGGACGACGACTCCGGGCCAACGGACTACGGGATCAGGAAGGCGTCGCTCTTCAACGTCGGACGCTCCAGGCCAGTATACCGTTGCACCCCGATGAGCCGATAGATGTCGTCGCTCTCCAGCCCGACGTACGGGTTGCGGACGAACTGAACGCTGAGATCGGCCCGCAGGACGTTCTGCCCCGCCGACCGACCGTGGCTGTCGGAGTTCAGCGAGGCACGCTCCAGGGGCACGAGCCGCCGCCCGTCATCCAGCAGCGGAGTCATGTCGGCGGCGATCGGCTGGTCGGGCAGGAATTCGCCATGCCGCCAGGGGCGGGTGACGAAATTCGTGGAGAAGCTGTTGTTGCGGGCGTCGGGGAAATCGTCCAGGTGTTCGGCGTCGGGCAGGCTCAGGGGCCGGTCGCCGGGGCGGCCGGGACAAGTGAAGGATTCCGGCGGAACAAACCGGCCGCGGACCAGAATGAACGCGTGCCGGGAGTTGCTGACCCGCTCCCGAGACTCATTGCCGACCATGACCCACGGTCGATCGGGCGGCACCTCGCCGGCGAACGGCCAGACGCTTCCGTGCGTTTCGGCGTAGCCGGCGTAACCCTGGCCGAGCTGTCTCAGGTGGGCGGCGCAGGCGTTCCGCTGAGCGGCCTGCCGCGCCGTCTGGTAGCCCGGCAGGAAGACCCCCACGAAAAGGAGAATCGCCGCGGCCAGACTGGCCAGCTCCCGCAAGGCCATGACCGGCCGCGAGCCCCAGCCGTGTTCTTCGGCACGAACCGCAGCCCGCTGCCCACTGGACGCCGCGACCCGCGGCAGCGGCAGGGTCCGCTGGGTCGCCCGCACCCGCCGAAGGATGCCGGCTGCCAGATCGGGCGGCGGCGGTGGTGAAAAAGCATCAAGCGGGGCCAGCGTCGCGGCGATGCGGGCGAGGGCGGCCGCACGTGTCTCGGCGTCCGGCAGAAGCGACTCCACCCGCCGCCGGGTTTCGTCGTCGGCGATGCCGAGTTGATAACCCAGCAGGTCCGCCGAGAGTTCGAGATCAGGTTGTGGTCGCTCGCTGGTCATGGCTTTTCACGACCCCGGCCGCTGCCGGAGATTTCCGTCTGCCTTAAGTACTGCCGCGACGCCCGCCGGGTTCGCGCCTGTGCCGTTCTTCGATCGACTTATAGGCCCTGGCAAAACAAGACACGGCGGCGTGCAGCCGGCTCTTCACCGTTCCCAGGGGGATGCCCAAGGTTTCCGCGATGTCCTTATAGGACAAGCGGTGATAATAAGCCATGAGGAGCACTTCCCGGAGCGAAGGCGGCATCCGCTCGATGACCTCCCGAACCAGACGCTGCTGCTCGGCTGCTTCCAGGGCGGCACCCGGCGGCGGGGAATCGTCCGCCAGAAAGTCAAGATAACTTACGTCGCCTTCTTCGCCGCCGCGTGCGGCGGGGGAAATCGAGACTTCGCGACGGCGGCTCCGCCCTCGCAGGGCATCCCGCGCCTTGTTCGCCGCGATGGTGAAGAGCCAGGGTCTGAACTTCCGCGTGGCGTCGAATCCAGCCGCGCTCTGGTAGACCTGGAGGAAGCTTTCCTGAACGATGTCTTCCGCGGCGGCCCCGGCACCAACGAACCGCGCCGCGAACTGGAATATCTCCACATGGTGCCGCTCGACCAGCGACGCGAACGCGGCTTCGTTGCCGGCAAGGAACTCCGCCAGCAACTGCTCGTCCGAAGGCGGGGCCGCGTCGTCGCGTGGTGGGTTCACTCCGATCCTGCCGTCCAGTGCCGCGGCGGCGCCGGCCCGCTAGATTTGCCCGTCTTCCGATAGCGAGTCCGCCGCCGCAGGGGGCACTTTACTCTTGACGGCCACCATGGTCAAAACTATCGTTGCAGACAAGAGTTAGAGCTTGACCGCGTAGGGGACGAAGCGGCCTGCCGGCGTGTCGTCCCCGATAGTCCTGCGGGCTTCGTGATCTCTCCGGTTTCTCCTGGGGCTGTCCGCCGTGGGTGAAGAACATACCTACCGTGACCTACCCCCTCGGGCCGCCGCCGTGCTGGTGGAAGCCTCGGCGACCATCAACGCCTCGCTGGACATGGACGAAGTCCTGCAAGCCATCGCCCAGAAAGCGGCCGTGGTGCTGCGGTCGGAAGCTTCGAGCGTCCTGCTGCTGGACCGGCGTCGCCACCGGCTGATCTTTCGCGCCGCGGTCGGGGATCGCGGCCCGTTGCTCCTGGGGGAGGAGTTTTCCGCGGATCTCGGCATCGCCGGGCACGTCGTTTCCACCGGCGAAGGGGCCATCGTGCCGGACGTCCGCCAGAGCCAGGAATTCTTTCCTGGCATCGACGCCAAGAGCAGCTTCCAGACGCGGGGCCTGATGGCCGCGCCGATGATCCACAAGGGAGAAGTGATCGGGGTGATCGAGGTGCTGAACAAGCTCGATCCCGGCGATTACAACCAGGACGACCTGACCCTGCTCCGCATCTTCGCCAACCTCGCCGCGGCCGCCACGCACAATGCCGCCGCCCACCAGAACGTCGTTCGCGAGAACCGCGGCCTCCGCGAGAGCCTCTGCTCGCCGGCCAACATTGTCGGGCACTCTCCCGCCCTCCGGCAGGTGACGGAGATGGTCAAGCGGGTGGCCGGCAGCAACGCCACGGTCCTCCTGCTCGGTGAGACCGGCACCGGCAAGGAAGTCACCGCGCGCCAGATCCACTGCTCCAGCCCGCGGAAGGACCACACCTTCATCGCGATCAACTGCGCGGCCCTGCCGGAGACCTTGCTGGAAAGTGAGCTGTTCGGCCACGAGAAAGGGGCTTTCACCGGGGCCCACGCCGCCAAGATGGGGCGGTTCGAGATGGCCGATCAGGGGACGCTGTTCCTGGATGAGATCGGCGACATTTCCCTGAGCACGCAGGTCAAGCTGCTGCGGGTCCTCCAGGAGAAGGAGTTCGTCCGGGTCGGCGGCACGCGGACCATCTCCACCGACGTGCGGATCATCGCCGCCACCAACCGCGACCTCCGCGCGGCCATCGACAAGGGCACCTTCCGGGAAGACCTTTATTACCGCCTGAACGTCTTTCCCATTCAGCTTCCGCCGCTCCGGCAGCGACGCGAGGACATCCCCCTGCTGGTGGAGCATTTCATCAACCTGGCGGCGGCGCAGCTCAAATGCCCGCGGCCCACGGTGACGGATGAGGCCATGGCCCTGCTGGCCAGCTATCCCTGGCCGGGCAACATCCGCGAATTGCAGAACGTCATGGAGCGGGCGGTGCTGTTGGCCGAAGGCGGCGAAGTCACCGCGGCCAACCTGCCGCGCGAGATCGTCGGCGGGGCCGCCGCCCAGCCGCCCGGCGAGGAGGGTTCCTCGCTCTGGGGCGCGGAGAAGGCCCTGATCGTCAAGGCCCTCCGCGAGGCCGGCTGGAACCAATCCAAAGCGGCGCGGGCCTTGGGCATCAGCCGCGACAACCTGCGGTATCGGGTGAAGAAATACGACATTCGCCGGGAAGCCTGACCCGGCGGCGTTTCCGCCCGCGGCAACAGCGGGTAGCCGTTTCGGCCGCCACGGAAGCGGCGCGGCGACGTTGGCAGGCCGCGCCCGGACTCGCTCTCCGCCGGTCCGCGGAAGCCCGGCCCCGACCTGGACCACACGACCCGATCATCAGTAGAAGATCGATATGAAGATGTGCGTCTCCTTGGTTTTGCTCTCGAACACGCCGATCGACGAGGAGACGTGCTTGACGTAGATATTGGGGTTGCGGTCCAGCCACTCATTGATCATGTCGTCCATGTTGGCCAGTCCGGCGTCAGTCAGCTTTCCATGGAAGGTTCGGGTGCGGGTGGCGGGTTCGTTCGGGCCGGCGATGGGCCGCTTCAGGTTGGCGTCGTGATGCGCGCCGCCCAGCGTGCTGCCCTCGGCGAAGCTGCGGATCATCTGCGACTTGGTCGTGGGCATCTCGTCGTCGCTGACCAGCGAGATCAACTCATCTTCCGGCGCCTTGGGCGGCGGCGGAGACACCAGTTGGGC
>Ga0129299_1002281_pt1 | contig 12735 bp, 9 predicted proteins | sample ConPoolayeCmetaG_FD_94477 | JGI IMG/M metagenome (GOLD analysis project Ga0129299, IMG submission 94477) | Hot spring microbial mat communities from California, USA to study Microbial Dark Matter (Phase II) - Cone Pool mat layer C metaG ... | reverse complement strand
GCTTGAAACCACGAAAGGGACGCACATGTCGAATATCGCGAAAGTTTTTGGCCGGGAGATTCTGGACTCGCGGGGCAATCCCACGATCGAGGTCGAGGTGACGCTGGAAGAGGGCGTCGTCGGTCGGGCGGCCGTGCCCTCCGGCGCCTCCACGGGCGAGAACGAGGCGCTGGAGCTGCGCGACGGCGACCCGAAGCGCTACCTCGGCAAGGGCGTGCTGAAGGCCGTCAAGAACGTCAACACCGTCATCGCCAAGGCCGTCGCCGGCATGGACGCGCTGGACCAGGTGGCGGTGGACCGCCGCATGATCGAGCTGGACGGCACTCCGACCAAGGCGAAGCTCGGCGCCAACGCGATCCTCGGCGTCTCGCTGGCCACCGCGAAGGCCGCCGCGAACCTGCTGGATCTTCCCCTCTTCCGGTATATCGGCGGCGCCAACGCGAAGTGCCTGCCGGTGCCGATGATGAACGTCATGAACGGCGGCGCCCACTCCGACGCGCCGGTGGATGTCCAGGAGTTCATGATCATGCCCAAGGGCGCGAAATCCTTCGCCGAGGGCCTCCGCATGGGCGCGGAGGTGTTTCACGCGCTGAAGAAGGTGCTCCGCAAGCAGGGCCTGAGCACCGCGGTCGGCGACGAAGGCGGTTTCGCGCCCAACGTAGCCAGCAACGAGGCCGCGTTGGAAGCCGTGCTGGAGGCGATCGCGGCGGCCGGCTACAAGGCCGGCAAGGATGTCTTTATCTGCCTGGACCCGGCCGCGAGCGAGTTCTACGACGCGAAAAAGAAAAAGTACGTCTTCAAGAAGTCGGACCGGTCGGAAAAGACGCCCGAACAAATGGTCGCCTTCTGGGAAAAGTGGGTCCGCGACTACCCGATCCTCAGCCTTGAGGACGGCATGGCCGAGAGCGACTGGGAGGGATGGAAGCTGCTGACCGAGCGGCTCGGCGACAAGATCCAGCTCGTCGGCGACGACGTCTTCGTGACGAACGTGAAGTTCCTCCGGAAGGGCATCGAAATGGGCGTGGGGAACTCGATCCTCGTGAAGGTCAACCAGATCGGTTCGCTGACGGAGACGCTGGATACGGTCGAGATGGCCAAGCGCGCCGGCTACACCGCGGTGATCAGCCACCGGTCCGGCGAGACGGAGGACAGCACGATCGCCGACATCGCCGTCGCCACGAACGCCGGGCAGATCAAGACCGGCTCGATGAGCCGCACGGACCGCATCTGCAAGTACAACCAGCTCCTGCGGATCGCGGACATCCTGGGCGAGACGGCGCACTACGGCGCCGCCGCCTTCGGCAGCCGGATCTGAAACGCGGCGAAGCCGGGCCGCCGCGCCCTACCGGCCGTTTCCACGGCGTCGGGGCAGGGCCGGGCGGCCCGCCCGGCCGCGGTCCCTTCGGGGTCGGGATCGCTATCGGGATCGAATCCATCGCGCGCCGACGGCCGGCGACAAGCAAGGGCCGGAGGCGATAGCGAGGGAAAACGAACGCGCGCGCCGCTTCCCGCGACGGAGCGCCGGAACCACGCCGCTGCAGCTCCGCCGCTCTGTCGGCGGAGAAGATCGCGCTCCGGATTCCCGGTCTCCGCGCGCGGCGCCTACTTCATCGCGCCATCTTCGGCGGCCCCGTTCGACGCCGCCGCGCGATCCACGCGCTCGACGGCGTCCGCCGGGCACACCTGGCGGCAGGTGTCGCACCGGATGCATTTCGCGTCGTCAATGACGTGGCGCTCGTAGGGCGCCAGCGGGATGGCGTCGGCGGGGCACCGTTGAGCGCAGCGCGTGCAGCCGATGCAGCGCTCGTTGATCGCATACCGGATGAGCGCGGCGCATTTGCGCGCGGGGCAGCGGCCCGCGGCATGCGCCTCGTATTCCTCCCGGAAATGCCGGAGCGTCGAAAGCACGGGGTTCGGCGCCGTGCGGCCGAGGCCGCACAGGCTGCCCTGTTGCACCTGCCGCGAGAGGTGTTCGAGCTGCGCGAGGTCGTCCGCGCGCGCCTCGCCGCGGCAGAGCCGCTCCAGGATTTCCAGCATCCGCTGCGTGCCGACGCGGCAAAACGTGCATTTGCCGCAGGATTCCTTCTGCGTGAAGCTCACGAAGTAGCGGGCGATATCCACCATGCAGTCGTCCTCGTCGAGGACGACCATGCCGCCCGATCCCATGATCGCGCCGCACGCCTGGAGCGCCGAATAGTCCACCGGCGTGTCGGCCAGCGCCGCCGGCACGCAGCCGCCGGAGGGTCCGCCGACCTGCACGGCCTTGAGCCGGCGGCCGTTCTCGACGCCGCCGCCGATCTCCTCGACGATCCGCCGCAGGCTCATGCCCATCGGCACCTCGATCAAGCCGCCGCGCCGGATTTTGCCCGCCAGCGCGAAGGTCTTCGTGCCGGCGCTGTCCGGCGTGCCGATCGCCGCGAAGGCGGCGGCGCCGCGCCGCAGAATCCAGGGAACCACGGCCAAGGTCTCGACGTTCTGCACGAGCGTCGGCCGGCCGTGCAGACCCGATTCCGACGGATAGGGCGGACGGAAGCGCGGCGTGCCGCGCCGCCCTTCGAGCGAGGCGATCAGGGCCGTCTCCTCGCCGCAGACGAAGGCGCCCGCCCCGGCGACGATGCGGAGGCGGAACGGCCACCCGCCGCCCCCGACGGAATCGCCCAGCCATCCGCGCCGTTCGCACAGCGCCGCCGCCTCCCGCATCCGGCGCAGCGCCAGCGGATACTCGTCGCGGATATAGGCGACGCCCTGCCGCGCGCCGACCGCGTACGCCGCCAGCAGCATCCCCTCGATCACGCGCAGCGGAAACGACTCCAGGATCATCCGGTCCATGAACGCGCCCGGATCGCCCTCGTCGCCGTTGGCGATGACGTATTTCGTTTCGCCGGGCGCCGCGCGCACCGCGCGCCACTTGCGCCCGGTCGGAAACCCCGCGCCGCCGCGGCCGCGCAACCCGCTGCGCTCGATCTCCTCGATCAGCCCCTCCGGCGTCCACTCGCCGGCGAGCGCCCGGCGCAGCGCGGAGAATCCCCCCGTTCGCTCGCAGGCCTCGAAATCCAGCGGATCGAGATCGCCCGCGCACTCCGTGGCGATGCGCAACTGCGGGCCGAAATAGGCGGCGTCGGGTCCGTCCCGGACGTCCACCGCGTAGCGCGTCACCGACGGCCAGGCCTCGTCGGTGTACAGCCGCTCCAGCAGGTCCAGCGCGGCGGCGCGCGCGCGCCGCGCGACCGTCGGCGGACGGAAATGCCGACGCAGGATGCCGGCCACGTCGCCCGGCTTCACCCGTCCGTAGCGGAAGACCGCGTCGGACCCGACGGCGATCTCGACGAGCGGCGTCTGGTAGGAGATGCCGGTGCAGCCGACCGTCCGCACGGCGACCGGCAGCCGCATCTCGGCGACGTGCCGGCGGAACTCGTCGAAGACCGCGCCCGCCCCGCCCGCGGCGCAGCTCGAGCACAGGCACATCCGCGCCTCGCCCCGCGGGGCCGGGTCCGGCGCGCCGCCGGCCGCGGCGGGCGCGGCCTCCCGGCTCCCCAGAAAATCGCGCAGCAGGGCGCCGACGCGGCGGGGTTCGACGAATCCGTACGTCACGTCGTCCACCTGCACGGCCGGCGCGAGCATGCAGCAGCCGAGGCAGGCGACGCGGCTGACGGTGAACAGGCGGTCCGCGTCAGTGTCCTCGTCCGAGCCGATCCGCAGGTGCCGCTTGAACGCGTCCACAACCGCCTCCGCGCCCTTCACGTGGCACGCGGTGCCGACGCAGACCTTGATGGTATGCCGGCCGGCGGGACGGTGCCGGAACTGCGGGTAGAAATGCGCCACGCCGTCCACCTGCGCCGGGGGCAGTCCCGTGCGCTCGCAGACCCGGCGCAGGGCGGCCGCGGGCAGATAGTTGAACTGGCGCTGGATCGCCTGCAGCAGCGCCAGCAGCGTGTCCGGCCCGCCGCCGATCCCCGCGATCAGCGCGTCCACCGCGCCGAGATCCTCTTGGATACGGGGCGCGTCGCTCATTCGGGCCCCGGCTCCGGCCGTTCCGGCGCGGCGCCGGACTCGACCGCGTAGAGGTGATCGTAGCCGCGCAGATAGAGGCGGCCGTGCGCGACGGCGGGCGTGGCGACGGCCGGCTCGCCGAGCGGCGCGCGGCCGAGCTCGCGGTACTCGTCGGCGTCGGCGAAGATGCGCATGACGCCGTCGCGGTCCAGCGCGTACACGCGGTCGCCGACGACGATCGGCGAGGCGTAAAAGCCCCGATCGAATTCGCGGACCCAGCGCTCGGCGCCGTCGGCCGCGCCGAGGCACGTCACCGCGCCGTCGCCGGCGGCGAAATAGACGCGGCCGCCGTGCGCGACGGGGCTGGCGACCTCCGGGAGCCGGTCGTGCGTCTCCCAGAGTTTTTCGACGCCCGTCCCGTCCGGCCGCACGCGCAGCGCGGCGCCGACGGCGTACTCGTTGGCGACGAAGACGATGCCGCCGTCGAACGCGGGCGAAGCGCCGACCTCGCCGCTCATGCAGGCCTCGCGCCAGAGGCGGCGGCCCGACGCCGGGTCGTAGGCCGAGACGGATTCGCTGGACAGCCGCACCAGCATCGGTCGCCCGGCAATCTCGATCAGCGCCGGCGAGGCCCAGGAAATCGCATCGCCTTCCGCTTCCCAGCGCGTCGCGCCGGTCGCGGCGTCCATCGCGATCAGCGCGGCCTCCGCGGCGTGATCGAACTGCACAAAGAGGACGCCGTCGCGGACGATCGGCGAAGAGGCGTGTCCGTACGCGTTCTGCGGCACGCCGAGATGCCGCCGCCAGACCTCGCGGCCCTCGAAATCGAGCGCGACGACGTCGCCGGTCGCGAAGACGGCATAGACCCGCTCGCCGTCGGTGGCGGGCGTCGGGGCCGCGTATCCGGTGTCGGCGGTGACCTCGGGAATCGCCGCGGCGTCGGTGGGCACAACGGCGCGCCAGCGCAGCGCGCCGGAGTGCGCGTCGTAGCAGAAGACCTCGCGCGCCTCGCGGTCGGCGCCGGTGACGAAGACGGCGTCGTCCCAGACGGCGGGCGAGCTGAAGCCGCGCCGCGGGACGCGCGCCTTCCAGCGGATATTCTCGCCGGCGGCGCCGTTCCACGTCGGCGGCGCGCTGGCGGCGGCCGCCGCCGCGACGCCGAGGCCGTCCGGCCCGCGGAAACCGGGCCAGCGGCGCGCGGCGGCCGCCGGATCGGCGCGCTCGGCCGGTGCGGCCGCCGGGCGGGGCGGCGCCGGCGCCGCGCGGGCGGCGGGCGGCGGACGCGCGCCGGCGGTCGCCGCGGCCGCGAGCTCCGGCGGCGGCCGCGGCGCGAGGAGCGCGGCGCCGCCGAGGACGAGCAGCGCGACCGCGCCGAGCGCGCTCAGCGTCCGGCGGGCCGCGCGGGTTTCGGCCCATTCGCGTTCGGAATCCTCCGTATGGCGGCCGGGATCGGGCCGCTCGATTCGCAGCGCGGCCGCGGCTTGAAACGCCAGCAACAGGACGATCGCCCCGCCGATCGCGAGGCCGGCGCCGAGTCGCAACTGCCGCTGGGTGGCGAAGAATTGCCGGCGCAGCAGCAGGTCCGCCTCGCGCAGGTCGCGGCGCAGCGCGTCATCCTGCGGATTCGCCGCCAGCCGCGCGCGCATCCGGTCGAGCAGCGCGGTCGAGAGCGGATCCTGGCGCCGCGCCTGCATCCACGCGGCGCCCATCAGCAGCGCGACCGAAAACGAGAACACCGCCGCGGTCCAGCCGACGGCCAGCGCGACGCGGCGCGCCACGATGTTCGATGCCGAAATCTTCGCGGCAGGGGACGCGTTTTTCATTTCATTGACGGTTGTCAATGCTAGCCGTCGCGATAGAATCCATCAATCGGGAACGGCGGCGGTTCGGCCGCGGCGCGGGAGCGAAGTTCCGAAAGCGGCATGATGAGCCACAGGGACATAGATCGGCGCAGCATCCGCCTCGCCCAAGCGGTGGTGGAAAAAGTGGAGCGCCATGGCATGGAAGGCGAGGCCGTCCGCCGGGCGATCGAGACCAACCGGCGCTGGCGCGCGCGGTCATCCTCGCGACTGCACGACCGGTGGGCGGATATACTGGCCTTGCCGTGGCCGTCCATCCGATCGGCGCTGTTGGACGATTCCGAGCGCGGACGGGAGCTCCGGCAGAACAACCCGTTCTGCGGCATTCTGACGCCGCAGGAGCGCTGGGGCATATACCGGGAGTTTCGCGCTCATGACGCGTGAAGAGATGGAGCACGTGCTTCGCGCCGCATCGGCGTTGACGGGCGAGACGGAATTCGTGGTGGTCGGCAGCCAGGCGTTGTTGGCCCTGGCCGCCACATTGCCGGATGCGTTGAGCCGCTCGATGGAACTCGATCTCTATCCGCTCCACCGCCCCGAAGCGGCGGATTTGATTGACGGCTGTATCGGCGAGCTTTCGCCGTTTCACGAGACCTTCGGTTACTACGCGCATGGTGTCGGCCCGGAGACCGCGCCACTGCCGCGAAATTGGCGCCGACGGGCCGTCGAGTGGAAAAGCGACCTTACGGGAGGCGCGCGCGCCATTTGTCCGGGACCGGCCGATCTGGCGCTGTCCAAACTGGTTGCCGGACGCGAGAAAGATATGGTCTTTGTCCGCGCGATGCTGGAACACGGCTGGATAAAGCGGGAAGACCTGGTGGCGTTGCTGGATGAATTGTCCCCGGAACAACGCGGGCGCGCCGAAATGGGAATTCGCTCGCTAGGGTGAGGGCTTTGCCGGGTCAGCGGCCGGGCGTCGTTTCAGCCGTTCGCGCTCTTTCGGGCACGAGAGGAAGCAGCGGCCGCAGCTCAGGCAGCCGAGCCGGTCCGGCTCGTAGTCCGTTCGGCGGCGGCGCACGCTGAGCGCGACGAGATTCCCGCCGAACAGCAGGCCGACGTACCCGCCAAACCAGCCGCCGCCGGCGCGGAAGAAGCGGACGCGATCGGCGGCCTCCGCGTACAGCTCCTCGTTGCTGCGTCCCATGCTCCGAAACGCCTCGCTGTCCAGCGTGCGGCGCGCGGCCGGATTCCGCTCCTCGGCGGCGATCCGCTCGGCCAGCCGGACCGTCCGGTGCGCGCGGGCGAACCACGGCCCGGCGCCGCGTCCGGCGAGCGCGGCGGCGGCGACCAGCAGCGGCAGGGCGAACAGCGCGAGCGCCAGCCGCAACATGCCGCGCTCGCGCGGCTCCGGCGGGCGGACCGGCGTCGGCTCGCGAATCTGGCCGAACGGGCAGGCGTTTTCGCACAACCGGCACTGGATGCACTCGCTCGGCGTGATCGTCACGCGCCGGCGCGACAGCGCGGCCGCCCAGCCGAGCAGCGCGCCGTAGGGGCAGAGAAACCGGCAGTACGGGCGCGCGACGAAGACGCCGAGCAGCAGCAGGACCCCGCCCGCCGTCAGCATCGTCGCGTCGCCGTGCAGCCGGTAGATCGGCACGAACGGATCGAGCCGGCAGAGCCAGAAGTCCGCGCCGCCGGCGGCCAGCAGCACGACCAGCCCCAGCAGCAGCGCGGGCACGAACTCCAGCGCGCGCTGGAGTCCGCGCGGAACGCGCACCGGCCGGAGGACCACGATGTCCTGGATCGCGCCGAGCGGACAGACCCCGCCGCAGAACGCGCGGCCCCAGAACAGCGCGGCCAGCAACGGCAGCGCGAAGAAGGCGATCACCATCCACGAGATCGGGAATCCGGGATCGGCCAGCGCCGCGGCGACGTTCTGGAGCGAGCCCACCGAGCACACGCAGCCGCGCCGCCAGAAGCCGAAATACGCGATCGAAAAGAGGACGAGGAGCGACACGCCGCGCCGCGAGCGACGCCGCAGCGCGAGCCACGCGCCGAGGCCCAGCGCGCCGGCCAGCAGCGCGACGTCGAGCGCCTGCCAGAGCGACGAGCGCGCCGGCGGCGTCTGCATCGTCGGCATCCGGTAGCCCGACTCGAACTCCGGCTGCGGGAAGCGCTGCGCCGGCCCCGCCGCCGCCGTCAGGACGGCGAGCGCGGCGACCGCGACCGCCGCCGACGCGATTCGCCGCGCCCGCGTCATTCCGCGCCCTCCGCGGCGGCCGGCCGGCGTTCCGCGTCCGGGCGGACCTCGCGGATGACGTACGGCTGCTCCGCCGGCAACCGGACGAACGCCCCGGCCGGGCAGGCGGCGGCGATCGTGCACTGGTTGCAGTTGACGCAGCGGTCGTGCCGAACCTGCAGGTAGAGCGAGCCGTTGCCGAACGCGGCGCAGCCCTTCACGCAGCGGCCGCAGCCGATGCACAGCGCCTCGACGATGCGGTACTCGTAATACGGATCCTCGACGAACGTCCGGCGGATCGCGTCCATCGGGCACAACTGGTTCTCGGCAGACGAGTCGGGGTTGACGGTGGACGGCCGGTGATAGCCGCCGCACAGGTCGCAGTATCCGCAGACCGAATAGGCATGGACGCACTTCACGGCGGAGGGCGTCATCACGCAATGGGTCGCGCAGCGGCCGCACTGCACGCAGCGGTCGGGGTCAATCTGCCATACGTGCCGGGCCGCGGAGGCGCGGCGCGCGGCGCCGCCCGCGCAGCCGAGCGCGGCAACCGCCGCCAGTCCCCGCAGCACGTCCCGCCGGCTGGTGCGCGTCTCCGGCGCCGCGTCGGGCGCCGCGTTCACGACGCGCCTCCCGCCCGGCGCCGGGATACGGCGGCGGGCAGAACGCAATCGGCCTGCTCGGCGCAGCCGGCGCAGACGCCGTCCCGCCGGCAGTCCTGCGACTCCGGCCGGGCGGCGCGCCGGCCCAGGATGGCGGACACCGCCGCCAGGCCGCCCAGCGCGGCGAACCGCGCGCCGGCGGCGAGAAACTCGCGGCGCGTCGGCGACCGCTCGCGCGGCCCCGCCCCGCGCGCGGCCGTTTCCTCACTTCCGGTCATGGCCGGCGGCCTGGCCGGCGGATGCTTGAATTTCATACACCCACACCTCGCTCCGGGAAGACACCAGCGCCAGCAGCCGACCGTCCGGCAACCACGCGAGGTCCAGTCCGGCTTCGTCTTCGTCGAACTCCGACGGCGCGGCCACCACCCCGATAAACGCGCCATCCGGCCCGAATAGTTTTATGCGCGGGATGCCCTTCTCGGCGGTGGCGAAAACGCCGTCGGCGCGCAGCGCGATATGCGCCGGATTGCAGCAGCCCGGAAACCCCTCGACGCCCTCCGGTTTCGGCCGCCAGTCGGAATCGAACTGGCCGTCGGGCCGGTATTTTTCGATCGAACGCCGGCCGGGATTGACGACCCACACGAAGTCGGCCGGCCCGAGCGCGACATCGAGATAAGGGCTGGGCACCACGAGGCCGGGCGCGCCGCGCGCCGCGTCCTTGCCGCCCAGGCCGCCCAGCGCGCGGCCGTCGGGCGCAAAGCGATGGACGATGCGCTGGCCGGCGTCGGCGACATACACCTGCGTGTCGCTCGCGGCGATGGAGGCCAGCGTCGCGCGCTCTCCGAGCGCCGGCCAGACGGCGGACGCGCCGGTCTCCAGACTCAGCGTCTCGATCCGGTCGCGCGAGCCGACGTAGAGCGTGTGTCCGTCCGGGCCGGCGGCGAGGCAGCGGGCCGGCCGGCGCAGCGCGAAGCGGCCGACCTCCCCGCCGCGCGCATCCAGCAGCGCCACATCGTCCGAACCGGCCACGGCCGCGCGGCCGTCCGGCAGGACGGCCAGCGCGGACGGATTCGTCACGCGCACGGGCCACGCGGCCGCGCGCCGCGCGACGATCAGGTCGGCGGGAACTTCGCGCGTGTCTTCCCAGTTATACTGGAGGTCGCGCGCGCGGTCATCGCGCCGGTCGCGGCAGCCGGCGGAGGCCGCGCCGAGCGCCAGCGCGGCGCACAGCGCGAGGCGGGCGGCGCGGTGCGGCGCGCGCCGCGGTCGGGTTTTCCCCGGGTTGGAAACCGGCGCGAGCGGCTTTTCCAAGGGTTGGAAGCCGGACCGGATTCGTGTTCCAAGGGTTGGAAATCGTTCGTTCATGGCGTCGCTTCCGGCGCGCGCAGGTCGAGGCAGATCATCCGCCGCGAGTCGCGCAACAGCAGTCGTCCGTCGCTGAAGGCCGGCGGGGCCCAGGCCTCGCGGCCCGCGAGCACCCGGCGGCGGCTCAATTCCTCATAGGCGTCCGCGCGCGCCCGCGCCACGACCAGCGTGCCGTCGTCGTTCAACACATAGAACTTGCCGTCGGCCAGCAGGTACGGACCCAGGCCGAAGCGAGCCGCGCGTCCGCTGGTCCAGACCGGTTCGCGCAGATCGTCGGCGCGGTACGCGGCGAACTGGTTGCGCAGCGGCCCGGCGTCCTTGGTGAGTATCGCAAAGAGATAGCCGTCGCGCAAGATGGGCGTGTGCTGCTCGGACGAGAGGCCCTCGGTCGGGCCGTAGCGCTCGACGATGCGCGCGTCGAAGCGGTCGCCGTCGCGCGCGACCCGCAGCACCGCGCCGCCGGCGGCGTAGCCGGCCGTCAGCAGCACGCGCTCGCCGTCGAGCGCGATCGGCGAGGGCGCGACGACCGAGGGCGCCCACTCCGCCGTTTCCCAGAGCAGCGCGCCCGCGTCCGGCCCGTCCGCCGCCACGCCCGCAACGCCGCCGGCCGCGGCATACACGAACTGGCGCCGGCCCGCAAGCGCGGCCGCGAGCACGGAGGCGTGCGACATGCGCCAGCCGCGCGGGTTCGGCGCGCGCCAGCGGATCGCGCCGGTCCGGCCGTCCACGGCCATCAGCAGCGCGTCGGGGCCGGCGGGCGCGAGGATGACCGCGTCGCCGTCGAGCAACGGGCACTGGCCGGTGTACCACGGCGGCACCTGCGCGCCGTAATCGCGCTCGAGGTCGAGCCCCCACAGGAACTCGCCGCTGACGGGGTCGGCCGCCATCACGTGCGCGCGCGGGCCGATCGTCACGACGAACCGATCCGTCACGGCGGGCACCGTGCGCGACATGCCGTGGTTGCGTTTGATGTGCACGCGGTAGCCGCGCCGCCACAGCTCGCGGCCGTCCTCGAGGGTCCAGCAGCGCAGCAGGTCGGCGCGGCGCGCCTCGTCGTAATCGAGCAGATACACGCGCCCGGCGAAGATCGCGGGCCCGGCGTAGCCCTCGCCCAGCTCGACCGACCAGCGTTCGACCAGCGGGTCGTCGGGACGGCCGCCGAGCAGCGACATCGTCGAATCGGCCACATTGTCGCCGCGCGGCCCGCGGAACATCGGCCACGGCGAACCGGCGCGCGGTTCCGCGTCGGCCAGCCGCTCGAACAGCTCGCCGATGACGATCGGCGGCTCCGCCGCGGCGGCGGACGCGGCGGCCGCCGCCATTTTTTCGGCGCGCCCGTCGAGGCCGGGAACGCGGATTTCGACCGGGACGCGCGGGCCGGCCCGCAGCCACACGGCGAGCGCCGCGACGCCGAGGCCGGCCGCGAAGACGACCGCGGCGGCGACCGCCGCGGCGTCCGGGCGCGCCCGGATCACGGGGCGCCTCCGCCCCGGCGCGGCGTCGCCGAGAACACCGCCAGGCGGCCGTCCCGGTCCTTGCACGCGATCACGCCGTCCGACAGCGCCACGTGCGGGTAGGCGGTCGCGGGCAGCACGTTCTCGACGACATGCAATTCGCGGTACGCGGTCGCCGCCGGCGCGGCGTCGAGCAGCGCCAGCCGTCCCTCGCCCCAGACCAGCAGGCGGTCGTCGGCGGTGGCGATCATCGAACCGTGTCCGAAGCGGCCGCCCCGCCAGCGCACCGCGCCGGTCTCGGCGTCGAGCGCGGCGACCGAACCGGCCAGCACATAGACGCGGTCGCCGCGAACGACGGGCGAGGACACCACCGCATGCGCGCGCGCCGACCAGCGTTCGGTCAGCGCGCCGTCGTCGGAGCGGTCGAACGCCGCGGTCCGGCGCCGGTTGTAGCCCGACGTGACGAAGAGGCGCCGGCCGCGGAAGGCGGGCGTCGGAATGTTGCAGCCGTAATCGGTGGCCCATGGCAGCTCCGCGAGCGTGCGCCCCGCCCGGTCCGGTCGGAGGTCCATCAGCACGAGGCGATCGAGCGCCAGCACGGCCAGCGCGTCGCCGTCCGGCGACACGGCCGGCGCGCCGCTGTGGCCGGCGGGCGCGCGCGCTTCGGAGACCCAGCGCCGCGCGCCGGTCGCCGGATCGAACGCGGCCAGCAGCCCGTCGGCGCCGCCGACCTCCACGAGCAACCAGCCGCGGTGCAGGCGCGGCGATGCGGTGTACCCATAGTCGCGGCGCCCGCCGCCGACGTCGGGCCGCAGCACCGTGCGCTCGGTATCGTACAGATTGACGCGCCAGAGCGGCGCGCCGTCATCCAGTTTCCAGGCGCGCAGGTCGCCGTCGGGACTCAGCGTGAAAAGTCGGCCCCCTTCCCGGTCCGCCAGCGGCGTGGCCAAGGGACCGCCATATTCGCCTTCGTCGCCGACGGCATGGCGCCCCTGGTAACGGCCGGGCGTCTCGCGACGCCAGAGCGTCCGACCGGTGCGCGCGTCGAAGGCGTGCAGCGTTTCGACGCCCATCGTCTTGCCCTCCGCGGGCTCGCCGGTCCAACCCAGCACATAGAGACGTCCGCCGACGATGATCGGTGAAGTGCAGCCGTGGCCGACGTTCGCCGTCCATAATCGTTCCGGCGGCCAGCCGCCCGGCCAGCCGGACGACTCCGGGCTGTTGCCGTCGCCATTCGGTCCGCGCCAGCCGGGCCAGTCGGCGGCCTTCGCCGTCGCTGCCAACAG
>Ga0129299_1002279_pt1 | contig 12736 bp, 8 predicted proteins | sample ConPoolayeCmetaG_FD_94477 | JGI IMG/M metagenome (GOLD analysis project Ga0129299, IMG submission 94477) | Hot spring microbial mat communities from California, USA to study Microbial Dark Matter (Phase II) - Cone Pool mat layer C metaG ... | reverse complement strand
CGTTTGCCGTCGCGTCGTCTCCGACGGATTCCGAGGCAGGTCGTTTGAGCCTGACGGATCTGGGGCAAATCGACCCGCTCGTAGCCCCGTACGCAAGCGCCCTGCTGCCGTCGCTGGATCGGGTGTAAAGGAGTGGTTATTGACCGCCCTTGCAGGGTCTTCGGATTACCGCATGGGGGAGATCGATCGATGACGCGTTTCGCAACGTTCACGGGCGTGTTGATTTCGAGCCTCGCCTCGGGAGTCACCGGTGCGACAAGCGTTCGCATCGAGGGCGTCTTTGTCCGGGCCGGGACGACCAGCGAGGTCACACAGATCGAGATCAATCAGCCCGTTTGGCTCATCGTCAAGGTTCAGGACACCAGCTCGAACCCCGAAGGCGTTGCAGGGGGTTATGTGGATGTCACGTGGGATCCCAACGTCCTGCAACTGAGAGACGCGATCGACGGCGACGAGGCCACCAAAGGCGACGTGAGCGCCTTGTTCGACTACCCGTGGACGGATTTTTTCAGGGGGTGGCGATCCGGAACGGGTTCGATCCTGTATCTGGGCGCCGGGCAGGGGCAGTTCCCTCCCACGTACATGTGGGGGGATTCCGTGCCCTTCTTTACGCTCGAATTCATGCCGATCGCCGTCGGTCAGGTGGTGGTGACCTTGAACGGGCGAGACTTTGGAGTGATTGGGCAAGGCTCGGCCCAAAGCCACCAGTCGGTGAACCCCTCGCTGCGTGTGATTCAGCCCGGGACACCGGCCGGTCCCGGCGAGACCGAGCCGGGGGTCGCGTGCTTTGCCCCCGCGCTGCCCGCCGTCGCGGTTCTGATGGCCGGGTGCGCCGGGTTAATGGCGACCCGCCGGTCGCGGCGAGCGTAAGCAGCCCCCAGCCCCCTTTCCCCCTTCATGCAACGCTCTTGACATTCCTCGCCCGCGAAGCCGGCCCGCATACGGTGCATCGGCTATAATCCCTGCGTCGATCGTTGTAGAAGCCCGATACGGAAGGACGCGGTGTGTTTGGCATGTCTCTTTTCCTGCTGCCCATTGTGTTTGCCGCCTCCAGCGGCCCTTCAGACGGTGCGCACGCTACCGAAGCGGTAGGGATGGAGCACGTTCGCGTGGCCGCGGACAAGGTGTCGTTTGTCCTGGGGGGATCGTCCAAGGCGTTCGTGCCGTGGGGGTTCAACTACGATCACGATGAACGCGGCAGACTGCTGGAAGATTACTGGGACCCCGAGTGGGACAAGGTTTGTGAGGACTTCCAGGAGATGAAGTTGCTCGGCGCGAACGTCGTCCGCATCCACCTGCAATTCGGCAAGTTCATGCGTGACGCAAACACGCCGAACGGTGCCACACTCGATCGGCTTGGGCGTTTGCTCGCGATGGCCGAGCGGCTTGGCATCCACCTCGACATCACCGGGCTGGGGTGCTACCACAAGCAGGACGTGCCCGACTGGTATGACGTCCTGTCGGAGAAGGACCGCTGGGAAGTTCAAGCCCGTTTTTGGGGCGCTATTGCGCGCCGGTGCGCTACAAGCCCAGCCGTCTTCTGCTACGATCTGATGAACGAGCCGGTCGTGCCGGCGGGGCGCCGACCGGCCGGCGGATGGCTGGGACGCCCCTTGGAGGACAAGCACTTTGTCCAATTCATCTCGCTCGATCAGGGCGAGCGTGACCGACCGGCAATCGCTCAACAATGGATCCGGCAGTTGTCGGCCGCGATACGACAGCACGATCGCCGGCACCTGATCACCGTCGGTCTGGTCCCGTGGAGCCTAAACCGTCCGGGGCTGACGTCGGGTTTCGAGCCCGACCGGATCGCTTCGGAGGTGGATTTCATCAGTGTGCACCTCTATCCGGAAAGCGGTCGGGTGGAAGAGTCGCTCAAGACGCTGGCCGGTTTCTCCGTGGGCAAGCCCGTCCTCATTGAGGAGACGTTTCCACTCCGCTGTGGGATGCCGGACTTCAAGCGGTTCGTTGACGAGTCCGCAAAAATCGCCGCCGGGTGGGTCGGATTCTACTGGGGCAAGACGCCGGAAGAGTGTCGCCGGTCCGGAACCATACCGGACGCGATGATGCTGGGCTGGCTCGAGTACTTCCAAGAAAGGGCTCGCCGGGAGAATGCTCCGAAAATGCACTCGTGGGAACCGTCACCGACGGCGACCAGAACAACAAGTAAGTGACACGCCTTTTCAGGCATGGTTCAAAAACGGGGACTCACCTCCGAGCCAACCCTCGACTACGACCCAGAAAACGGGTTCCGGCGAGAGGCCTGTCCCCGTTTTTGAACCATGCCCCTTTTCATCCTCTCCGGTTTAAGCCGAAGGCCATGACCAACTGCCCTCAGCTTCTGGAGCGCCGCACCCAAGTAGGCCGGTAAACCCCTCGATGCCTGAAAGGTCACACGTCGGTCTCAAAAGCAAATAATGAAAGCCCTGAATTACGTAAACAACTCGTTTTTTCAACCGCATGTTTTTAACTAAACACAATTTGACTTTCGTTTTTTTGATGTTATAATGAAAGCAGGTTTCAAGAAAATTAACTGGATAACCTGACGTGGCAGAAACCCCGACGAATACTAGAGCGTGGATCAGCGGTATGACGGACGAGGACCTGGCGTTCATCAGGCGGTTTGTCCTGGCGTCCGGCTCGCTGAAGGAACTGGCCCAGGCCTATGGCATTTCGTACCCGACGGTCAGGCTTCGGCTGGACCGGCTCATTGAGAAGATAAAGCTCCTGGAGGCCCACGAGATCTCCAGCGAGTTTGAACGGGTACTCCGTGTGCAGCACGCGGAGGGGAAGATCGACTTGGGCACGCTCAAGGTGCTGCTGGCGGCCCACAAGCAGGAATTGGAGAAGTCCCATGGTCAAGCGGCTAATGAATCTTAGCCTGGTGTTCTGGTCCACCACCTGTCTGGCCGGACAGGTCATCAGCGAATCCTCCTGGCAGAAGGTGTGGGCGGACGGTCAGGCTCCGAAGGGGAACGCATTCGAGTGTCGAGTGCAGACCGATACCGACGCGCTGGTCGTAACCAAAACGGGTTCGGAACCAGCCACATTGACGATCCTGACGCTTGAGGCGCCGAAGATCACGACGAGCACGTACGCCTTGGCCGGGCGCGTACGGTATCAGGGCGTAGAGGGCGAGGCGTACCTGGAGATGTGGAGTCACTTCCCCGGCGGGCAAAAGTACTACAGCAGGACGAGAGAGTCGGCCGGTCCCATGCGGATGCTGACCGGATCATCGGACTGGCGGGAGTTTGTCCTGCCGTTCCACAGCAAGCCCCAGACGCCGCCGCCCGCGAAACTGGTCCTGAATCTGGTCCTGCCGGCGGGTGGGGAGGTTGTGGTCGGCCCCGTGCGGCTCGTCGAATATGTCCAAGGCGAGGATCCCCTGCTCCCGGTCGGTGCGTGGTGGAGCGACCGGACGGCAGGTCTCCTCGGCGGAATCCTGGGCACGCTCCTGGGGTGCCTGGGTGCCCTGGTCGGCTGCCTGACCGCCACGGGAAAGGCACAGGGTACTGTCATGGGCATCCTCAAAGGAATGGCGGTGGTGGGGGCCCTCAGCCTGATTGCCGGTCTGGTTGCACTGGTCCGATCGCAGCCCTATGCGGTGTGGTATCCTCTCGTGCTGGTGGGTTTCTTGTGCGGGGTCCTGGGGTTTCTGGGCCTGCGCGTCGTCTCTCGGCGATACCGCGAGCTCGAGATACGGAAGATGGCGGCGATGGATGCCGGATGAGTGTCAAACGGAGTCTCACGCGGGGGCAGGCTCGCTGGGAGAGCGGCCCGTCCCGTTTTTCCCATGGCTTATCAGGCGAAGGACTCCGGCAAAACCCGGATCGCCTACCGGCGCGGTCAATTCGATCCGGGCCAGACCGGCTGTAACCACGCCTTGGTCCCGTCGCTTGCGTCGACCCGCACCCGAACGTATTTCTCGACCGGACGGCCGCGAAGGTGATACTCGGCCTGCTCGCCCGTGACCTTAGCCAGCGGCATCCCGCCGTGACCGATGAACCAGATCGTGTACTTCACGCCGGGCACCGGTTTGATGCAGACGCGAATGTGCTTGTCGTTCGTCGCGTACTGGGCGATCTCGACCCCGGTTGATGCGTAAAAGTTGCCCGCCGCGAGGTTTTTAAGAATCTCTTCGCGAGTCAGCTTGGGCACATGAACCATCACCCAACCCCTACCGGGGTTGGCCTGTTTGGCGTCGAAGACGTGGTAGTTGTGGGCGTCGTCGACCGCCACGGCGTAGGCGCGCTTTCCGGCCGTCAGCGCCGCTTCATAGGCGTACTCGAAGAGCGGCTGGTGGAGCGAACCCATCGGATCACCGCGCGAGCTGTCGTTGCAGACTTCCATAAGGAAAACCCCGGAGACCTTCGAGATGGCATTGCGATCGCGGAGGTGGAACGACGGATGGTTCAGTTGGACGATCCCCCCCGCTCGTCGGATTACCTCCATGTTGGCGATCAGGGCCTGGGCGATGTCCGATGTGACGAGTTCCTGCGGCGGGCTTGAAATGCCGATCGCGTTGATGTGGACGTTGTAGTCGCCCAACTGCCGGGTCGCACTCATTTCGACGCCGGGGATCACAACAAATGAGCCGTCGGTGTGCTGATCGAAGAACGCCGGTGGGGCGAGCCTGTGGTGATCCGTGAGCACCACAAACTGATAGCCGTGGTCCTTGTACCACGTGACCACCTCCGCGGGCGGTGCATCGCCGTCGCTGATGTTGGTGTGGGTGTGCGTGTTGCCCTTGGCCCAGAGGCCCTCGGCTGCGAATACCCCGGCCGCCGTCCAGAGCAACCCAAACACCGCGACCGCGACGAAACGCCGTGCTCGTTTGACTCTTGGCATGCGTCACTCCCCAGTACGATCGCCTCGCTTGCCGACCCGAGGGCACCCTCCATATCCGTTCCACCCGTCGGAGGAAACGTCAAACGGTGTCAGATCTTGTGGAGCATCAACAGGTGTCACCATCCTCCGGAAGGGGCGTAGAGCTCGATTTCCCAGATCCGGGACACGTTGTCCGGCGCGGCCGTCACGACCAGCCGAATCCGGTCGGTCGTCACGGGCGGAAACATCGCGTGCCAGTCGATCGACCTGTTGCCGGTGGTCTTCGTGTCGCCGATCTCCTTCCACCCGGTCCCATCGCGGTATTGAAATGAGAAGTCCCTGATCGGGGCGACGATCTCGTCGTCTTCGTCACGAAAGCCGCTGACGATCCGCGCGGCACCCACGGTCCGGGGTTGCTCCCACAGGAATTCGACGACGTGCGGCAATCGCTTGTCGCTAACCCAACGCGAATCGTTGTCGGCCAGCTCAATTCGACCGTCGTTGATCCCGTGCGGCGGGTTCTTCGCCATGTCCCTACTTCCCGATACGTTGACCCTCGCGGAGCAGGCAAGGTTGGACCCGACCTTCTCCAGGAACGTCGGCGGGTTGAGCTTCAGAACCGGCGGTGGCAACTTGCCGACGCCGCGAGACATGAGTTGCTTCAGTTCATCAAGATGCTGCTGATAGACGGCCCGGGCGTCACAGTTGTGCTTCTTGCACAGCGAGGCGGCCATGCCGACCACCTCGCCCATGACCCCGCCGGTCCGCATCACACGGACCGCGCCCAAGGCCTCGTGCGTCACACTGATGTCCCGACCGGCCATGAAGAGGTTCGGCACATTGCGTGAATAGAGACAGCGGTACGGAATCCAGTACGGCATCTTGTAATCGCCGAACTCGGCCTCGGAGATGAAGGCGTCGCCCTCGAATCCCTTCTCGTAGCGTCTGTCGGGCAGGTGCAAGTCGATCTTCCAGCCGGTGGGGACGCAGCCGTCGGGATAGACCTTGCCGGTGACCAGATCCTCCTTCGTAAGGACCACGTCGCCCAGTAACCGCCGGGATTCGCGCTTGCCCGAAACGTAGGCCGCCCAGTTGAGCCGGTGGTTGGGCAGGACCTTGTCCACGTTCTTGAGCGCGTCCCACGCCCCGTACATCGCCCGGAAGTTCCAGTCACGGATGTACTCTCCCCTGGCGATCGGGTCGTGGTCGAAGCCGCTCTCCCAGTACCAGACACCGAGCTTGTGCGTGTCGGGGTTTGTCTTGTCGCGGCCTGGAAACGGTTTGTCGCTCAGATCGAGGGCCCAAGGGCAACGGGGGAACGAAGCGGGCTTGCCCGTGTCGATGACGTTCCAGAGATTGGACTGGCCCATGTGACCCGACCGCGTCATTTCGAAGTGGGCCTTCGCCATGAATCCGACGCCACCGTCCCCCGTGCAATCGGCAAACCATCGCCCAATCAGTCGAATCCGCCGAGACGTGATGATGTCCTGAGCGACCACGGCGACGAGCCGTGCCCCGTCCGTCTCAACTGCGTTGACCCGATGCCCCAGGAACAGACGGATGTTCGGCTCGTCTCGGACCAAGGCCAGCTTCTTGTCGTCTTCATAGAGGTCCGCCGTATTGCGCGGACCGTAGTGGGCGCACCGTTTCTGCTCCAGCTCCCTGACCACATCGCCGAGGCGGGGATAGGGTTTCACGTTCCGCGCCCCTTGAAGCCAGACCCGGACTTCCGAGCTGTTGTTTCCGCCAAGCACGGGGCGATCCTGGACCAGGGCCACCTTCAGGCCCAGGCGCGCCGCCGACAGGGCCGCGCAGGTCCCCGCCATTCCACCCCCGACCACCACCAGATCGAACGACCCGGCCTCCTCCGGCCTTTCGGGCAGGCCGAGAACCTTGCGTCGAAAGGCCGCCATCGCCGGGTCCCGGTCGGGCGGTACAAGGCCGGGGTCTGAGGTGAACAGGAGGGCATCGCAGCGACCCTCGAAGCCGGTCAGGTCATGCAACGCGACGCGGACGCCTCGTCGGGCGACGGCAACGGTCCCGCCGTCCTGCCAGCGCCAATCCGCGCCCTCAGTGCCGAAGACCTTCTCCAGCGGACGACCGTCGACGATCACCTGGAATCTGCCCGGTGCCCCCGGTGCCTTCCACGGAGCGACCCAATCCCGCGTACGGACCCAGACCCGGTACGTCCCGGCGGCGGGGAACTCGACGTGGGTGATGGCGTCGTCGACGGGCACGCCCAGTCCATGAGCCAGCAAGAACGGCGATCCCATCTCGTCCATGAACTGCTGATCGACGACCCAGCCGCCGAGTTTCTCGAAACCCTCGGCCTCGACCAACACCGTCGGGCTCGGTACGGCCGGCTCGGCTTGGACGCTCGTGCCGAGCAGGAGCCCACACGCCAGATCAACCCACACACTCAGACCCGTCCAGCGCATTGGATCCTCCGGCGGTGCTACACCATGATGCCCGAACTCCCCGAGCCATTTCACGGGGTAACCGGCGTCACGCGGAAGTAGGCGGTGGCGGTCTTTCCGTCGGCACGTTCCTCCGCTTCGATCTGCCACACCCCGGGCAGGTCGTTCCGGGCAATCTGCAAGGGGATGTCGAGCCGGCCATCCGCCATGCCGAAATACCCGGTGAATTCGGCCGCCCGACCCTCGGGATCGCGAACGGCGACCGATACCGGAACAACCGCTTCGACAGGTTGGCCCTGTGGATCGACCACCTCCACGCGGCAGGTGGCGCTGTGGCCTTGCCCGACCTCCGGCGGGACCGTGACGCGGACCGCATGGATCGGTTGCCGGGTAATCATGAACAAGGCGCCATCGCAAGGCCCCAAATCGACATTATTCAGATGCAACGCGTCGCCTTGAGGAAGGGCCGAAACCCCGCGCCGCCCGAGCAGATCGTAGACGACGCCGCTCCGACGGCGGATCGAGACGGTGGCACGGGTCGGTACACCGTTTTCCATGACCAAACCGTGCTGACCGACGTACGTGCCGAACTCCCGCCGATCGTTGACCAGGAAGACGTAATCCGTCGATTTGTAGCGGCGGTGGTACGGAATCGCGTCGGCCTCCGACGCATCGACGGAGCGCGCGTAGCGGGGGTCGAGTTGCTTGCGAAGCTCCGCGGCTCGGGCAACGAGCGCCGCCTTGTCCTCTGCCGCCTTCCCGGTTCGCGTGTACGATCGGATCAGAATGTCGGGTTTCACCGCGGGTGCCAGGCGTTCGTCACCGATGATCAGGCCTCCCTTCTGTTGGAAGGCCTTGATCCTGTCAAGCATGGCCTGCGTGATCACATCGCAGTCACACATGACCAGCACGCGAAAGCCCTCCAGGCCGCGGGTGGTGATGGTTTCGTCGTAGACGATCTCCGGTTGGAGGTGCGCGTATAACATGACGAGATAGGCATCGGCCCCCCACCCCCGGCCCCAGCCGTACGTGCCGCGTTGCGCGAAGACTTGTGCCGCGAAGCTCTCCAAGAAGGCGACATCGCTCTTGACGCCGGGCACTTGAAGCAACATGGGTCCCAGCGGTTTGACGACGCGGTGGATGAGCCCGGCGAGTTCCTCCTGCGTTTGGGGGTTTGTAAAGCAGTAGCCCCCTCCCGGTTCGCATGGGACCAGCGATTGCCAGCCGTGGTACATGATGCCGCGGATTGGCCGGGCAATCTTGGTCCAGAACGCCTCGCGCAGATGCATCGGGGCGATCGTGATGAACGGGGCCTCGGGCTGATCGAGTTCCCACCGGGCCGGCGGAACGGCCGGGTGTGTGGTCGCCCCGGGCTTGGCCCTCGGGGCCGTCTGCTCGCGATACCAGATGATCTGCGTCATCTTCATGACGCCCTGCGGCGGGGAGGACCCGGCGGCCATGGCTAACAACTCGTCCGTGGCGATGGCGATGCGGATCGGATCGGGGTAGGTGTATGTCCAATGCGAGAGAACGTCGACGCCCCCCCCGCTGCCATAGACACTGGCCACGCGAACGGCCGGATCATGGAACGTCCAGAAGTCCGCCCGCCCGGCGGACTTGAGACCCTTGTGCACAGCGGTATTGAGGGCGTTCCATCCGTCGCCCTCTTTCCAGAACCACTGGTAGTAGCGATAGATCGGGTGATCGTCCGGAATCACGCGGGAGGGCAGGACCTCTTTGATCTGCTCATGGTGAACGCCCAACTTGCCGGTAACCTCCTTGGGAATGTCCGCACCCGCGTGCCTTCGGTAGGCCGCCAGGTCGTGCTCATGGAAGCACGCCTGAGCGTCGTCGCGCACTTCGGTGTGGATCAGGGCGCCCTGAAACGCCGGAAAGCCGCTATACGCCTGTGAGACCGAAACACCGACGTTCCGGCAGAAGGTTACGATCTCGGGGAACAGCCCGCAGATGTCCTTCCTCTCATACGTCTTGCCCGCCCGGTTCACGCGGAGGTACTTGTCAACCCCTCGCAGGAAGCTGCCGGGGGACAAGCCGGCGACGAGGGTCATGTCGTTCGCCAGCGCCAGATCGAGAGCTCTTTTGGTTTCCGCGACGGTCTCGGGATCACCGGGTGCGCAGGCGTTGCCTTCTTTCCAGATCTTCCCCATATCCGCCCCGAGCCCCAGGACATGCGTAAAGCCGATCCGTTTGAGGCGATCGATTTCCTTCACCACGTTCTGCGGAGTGTAGACGCCCCACATCAGGACGGGAAAACGGTGAGGGGGCGGCCGCGGAACGATTCGCAACGCAAACGACTCGGTGTTTTCGCAGGGCTTCGGTCCAGGCAAGGTAAGTCGCGCCGTGAACTTGTACGAATCGGGCCGCAGAGTTGTATCCGGCTCGTAGTCCACCACGTGGGTCTGCCCGGAATCGAGCTTCGGGAGCGGAAGGCGTCTGCCCGGCGTTCCCTCGATACCCAGCTCCAGCTCTACCGCCGCCAACGCCTCGCGGTCGAGGTTCGTGACGGCCAGCCGGAGCGGCGGCACCTTTTCCATGCGGACGAAGACCGACCGGTCCGATCGGAGGGCAAGGTCGACGCGACGGAACTCCAGTGCCCCGTCGGCAATACGGACCTGATCGATGAAACCCGGAAACCCGTGATAATAGCTGCCGATCCGATCACCGATGGAGAGGAAGTGGCCGCCGGATTGGATGCCCTTGCGGCCTGCCCGGTGTGTCTTACCCATGGAGGTGCCGTCGATATAGAAGGCTCCGGTTCCCGCGCCGTCGTAGGTGAATGCGATGTGGCACCACGCGTTCGGTTCCATCTTAAACGGCGTCGAAAGGTAGTCCTCGGATGTCGTGCCGAACCCCAGGGACATTCGCAGGGTGCGTCGGCCCGACTTGTTCGCCTCGCTGAGGATCAACTGGTAGTCGTTGTCCGAGACGTACTTCTTGTCCAGCAGAAACGATTGGCCATAACCGTTCAGCTCGGGTTTCGGTCTGATCCACATCTCAACCGTGAAGGCGCCCTTGGGCGTCAGGTCGGGGTGGTTCTTGGCGATGGCGGCGTGTTGCCTATCCTCGAAGGGGTGCCCGCGGAAGGATTCCAGGCACGAGCCGAACCTGCCGTCCGGGTTGATCTTACCCCCGGCAAGTCTCAACATGTGTTTGTGCCCGGACGCGTCCTCAACCTCCGCACCTTGCGTGAATGACCACAGGGCGATGACGTGCCGGCCGACGGCGTCCTGACCGCCATACTCCGATTCCCACGGCTGCCGAAGCTGAACGGCGGTCGGTTCCACAGAGGCCGCAACGACCCACGTCGCTGAGACCAAGAGGACGCAGAATGCTCGCTTCATTGCTTACCTCCGGCGCAGCCAGTCGGCGGGGATGTCGATGACGTAGCCCGCGATCTGATGGTGCTCCGCCCGGATCTCGTAGTCGATCACCAATCGTCGCCGGGCGTCGAGTTCAACAGAGACCGGATAACCGGCATCGGCGACGGGCTTGCCGTCGGGGTGATACTGAAAGCAGACCCGCTTGCGCTCGACGTCCCACCGGACGAATTCGTCGTCAATCGGCTGGACCATCGAGACGCTAACCATGCGGCGGTCCGCGTAGGTCAGGAGGACACAGCGATCGTGGAAGCCCAAATTCGGCGGCGACATGGACCTCTGGTCGCGCACGTTGGTGGCGACCGGTTTGCACCACGTCCGGCCGCCGTCGCGGCTTTCGCTCTTCCAGAAGGTCCCGTTGCTCGAGGGGTGATTGTTTCGGTGCAGACCGATCAACCGCTTCGGGGCGACCTCCAACGCGTCCCACTCGTCACCGACGAACCCCTCCGCGTCGGGTACGCGGACGGTCTGCCATGTCCTGCCCGCGTCGCTCGACAGGGCGGCCAGCGACCCGTTCCCCGGCGCGATGTAGTACGGGATCAGGAGGTCGCCGGTCGAAAGGGCGATCGGGCCTGAACGGGTCCGTGTGTCTCGGTCGGTGATCGGCCGATCGTCCGTCCACGTCTGACCGCCGTCGGTGGAACGGATCACGCGGGCCTGCGAGACCTTCTTCTCCGTGTAGGTGTTGTAGCAGATCAGCAGGGTGCCGTCCGGCAGCTCGCCGATGGCGGCGTTGCGATCGTCCACGTCTCCGTGATCGACAACGACGCGGGTCGGCGCCCAGGTCTTGCCGCGGTCGTCGCTGAACGTGAACAACACCTTGCCCGTCGGCGAGTACCCGTGTACCCCGTCGTCGCGGAAGGCGCAGATCAGTCGCCCCCTCTTCGTCTTGCTCAACCACGGCCAACCGGGATAGTTGCCCCGGTAAATGATGACGTCGGGTTGGCTCTTCGGTGTCATGTCAACCTCCGGACCCTGGCCTTCGTTCCGTCCGCGGTACACCCCGTTCCGGTTCGGGGTGGACCAGGACGCACGCGGTACGCTGTGTCAGGTCGATTCGCCCTTCGGGACATCGCCGTGCATGATCGCCCGACGCGTGAACCGAAGCTGTGCCGCGGTCGGCGGCGCTTCGGTCAGGCCGACCAGGCACCCCGTGCCCACGGTGGCGACGATCGAGACGGGCAGAATCCATATGAACGAGATGTTATAGCCGAACCACTGTCCGGAATAGGTCACCAGCAATCCGATGACAAATCCGACGGCGGCCCCGGTGATCACGCCGCGCTGATTCACCCGTCGGGTGAACATGCCGAGGGCGAACATCCCAAAGAGCGGTCCGACGCTGCAACTCGTGCTCTTGTTGGTCAGCTCGACGATGTTTCCGCCGATCTTCTCGGCGAACAGGGCCAGGACCGTGGTGGCCAGTCCGAGCACCAACGTCAGCCACTTGGCAAACGATAGGGAGGCCGCATCGGTGACCGGTCGGTTTCGCCGGCGGGAATAGAAGTCCACGGTGATCACCGACGACACGCTGTTCACGCCGCCGCTCAGGCTGGACATAGCCGCGGCGAACAGGGCCGCGATGATCAGACCCCGTACGCCCACGGGGAGCTGATTGGCGATGAAGTAGGGGAAGATCTTGTCGGCCTGCCGCCGAAGCTGCCCGGACATGTCGCCCGTCAGGAGCTCCGGACTCGTCATGTAGATCGCGACCAGCGCGAAGCCCACCAGACCCAGGAGCACGGTCAGCGCCCCGTCGCTGATGCAGTTGATCAGCAACGACCGCCGCGCCGCGGGGGCGTCGCGCGTGGTCAGGAAGCGCTGCACGACCACCTGGTCCGAACTGTACGTGCACAAGCACCAGCAGAACGTCATCGTGATCACGCCGACGATGCTGATTCGAGTGGTCGGGTTCCACGACCAGAGCGGGGCCTTCAGCGGAGCCTCCTGAACGGCGTACGCCACCCACGCCGTCGCGCCCATCTTGGCCATCACGTACCCGATGGGCAGCATCGCGCCCCCGAACAGGATGACAAACTGGATGACCTCGGTCCAGATGGCCGCCCGGATGCCCCCCACCGTCGTGTACACGGT
>Ga0129299_1002278_pt1 | contig 12744 bp, 14 predicted proteins | sample ConPoolayeCmetaG_FD_94477 | JGI IMG/M metagenome (GOLD analysis project Ga0129299, IMG submission 94477) | Hot spring microbial mat communities from California, USA to study Microbial Dark Matter (Phase II) - Cone Pool mat layer C metaG ... | reverse complement strand
GGGGCTTGTATTATCCTGCAGCTTTTGCTACAATTTCGGGTGTAGAAGTTCTGGTAGGGTGTGTGCAGAATATGAGTACACGCCACGTATATTGATAATCAACAGTGAGGCATATCATGAAACACATAGTGCCTGGTCTGGTGATCGTGCTTGTGTCCGTGATCGTGCTGTCCGGCTGTGTCACGCGCCGCAGCTCGTCATCGGGCGTAACGTATGACGATCCGCGCGAACCCGTTGCCAGCCAGCCAGCCGGCGGCTACACAACTGCTGCGCCCGAACCGGCCCCGGCGATGACGTACAGTGGCGGGGGTGGTTCGCTTCAAGTTCGCAAAGTTGCTCCGGAAGCGGTGGCGTTGGGCGATCAGCTGCCGGTGGAAATTATTCTGACAGCCGGTGAAGACCTGCGCAATGTGGTGGTCGTGGATGAAATTCCTGAGGGCGTGACGTTGATCGGCACCAACCCGCAGGCGGTGATGCGCGGGCGCGAGCTGGTCTGGAACATTGGCTCGATGAGCCGCGGCGAACAGCGCAAGATTCTTGTCACCTACCGTGTGGACCGCGAGGGCGTCATCAAATCCTGTGCCAATGTGCGCATCGAGTATCTGACGTGCTTTCAGACGCGCGTAGGCCGCCCGCAGCTGGCCATTGTCAAAACCGGGCCAGCCCAGGCGCTGCTTAACGAGCGCTTCACATATACCGTGGTCGTCAGCAATGTTGGCAGCGCCGTGGCGCGCAATGTGGTGATGACTGACACGTTGCCGCCGGGCATCGTGCATGACAGCGGCAGCAAGACGATCACGCAGCGCATGGGCGACTTGGCGCCGCGCCAAGCTTCAGCAGTGAGTATTCCTGTGCGTGCCGCGCAGCGAGGCCGCTGGCAGAACACGGCCGTAGCCAATGCCTCGAATGCTGGTGAAGTGCGCGACGATGTCATTACTGTGGTCGCCACACGTGAACTCGCCATTCGGAAAACTGGCACGCCCGAGACATTTGCCGGCAAGCGCGCCGCGTATACCATTGTCGTGTCCAACCGCGGCGATACGCGGCTGACGGACGTGGTAGTGACAGACAACGCGCCGCCGGATACGCGCATCGCCTCGGCGCCGGGCGGTGTGATCAATGGCAATCAAGTGACATGGCGGATTGCGTCGCTGGCGCCGGGTGCGGAAGAGACGTTCAGCCTGTCGCTTGTGCCTAGCCGCATCGGCCGCTACTGCAACCAGGCGTCGGTTGTCACGGCGGAAGGCTTGCGCGGCAACGCAGAAGCATGCACGATTGTGCGCGGCCTGGCGGCGCTCCTCATCGAGATGGTGGATGTCAGAGACCCGATTATGACCGGCGAAAGCACCTCCATGCGCATCCGCATCACCAACCAAGGGTCGGCGGATGACCGCAATGTGCGCCTGACATTGTTCTTCCCGCCCGAGCTGTCCCCCAGCGCGCCTGCGGGCGCGACACAGGGCCGCGTGGAAGGCAATACGGTAGTCTTCAATCCGTATCCAGTCCTGGCGCCGCAACAGCGCATCGAATACAGCGTGCGCATCACCGGCCGGCTGGCTGGCGACGCGCGTACCCGTGCCCAGATGACGTCCGAGCTGATCAGAACGCCGGTCACTGAAGAAGAAAGTACGCACGTGTATTAACATATGCTGTTTGGGTTGGATCGTCATGCGTTCGCCGCGCCGGTTTCAGAGCGGGACTATTCCGAGCTGATTCAGCGCCTGGCCGAGCGCATTGTTGCGCATCGCATGAGCGTGCCGGCCATTGTCTTTTTTGAATCGTTGCGCCCTGTCAGCCGCCTGGCGGGGCAATCCGTGCTGCTCGCCGCGCCCTTGCTCGGCATGTTTGTCTCGTTTGACACAATGTACAGCGTGGCCGACATGCTGCAAGATTCCCGCAATGTTGAGGCGCTTATCTCAGCGATTGAGGCGCGCGAAGCGGTGTATCAGTCTTCATCACGTCCGTCATCATCCACTCCATCCGCCTCCCCATGAGCGATCTGAACGTCATTCTGGCCACCGACTGCGGTTCCACGACGACCAAGGCCATCCTGATTGAACGCCGCGACGGCCATTACCGCCTGATCGCGCGCGGCGAAGCGCCCACCACCGTCGAGGCTCCCGCAGAAGACGTCACCCGCGGCGTCATTAACGCAATCAACGAAATCGAAGACCTCACCGGCCGTCAGTTTGTTGCAAACGATCAAATAATCGTTCCGCGTGACGGCGCGCGCGGCGCCGACGCCTACATCTCCACGTCCAGCGCAGGCGGTGGCCTGCAAATGATGGTGGCCGGCGTAGTGCAATCCATGACCACTGAAAGCGCTGCCCGCGCCGCCCTCGGCGCCGGCGCGATTGTCATGGATGCCCTTGCCACCAACGACAAACGCCGCCCGCACGAGCGCATTGAACGCATCCGCCACCTGCGCCCCGACATGATCCTTCTTTCCGGCGGCACCGACGGCGGCACGATCCGTCATGTCGTGGCCATGGCTGAAATGATTGCCGCCGCCGATCCCAAACCACGCTTTGGAAGCAGCTACCGCCTGCCCGTCATTTTCGCTGGCAACCGCGATGCGCGCGACGCCATTCACGCCACGCTGCGCGAAAAAACCGCCCTGCAGATCGTCGAAAATCTGCGCCCCACGCTGGAAACGGAAAACCTCCGCCCCGCCCGCACGGCCATTCACGATCTGTTTCTTGAACACGTCATGGCGCACGCCCCCGGCTACAACAAATTGATGAGCTGGACGTGCGTGCCGATCATGCCCACGCCCGGCGCCGTCGGCGACATCATGCAGCTCATCGCGCGCCGCGAAGGCATTCAAGTTGTTGGTGTTGATATTGGCGGTGCCACCACAGATGTCTTCAGCGTGTTCCGTGCCGCCCCGGACGAGCAGTCCGGCGCCACCGTGTTTAACCGCACGGTCAGCGCCAATCTTGGCATGAGTTACAGCATCTCCAATGTCGTGGCGGAAGCAGGCATCGAGAACATCATGCGCTGGGTGCCGTTTGACGTGCCGTTGCGCGCGTTGCGCAACAGCATCCGCAACAAAATGATCCGCCCGACGACCATCCCGCAAGAATTGAGCGAGCTGATGATCGAACAGGCCATCTGCCGCGAAGCGTTGCGCCTGGCGTTCATTCAGCACAAGGCCATGGCGGTCGGCCTCAAAGGCGTGCAGCAACAACGCACCATTGGCGACGCGTTCGACCAAAGCCAGTCGGGCGCGTCTCTCGTGGACATGATGGGGCTTGATCTGATCGTGGGCAGCGGCGGGGTGCTCTCGCACGCGCCACGCCGAGTGCAAAGTGCATTGATGATGATTGACGGCTTCGCCCCTGAAGGCGTGACACATCTAGCCGTGGATTCCATTTTTATGATGCCACAACTCGGGGTTCTCGCAAAACTCGACGAAGATGCGGCGCTTGAAGTATTCGAAAAAGATTGCTTGATCCGTCTGGGCGCCGTCATTGCTCCTGTGGGCAACGATGCGTGGGGCAAGCCTTGTGTTACGATTGAACTGGCCCGCGCGAATGGCGCGTCTGAAACCCACACCGTGCCGGCCGGCGAGCTGGTCTTGCTGCCGCTTGGCGATGGTGAGCTGGCCGACATGACAGTCATTCCAGCAAAGAAATTCACCATGGGCGCCGGTGCCGGCAAAGCCATCACACGCCGTGTGCGCGGCGGGGTAGTTGGGCTAGTTATTGACACCCGCGGCCGCCCCATCCAGCTGCCGGACGATCACGCCGCGCGCATCGCCGCGCTGCAGCGCTGGAACCATGCCATGAGCGCCTATCCAGGGTAGAAATTTACGATTTACGATTTACAATTTACAATTTACAATTTACAATTTACAATTTACAATTTACAATTTACGATTTACAATTTGCGAAACATGAATGCAGAGGCACTCAAACAAAGGACCCAACAATTCAACTTGCGCGTGATCAAGCTTGTTACTTCTTTACCGGACGGCCTCGTTGGGCAGGTGCTGGGGCGTCAACTGCTTAAAGCCGGCACTTCGCTGGGCGCCAATTATCGCGAGGCGTTGCGCGCTACTTCGCGGGCCGATTTTCTCGCCAAAATTAAAATTGCCGAACGTGAAATAGATGAGACAATTTATTGGCTTGAGCTTTTGGAGGCGGCTAACATTATTCCTTCACGCCGGCTGGCCGCACTGTACGCAGAAGCGCGTGAATTATCAGCCATCTTCACTTCGATTGCGAAAACGACGCGTGCCCGTTCTGATAAATCGTAAATCGTAAATCGTAAATCGTAATTGTTATGGCCCACGCTTTCTCTCCCGGTCTCAAAGTCCTTGCCCGCACGACGCTGCGGCGCTACCGGCGGCTGCCGCTGCCCGGCGATGTCTTGGTTACGCCGGGCGCGCGCGTCCGCGCTGAACAAGTCATCATGCGCACGGAACTGCCCGGCCCGGCCGATATGGTTAATGTCGTCAGCACGCTGGGCATCCTGCCGGATGAAATTGAAAAATACATGGTGCGCACAGTTGGCGATCGTGTGGCTCGCGGGGATGTTTTGGCCGAAAGCAAGAGCTTCTTCGGCTTGTTCACCACGCGCGTCGAAGCACCGATGGAAGGCACGGTGGAAGCGATTTCATCCGTGACAGGGCAAGTGACACTGCGCGGCGCGCCGGTGCCTGTGGAAGTGCGTGCGTATGTAGATGGCACGGTCGTGGAAACGGTGCCGCGTGAAGCTGTCACCGTGGAAACCACGGGAAGTTTTATTCAGGGCATTTTCGGCGTAGGCGGCGAAACGTATGGAGTCGTCACTTGTGTTACAGACAAACCTGGTGATGTGCTGGATGCCGCAGCAATCACACCCGCGCTGGCTGGCGCAGTGGTGGTGGGCGGCGGGCGTGTCACGCTGGAGGCGCTGCGCGCCGCCGTTGCGCACAACGTCCGCGCGGTCATTGCCGGCGGCATTGACGACGAAGACCTCAAGACATTTCTCGGGTATGATTTGGGCGTCGCCATCACGGGCCATGAACAACTCGGCGTAACGTTGGTGATCACGGAAGGATTTGGCGACATTCACATGGCCGGGGCGACGTTTGACTTGCTGCGGGCGTGCGCGGGCAAAGGCGCATCAGTGAATGGCGCGACGCAAATCCGCGCCGGGGTGATGCGCCCGGAAGTGATCGTCCCAGACCCGCAGGCCGCGCCTGCCGCACACAGCGAAGATACGCCAAGTGTGCTGGAGCCGGGCGTGCGCGTGCGTGCGATTCGCGAGCCGTACTTTGGCCGCCTGGGCCGTGTCACCGCCCTCATCACCGAGCTCACTTCCCTGCCGACAGAATCCAAGGCGCGGGTACTGACCGTGCGCTTCGACGACGGCACCGAAGCCACCATCCCCCGCGCGAATGTCGAAGTTATTGCACAACGATAGAAGTCAGAATGCAGAACAATAGAAGTACGAAGTTGCATGCCCAAGCTGAGCAAGTCGAGCAGTTGCAGGAACGACTGATTCATTTTGCTGTACGTGTCATCGTTCTGGCCCGCGCGTTGCCTGCCAATCAAGTGTGCTGCCACATCTCCTTGCAGATTGTCCGCGCGGCCACGCCGGCAGCGGCAAATTACGCAGAAGCTCGCAGCGCAGAATCGCGGGCCGACTTCATTCATAAAATTCGCATCGCCTTAAAAGAACTGCGTGAAACGTACGTGTGGTTGCGCATTATCTCTGAAGCACACCTCATCCAGCCTGCCAGCAAACTGATACACATTATTGATGTATGCAACCAACTGATTGCCATTTTTGTGTCATGCATTAACACCGCTCGCCGCTCCTCTACTGCATCATGACTTCTGACTTCGTCATTCTGGATTCGTCATTCTTACTTGAGGTATCTCATGCGCTTCATTGACGCCTATCTCTTCGATCTCGACAAGCTCAACGTCTTGGCGGCGCTGCTGGTGTTTGGCGGGTTGATTGTGTATTTCATTTACCACGCCCGCCGCGGCCGCGCGCTCTTCATCCGCCAGATTCCCGGCTTGGCCTCCGTGCAGGAAGCCATTGGCCGCGCCACCGAATTGGGCAAACCGATTCTTTACATAAGCGGGATCGGTACGGAAGGCGATGTGGCCACCATCGCGGCCATGAACATCCTTGGCTATATCGCCGGCTACGTCGCCGACTATGAAACCGACCTGCTCGTGCCATGCATCAATCCGGTGGTCATGACCATCGAACAAGAACTGGTACGCGACAGTTATACCCGCGCCGGCCGCCCGGAAAACTTTAAACAAGACAACATATACTTTGTGACAGACCAACAGTTTGCCTATGCCGCCGCCGTCAGCGGCTTGATGATGCGCGAGAAGCCGGCCGCCAATTTTTTCATGGGCTCGTTTGCTGCCGAATCGCTGGTCTTGGCCGAAACCGGCGCGGCTACCGGCGCCATTCAAATCGCCGGCACAAGCTCACCCAGCCAAATTCCCTTTTTCATCGTCGCGTGCGACTACACATTGATTGGCGAAGAACTCTTTGCTGCCGGCGCCTACCTCTCGCGCGAGCCGTTGCTGCTCGGCAGCCTCAAAGGCCAGGACATTGCCAAACTGCTCATCATGGCTGCGCTCGCCATCGGTGTTGTCCTCGCCACGATAGATGCTGCCACCGGTGCGCAGTACGGCGCATGGTTTGTCAAACTGTTTACGATTGCGCGCTGAGATGCTTGGCGATGTCCTGACAGTGTGGCTACAGCGGTGCGATGCCGTGGTGTTTGACCTCGACAAGCTGAACGTGTTTGTGGGCTTGGCGCTGGTTGGTGCCGCGATTATGCTGTGCGTGTCCCATGCGCGGCGGGGTGGGGCGGTGTTTATTCGCGCCGTGCCCGGGCTGCAGGCCGTGGATGATGCGCTGGGCCGCGCGGCGGAACTCGGCCGCCCGGTTGTGTTTACTACCGGCTTGTATGGCGTGGATGATGTTGCGACGCTGGCCGGCCTGAACATTCTCGGCCACCTCGCCAGCCGTTCCGCGCACTACGACAGCGACCTGATGGTGCCGTGCGCCAATCCGGTGGTAATGACCGTCGCGCAGGAATTGGTCAAAGAACGCTTGACGCAGGCCGGGTATCCGGAACGCTATCGCGCGGACAACATTTATTTCATCACTGATGAGCAATTTGCCTACGCCAGCGCGGTGTGCGGCTTGATGCAGCGCGAGCGGCCAGCCGCGGTGTTCTATCTTGGCAGTTTTGCCGCCGAGTCGTTGTTGCTGGCCGAAGCCGGCGCGGGCGCAGGCGCCATTCAAGTGGCCGGCACCGCCGATGTCAGCCAGATTCCTTTCTTCATCGTCGCGTGCGACTATACGTTGATTGGCGAAGAACTCTTTGCCGCCAGCGCCTATCTGTCGCGCGATGCACTCTTGCTTGGCAGTGTCAAAGGCCAGGACATGGCCAAAGTGCTGATCATGGCCGCGCTGGCGGCGGGCGTGCTGTTGCTGTGTGTTGATCAACTATTCGGGTGCCACTGGGGCACATGGTTTGCGTCGTTATTCACCGTTACGGAAGCCTTATGAGAACCACGCTTCCAAAAATGCTCTGCATTGGCTGCGGCATCATCATGTTGCTGCAGTTCTTTGTGCCGCTGGAGTTCGTGCAGCGCGACATGCTGCAATGGGTCAACGATTCTGCCATTGTGGTGGCGACGTTTGGCCTGGCCATCGGCCTGGCCAGCTTAGTGCATGTGCACAGCACCCGCATCCGCCGCCGCGCGCGCGGTTGGGCGCTCAGCGTTGTCACGCTGGCCTGCGCCACAGTTGTGGCGGTAATTGGCTTGTTGAAGTCGGACTGGGGCCCGGTAGTCGCCCGCAGCCAGCGCTATGACGTGCTGCCCAACGGTGTCACGGCTGGCGTCATCGAAGTCACGCACACACTCTTTGGCTATCAAACCGCAACGGTGTTTACCAACACCGTTACCGCCGCGGGTGTTGTGCCGCTGCAACACCGTTCGGTTCCGATGTTTGACTGGTTCTACAATTACATCATGTACCCGCTAATGTCAACCGTGTTTGCGTTGCTGGCGTTCTATATGATGACCGCAGCGTACCGTGCCATGCGCGCCAAGTCATGGGAAGCAGGGCTGCTGCTGGCTGCAGCGCTGATCGTGCTATTGGGGCAAGTACCAGTGGATCAGTTTGTCCGGCTTCCTGCCATAGATGGCGTGTCGCTGTTCGAATGGCTCAAATTAAAGATTCTCGACTATCCCAACACAGCTGCCAAACGTAGCATTATCATCGGCGTCGCGCTGGGCGGTCTGGCCACCAGCATCAAGATTCTCACGGGCATTGAAAAGCCGTACTTGGGAGGGAGAGGCTAATGATGACGCTTGTTCTCCGATGGTTTGACTGCAATTATCGGCGTGTGATTTACGTCTTGGTTGTGTTGTGCGTGCTGGTGCCGGCCTTTCTGACCGTGCGCCTGCGCATCAAACCTGCAGGCGCCACGCAGGGGCTGTATGACGCCGTGGAGGGCATCCCCGCCGCCCGCCGCGCCGCCATTGCCAAGCTTGAAGCAGAGCTGACGCAGTCCACGAACAATCACGACAAACTCACCGCTCATCTGCAGCGCCTGCGCATGCACACCAACGGCGTGCTGCTCATCTCGCTTGATTTCGATCCTAGCAGCGCGCCCGAACTTACTCCCCAAGCTGAAATCATTCTGCGCCATGCCTTCATGCGCGGCATCCCGGTCGTCGCGGTTGTTGTGTCTACACCCGTCGGTGCCCAGCTTGCGCAAAGCATTGTGGACCGTGCCGCCCGTGAAACACAGGGCCGTTACGACATCAAACTCGCTGGCCGTGATTATGTCTACCTTGGCTACCGGCCCGGGTATTTCAACTTGATTCTGCAGATGGGAGAGGACATCTCCCGCGCCTATGCCACGGACTATGCCGGCACGCCGCTGCATGACCTGCCCATGATGCAGGGCATTAAGAATCTGAATGACATTGATCTCGTCGCCGTTGTGACCGGCTTCGTCGGCGTGCCCGAGACATGGATTCAGGTCGTGAAAACCAAATACAACCGCCCGCTGGGCATGGGCATGACAGCCGTGTCGGTGGCTGATTACACGCCTTATCTGCATTCAAAACAGCTGGTCGGCCTGCTGCCCGGCATGCGCGGCGCGGCGGAATATGAAATGGCGCTCGACGCGCCCGGCGCGGGCACGCGCGGCATGCTGGCCCAGCTCGCCAGCCACGTCTTGATTATTGTTTTGATTGCCCTTGGCAACGCGCTCTTCTTTGTGCAACGGAGGAACCGCTCATGATGCCGGAATCATTCATGGATCTGGCCGGCGTGTGGATCGCCGCGCTGCTCTCGCTGTGTGTGTTTTCATTTTTGTTCAAGGACAACATCTTGTTCAAAATCACCGAGGCCATTTTTGTCGGCGTGAGTGTGGGCTATGGCATCGTTTTGTCATGGAACGCAGGTTTGCATCCCAAAGTAGTGGTGCCCTTCATGGAGTTCATCCGTAACTATCACGACAAAAGCCGCGCTGATTTTTTCTGGGCGGCCTACATGGTGGTTTCGCTCGGCATCGGCGTCTTGTATTTGTCGCGCTTCAGCCCGCGCCAGGCATGGCTCTCGCGCTTCCCCATGGCATATCTGATGGGCATTGGCATCGGTATCGGCATGCCGTTGACCATCCAGTCGTTTATTTTTGAACAAATGCGTGCCACCTTGATTCCAATTGTGGTTAAAACCAACGGCGCGTTGGATTGGGCGGCGTCGCTGGGCAATATCGCCTTGCTGGCCGGCGTGTTCAGCGTGCTGTATTATTTCTTCTTCTCCGTCAAGAAGAGTGACCCGGTGTCTCAAACAGTTTCGCGCGTGGGTATCGCGTATCTGATGCTAGGCTTTGGCGCGTCATTCGCGCTGACCGTGATGGCGCGCATTTCGCTTTTGAGCGCCCGCGTGCAGTTCCTGAAAGACGAGTGGGTGGAAGGTACGCTGCGCTATTTCAATCTGCTGTGAGCATGTTCATCCGTGGCAGCTTATGCTCTTTTTTTCTTCGCAACCCTGTTTAAATGAAGGTAACACGACACATGACGTGAACGTCGTTCCCAACACAAGTCATGATACACCGAAAGCCGGCTCATCAGGTAATTTCTGGGCCGATTTCTTCGCCTTCCGGAGGATGATTACACCCGTCTTGATTCAAATTCGCTGTGATCATGTGCGTCGTTATTGGTTTCTGGCTATTCAGCGAGGGAGACGGAGCCGGTTTGCTAGTGCTTTTATTCGCGCCCTTGTACGTGCGCATTGTATGTGAGACCATGATCCTGTTCTTCCGCATGAATGAAACGCTGACCGAGATCAAGAAGAAGCTGAAATAGCCACCGCGAAGAACAGAAGTTTCAAAAAGAACACACTTACCGTAGAGGAGCCATCTTGGCTCCTCAGGCGGCAGGTTGCCGCTTTTACTTTGTCACGATCGCCGGCCGCGGCTGCAGTAGCACTCTAAATTATACATCCTACATGGCCGTGTGTTTGTAGGGCTGCGCCTGCTGCCAGAGCGCCTGCCGCACGGCATCTACACGCCTCCGGAAATAGACGAGATGGGAACTGGCAGGGGAATCGCTTGCGCCGAAGCCGGGCACGGGCGTGCCTGCGGGCAAGGAGCTCAATGCTTGGGCTACTTTTGCTTCCATGGCGCGTGGCACACCTGGCATGATTTTCACCGCGGCAATTTTGCCGTGCTGCAGCAGATAATCAATGTGCCAGTGCAGGCGTTTGTGCGGGCGCAGATGGCGTGCGATCCGTGCGTGCAGGCCGCGCTGGGCCGAGCCGACATAGACATACCAGCCTGCGCGCAGCTGCCACATACGCCGGGCGGAAGCAATGCGCGCGGCGCGCCGCAGCCGCACGAGCAACATGTAGACACCGAATGGTTCTTGCATCATGCTTGTGGCAGTGTGTGCGGTGCGGGGAAGGCACCGGGACGTAGAGGTGTGGCGTGCATGCCAAAAAAGAAAGGGCTGGCCGATTGGCCAGCCCTTTCCAACTTACGTCACGTGACGATTAATACACGTGGGTGCTTTCTTCTTCCACCACCGGGGTCTTGAGCAGATCTGACGTCAGGTACGTCTTCGTGCGGGCATCGCCAGCGGCTTCACCCTTCACTCTGACACGCCATTCGATCATCTGCTTCGGCGCCAGTGCCGGATACGCCGCGAACGTCACAGTCTTGGCTTCCACTTTGCCTTCCGTCACGCCGCGCGCGCTGATCGGGCTTATCTCGGCCGGGAATTCGACCTTGATGGCGACGTTCTTGTCGGTTTCCGAGCCTTGGTTGGTGACTTGGATGATGAACTCGGTTTCTTCGCCGATCTGCACCGGGTCTTCCACGTCAATCATTTCGATCAGGATGGCTGCCTGGCCTTTCCACAGCGTGTCAGCGCATGACGAGCGCGAGAGGCCTTCGGCGCTGACATTGGCGCAGTTGCGCAGTGTGCCGACGGCCGGGCTGGTTGTCTTGACGACAAACGACTTGCTTTCACCCGCCTTCAGCTCGCCCACGTTCCACACCGCCTGGCCGCCCTGCATGACGGCATCCGGCGCCGCGACGATGCGCATCGGCGATTGCGCTTGGTCAACCACTTGCACGCCTTGCAGGGTGGTGTCGCCGGTGTTTTTCACGACAATTTCATAATGAGCAATTTTGTTGATAAACTGCTCTTTCATACCAGTCTTGGTAATAGCCAGGTCACGCAGCACGACTTCTGTGATGGCATCGTCGCAGGCGCTGCCAGCATTGGACGTTGTCACGCATACTTTGTTGGTATGCACCCCGCGTTCGGCGGCTGTAAAGACCACCTGCAGCGTCTGGCGAGACTTTGGCGGCATGTCACCAACGGTGAAGGACAGCTCTTTCTTGCCGGATGCATGTGCCAAGCCCGGCGGCACGGTGTCGGTAACGACGACGTTTTTCGCCGTGGCATCACCTTCGTTCATGACCACGATGGTGTACGTGACGGTTTGATTCAGCTCGGCGCGCGCCGGCCCATCCTTTTGGATGTTGATGATAGCCTTGGTAACGCACAGATTGAAGCAATCGCGCGGATCAGCTGCAACTGACGCACACAGGCGCATTACGCCGGTCTCCTTGGCCTTGTACGTCACTTTGAATCTGCGCGTTTCGCCCTTGTCCATCATGGGCAGTGTCCAGTACAGCATATTGCCTTCGCGGCGCGCCTCCGGTTCGCTCTTGACGTACTCGAGCGTCTCGAGAATCATGGCGCTGACGCGCACGTTGGCCGCGTCGCGGCAGGCCGTCACTACCGTTTCTGCCACGAACTCCTCGCCCATGGCTACATTGGCCGGCCCGTTGTGCGCAAACTGCACCACGCCCTCGCCACACCGGTATCCTTCACGCGAGGCGAAGCCTGGCACCGTCAGCATGGCCGCCGCCGCGCACATTGTGATGATGTTGTTGATCTTCATTTTCCCTCTCCTTTCGTTGTTACTACTTGTTGGTAATTACACTCGTGTAGCTGCATGCCCTGTGCCTGCAGCCGAGTGGCTTGCTCGTCAGACGGTTAAATACACACCATCTTCCTCCTTTGTCATGGTTACACGAACGATGATATACTCTCAAATCACTCCTACTTTTCTGTGCAACGCCGACATTTCAACACTACGCTGCACATCAAAACCGGCGATAGTATACCAAATTACGCCCGGTTTGTCAACTTTGAAAGCTCCGGCAGCCCTAGATTTGGC
>Ga0129299_1002277_pt1 | contig 12747 bp, 7 predicted proteins | sample ConPoolayeCmetaG_FD_94477 | JGI IMG/M metagenome (GOLD analysis project Ga0129299, IMG submission 94477) | Hot spring microbial mat communities from California, USA to study Microbial Dark Matter (Phase II) - Cone Pool mat layer C metaG ... | reverse complement strand
TTGGACCGTCGAAGGCGCCGGGGAGATAAACTCTTCTCTCACGGCAGGATTCGAACGACAGGGGAAAACGAGTAGAATCGGCCAGCCCCCAACGGGTGGTCCAAGCCGGTCCCGCCCTTCACGGCAGCGCGATCCCAGAAACGTTGTATTGCCATCGTCGCAGCGAGGGGCTCTTGCCGACGCGAGGTAGCGAGCAGTTCCATGGCAACGTGTCCCGCCGAAAAGGCCCTCCACATAGCCCTGATTGGCAATCCCAACACCGGGAAGTCGACACTGTTTAGCGCGTTGGTGGGCATTCACCAAAGGGTGGGCAACTATCCGGGCGTCACGGTCGAGAAACGCACCGGGACTTGTGAAATTGGCGGTCGTCGGTTCCATTTTGTCGATTTGCCGGGCCTGTACAGCTTGTCGCCTCGATCGCTCGACGAATTGGTGGCGGTCGAAGTCCTTTTGGGTCGCGTCCGCGGCACCTCGCCGGTGGATGCGATCCTGTACGTGGTGGACGCAAGCAATTTGGAACGGAGTTTCTATCTGCTGAGCCAGATCCTTGAGCTTCGCGTGCCGACGATCGTCGTTCTCAACATGCTGGACGTGGCGGAGCAGCATGGCTTCCAGATCGATCCCAAGGCACTGTCGCAACGGTTGGGCGTTCCGGTGCTGCCGACGCGGGCCAACCGGGGAATCGGGCTGCCCGAGCTTCGTCAGGCGATCCTCGGAATCGCCAACCTCTCTCCCCCGGAATCTCCACCATGCCTTCCCGACGCGTTCCATGAGGAGGCCGCGGCACTCGCCTCGATCCTGGCAAAAGACGGCAAGGCCCCAGGGGAGCCTGAGCTTAGGGCTGCGAATCGCTGGGCGTCGTTCCCTGGCCGTCGCCGTCATCGCCACCGGGTGGGGCACGGCCCTGGGCCGCGGCGCGAGCCGCTTCCCCGTTGGGTCGTGGAGCGGCTCTTGCTCGACACGTCGGGCACGCTTCGCTCTTCGGTCCTGCCGGGAGCGGATGCTTCACTCGATCAGGCCTTAATGGCCGCTCGCCAGCGGCTCAACCAAGCCGGCTGCCCCATTCCCAACATCGAAACCACGGCCCGTTACGCCTGGATCCAGCAGGTGCTCGACGGCGTGGTTCGGCAGCCGCTGGAACGCAAGCCGACCGTTTCGGATCGCGTCGATCGCGTTCTTACCCACCCCGTTTGGGGCGCGATCGTCTTCGTCCTGATCGCGGTGTTGATGTTCCAGGCGGTGTTCGTGTGGGCCGAGCCGTTGATGAGCCTGATTGGCGACAGCGTGCAATGGCTGGGCAAGGCGATCGAGGCGAGGCTCGCCGAAGGAGCGCTGCGCAGCCTTTTGGTGGATGGCGTGCTGGGCGGGGTCGGTTCCGTGTTGGCATTCTTGCCGCAGATTCTCGTCTTGTTCCTCTTTTTGGGCGTGCTGGAGGACTGTGGCTACCTGGCCCGGGCCGCTTACCTGATGGACGGGTTAATGATGCGGGTGGGGTTGAGCGGCAAGTCGTTTTTTCCCTTGCTGTCATCGTTTGCGTGCGCGGTGCCGGGGATCATGGCCGCGAGGGTAATCGAGAATCCGCGAGACCGCTTGACCACCATCCTCATCGCCCCGCTGATGACTTGTTCCGCTCGACTGCCCGTTTTCACTTTGATGATCGCCGCGTTCATTCCTCGTCGGACGTACCTGGGAGGGCTGTTGAACCTGCCGGGAATCACTTTGGCGTCGCTTTACTTCTTGGGCATTGCCGTCGCGGTCATCGTCGCCCGACTCCTCAAGAAGACCGTGTTTCGCGGCGACGTGCCGCCGTTCCTGATGGACTTGCCAACCTACAAGTGGCCGTCTCCGCGAACGGTGGCACTGCGAGTCATGGAGCGGGGGATTTCGTTCGTGCGGTTGGCAGGAACGGTTATTCTCGCCGTCTCGATCGTGGTTTGGGCCGCGCTGTATTACCCACATGACCGCGACCAGGTGGAGGGTCCTTTCAAGGAGCGCCGCGAACAACTTCAAGCCCAACTCGCAAGCGCGGCGGACGCCTCGGCCCGCGATCGGGCGGCAGAAGAGCTGGAGGCGTTGAAGGCGGAGATCGCTGCGGCCTATCAGCGTCAGAGCTACTTGGGCCGATTCGGCCGCTGGATCGAGCCGGTCTTCCGGCCGCTGGGTTGGGATTGGCGGATCGGGTCGGCGGTCATCGCCTCCTTTCCCGCACGCGAAGTCGTGGTCGCCACCCTAGGCGTGATTTTCAGCGCGGGCGAGGCGGACGCCGATTCGCCCGACGCAACAGCGGACCTGGTCGCCCGGCTCCGCGAGGTTTGCTGGGAAGGCACGGATCGCCCGCTGTTCAACGTCCCCGTGGCCCTTTCGATCATGGTCTTCTTTGCCTTGTGCGCCCAGTGCGCGGCGACGCTCGCCGTGATTCGCCAGGAAACCCAGAGTTGGCGCTGGCCGATCTTCACGTTCGCCTACATGACCACCCTGGCCTACCTCGCGGCCATGGCCACCTACCAGATTGGAATCCGCATCGCTGGCTAAGACATGGACCCTTTTTGGCAAGAGATGACGGCCCTGTGCCTCGTGATGGCTTCGGCGGCCTATCTGATTTGGCGGTTTGTGGGATCGGGGCCCCGGGACCGCCGTCGCCCGGCCTGCGGGACGTGCAACGCTTGCTCGCTGAACCAGGCAAGAGCCAGGAAATCGCCACGTTGATGTCTGCGAAACCCGCCGTGGCGTTGGGTTTTGGGTTGTGAAGCAATCCGCGGGCCGAGGGCCAGCATCGCGGAGGCTTCTCACGGGGCGTGGCGGCGGAGGATTTCGTCGCACGCCTCGCACACCGACGGGACGTCGATTGCTTCCATCAAGACGCTGGACGCCCGGCGCCGCCGGGAACTCGGGCCGTAGATGGCCATCTTTTGGACGACCGCGTGTCCTGGGCCATACGGACCGTTTTCCTCGGCGGGCCAGGGCCCGTAAAGCCCCACGCAGGGCGTGCCCACCGCCACGGCGAGGTGCAGCGGGCCCGTGTCCGAGCTGACGAAAATCCTCGCCCGCTGACACAGGGCGGCCAACTCGCGGAGCGTGGTTGGTGGGGCGAGGCAGGCACGACCTTCCGAGTTTGCCACGATCCTCTCGGCCAAGGCCCGCTCCTCGCGGCCCGCCCAAACCACCAGCGACGGCAATCGCCATTGGCGTCCGAGGTGTTGGGCCACGGCCCCGAACCGATCTGGCGGCCAGATTTTCGAAGGCCGACTCGCGCCCGCGTTGATGATCGCCAACGGCGGTTCGATTTCCAGATCGGCAAGCATCCGGTCCGCCGCCTCGCGCTCCGATTCGGTCAAGGGAATCTGGAAGCGAACCGGCGGTCGGACAATGCCCAACGGCTCGATTAATTCCAACGTCCGGTCCACGGTGTGCTTGGTCTTGGTGAGGACCAGATCGGTGTAAAACCAGCGGCTGATTTCGCGTCCCCAGTGGTCGCCAAAGCCGATCCGCCGCGGCGCGCCCGAAAGCCAGGCGGCCACCGCGCTTTTGGTCAGCCCCTGGGCGTCGATCGCCACGTCCAGACGCAAGGCGCGGAGCCGCCGGCGGAGGCCAAAAATCGCCCGCGGCGACCGCAACCACCTCCGCCCGACAACGATGACTTCGTCGAGCGCCTCGTGACCTTCCAGGAGGGTCGCGGCCGGATAGGCCGACACCCAGGCCAAATAGGCGCTGGGAAACCGCTGCCGGAGCGCCGCGGCCAAAGGCATGGCATGGATCACGTCGCCGATGGCGCTGAGGCGAACAATCAGAATCCTCGGACTATCGGACAGACGCGGTGGCGCGGGCATGCCGTTGGGGTTCGGTGGGGGTTGAGGGTCCGCGCTATCCGCGTTCGGGATAGATAGTGCGGAGGAACTTGTAGTACGCCGCGTAATCGCGCTTCACGCCGTGGGGCGCGGCAGCCTCGATCTGAATCCAGCCGCTGTAACCGATCTTGTCGATCGCCTCGCGGACTTTGCGGAAGTCGATCCGCCCCTGGCCAAGCATGTGGCCGCCGTCCTTGAAGTGGAACTCGCAGATTTCCTTGCCCAAAAGGGGGATTTCCTTGAGCACGTCCCGCCCCTTGTCCGTCGAGTTGCCCACGTCGTAATAGACTTTCAGGGCCGGGGAACCGACGCGTTCGAGGATTTTCAGATTGTCTTCGGCGCTGAGGTAGCTCTCCAGGCCGATGAGGATCGAAAGCTTCTCGGCCTTGGCCGCCGCCTCCTTGAGCACGCCGACCAGGTGGTCGATCTCCGCGGTCTTGGCCATGTCCAGATCGCCGTTGCCGAAGCAGGCGGGCATGATGATCGAACGGCCGAGGGCCTTGCACACGTCGATCCCGTCCATCAGCCATTGCGCTGCCCGAGGATCGCTCTTCAACGGCACGGTGTTCGTCGCCGCCAAGGCCACCGAGCCGATCTCCATGCCGGTCTTCTTGGCCATTTCGAGGTAGGCCTTTTGGACTTCAGGCCTGCGCAAGGGAAGGTCGGAGGCCGCCGAGCCCATGTCCACTTGAACTCCGTCCAAGCCGATCTCCTTGGCCAGCTCCAGGCTCGACGGGTCCGCCTTGCCGAGATTCCATTCGCAGGCGCCAATCTTGAACCATCGGGACTTTGGATCCGCCAGCAGCGGCCTCATGTGGCTCACCGCGGCCGCCAGCGCGGCCCACCGGGCGCCCCGCGAGAGAACCTCGCGCCGCGTCACGCATTCGTGCAAATCGGTCATGGAAAACTCCTCTTAATGGAAAACTCGCGTTATGCTGTTGGTGGTTGCCCGTTCCCAATCGACGGCCCGATCGGGCCGTCGTCGAATCGTGGCGACTCCTCGGCCGGACGGGACTGCCCGGCGTCGTCCTATTGCCATGGCGCGTGAAACGTCGGGCAGAGCTTTCTTGGCCGCCCGTTTCGGCCTATTCTATGCGAATCGCGGCGCCTCCGCCACGCTGGAGAAAAAGGCCATTCTACTTTTTGGCAACAGGGACAACGTGCACGCACCCAGCTACTGAAAAGTAGAATGTCCCCTTTTTGTTAGACAGACGCAACGAGCTGACGCACTCTGTGCTCGAGACGGGATAAGATTTCGTAATCGCTGGGGCGCGAGGTGGGCAAGGCGGGTCGCAGCGGCAAGGGCACGTCGTCCATTCGATAGACCGTGCCAGGGACGCTGATCCCGAAAGGGGCCGGAGCAAACGCCACCGTGGCTTGTCGGGTGGTGGGGGTTTCCTGAGGGTCCAGGGCGATGTAGGGAATCGAGGCCAAATGCTTGCGCGCCGCCTGGCAGAGATTCGCCATCGGGTCGGCCGAGAGAATCATCGCCGCGTCGGCCTCCCGACGCGAGAGGATATCGGTCGCCGTGTACTCGCCAGGATTGAATCGAGGATAGCCCCGGGAAAAATTGACGCCGAAAGGATAGCCGGTGCGCCAGGAAAGCACGTGGTCGGCCCCGGTCACGTTGCCGTGTCCCCGCATCGGCTTGCACACGAACCGGGTGAAGTCGTTCAGGTCGCGAACGAGGGCCAGGAGGGCCTCGCAATTGAGATGCTTTCCGCGGGTCATGGTCAGGCCCATGCCAAAAAAGAGCGCGCCATAGCGGGCCTTCTTCATCCGCTCCGCTAGCTCCTGCCAGACGGCCAAGGAAAGGCCAGTCTCCGCTTCCACCTGATGGGCGTCGAGGCTCAGGCCCTTGACCAACGCGCGAAGGGTCCATAGGGCCTCGAAATCCTTGCACGGCCGAACCTGGAGGAAGAGGTCCGCCGCCTTCGCGCTTTTGGTCCGCCGCACGTCGACCACCACGCAGGTGCGGTCCTGGCGGCCCCGGGGTACAAAGATTCCCCTCGGCATGAGCGTGAACTTGGTGAAATGGCGGGGATGGCTTTCCGCGGGATTGCAGCCCCAGTAGATCACCAGGTCGGCCCGATGGCGGACCTCGCCCAAGGTCGCGGTAACCTCGCCCACCGACTGAAACGCCATCCCCGACGGCCCGTGGTACACGCTCGTCGTGGTGTCGATCGTCCCGCCAATCCAATCCGCGATGGCCACGGCCTTGCGCTGGGCCTCGCAGGTCGTGTCGCTCAGGCCGTAAAGGAGCGGGTAGCGGGCCTCGGCCAGGATGCGGGCGGCGCGGTTGATCCCTTCTTCGACGGACGCCGGGTGCCCCTCGACCGTGCAGACCGGTCGATCCGACTCCTGATGGTTGAGAAACCACGTTTTGCCCAACACGCAGGCATTCTTGGCTTGCGTGATTCGGTTTTCCTCGACGGTCAATTCGATGTCGTCACACGTGCAGCCGCAAAAGGTGCAGGTGACATCAGAGATGGTCATCTTGCTTGGCGGTGAGTTCATAAGAACATGAAAAGATGGCCGATGGTCCCGCAAGCATGGAACCGGAGCAATGCCCGCCCCGAGCGTGGCTACCCGGCGTTTATTATCGTGTCTGTGCTGATACCCTCGGTTGGGTTTTCCGGCATCGTCTCAACCATGATTTCGCCCCCCTTGCTGGTTGGCATCCCCGACCCGTGGGTATCACTGTCCATCAATCGACAGGATATGTCCCCATAGGCGATGAAAGCCAGCCCGGGAGGGGGATCCCCTCCCTTGGCGGTTTCGACCGGGAGCACCACCGAGGGCGCAGGGGGTAGATCATCAGGGGCATCCGTGACCGTCCTGCCGGGCGGTGGTCCAGCATCCGATCGGACTCGGCTGACCCGGACGAGCTGTCCATCCCGAAGCGTCATCGCCAACATGTCGTCTGGCGAAACGTGAAGCGTCCGTGTCTCGGCCCGATATCCGGCCGTGTGCTTGCCCTCGCTGATCCCGCACCCTTGCTTGGACGTGCGTCCTGCGATAAGTAGGAGACTTTTGCGGGTCATAATGCGATATTGTTCGCTAAAGCCCCTGGGAAAAGCAACCAGGCGGGTTCCGATTGCTTGCACGATGTCCCGGCTCCCGGATAAGATACTTATGCGGCTGATCCTCACGCAGGGGGGAATCCCTAAATTTTAGCTTGGTGCGACGGAGAATCAGAGTGAAGGTTGCGGGGTTTGCTCCAGTGGAAGCCGCCGACTTTTCGACATAATTGAAAGTATCGTCATGGCCTGCTTCTTTGGCCGACACCCTATTGGCGGGGTCTCGTCATGAATGTAATTGAAGCCCGCAGGCTCGAAAAGGCTTATGGCAATGAAGAAACGCGCGTACACGCGTTGCGGGGAATCGACCTGAGAGTGCAATACGGGGAGTTTCTGGCCATCATGGGCCCTTCAGGCTCGGGCAAGAGCACCTTACTGCACATTTTGGGTGGAGTTGAGACCCCAACAAGTGGTCACGTGCTCTTGGAAGGAACCGACCTGGCCACGCTCGATGACGATGAGCGGACGTTGATCCGTCGCACAAAGATCGGGTTCATCTTCCAGTCGTTTAATCTCTTGCCCGCGTTTACGGCCGAGGAAAATGTCGCGCTTCCGCTGGACCTGAGCGGCATGTCGGCCAAGGAGGCCCGGCGGCGGGCGTTGGACGCCCTGAGCCTGGTGGGTATTGCCCATCGGCGGAATCACGTCCCCAGCGCCCTGTCGGGGGGAGAGCAGCAGCGGGTGGCCATCGCCAGGGCGTTGGCCATCCGGCCGGCGATCCTCCTGGCCGACGAGCCTACCGGCAACCTCGACAGCGTGAACGGCCAGCAAGTGACGGCGCTTTTGCGCCGTCTAGTGGATGAGGAGAAACAGACGATCGTCATGGTGACGCACGACGCGGGCGTGGCAGCGCAGGCCGATCGCCTGGTCCGCTTGCGCGACGGATTGATCGAAAACGACGTGAGGCAGATCCAGACGCGGCCCAGGGTCCGCACGTGTCTGTTCAAGCGAGTTCCCTGATCGATGGTTCTGTGGAAATTCACGATCCGCGAGTTGAAGAACCGTCCCGGCCGCGCCGCGCTGACGCTCCTGAGCATCGTCATTGCGGTCTCCGCCGTGGTGGCGGTCAACGTTTCATCAAGCACCACGCGCCGCGCGTATGAGGAGATGTACGCGAAGCTGGCGGGGCGAGCGGCCCTGGAAGTGATCGCCGAGGGCGGCGCGGCCTATGACGAGGCGATCGTCGCCAAACTGGAACGGGTGCCGGGCGTGAAGACCGCCGTGCCGATCTTTCGCGGGCCGGCCAAGTTGTTCCGCAAGACGGGGAAGCTCCTCTTTTTCGTGATGGGCATCGACCCCATGCGCGACGAGGCCGTGCGCGACTACCGCCTCGTGGAGGGCGACTTTTTTCACGATGATGAAGGGGCGTTGATCGAGGCGGGATTTGCCCGCGGGCTGGGCATTTCGGTGGGCGACGAGATCGGCCTGCTCGTCACCCGCGGCTACACCAAGATTCCCGTCATTGGTTTCCTCGCCCCGGAGGGAGCGGCCCAGTTCAATCAGGGCGGCACGGCGTTCGTGACCCTGCGGGCCGCGCAGCGGATGTTTGGCAAGCCGCGAAGCATCAACGCCACGAGCCTGGTGCTGGAGGATTCGGCGGATCCGGCGGCGGTTCAGGCCGAAATCGCCCGCATCCTGCCCCCCGGCCTCACCGTGCGGCCTCCGCTCGCCCGGGCCCAGTTGGGCCGCGAGACGCTCCAGAGCCTCGACCAAGGGCTTGGGTTTGCTTACACCTTGACGCTCGTCTTGGCCACGATCGTCATCCTCAATACATTCCTGATGAACGTCGGCGAGCGGCGGAGGCAGTTGGCCATTCTGCGGGCGTTGGGGACCACGCGGCGGCAAGTCATGGCCATGCTGCTCCGCGAAGGGCTCTTGCTGGGCATCGTCGGCACGGTGGCGGGGATCGCGGTCGGATTGGCGGGGGCCTACGTGCTGAGCCTGGCGATGGCCCGGGCGTACAACGCCACGGTCAACGCCCTGGAGATCAACGCCGGACCGTTCCTGCTCGCCGGCCTGTTGGGGCCGGGAATGGCGATGATCGCCATGTTCGTGCCCGCCTATTTGGCCGGCAAAGTGACGCCGTTGGAAGGCATGAGACCCGTGGTCGCCGAGGTGACGCGGCCGGCATCAGCCAAGGTCACGTTGCTGGGAATCGGTTTGACCGCCTTGACTGGCATGGTTCTGGTGGCCTGTGTTTTCGGGTACCTTCCGATCGAGTTCGCCACGCCGTTCGGCGTGGCTTACACGTGCTCGCTGGTTTTGATCATTCCCGCCTTGCTCGCCCCCGTCACCCGGCTGATTGCCAAGGTGTTGCATCCCCTGCTGGGAACGGCCGGCGAGTTGGCGCAGCGGCAGATCACGCGGCGGCGCACGCGGTCCACCCTGACGGTGGGCGTGCTCTACGTGGGCCTGAGCGCCGGTTTGGGCCTGGGAACCGCGATCCTCAACAACGTCGAGGATGTGCGCAACTGGCAGGCCAAAACGTTCGTCGGCGACTTTTTCGTCCGCGCGCTTCAAATGAACCTTGCGACGAACGATTCGGCCCCCATGCCCGAGACGCTCAAGGCCGACCTGGCGGCCATCGACGGCGTGACGGCGGTCGAGGCCGTGCGCTTCCTTCAGGACGTGACCGCGGCCGGAATGCAGGTCAACGCCGTCTTGCGAGACTACGAGGACCAGGACCCCAAGAAGCTGCTTTTGGACTTGAAGGCGGGCAACCCGAGCGAGGTTCGCCAGCGTCTTTTGGCCGGCGAGGTCGTCGTGGGCACGGTGCTGGCCCATCGCGCCGGCATCAAGCACGGCGGGGAAATCACGCTAAGGACGCTCGAAGGGCCAAAGTCGCTCCGCGTGGCGGGTATCACCAACGACTATGTTTCCGGTGGTCTGGTGATTCACCTCGAGCGGAGGTTCGGCAAGCAACTGCTCGGGGCCGAAGGCGCCGATATTTTCATTGTCCGCGCGGACGCCTCGGCCCTGCATCAGGTCGAGAGCAAGATCAAGGCCCTCTGCGATCAGAACAGCCTGCTGCTGCTGTCGTTCGCCGACTTGCGCCGCCGGCTCGACAACCTCATGAACGGCGTGGTGGCGGGCTTGTGGGGGATCATGACCCTGGGCCTGATCGTGGCCGGTTTCGCCGTGGCCAACACGCTGACCATGAACGTCCTCGAACAGACCCGCGAAATCGCCATGCTTCGCGTCGTCGCCATGACGCGAGCACAGGTTCGTAAGACGATCCTTTCCCAGGCGGTGATCCTCGGAGTTTTTGGGGTGACGTTCGGGGTCATCGCCGGCGTCGTTTCCGCGTACACGACGAATCTTTGCACTCCCGCCGTCACCGGCCGTCCGATCGAATTCGTCCTCAGTCCCGCGCTGTTGCTCGGCACCTATGTGGTCGCGCTGGCGATCATCCTTGTCGCCGCCTGGCTTCCCGCCCGACGCGCCGTGCGCTTGAATCTGCTGATCGCCCTCCAATACGAATAGACCTCGCACGGCGCCACTTTCGGCTCCGCGAGGCCGCGCGGGGCAGTTTCCGGCCCCGGCCCGAGGGCCGGCTTGCGCGGCAAGGCGATTGGCGGGGATTCTCGTTCTGCCCTTCGATCCGTGGGTCGCATGTGGCGATGGAATCGCCGAGCATGGTAAACTGCCGAGCATGACCATGCGTCGCCAACCTCTGGATCGCAAGGAAACGCGTATGATCTCCCAACGATGCCGCGAAGCCGCCTGGTGTTGGGCGGCGGTCTGGCTTTTGCTTTTCGCCCTGGCCGCGGCCCGAGCCGCCGTCCCGCCCAAAATCCCGCTCAAGGCCGAACCATTCCGCCTGAACCAGGTGCGGCTCTTGGATGGGCCGTTCAAGCACGCCATGGAGTTGGACCACAAGTATCTCTTGAGCCTCGACGTGGACCGCCTGCTGCACTGCTTCCGCGTCAACGCGGGCCTGCCGTCGTCGGCGAAGCCGCTGGGCGGGTGGGAGGAGCCTAAGAGCGAGGTCCGCGGCCATAGCCTGGGCCATTTTCTCTCGGCCTGCGCGATGATGTACGCCAGCACCGGCGACGAGGCCCTCAAGGCCAAGGTCGATCGCGCGGTGGCGGGCCTGGCCGAATGTCAGGCCAAAATCGGCAACGGCTACTTGAGCGCGTTTCCCGAGAGCTTCATCGACCGCGTCGAGTCGCTCCAGCCCGTCTGGGCCCCCTGGTACACGATCCACAAGATCTACGCCGGGCTGGTCGATGTGTACGTCCTTTGCGGCAACCGGCAGGCCTTGGAGGTCGTGACCAAGGCTTGCGATTGGGTCAAGGCCCGATGCGACAAACTCAGCGACGAGCAGATGGAAAAGATGCTCGGCAACGAGCACGGCGGCATGAACGAGGTGTTGGCCGAAGTCCATGCCCTCACCGGCGAGGAGAAGTACCTCAAGCTCGCCCAGCGGTTCAATCACCGCGCGGTGCTCGATCCGCTGGCCAAGAGGGAAGACCGGCTCACCGGCCTGCACGCCAACACGCAGTTCCCGAAGATTCTTGGGGCCGGCCGGCAGTACGAGCTGACCGGCCGCGAGGACCTCCGCGCCATCGCCACGTTTTTCTGGGACGTGGTGACCAAGGAGCGATCCTACGTCACCGGCGGCAACAGCGACGGCGAGGTCTTCTCGCCCAAGGAACGGCTCTCCAAGCACCTCGGCCCCACGACCACCGAGACCTGCAACACCTACAACATGCTCAAGATCACCCGGCGAATCTTCGGCTGGGAGCCGAAGGCCGAGTACGCCGACTACTACGAGCGGGCGCTGTACAACCACATCCTCGCCTCGCAGAATCCCGAAACGGGCATGGTGCTCTATTACCTCCCTTTGAAGAGCGGAGTGCCGAAGGTCTTCGGTACGCCGAACGATTCCTTCTGGTGCTGCACGGGCACGGGCATGGAAAACCACGCCAAGTACGGCGACAGCATCTATTTCCACGAAGGCGACAAGGTTCTTTACGTCAATCTGTTCATCGCCTCGGAACTGACATGGGCCGAGCGCGGGCTTAAACTGCGCCAGGAGACCCGCTATCCCGACGAGGATCGCAGCCGCTTGCGCTTCGCCTGCGAAAAACCAGTCGAGATGTCGCTTCGCCTCCGGCATCCGTACTGGGCGGCGTCGGGATTCGAGGTGGCCATCAACGGGCAGACGCAAGCGATCGCCAGCCGTCCGGGCAGCTTCATCAGCCTGGATCGCGCCTGGCGGGACGGCGACACGGTGGACATCCGCATGACGATGACCTTGCGCACCGAGGCGTTCCGCGACGATCCCAAGAAACTGGCCATTCTCCACGGTCCGCTGGTGCTCTGCGCCGGGATCGAGCCGGGCAGGCCGACCGCGGCCATCGTGAGCGGCGAAGGCGAAATCGTGTCCCACATTCGGCCCGTGCCCGAAAAACCCTTGACGTTCATCGCCTCGCCGAAGGTCTTCCGCGTGACCGGTCCCCAGGCCGGGCGCGAACTGACGTTGATTCCCCTGTTTCGGCAATACAAGAAGCCCTACATCGTTTACTGGGACGTGCTCGGCGAGGCCCAATGGAACGCCACGCTGGCGGAGATTGAAGCGGAGGCAGCGCGACAAAAGGCCCTCGACGCCCAAACCGTCGATCGCGTGGTGATCGGCGACGGGCCCTCGGAGCAGGCGCACGCGCTGGCCGGCGAAAAGACCGGCGCAGGCCCCCATCAGGAGCGGCACTGGCGCCACGCCGTGGACGGCGGATGGTTCTCGTATCAGATGAAGGTCCTGGACGGCCAACCCATGAAGCTGCTCTGCCGCTATTGGGGAAGCGACTCAGGCCCGCGCG
>Ga0129299_1002275_pt1 | contig 12751 bp, 10 predicted proteins | sample ConPoolayeCmetaG_FD_94477 | JGI IMG/M metagenome (GOLD analysis project Ga0129299, IMG submission 94477) | Hot spring microbial mat communities from California, USA to study Microbial Dark Matter (Phase II) - Cone Pool mat layer C metaG ... | reverse complement strand
TTTTATTCGTATTTATAAATTTTTAGTAAAGAATTAAATAACAAAAATACAAAAAGATTTTTGATTGAAATTATATTAATCAATTTACACATTATCAATGCGTCATAATATTTGTATTTTTAACAAATCATAAATTCAAATGGTTAATATAGGTTCTGATGTTGAGAAATTAAAACAATTTTCTGCTATTGTTGAAAAAATAAAATCTGAAATTGGGAAAGTAATAATTGGTCAAAATGATATTATTGAACATTTATTAATCAGCCTTTTCGCACGTGGTCACTGCCTTTTAATCGGTGTTCCGGGCTTAGCTAAAACACTACTAATCAGAACTCTGGCTCAGGTTCTTGATCTAAAATTCAGCAGAATTCAGTTTACTCCTGATTTAATGCCCGGCGATATAACAGGTACAGAAATTATAGAAGAAGACGTTTCAACCGGAACCAAAAAATTTAAATTTGTTAAAGGACCAATTTTTGCTAATATAATTCTGGCAGACGAAATAAACAGAACACCACCAAAAACCCAATCAGCTCTACTCGAAGCAATGCAGGAGCATTCTGTTACTACAGCTGGAACAATCTATAAACTATCTGAACCATTTTTTGTTCTGGCAACACAGAACCCTATTGAGCAGGAAGGAACTTATCCCCTGCCCGAAGCTCAATTAGACAGATTTATGTTTAATTTATGGCTTGATTACCCTTCCTTTGATGAAGAGGTTACGATAGTCAAATCAACTACTTCTGAAATAAACCCTACTATTAATAAATTAATAAGTGACCAAGAAATAATTGAATTTCAGGATTTGATCCGAAGGGTACCTGTTGCTGATAATGTTGTGAATTTTGCTGTCAATCTTGTTAGAGCTTCCAGACCAACCAATGGTTCATCAAAATTAATAAAAGAATTCCTTAGCTATGGAGCTGGACCTCGTGCCTCTCAATATCTTATTCTCGGTGCTAAGTCTCGGGCTGCACTTCAAGGGAGGTTCACTCCTGATATTGAAGATGTCATAAATGTTGCTCTCCCGGTTTTAAGGCATCGAATCGTTACCAATTTCAAAGCAGAAGCTGATAATGTATCTCAAAGTGAAATAATAGAACAACTTATTTCGGAGAATTCCTAAGTATTTTAAATTTATTTGAATGTATTCAAATAATTCTTTGCTTCTTCAATAGAAGGAAATGTTTTAATTATTGTATCCATTTTAAAAATTGAAAAAATGGTTTCAACAGGCTTGTTGATATTAGCAAAGACCATTTTTCTTTGCTCTGAGAAACTGCCCTCTTTTCTTTCAAGGTTCTTAAAAAGAGTAACTAAAACACCAAGTCCTGAACTATCCATGTATTCAACTTCACTCAAATCGAAAATAAACCATCTGTTATTATCATCAATCAATTGATCAATTTTAGTTCTAACTTCGTTTGAGTTATTGAAGGTGAATTTCTTTCCCAACAATTTGATGATTGTGATATCATCCTGAGTAGTTATTTTACAATCCATTATAAATCCTATAGTTAATAATTACATTCTAAAAACACCATACTTTTGATCAGGTATAGGAGCATTCAGTGCCATTGATATGCCAAGAGCTAAAACATTTCTTGTATCTAGGGGGTCAATGATTCCGTCATCCCAGATTCTTGCAGAGCTATAATAAGGACTGGCTTCAAATTCGTACTTTTCGATGATTGGTTTCCTTATTGCATCAATTTCTTCCTGCGATAAAGTCTTGCCAGATGTTTCTAATTGTTTAATTTTAACGGTAGCCAGAACATCAGCAGCTTGCTCACCACCCATTACACTAATCCTTCCATGAGGCCACATCCATAGTAAACGTGGATTATATCCCCTGCCACACATTGCGTAATTTCCAGCCCCATAAGAGCCGCCTATAATTACCGTAAACTTTGGAACATCGGCATTTGCAACAGCGTGCACCATTTTTGCTCCATCACGAGCGATTCCTCCATGCTCATATTTTTTTCCTACAATAAAACCAGTAATGTTTTGCAAAAATATTATAGGGATTTTTCTAATGGTGCATAGTTCAATAAAATGAGCTCCCTTGAGGCTTGACTCTGAGAATAAAACACCATTGTTAGCAATAATTCCGACAGGATAGCCCATAATTCGTGCGAAACCTGTTACCAGAGTAGTTCCGTATAATTCTTTAAATTCCTGAAACCGGCTTCCATCAACTATTCGGGCAATAACCTCACGCATATCAAAAGGAGTGCGAATATTTTTTGGGATAATTCCATAGAGTTCTTCTGGGTCATAGTATGGATCTTCAGGTTCTTCACGATTGATATCAAATTTTTTCTTTTTATCTAAATTTTCAATGATATTTCTGGCTATTTCAATTGCATGTTCATCGTTTTGAGCATAATGATCAGAAACTCCAGATATTTTGCAATGAACATCAGCTCCTCCTAATTCTTCATCGGTAACGACCTCTCCCGTTGCTGCTTTAACTAACGGAGGACCACCAATAAAAATTGTTGCCTGATTGCGAACCATGATTGTTTCATCGCTCATTGCGGGGACATAAGCCCCTCCTGCTGTGCAGGATCCCATAACAACAGCAACCTGAGTTATATTTTCAGCTGATAGTCTTGCCTGATTATAAAAAATTTTACCGAAATGATCTTTGTCAGGGAAGGTCTCAGATTGATAAGGCAAAAATATACCTCCCGAATCAACAAGATAAACGCATGGCAAGTGATTCTGCAAAGCTATTTCCTGAGCCCGGACATGTTTCTTTATTGTCATTGGAAAATATGTTCCGCCTTTTACAGTAGCATCATTTGCAACGATCATACACTCTCTTCCTTTGATTACACCTACGCCGGTTACTATTCCGGCAGATGGAGCTTCGTTATCATACATATTCCAAGCTGCGAAGGCAGAGGTTTCGAGAAAAGGAGTGTTTTTGTCGCATAATTTATTGATTCTGTCCCTGACCAACAGTTTCCCACGCTCTATGTGTCTTATCTTATGTTTTTCTGGTCCCCCTGCTTTAACTATCTCAAGTCTTTCCTTTAATTCTTTAACTAAATTAATGGAATTTTCTTTATTAATTGAAAATTCTGGATTTTTTAGTGAAATTTTTGTTTTTATTCTATTCATAGTAAATAATAGTAAAAATTAGAAATTTATCCCTTTGTAATCTTCGAGGGCAAGCAACCCTCGCTGTGCTTTTCGGTCTTCAGGATCTAACTCAAGAGCTTTCTTATAATTTTGTCTTGCTTCATATTTTTTATCCATATATAAATATGCATCACCTAATAAAGCATAAGCAGCTGCACTTCTATCATTTTTCTCAATAACTTTTAATAAACTAACTATAGCATCTTCATATTTACCAAGCCTAAGATAAGCAACGCCAAGATAGTAATATGCAATTGTAAAATCAGGATTTTTTGAAACAACCAGATTATAATTCTCAATAGCTTCTCTTATATGTCCGTAATGATAGTTCATTATTCCAAGCCAATAGTTTGCCATAAGAAATTCGGAATCTAATTCAATGACTTTTTTCATCAGGGTAATTGCTTCTTTGATTTTCACCTGTCGATAGAGAGCCAAAGCCAATTCGTATAAAGCCGTTGGATAGTTTGGAAGCAACTCCACGGCTTTACTCAGATATGTTTCAGCTTCTTTTAATTTTCCTATACGATAATAGACATTTCCACAATGTTTGAATACTATGCCAAGGTTAGGGTTCCGTTCAAGGGCTTTATTATAATGTTCAAGAGCTAATTGATATTCTCCCCTTGTTTCTGCTTGATAAGCAGCCAATACATCGGGATCATCGGAATCCAGCTTTTGCTCTATATTATTCATAGTCCACCATAATTATTAACGAAATTCATTTGATAATTTATTTTTCTTAATTATTTAGTTGTGAAATTTAATATTTTTTACTTTTTTGCATTAAGCTAAAATTTCACAGGAACAGGAACTTCACCACTATAATCATAAAATCCTTTGCCTGTTTTTCTTCCATAAAAACCGGCGGCAACTATTTTTTTCAACAATGGGCAGGGTCTGAACCTTGGATCGCCTATATCTTGATGAAGAACATTCATAATAGCAAGTGTTATATCAAGACCAATCAAATCTGCTAAAGCTAAAGGTCCCATCGGGTGAGCCAAACCTAATTTAGCCACTTCATCTATAGCATCAACTGTTCCAACGCCTTCCATTAGTGCAAATACTGCTTCATTTATTAAAGGCATCAGAATTCTGTTTGCTATAAATCCCGGATAGTCATTTGCTAAAACAGGGGTTTTACCCAATTTTTCGGATAATTCCTTTACTAACTGATATGTTTCATCACTTGTTGCTATTCCTTTTATTACTTCAACTAATCTCATCATTGGAACTGGGTTCATAAAATGCATACCAATAACTTTATCAGGTTTTTTTGTTACAGCACCAATTTCCGTAATAGATATTGTAGATGTATTAGAAGCTAAGATAACCTCCGGTCGTGTCATTTCATCTAATTCTCTGAACAACTTAAATTTTACATCTTTGTTTTCTATGATAGCTTCAACGACTAAATCAGCATTCTTTCCATCTATGACGTTAGTAGATTTAGTAATTCTTGACAAAGCTGCTTTCATATCATCTTCTGTCATTTTTCCTTTGCTGACCTGACGTCCCATATTTTTTTCAATAGCTGCATAACCCTTATTCAGAGCATTTTCAGAAGTATCGCAAAGAATAACATCATAACCAGTCTGTGCAAAGACATGTGCAATACCGTTGCCCATTGTGCCGGCACCGATAACTAAAACTTTTTTGATTTCCATAATTACACCTTTAATTTCAAAATGTGAAAAAACAATTTCTTAATGTAATAAAAAGTTTAAATATAATGAAATTTACTTAATTTTGTTATTTGTTTTTCTTTAAACAAGTATTATGGATAAATTTAGAGCCTTAATTGTTGAGGAAGTATCAGAAAATATTTTTCAGAGAAAAATACTGAAAAAGACTACTGATTTCTTGAAGGAAAATGATACTTTAATCAAAGTTGCATACTCTACCTTAAATTTTAAGGACGCCCTTTCTGCACGTGGTCATAAAGGTATAACAAGAAATTATCCACATATACCTGGCATTGATGCCTCTGGAATTGTCATTAATTCCAAATCTGGTAAATTCAAATCAGGTGATAAGGTTCTTGTAACAGGTTATGATATGGGAATGAATACTTTTGGTGGATTTTCTGAATTAATTTCTGTCCCTTCTGATTGGATAGTTCCCCTGCCTGAGAACCTGTCATTAAGAGAAGCAATGATTTTCGGCACAGCAGGTTTTACTGTTGGCTTATCAATTGATTCCATTCTTGAAAATTATATTTCACCAGATGATGGCTCAGTGTTAGTAACTGGTGCTACAGGTGGGGTGGGTTCCTTAGCTGTTATGATGCTCTCAAAAATTGGTTTTAAGGTGATAGCATCAACCGGGAAGGCAGAAAAAACAGAATTCTTGCAGTCAATTGGGGCTAATGAAGTTATTTCAAGAAATGATGTTATCAATGAGACGGAAAAACCTTTACTTCCAAAAAAATGGATTGCAGTGCTCGACAATGTCGGAGGGCTTACTCTCTCTACTGCTATTCGCTCCACTTCAAATCACGGGGTTATATGTGCTATTGGGAACACAAGTTCTGATAAATTTTCAATAAGTGTCTATCCTTTTATTTTGAGAGGGGTCAGACTTATTGGTATTGATTCTGCTGAGACAGAAATGTCAAAAAGACTTAAAATATGGCAAAAAATCAGCACAGACTGGAAACCAAACAATCTTGATTTAATAGTAAAAGAAACAAATCTTGATAGCTTGAGCGAAGAAATAGATTTAATGTTGCAAGGTAAACAATGCGGTAAAGTTTTAATTAAAATTTCGGATGAGTATGAATAGTTATGTTAATCATTTTTCTAATTTTTTTATTACTATCTTTCTAACATTATTAATTTTCTCCTGTTCAGAAAAAAATACAATTCCGTTTTCTGATGCAAATAATCTAAATCAAATTGCTGAAGGATTTGTAGTTTTATCATTAGCTGCTGGTGAAATTGATAAGGATTTAGTTGACTCTTATTTCGGTCCCGATTCTTTGAGAAAACGAGCAGAGAACTTAGACATACCTTTAGATACTATCAAACTTTCCTGCGAAACATTAATTAATAATCTTGAAAAAATTGACAACATCACAAATAATAAAAATGAAAAATTAAGATCAAGATTTTTGAAAAGGCAACTGAAGGCTCTTGATGCCAGACTTGATTTTCTCTTAGGCAAAAAGCTTGACTTCGATTCTGAATCTATAGCTTATTTTGATATTGCCGCACCCGTTTATTCATTAAAATATTATGAACAAATTCTTGATAGTCTGGATAGAATTGTTCCTGGTAATGGTGACTTAGCAATTAGATACCAAAATTTAAGAAATAAATTTATCATTCCTAAAGACAAAATTGATACTGTTTTTAAGACAGCATTGAACAAGTCTAAAGAAAAAACTTATCAATATATTAACCTTTTACCAAATGATGAATCATTTACTGTTGAATATGTTACAGATAAACCATGGGGTGGGTATAATTGGTTTCAAGGAAACGGACACAGCTTAATTCAGGTAAATATTGAGCTACCTGTTTTTATTGATAGAGCTTTGGATTTGGCTTGTCATGAAGGCTATCCCGGGCATCACGTATTTCATACTCTTAGTGAAGAAATATTCTATAAACAAAATAAATGGGTGGAATTCTCAATTTATCTTCTTTTTTCTCCACAAGCAATAATATCTGAGGGTACCGCAAATTACGCCGTGGATCTTGCCTTTGATAGTAAAGAAAAATCAGATTTTGAAAAAAATGTTCTATTTCCACTTGCAGGGATAAACTCAAGTCATTACGATCTTTATCAGAAAATCCAGTATTTCACAAAGAAATTATCATTTATATCTGTTGAAACTGCAAGAAGATATCTTAACGGAAACTTAACTAAAGAACAAGCTTTAGAGTGGCTTATGAAATATCAATTGCAGGACAAACAAAGGGCTGAACGCTCCATCAGGTTCTACGATAAATACCGGTCATACATAATAAATTACTACGTCGGACAGGAACTTGTTGAATCATATATCAATGCTAAAGTTTCTGGATTGGATAGCAAATCGAAATGGCAGTTATTTACAGAAATTATAACCAAACCTACCCTTCCAATTGATTTAATGGACAAGGATATCTATGCAAAGGCGGAAAAAAAATAAGATTCAATTAGATATCTTTAAAATAGCTCTATGGATGATTAATTTCATTGGCATTATAACTCTTGCTTTTCTTCTTGCATTTATTTTTGGGAATGGTATCCCAAATTTTTTTGAACTTTCATTAAAAGAGAATTTGCTTTTTCTCTGTTTCTTTATAATTATCGCAGGAATAATCTGGTCATTCTGGAAAAAATTGATTGGTGGTATTTTGGTTTTGGTTGGGAGTTTTGCTTTTTGGCTTATAAATTTTATATTCACAGGCAGTGCATGGTTAGGTTTTTATTTCTGGTTTTTCCCTATTCTTGGAATAATATATATCTATTATTGGTTAAAAACAAAAAATAAAAAGGGGCTGTCCAAAAAATAGAACAGCCCCAAATTGAAATTAATCAATAAGTTACCACATTTTATCCCACCACATCTCTGAAAAGATAAAGTTAGCGGAACCGGCGTCGGGTACTGCTGCCTGAAGGCTTGCGCCGTTAAATAATCTTTCAGATTGAGCATAAGGAAATCTCCTTGGGATTTGATTTCCTGAGATTGGATTAAGCTTTGGAAAATTCGTTCTCCTCCAATCAACCCAAGTTTCTGGAGTGCAGTACATTGCAACATACTTCTGTGTCATTATCTTTTCTAAGTCTATATTATTTTCTCCAACTGCAATAGCAGGATTTGTAACGAAAGCATCAATATCAGCTTGAGCAACTCCATATCTTGCACAAGAAGCTTTAATTCCTTCAATATAAGCATCATAGGCACCTTTTTTATCTGCTTTGGCTAATTTACATTCAGCTTCGATAAATTTCATTTCGGCATAAGTAGTAAAGTGAATAGGTGCTTCACTTCTATAATAATATGGTCCAATGGTTGATTCTTCAGAATATTCGTCGTTATCATCCTTTTCGGCATAGAATGGAAGCCGAGGATCATTGGCATCATTCATGATTTTCATCAAGACAGAGCCCATAGAAATATCACCGCGTTGCTCCATAAATTGATAAATAGGATTAGCTTCGTTTCCCTTGGTACCAAAATTAAATATAAAATCATCTCCAACAGCTGCCTGAGCTTTTGAAACAGCATTCAGAGCATCGTCGTACCTCTTAAGGTGAAGGTAATATCTGGCTAATAGGGAATAAGCAGCTTTCGTCCATTTTGCTTTATCACCCTTGAATATCAAATCATCACCAGCTGGTGTAAAGGTACTGCTGGTAGCTGCTAAATTTGCTATTGCTGAATTCAAAAGCTCAAATATTTTGTTATAAATTTGCTCCTGAGTGTCATACTTAGGAGTGAGATTGGCTTCACCTTTAAAAGCTTCAGAAAATGGAACATCGCCCCAGATATCAGTTGTCGTACCAATAGCAAGAGCCATCATCACTTCTCCCATCCCTTGATAATAAGGAGAAGAAGAAGCTTTTGATTTCTCAATTAAAATGTTCATATTCTGCATTGCATCGGCATATAATGAATTCCAAAGGTTATCCACATCTGATTCTGTGAATACATATTGATAAATACCTGCATGTTGCCTGAGAATACCTGTCAAATGCTGGGTGAACATATTTGAAAATCTGAATACATCACCACCTTGCAAAAAAGCATAGTATGCCTGCGTTGTGGGAAGAAGGACGTTCAAAGAAACATCCGATGGTTTGGTTGGGTCATTATTTAAACCGGGGTCAACCCATTGTTCACAAGCAGTCAATACCAGTAGAAAAGTTGCTAAAATTAAAATTATTTTATTTTTCATATTTATTCTACTCATTAATTGGACAAACTAAATTAAAACTTGACATTGATTGAAAAGTTATAAGAACGAACACCCGGCATATTGAAATAATCCAATCCCTGGGCATTTGAAGCACCTGTTAAGCTTGTCTCGGGATCTATACCGGTATAAGGTGTACTTAACCATAAATTTCTACCCGTAAAGGTTAAACCTATTTCGGAGAAAGGAGTATATTCAACAATTGATTTTGGTAACTGATAGCTTAAACTTAACTCTCTCAACCTAACCCAGCTTGCATCCTCAACAAAATCCTCTGTGTTTGAACCAATAAATCCATTTCCGTTTCCAAAAGCTAACCATGCTTGATCCATTTTTGCCGCAATATCGTTTGGTCCGCTTGTTACCAATTTGTCATCTTGATCAAAATGTCCTTTGACGCCGTCAAATACTTTTGTGGTGCCTCTTATTTCAGTCTCCTTATGAGTACCAAAATAATACAAGGCTCCTTTTGTTCCATTCCACATCACACCTCCTTGTTTTATATCAAAGAGGAAACTTAATGTGAAACCAGCAAAGGAAAATGTATTATTAATACCCATCAACCAGTCTGGATTAGCACTTCCAAAATCTTTTTCATTTTGATCCAGTATTGGATATCCATAATTAGGACTATTAGGATCATCATCAATGACTGTTTTACCGGTTGCTGGATCTTTCAAAAATCCAAATCCGAATATTGTTCCGTATGGTTTTCCTGCTACTGCACGAATATTTGAACCTTGAAATCCTCCTATAAATAAGTTTTCAATACCTGGGGCTAACTTTTCAACCATATTTTTGTTTGTTGAAAAGTTAAGGCTGAATGTCCAACTAAAGTCATCCCCTCTGAACGGGTGAATGTTTAAAATAGCTTCAAAACCTTTATTTGAAATTTCACCGGCGTTAACTATTCTGAATGCATAACCAGTTGTTCTCGCTATTCTTACTGCAAAAATCTGGTCAACGCTCTTGGAGTCATAATAGGTCAAATCAACATCGAAAAGACCATCAAGAAATGCCATATTTAAACCAAATTCTAATGATGTTGTTTTTTCTGGCTTCAATTCCTGCGTTCCAAGTACACCATCTTTGGCATATCCAACTGCATTAAGGAATGGGAAAGAAATACCATCAACCCAACCATCTGCTAATGTTGATGCTGTGAATGGAGTTGTTGTTGAATACATTGGCGCATCTTTACCAACAACTGCATAATTCGTTCTTAATTTACCGAAAGACACAAATGAATCTTTGAATACATCTTTGAATGCGTCGGTGAAGACAAAACTCAAATTTGCCGAACCATAAACGAATGCGTTATTGTCTTTTGGTAAAGTTGTTGATTTTTCCCAACGAATAGTACCATTAAAATATAACCACTCAAGATAATCAACTGTTAAATCACCATAAAGAGCCATTCTGCGTAATTTATCTTTTCCTTCACGCTGGAAAGCTCCCGAAAAATTGGAAATATGATAAAAATTCGGAATGATAATATTATCTGCTTGAACATATAAACTTGTGGAATAATCTTCGAACAAGTTATTTCCTACCAATAATTTTGCTCCGATATCTTCGGTTAATTTCTGTGTAAAGGTTAAGATAAGATCTGAAGTGAATTGATTGCTGGTAATATTATGTTCAAAAGTTCTACCTGTGGGAACTGTTCTTGAATAGAGTGCAAAAATTTGTTTACGTTTGTCTGTATAGTTATCCAAACCAACCCTATACATTACATCAAACCAGTCAGTTATATAATAATTTAATTGAAAATAACCTATGAACCTGTTTACATCATCATTAAATGGATTTCGGTTAACAGTCCAGAAAGGATTGTCATACCCACCACCACCTCTGTAAGTTCTTTGTGTGCCGTTAGCAAACATATAGGCTTCAGGCTTATCAGCGGCATCCTCACCAAATCCATTTGAATTATCAAATGATGGTGGCGTTCTTAACAAGCCAAGCATAACGCCGGAGGTATTTGAACCCTGTTGAATCCTTGTTCCTCCCGATTTTGTGTAGCTTATTGAACCGCTTGCCTTGAAATTTCTTGAGATATTTGATTCTCCAGTTAATTTTACAGTTGACCTTTCGAATTGATCCCTCGGAATAACACCTGATTTCTTTTGATTTGAGAGAGACAGATAAAATGAAGAAAAGTCACCACCTCCTGCCATACTCAAAGATTGGGTATATGCTGTTCCTGTCCTGAAAAAGTCGTCAACGTTATTGTAAGGTTTCATTGGAATTTTTGCATTTGGATCAGTAGCAGAGACAACATTACCGTTTTTGTCAAACCTGTTGTTTGAAGTACCATCCCAGGCAAGCTCAGAAAACTTTGGTCCCCATGAAAGAGCCTCTCCAGTTGTAGGTCCTCTGTAAGTAGGTTTTGCAGTGTTTATATCAAATCCAGATTGACCATATCTTTTGCCATTAGCATCAACCCATTGTCCCTGAGCATATGTCGTTTGTAATTCTGGCATCTTGTTAACTTCATCAAAAGCCATAGTTGAAGTGAAATTAACATTTATTTTTTCACCTAAACCAAAAACTCCCTTTTTGGTAGTGATTACAATTGCACCACTTGCGGCACGAATACCATAAAGTGCTGTTGCAGCAGGACCTTTCAGAACAGTTATTGATTCAATATCATCGGGGTTAATATCAATTGCTCTATTTGAATAAGCAACTCCATAGAGCAGATTGTTGGATCCATCGTCAGGGTTACCGCTATATGACATTGAGTTATCAATTGGAATACCATCAACGATGAATAATGGCTGATTAGAACCAGTAATTGATGATATACCTCTGATTTTAATAAAAGCAGATGAACCAGATGTACCTGCAGAATTTGTAATCTGAACACCTGCAACTTTACCAGTTAATGCGTTTAAAACGTTTGTTGTCTTGGATTCAGAAATTCTCGAACCTTTGATATCTTCAATTGCATAACCAATTGATTTCTTTTCCCTTTCCAAACCAATAGCAGTTACGACAATTTCTTCTGTTCGGACGACATCCTCTTCGAGGACTACGTTAATTTCATCTTTTGTTCCAATTTCAATTTCCTTTGTTTTCATACCAACAACACGGAATATTAGGCTTTTTGCACCTCGTGGAACTGTTAATTTATAAGTTCCTCCGGATTTGGTATATGTACCAACAGCTGAACCTTTGACCATCACAGTTACTCCGATAAGGGGTTCGCCTTTTTCATTTGTAACCTTGCCCGACACTGTTCTTTCCTGTGCTTGCATCACTCCGAAGCAAAGAAAGACTACTAAAAGTGAAGTAATAAATGTTTTCATAAAACCTACACTATTAATGATACATAAATTTTAAAATGGGTTTTAATTTAGTGAACAAATATTTTTAATCTGATTTTGCTTTTTTTAACTCTATGCTTTAATTATGAAGGAATACAGAGCATTGGGAGGTCTTGGATAACATATAAAATGATTTAGCAAAGGTAAATAAATACCATATTTTTTATTTCCCTTTACAGGGTAAAAATTATAACAAGCAATTCTCATTTAACTCCACCCCCTTATTAGTTCACAATAAAATTAATATTGTGTTAACAATTATTCGTAATGTAATGAAAAAATAAATCTAATCAAAAAAAAATTTCATATTTTTTTAATTAGGATTTCATTACTGGTTCATAAATGTTAATT
>Ga0129299_1002274_pt1 | contig 12754 bp, 13 predicted proteins | sample ConPoolayeCmetaG_FD_94477 | JGI IMG/M metagenome (GOLD analysis project Ga0129299, IMG submission 94477) | Hot spring microbial mat communities from California, USA to study Microbial Dark Matter (Phase II) - Cone Pool mat layer C metaG ... | reverse complement strand
GCCCCGCCTCGGCCCGGCGGCCGACGACGGGGCATATCTCCGCGCCGCTGAAGCGCTGGCGCAGGCGCAGCGGGTGGTGGTTCGCGTAGGCGGCGGGGCGCGCGACGCCGGGCCGGAGCTGCTCCAGTTCCTGGAGCTGGCCGACGCTGTGGCGGTGATCAGCCCGCTGGTATCCGGCGTCATCCCCTACGATCACCCACGCAACATGACCGTCGGCGGCTCGAAAGGCTCGATCAGCGGTAACTATGCCATGGAACACGCCGACCTGCTGGTGGCTCTCGGCACGCGCTTCGTGTGCCAGAGCGATTGTTCGCGCACGGCTTACCCGCAGGTGCGCCAGGTCATCCACATCAACGCCGACCCCGACGCCGCCACCCACTACGGCAAGACCATCGCCTTGGTGGGCGATGTCAAACTGACCCTGCAGAAACTGATCGAGGCCATCAAGCAGCGCGGTGTCAGTCTGTCAACGGGCCAGGCGAAAGGCCCCTCGGCCTGGCTGGTTGAGTGCAGCGCGCAGCGGCGGGAGTGGGAAGCGTTCAAGGCGAAGCGGTACGCCACGCCAACATTGTACGACGAGACCTGGGGGCGGGAGGTGCTCACCCAGCCGGCAGCCATCAAAGCCGCCGCGGATTGGGCCAGGGCCAACAACGTAGTCAGCTTCTACGACGCCGGCGATGTGCAGGCCAACGGCTTCCAGATCGTTGAGGATGACCGGCTGGGACGCACCTTCACCGAAACGGGCGCGAGCTACATGGGCTGGGCCGTCGGCGCGCTGCTGTCCACCGCCATCACCGAGAGGCCGTTCTACGGCCTGGCGGTGACCGGCGACGGTTCGTTCACCATGTGCCCGCAAATCCTCATTGATGGGGTCGAGCAGGGTGCGCGCGGGTGTATCCTGCTGCTCGACAACCGGCGCATGGCGGCCATTTCCGGCCTGCAAGACGCCCAATACGGCGCAGACTTCGCCACCAACGACTCGGTAGAGGTAGACTACGTGGCCTGGGCCCAGGCAGTCAAAGGCGTCAAGGCCTTGCACGGTGGGTACTCGACGCAATCGCTGGTCGCCGCGCTGAACGAGGCCAAAGCCTACGATGGCCTGTCGCTCATCCATGTGCCAGTCTACAGCGGGCCGGACGAGCTGGGCGGCATGGGCGTCTTCGGCCGCTGGAACGTGGGCAACTGGTGCGAGGATACCCAACGGCTGCGCCACGAGATCGGGTTGTAGGGGTGCATCCGGAATTTCAGTAGCCACAAGTAGGGCAGTTTTCCATACCTGCCTCCCCTTTTTGGCGGCTATGGAAAGCCGCCCTACTGGTTTCTTTCCAACTGAGGCGCGGCAGCCCCGAAGAATCTCAACTCCACACGCCGGACGAGATGCTTCGCTGCCCCTTCACTTCGTTCAGGGCTTCGGCTCAGCATGACGCAGCCGAGGCTTCTCTTACGCTCGCCTAAAATTCTGGACGCACCCGAGGCGCGATGGCCCTTGACAAAACAGATAAGTGTTGCTATTATATATATGCAATATGCATATAACTGCCTGAAGGAAGGAGATAGACAGTGGGGCATGGTCGGCATCGGTGGCGGGGTGGGCCGCCAGAGGGGGCAGCTCCGCGCCGCATTGACGGATTTCTGGAGCCGTGCTTGTTGCTGTTGCTGCATCAGCGGCAGTCTCACGGCTACGAGCTGCTGGATGGGCTGGCGCCTTTCGGGTTTGGGCAGAATCCAGTTGACCTGAGCACGGTGTATCGGCTGCTGCGCCATTTGGAGATGCACGGGCTGGTCACGTCGCAGTGGGACACGGCCGGGCATGGACCGGCTCGCCGGGTGTATCAGATTACTGAAGCGGGCGAGGCCTATCTCCAGCGATGGGTGGCGGACCTGCGCGAGACTGACCGCGTGCTGCACCATTTCCTTCAGGTGTACGATAAGCGGCTTGGAAGAGGGGAGGAGAGCTGAAATCAATGGCTTCACGGGTGGCCTGGGCGTCTGTTACCGTCAACATCTTTCTCACTGTACTGAATCTGGTTATTGCGGCTGCTTCTGGTAGCCTGGCAGTGGCCGCTGAAATGATACACAATCTGGTTGATCTGGCAGCTGCTGTGGCGGTTTTGCTGGGTGTCAAGGTCGCCGAGCGCAAGAGCAGGGCGTTTCCCTACGGACTATACAAGGTTGAGAACGTGGTGGCAGTGGGTGTCGCCATTCTGATCTTTTTCACCGGCTACGAGATCGCGCGTCAGGCCATCGAATCCAATTTGGGTCCAACGACGGTCACGGCCTGGATACTGGCCGGAGTGGTTGTCTCTGGACTGGTGCCTTACGGCTTCAGCCTATATGAGATGCGCGTCGCCCGTGAGCTTAACTCGCCCAGCTTGATGGCTGACGCGCAAGAGTATCGCGTCCATGTGTTTTCGTCGGGCGTGGTGTTGCTGGCGCTGATCGGCCACCAGTCAGGGTTGCCGCTCGACCGTTATGCCGCGCTGGTCATCGTCATCCTCATCGTGAAGACCGGCTGGGAGCTGCTGTCCGATGGGATGCGCGTCTTGCTGGATGCATCGTTGGATGCCGAAACGCTTGGCCAGGTGCGGGCCATTTTGGAGGCGGACCCGGCGGTGACGCAAGTGCGCTCGCTGATCGGCCGCAACGCCGGACGGTATCGCTTTCTGGAAGCCGATGTGTCGCTGCGAGTGGATAGCCTGGAAAAGGCTCACGCAATCAGCCAACGCCTGGAGAAATGCGTTCGGGAGAAGGTACCGCACGTGGAACGGGTTCAAATCCACTACGAGCCACGGATGCGGACCCATCTGCGGTTCGCCGTGCCGCTCGAAGATGTCGCTGGCACGGTCAGCCAGCACTTTGGCGAGGCGCCTCATTTCGCCTTGGTGACACTTCGGGCCGACGATCGCAGGCTGGAGCGGCAGGAAATCGTGCCTAACCCCTATCGAGATGTGGAAAAGGCCAAAGGCATTCGGGTGAGCGAATGGCTGGTGGGTCTCAAGATCGATGTGGTTTTACTGCGCGAGGACGTGCAAGGCAAAGGCCCGGCTTACGTGTTCGCCGACGCTGGCGTGGAGGTGCGCCTGACCCAGGCGAATACGTTAAGAGAGGCAATAGCAGAGCAGACGGCTGGGACGTAAGACGCTGTATAGAAGGATTATCGGCGAGTGTGAAAGGGGTGAGCTCTTATGATCCATATTGCTGAGGAGCGATGCACCGGCTGCGGTGCATGTGTGGACGCCTGCCCTTACGGTGCGATGTATCTGGTGAACGGCAAGGCGGCGCTGGACGCCACATTGTGCCGCGAGTGCGCCGCATGTGCATCTGCTTGCCCGGCGCAAGCGATCGCGCTGGTCGAACCGGCGGCAGAGCCGGCGATCGCAGCCGAGCGCGCGCCCGTGCGCCGGTTTGAGCCAGAAAGCGTCGGTTTGCAGACTGAGCCGCGCTCGGCGCCTTTGCGGGCTAAAGTGCTGCCCGTTCTCGGCGTCGCGCTGAGTTGGGCCGGCCGAGAGCTGGCGCCCAGGCTGGCCGACTATTTGCTCAGTCGGTTGGACTCTGCAAGCGGGCGGGGAACAGACGCAGCCATTCGGCCTGGCGGCGATTTGTCAGCCCTGGGCCGACCCGTGAGCGGGCGTGAGTGGCGCTGGAGGACTCGCAGCCGCCGCGGCAGGCAGTGAGGCGTTTTGTTGACGTGACTCCCGTGTTTACGGCGTTTTGCGAATTGACATGTGAGAAAGGAGGTGACTGACATGCCACGAGGAGACAGAACAGGGCCGTTGGGTATGGGCCCAATGACCGGCCGGGCAGCCGGATACTGCGCGGGCTATCCCGTGCCTGGGTATCTCAATCCGGTCGGCGGCCGCGCCTTCGGCGGACGCATGGGCGGCCGCGGCGGATGGGGCTATCGCCACTGGTACCACGCCACTGGCTTGCCGGGTTGGGTGCGCTTCGGGTACGCGACGGCCTATCAGGCGCCGAGCCCACAGCAGGAAGTCGACATGCTGCGCAATCAGGCCGAGCTGCTCAAACAGCAGTTAGAAGCGATTGAGAAGCGCATGGCCGAGCTGTCCGAGAAGGAATAGACGGGCCCGCACCTTGGGCGAAACCGACAAGCATACGGCGCCGCGAGAGCCCTCTTCTCCGGCGCCGCTGCTCATCCCTTGGGGGCCAGCAATCGGTCCACTTTGGAGCGCGCCAGCATACGTACCAGGCCGGCAGTGGTGAGCTTGCCGCGCGCCTGGCCGAGTTTCACGTTGGTGTCAATCACGTCCTTGGGCAGGTAGGGCTGCTCGGAGACGGGTTTGCGCCGCAGGCTGAGCGACTGGGTCGGACACGTCGTGACACATAGACCGCAGCCGATGCAGCGGTCCTCGTCGAGGACAGCGCGTCCATCACTCACGTGGATGGCCTGCATCTGGCAACGGGCCTCACACGCGCCGCAGCCGCTGCAGGTCTCAGCGTTGAGCGCCGCCAGAAACGCACTGCCGACCATCGTCGCCGGCCTGGGGTAGCGCTTGATGTTGCGCAACACGCCGCAACAGCAGCCACAGCAGGCGCAGATGTTGGCTGCATCGCGGGCATTGCCCGGCTGGAGCACCAGGGCTTCGCGCTCGCACTGGGCCAGGATGGCCATCGCCTCCGCCTGGTCAATCGGCCGGCCCTTGCCGGTCTGCACATAGTAGGACGCGGCTGTGCCCATCACCAGGCAGGTCTCAAGCGGACGGTCGCAACCCTCGCCGGCCAGATGTCTCTCCTTGCGGCAGATGCACGGCGCCACGGCCAGCCGGTCGTGCGCGCGCACCAGCTCCTCGGCCCGCTCGTAGGGCATCACTTCCGTCTGTACGCTGATGCTTTCGCCGATTGGGATGGTGCGCAACTGCGGGACCTTGTCCCAGGCCGATTGGTCGAACCAGGTTGGCATGTACTCTTCCAGGTCTCGAACCAATTCGGCGTCCAGCCGGTTGACCTGGAATTCGTAGATGCCGATGGCCCAGTGTATGGCCATGTATTGCACTGCCTGACCTTCTTCATGCAGGGCGTATAAGAGGCCCTTGCGCTCCATTTCCTGCAGGCGATGCGCCGTTTCTGCTATGGGCTGGCGGGCGCGATAGGCGATCACCCACGCTGGCTCAGGCAATAGGGTCAGGTGCAGGGCCAGCTCGGCCTCCTCAGGGGTGAAGAGGCGACGCAAGATGCGCTGTTCCACGCCGCTGTCGGTAGCGGGAAATCCGGCGGGGAGGTCATCGAGGAAACTGGCGAGCTGTTTGTACACATCACTTTCCATCTGTGCTCTCCTTAACCTGGGGCGCGGCAGGTGTCATGCCGCGCAGCGACGTTCGGATAGTCATTGCATCTGCGAAGAGGGTGTAGTGACATTGTATCCCGAAGTCGAGAATCGCTCAACCCAGGTGGTCGAGAATGTGCTGCCGCACGGCGGTACCGATGGTGTCCTGCTCGACGATCATCAGGAGGTGGCCTCCCCTGTCGAAACTGCGTAGCGTCGCCCCCGGAATGTTGGCAGCGGCAAACTCGGCGTTGTGATAGAGCTGCAGGGTATCGTCTTTGGCATGGAAGATCAGGGTGGGAGCCTGGATTGCTCTAATCCTCTCGTTCGGCATCGAAGCCTTATTGTCGAAAGCCGCACCGGCGAACCGCGGTGCGACCGGGTTCATGTAATCAATGACCTGCTCGGCCATGGCGCGCTGTTCGGGGGTCAGGGTAGCAATGACCGCGTCATTGGCACCCATCAGCTCCATCAGTTGCCTGTTGAACAGCTTGGTGATGCCCCAGTACAGTGGGTCGTACTTGAAAATCGTGACCCACATGGCGCCTTTTTGGTTCGCCTCCGCCTGGTCTTGGGTAGTCGAGGATGCCACACCACAGGAGATGAGTGTAAGAGAGGATAATCTTTCCGGGTGCAGTGCGGCAAAGAGCAGCGCTGAAGGGCCGCCATGAGACAGAGCGATCACCGCAACTTTGTTGATACCCAACTGGTCGAGTAAGTGCGCGTAGGTATGCGCCTGTTCGTCAAATGTGGCGCCCTCGTTGAAGGTCGAGCGCAGGTATCCAAAGCGTGAAGGCGCAACCCAATGGAACTGGTCGCCGAGCACGGCCTGCACCATCAGCTCGCCTTGGTCGAAACCGCCGCCGCTCCCATGGATCACCAGTACGTCTGGACCTGACCCGCCCTCAGTGTATTCAATATCCCCGTAGGGTGAGGGTATAACCGTGCTTTTCCCGCTGATCCGCCTGTAGGCTTGATTGATGTCCCAGACGTATACTGCCGCAACCAAGACTACTACCGCGACCAATGCTATGGCAATCCAGCGAAGAATCCTTGCAAACATGTTGTCCTCGTGACCCATGATCGTCTCCGCCAGGTCGCGGACAGACGTGAGAAGAAAATAGGGCGGGTGGGAGTCGAACCCACATGCTCTTGCGAGCAGCGGATTTTAAGTCCGCAGCGTCTGCCATTTCGCCACCGCCCCTCACTCCGGTATGAAAACGTTTGAAACCACCACATCTGGTGGCCCTGACCACACTGCACCCTAAGGTTGCGAACGGATCCGCAGGGCGTGTACTGTCAAAAACTATACCAGAGACTGCCTGACTTGTCAAAAAATGCGCACGTTTGACAATCCTGCCACTCCGTATTAGGATTCAAACCGTGCGGCGGCCCGATTGCCGTCGCCCTTGCCCTGTCCGGCCCGCTTGCGTGGGCGGAATCTGGGTTCTCATAGATTGAAGGGTGCTCTCTCGCAAAGCACCCTTCTCCTATCAGGAGCCAAACGGATGGACATCAGCGAACGGTTGCGTCGCCTGGGCGTGGTGCGCGGCGCGGGCCACCTCATTCCTCGTCCACAGCGGACGCCGCCTCCCCGCATGGGCAGACGCGGCATCGAAAGCCTTGTGCCGGGCCGCATCAACCAGAACGACTGGGGAGAGTTTTTCGTGACCGAAGAGGCCTTTCCCCTCGACCATCGCCACGGAGACGAACCGCTATATGCTCTGATGGAACATTCCGGTGAGACGTTCGCGCGGTTCACCGGCAACCCCGCACTGGCCGATCTCGACCTCACCCGCGCTGTTTTCATAGACACTGAGACGACCGGCCTGGCCGGTGGAACAGGCACCTACGCCTTTCTGGTTGGCGTCGGCTACTTCGAGAACGAGCGATTCCGCGTGCAACAATTCTTCATGCGCGACTACGACGAAGAACCCGCCCTGCTCCATCACCTGGCCGAGATGCTCGAGCCATTCCAGGGCATCGTCAGCTTCAACGGCCGGACATTCGACCTGCCGCTGCTGGAGACGCGCTTCATGCTCGCGCGCCTGCGCCCTGACCTGCTGGACGCGCCTCACCTCGACCTGTTGCCTCCAGCCCGCCGCATCTGGAAGGCGCGCCTGCCTTCTTGCGCCCTGGCCTCACTGGAAACAAACGTGCTCAACGTGTCTCGCGATGGCCGCGATGTGCCCGGCATGTTGATTCCATACCTGTACTTCCGCTACCTGGAGACCGGCGACGCTTCAGAGATCAGCCGCGTGTTCTATCACAACGTACAAGACATTCTGTCTATGGTGGCTCTGGCCGCCCGCCTGGCTGCGCTCTACCAATCGCCATCGCGGAGAGAACCGGCGCACGAGGAGGATCTGTACAGTTTGGGACGGGCCTGTGAGAGGCTGAGGCTGCTCGATGAGAGCGAACAAGCCTATCTTTACGCGCTCAACGAATCGCTGCCACCTTGGCTCCGCGCCGAGATCGAACAGCAGTTGTCCCTGCTGTACAAAAGAACCGGCCGCTGGGAGCAGGCGGTCGTCTTGTGGGAAAAACTGCGTGGCTCGGTGCACGGCGGCCTGCTTGCCTGCGTCGAGCTGGCCAAGTATCATGAACACCGCACCCACAACTATCTGTATGCGCTCGAGCTGGCCCTGCAAGCACGCGAAGTGAGGGCAGCAAACGAGTTTGCCCCCGGCCCAACCCTGGCCGAACTGGATCACCGCATCACCCGCCTGCGCCGCAAGCTGGCAGAGGCATTGCCCTGACCGAGGTGCGTCGGTCAGCCTTCCACAACAACCATGTGCACGGCAGTATTGTTGTCCTCGCTGCTCTCACCTACCGCATTGGCGGCATCAACGCGGATGAGCGCCTCGTGTACGCCTGAGATGGGCCAGGTGTAGGAATATACCGATTGTAAGGCGTAACCGGGCGCAAGTTCCAGGCCAACCATGACCCTGAGCGGTTCTGGGGCAAACAGGCCGGGCCTGAAGACGACATCGAAACCCTTCGCTGTCTCATCTCCGAGGTTCATGACCGTATACGAGACCACCGCCGGCTGGCCGACGCGCACCGGCGACGGAGTGACAGAGAAATCTATGATTAAATCAGGGTAAACGTCGCTGCCGCACCTGCCACTCACCTCGACTGTCACATTCTGATAGACGTGCTCACCTGTCCGCAATTGCACATCCAACGTATAGGTTGTACTCATGCAGGGCGAGATCTCAAGCACCTGATTCCCACCCACCACGATCTCTCCGTCCAGCCAGACCGCTGCGACGTTGGCCGTCTCGACGTGCAACCGGGTCTTTTCACCCGCCTGTATGCTTTCGTCCTCCACCCAAAAATGGATGGCAGGCTCATTCGCGTCCGGTGCAGCCGCTACAGGGCCAGTTGCGTTGGGGCCAGGCGTAACCGTTGGGCTGGCCTCCACGACGACTTTCATCACAACCGGCTGGCCGAAGGTCACGCCCTGCGGATCAACCATCTGCCAGACATTGCTGTATTCACCCGCTGTCTTAGGCGTGAACATTGGGATGGCGACATCCGTCGTCTCCCCAGGCTCCGTAAATACAACGGGGATGCTGTCCAACAAACCCAAGGGGTCTCCAGAGACGAACTTGAAACGATAGCCCTCTCGCCAAAGGCATGTGCCCGTGTTGCGCAATCGCCAGGTCTTGTCAATACGCGAACCGGGAGTCACCTCGGTCCCGTCCGGCAGGGTGACATCGGCCACAAACACCGCGTCATTCACGCACGGAGTCGGCGCCAGAGTGGGTGCGAGTGTTGGGGCCCTGGTCGGAGCGGCCGCGGCCGTCGCCGCGACGACTGTCGTGGGCGTCGCCGTCGTCGCCTGCACAGACCCAGCAACAGCCAGGAACGGGGCCTCATCCCCAGCACTTTCTGGAGGAGGGGAGCCGAAACCGTTCAGCAGAAACACGACCAACAGCGCCAGCAGCCCTGTCGCACCCAACAGGACCGTCATGCTCATCAACAACCAAAAGGCTTTGTCCGTCTCTTTTGTCCGTTCCGCGCCCGGCACAGACCTGGAGGCATTATTGGGGTAAGCAATCTCAACGCGTTGCGGGCGCAACGCGCCCTCACTTGCATTGCAGTTGTCGCTCATGTCTCCCTCCACCCGTCGTCTAACGCGCAGCCCCGCTGCCACAGTCTGGTCAGCGACTTGCCCCTTCACATCGCCGACTGGCCGACCCATTTACCTGTCTGATATTATACCACAAAGTATTCAGAAAGCAAAAAAAGTGGTACTTAAAAGTACCATCTTGCTTGAGAAAATATTCCAGTTTCCGTCCCTTGGAGATACCACAAGTTATGTCCGGATATCATTTTGTAAGTGTTGCAGGTTCGTGCTAAACTTAGACAAGAAGACTATCATCGGGAATGAAGTGTACGAGGACAAGAGGTCAAGTCATGGACGAGCAGGTCAAGGATAGGGTTGTGATTGGCCCAAGAATCATGACCGCAAAGCAGGTCATTCGAGGGATACGCGTTAAATTGAAAGAGGTGTGTTATGAGTGTGTTGACTTTTGAAGGTGTTGTGGAGAACGGCCAAATCCGGCTGCGTTCTAACATTCGGTTGCCAGACCAGACGAAGGTCTTCGTGATTGTGCCTGACGTCCAGGTTGAGCATGTAGTTCATGTATTCAGCCCACGCCTGGCGCATCCTGAACAGGCAACGGACTTCATTATGGAAGTCACAGAGGTTCCTTCTGATGCCAGCGTACGATGATTCTTACTTCGATCCTCCTGCGCCTGTGGCAAATGTAATCGTCCGTAATCCCGATACTGGTGTACTATGGCCTGATGTGCCCATGTTGTTAGACACCGGCGCTGACGTGACTCTGATACCAGCCCAGGTAGTACAGAAGTTAGGTTTGACTACTGATTTGGGAACGCAATATGAATTGGTAGGCTTTGATGGCAGCATCCACTTTGCGCCCACCGTCCGGTTGGAACTACTTTTCCTTCATCGGGCTTTCCGTGGACAATTTCTACTTATCGATCAAGAGAGAGGCATTTTGGGTAGAAACATCTTGAACGTTGTTGCATTGTTGCTTGACGGTCCGCACCTGAGATGGGATGAGTATAGCTTATCGAGGGCTCGCTCGTGAGTGTGAGCTTAAGCAAATGATGGTTAAGAAGATGACCATACGCTCTGTCCCCTCATAGCAAGATGCGCACAGCAACTGTCCGCGAAAACTCTGTCTATTGGCGACGCCGGCACAGCGATTGCCCGCCATTGGCTCTACTCCGGATACCTGTACCAACAGCGCAGTGGCATATCGCGTCGGATCAGACACTGGTTGCAAGAAATACACCCGGCTCGCTCGTCGGAACCGTCCAACCACTTGTTGGGCAATTCAGGGTCATTGATCAGCGGGCGACACAGAGAGACGAAATCAATTCCCTCGTCGGCGACTATGCGTTCCATAAGCTCTGGCGTGCGCAATCCACCGACCAGCATGAGCGGCAGGTCGGTCACGTCCCGAATCCGACGCGCGTTATCCACAAAATATGCTTCATCGGACCGCTCTTTTATGCCCGCACGGACACTGTATCGCGTCTTGCCGAATTCAACTCCTCCACTTACTTCAATCGCGTCTAATCCGAAATCGGCCAGTTGAGCGGCGATGCGCGCGCCGTCTTGCGGCGTCAGGCCGCCATGAATAAAATCTTGAGAGGCAATCTTGATCAGCAAGGGGAACTCCGGCCCTACCTGATCTCGCACTTCCTCACACACCGCCTGAAGAAAACGCAACCGCCTATCGAAGCTGCCACCCCAGCGGTCCTCTCGGCGGTTGGTGAGCGGCGAAAGAAACTGGCTGATCAGATACCCGTGGGCGGCGTGAAGCTGTACGCCATCGAAGCCCGCCTCCTTCACGCGCCGCGCCGCCCGCCCATAATCGCGGATGAGCTCCAAGATGTCCTGTTCCGTCATCTCAGTCGGCGTCAGGTTCAGGTCTGGCACGTGCATAGACGATACCGCTTTTGGATGGACGCCGTCGTTCAAGTCGGGGCGGGCGCGGGCGCCGGCATGATTGATCTGCATGACCACCCGGGCGCCTTCGCGGTGAATGACCTCAACCACAGGCTTCAACGCCTCGGCCAGGGAATCATCGTAGATGCCGATCTGCCCCGGGCTGGCCCGGCCGGTGCGCGAGACATATCCGTGGCCGGTCACAATGAGGCCCACGCCTCCTTTGGCAAGGGTGGTGTACAAATCCACCAGATTCTGGCCTGCTCGACCATCGGCGTCGCACATCCATTCACAGGTCGCCGAGCGCACCAGTCTATTCTTAATCTCCATGCGGCCAATTTTGGCCGGCTCAAACAATGCTGACATCAATGCCTCCATGTCATGTGGACTCACGTATTCTGAACGAATTCTATCACTTAACGCCCCATTTGTCACCTTCCCTGCAGATTTGCACCCCCATACCGGTTGGTGGTATACTGGAGGCGATATTGAAACCCGTCAGTCAGACTGAACAAGGAGGACACTCAAATGGCTCTGCTAAAAGATAAAGACAGAGAATACCTTCAGCAGGAGTTCGCCAAAAGGCTGAAGAATCCGGTCAAATTGGTGGTCTTTACTCAGACCATTGCCTGCGATTTTTGCGCTCAAACCGAAGAAATCGCCCGCGAGGTCGCCGACCTTTCGGACAAAATCAGCGTGGAAGTCTACAATTTCGTGACGGACAAACCCGTTGCTGATCAATACGGTGTCGACAAAATCCCGGCAACCGTGGTCGTTGGCGAAAAGGACTACGGTATCCGGTTCTTCGGCATCCCGGCCGGCTACGAGTTTACTTCGCTGATCGAAGATATAATGATGGTTTCCGCGGGGGACTCCGGCCTATCGGAGGCAACCAAGAAGGCCGTCTCCCAGATCAAGCAGCCTGTTCGCATCCAGGTATTTGTGACGCCGACTTGCCCCTACTGCCCCGGCGCGGTCTTGCTGGCCCACAAGCTGGCTATGGAGAGCGAATATATTGTGGGCGATATGGTAGAGGCCACCGAGTTTCCCCATCTGGCCCAGAAGTACAACGTGATGGGTGTTCCGCGCACGGTGATCAACGAGAAAACGCACATTGAAGGAGCTGTGCCCGAAGCGGTGCTGATCGCGCAGCTCACCAGTGCTCTGAGCGGCGCGCCCGCTATGGTTGAAGAAGTCATACCGCCGTCGCACAAGAAGTGATAGCTGAAGCATTCTCTGAGGCCGTCCCACTCGTCGTGAAAGATGCCTGCCCCTCTAGCCAGGTCGAGCGGGACGGCCTCTCTCACTCGCGCAGGGCTGAATCCAATCCCCCTGACGCTACAAAGGCCACAAACTCCTCGAGGTCCCGAAACACGCGCGTGGAAAAGAAGCGAATCACCCAGTTCGCCGCCAGGGGAGAGATGACCCAGATCGGTTTTCCGGCCCGATAGGCCTCCCACATCTCGATTGCCGTCCCCATG
>Ga0129299_1002273_pt1 | contig 12756 bp, 6 predicted proteins | sample ConPoolayeCmetaG_FD_94477 | JGI IMG/M metagenome (GOLD analysis project Ga0129299, IMG submission 94477) | Hot spring microbial mat communities from California, USA to study Microbial Dark Matter (Phase II) - Cone Pool mat layer C metaG ... | reverse complement strand
CTGCGGCGCGAGCAAGCTCGCGCCCTACGGGAAGATCGTAGGGCCTCAGCTTGCTGAGGCCGCGACGCTGTTCGGAGCATGTAGTGACAATTATGAGACGACTAGTATGCCTACCGAATGCCCGTTACGAGTGGCGTTGCTGGGTCATCCCAGCGTGGGAACGACGATGATCTACACCCACGCGCTGAACCGCGGGCCGCAGGGCGTCGTCAGCCCCGCCGATACGCTGTAGACCGCGCCGGGCGAATCGTTGCACACGTCGCATTACCAGTGTTATCGAAATTGTCTCAACAGGCCCGTCCCGCGCGGCGCGAGCCAGCTCGTCCCGAGCGGCGCGAGCAAGCTCGCGCCCTACGCACCGGAATGTAGGGCCTCAGCTTGTCGAAGACCCGCCGAAGCCCGGAGGGCGCAGGCGGGCTGAGGCCGTGGCGCCGTCAACGAGCATGTTCGGCCAATTTTGAGACGAGTAGTATGAGACGACCGGCAAGATCCCGAACTGCCCGTTCCAGGCAGCTCCGGCGCCTGCGGCGCCTGCATTTCACGGTTTTCCCAACGGCTCGCTTCGCCGCGGTTTACCGCACCTCGATCGCGATGCTCTCCGAGTGGCTGTTGAACTCGGGCGCGTACATGCACTGGATTTCCGCCATGCCGCTCTGGTAGGCGCCGCGGTGTTGAACCCGCACGGAGTACTCGAAAACGTAAACGCCCTTCGGCAGATAGTCTATGAAGAAGTGCGTCGCCGTGTCCTTCGTGCTTTCGTAGTACGCCAGCCCGTCCTGGTATTTGTATTGCGAAAGCACATTGACCGGCTCCGTTCCGCTGCCGCGCGCGTCCTTCAAGTGGACGTATTCCAGGTCGCGATCGGTCCGGATTTCGACGCGCGCGACCAGTTCGTCGCCCACCGCGACCGGTCCCCGCACCGGTCGCAGCTCCGCCCCGCGCGCGGTGTGAACCTTGACGAACAGCCGCTTGGTCACTTTCAACGGCGTGTCAGTGTGCGGCGTGACCTTCGCCACATCCTCCAGGTACTGCCAGTGGATCCCGCCCCACGCGACGCCGTCGTCCGTCTTCACCAGCCGGATCGCGGCCTGCGCGGGCTTGACTTCGGGCCCCGCGAACCGCTGCTCGTAGAAACCGGTCCCGGCCTCGACCTTTTCCGGCCGGATCGGAACGCCGCCGAGCGACACCTCGACCAGCGCATCCGAGGCCAGCAGGTTCGTTCCGCGCAAGAGCAGCGCATATATGGCATCGGCCGTCGCCTTCGTCGTTTTCCAATCCTGCGTCTGCTTCTGTTTCAACAGCCACACGCGGCAGTCCTCGACCGCCTGCGCGTCCGCCATGACCTCGTCGAAGGCCTCGATCATCATCGCCTGCGTCTCGATCGGCGCGCGATACCACCACCACGAGAACTCCAGATCCCGCCAGAACATGCCCATTTCCTCGTTCGAGACCGAACGCTCCTTGATCGAGGCCATGATCGCGCGCGCGGTCTCCGCGTCGCCGAACCGCTTGAGCGCGATCGCCAGGTGGGCCTGCGATTGCCGGTGGCCGAGCGCCAGCCAGTGCTTGCGCGCCTGGCCGAGGAAGTAGTCGAAGGCCTCCCGATCCCCCGCCTCGACTGGCCGGTCCGCCAGGAAGAAGCTCCGACCGTAGAGGAAGAAGGCGATGTGCGGCGAGAGGTTGTTTTCGTTCTTACGGTCGTGCTTGAGGATTTCGCGATAGCGCTCGGTGAGCCAGGCGTCCAGCCGCGCTAGCGACTTCAGGGCCGGGGCCACGTCCACGTTCTTCACGCCGAGGTGCCGCAGCCGGCCGAAGCCGGTCGTGATGTAGAGCGTGATGTAATCGTTCCCCGGTCCGCCGGGGAACCACGGCCAGCGCCCGTCCTCGTACTGCGCCTCGGCGACCTTCGCCCAGAGCCGCGCGGTCTCGTCGTTGAGCCGGTTCATGTCGAACAGGATTCCGACGTTGCGCCGCGCCTGGCTCTCCGATTCCGCCTGCCGCACCCACGGCGTCTCGGCCAGCGCGACGGCCTTGAGGTCCGCGTTCTTCTCCAGCGGGCTGTCGAGCGCCGGCGTGCCCTTCCATTGATCGAACACGCGGCGAATTTTCGGATCGGCCTCGGCGATATACCGCGCCAGCGCGTTCGCGTAGAGCCGGTTGAAGGTCTGCTCGACGCACTCGTGCGGGAACTCCATCAGGTACGGCAGCGCCATCACCGCATACCAGGCCGGCTGCGAGGCCATCTGCACGGTCAGGCTCTGATGCCGCAGCGTGTCGGACTTGGCCGATTCCGCCAGCTTCGCAAAACGGAACTCCTTCGTCCCCTTCCCGCGGATCGGCAGCGGAAGCGATTCGGTCACCAGCACGCGCCGGCTGAGAACCGGCAGGAAGCCCTCCTCGCCGTCGGAGAGCCGGCCGGACGAGCCGACCGCCTTGTACGTCAGGAAGCCCATGCCGTCCGGCACGCGCACCCGCCACGAGAAGGTTTTCGACTCCTTCGACGGAATGTCGAACGGCTGCTCCAGCGTTCGAAGTCCGAGCGCCTCGTCAACGGAGGCGAGCGTGCGCGCGTCGCTGAAACTCAACCGGACCACGCCCCGCTGGGCGGCGGCGGACTGGTTGGACACCTTGACGGTGAACTCGATCTCGTCGCCCTCGCGAACGAAGCGCGGCGGGTTCGGCTCGACCATCAGGTCTTTGGCCGTCACGGCCTTGTCCTCGATGAAGCCGCTGCGCAATTCGCGATCGTGCGCGAAGCCGAGGAACCGCCACTCGGTCAGCGCCTCGGGCATCGTGAATTCCATGCGCACGACGCCCTGTTCATCCGTCGTCAAATGCGGGAAGAAGAACGCGGTTTCGTTGAGATTGGTTCGCGGCGAGACCTTGCTCAGGTCGGGCGGCGGCGTCTCCGCCTGCGCCGCTCCACCGCCTCCCAACTCCATGACTCCCGCCCCTTCCGTCACCCGGTTTGATTGACCGGCCGCCGGCGCGGCGAAGGTCACGTCCGCAATCGCCGCCGTCGGCGCCGGCGGCGGGGCGCCACTTTTCCGGCCCGCTAAAAAGGCGCGGCCGGGGCCGCGGCCGCCGAACATTGCCCAGCCGAAAAGCTGGTTGACGATGTCGCCGGGATATTCGCGATACGTAATGGCCACGTCGTCCATTTCCGTTCGCCAACGCCCCGCGATGTAATTGAACGCCAACGCGTGATTCCCGAACTGGCTGTGCGTCCGCGACGAATCCTGGCGAAAGACATTGAATGCGCGCTCCCACTCGTGCGGCGCGAAGGCGTCGAGCGAGGCATCGTAGAGGCCCGCGACCATCTCCGCCGCGGCGCGCCGGGCGTCCGGCCCGGTGACGACGGCGGTCCACGTGACCTTCTGGCCGGGTTCCAGTTTCGAGACGAATCGCTCCCATTTCACCTCGAACTGTTTGTTCGACCAGGGTACGTCAACGCGACGCTCGGACACGTAGGCCCGATTCTCGCGGACATAGGTGACCCGGAAGGTGAAGCCGCCGCGCATCTCCTCCGTCACGGCGTGCTCGTACGCCTCCTGCGTGCGGCCGGCCTCGGTCCAGAAGGCCTTCAGGATTCTGCCGCGGTGCTCGACCTCGACATACGCGCGCCCGGCCTCGTAGCCCGTGCCCCAGAGGGCGAGCAGGCTCTGCCCCGGCTCCAGGGTCCACGACGGAGCGGCGACATAGTTCGGCACCTTGAACGGGAAGGCCCGCGCCTTGACGTCCACGACCGTGACCGGCAGCAGCGCCTTCACGGGCTTGCCGAAGCGGTCGCGCGATTCGAGCACGGCGCGGTAGATGCCGGGCTTCAGATCGAAGGCGAGTTTCTTCGTCCCGGCGGCGTCCGTCTCGAAATCCTGCGCGGCGACTTCCGCGCCCAGTTCCCAGGAATCCGGATTCGACAAATCCGGCTCGGGCTTCGGAGCAGCGGCGTCCGCCGCGCCGTAACGGCGGAAGGTCCACCGCTCGCGGGCGATCAACCGCGGCCGCGCCACGCGGTCCGGCTGTTTCAACGCGAAGACCTGCACGCGGCCGCGGGCCGACTGCCCCTCGCCGTCCAGCGTGGCGGTGCGCACCGTCACTTCCACGGGCTTGCCCGTCTCCTGCCACTCGGCGGCGGCCAGGGTCGCCTGCAGCGCGGTATAGCCCGCGTTCAGGCCGCGCGAGGCGCTGCGCGTCTCGCCGGTGGTGTCCGTGACATCCGCATGGACCATGAAATTGAACGTGGGTTCATCTTTTTCCGGCACGGAGCGGTCCGGTCGCGCGGTGAACGCGATGGAGAAGGATCCGTCCGCGGCGGTCGTCGCCGTGCCCTGCGCGATCTCCTGCGCCTCGCCTTCGGGCATCGGCCACCACCAATACGCCCAGCGCCACCAGTCGGGATAGCGCGTTTCGCGCCGCACGCGCCAGACGACCTTCGCGTTGCCGATCGCCGCGCCGGTATAGGCCGTGGCGCGGCCCGTCAGCTCGACGCGGGCATCCAGTTTCGCGGCCTCCTTCGGCGCGTCGAGTTCGACGCGGAACTTCGGGCGTTTATATTCCTCGACGTTTACTATCGTCGCCCCGTTGGGGCCGCCCTGAACCTGGATCGTCATCGCGCCGGTCAGCCGGTCGCGCGGGGCCGTGAAACTGCCGCTGAACGCGCCATAAGCGTTCGTCTTGTGGGCGCGCTTTTCGATTTCCTTGCCGTTGAGGTCGTTGAAGACGACCGTGACGGCGCGGTCGGCCAGCGTCTCATAATTATCGCGGTCGCGGTCGGCCCGCAGGCAGATGCCCTTGTACTGAACCGTCTGGCCCGGCCGGTAGAGCGCGCGATCCGTGAAAAACACGGTCCGCTCCTCCGCGTCCCGGTTATGGGACGTCTGCAGCCAGAAGTCTCCGCTAGACAGCGCGTGTTCTTCGTGGCGGATCAGCAGGCGCACCGAGCGCTGCGCGCCGCCGCGGATCGCGAACAGGCCGTTCGCGTCGGTCTTCACGGTTTCCGACGGCGCGAAGACGTCGCGCCGCTGGTCGCGCGTCCAGACCTGGACGTTGGCGCCCTCGATCGGTTCCCCGCCGTCGGCCCGCAGCACCAGGCCCTCCAGCCGGTTGTCGGACTGTTGCGAACGCGAGACCAGGGCCAGGTCGCTGACCCATACCGGCGCGGCGGTGATCTGGTTTTCACCCTCCCGGAAATCGTCCCGCAGGCTCGCGAGGAGGAAATAGAAGCCCGGCTTCAGATCCTGCGGCGCCGGGGTGGCTTCAACGCGGGACTGATAGTCCGGCGTCGGCGGCAGTGCAACGGACCATTCGCGCGCCGGGCGCGCCGCCAGCAGCGCCTTTCGGAGCGTTTCGTCCACCGACTCGGGATCCCAGCCGCGCCGCTTCAGCAGCGCCTCATAGTCGTAGGGCACGGCCCGAAACCAGACCTTGTCCGCGTTCCGATACGTCACTTCGATCGCCGGCCAGGGCTTGTTCCAAACCCGCTCGGTGGCGATGGAGGAAACCTCCCGGGCCTCGATCTCCTTGACGAGATTCGCGCAGAGCCGCCCGCCGGGCGAGCGCGAGTGGGCGCCGACGCCCTGTAGTGCGACCTTGCGAGCCTCGACGAGATCGCCTTCTTCCCGGAGCAATGTGGCCCACGCGTGCCGCCCGAGGGCGGAGGCCTCGTGGTCGGCCCATTCCTCGGCGAAACGGCGATAGGCGGCGATGGCGCGCGCGGTCTTCGTCTCGCCGACGGACTGCTCCTTCGCGAAGCCCAGGCGCGCAAGTTCGGCGTCGAGCAGCGCGGTGGGGTCGCGGTCGTTGCGGTGAAACGCGACCAGTTTCTGGAGGAGCTTCACCGCCTTGAACAGCGGCGAACTCTCGTCGCCGGTATCGGGGACCCAGCGCAGGAACTCGTCGGTCGTGCCGAACACCGGGCTTTCCGCCTCGATCACGAAGGCGTCGGTTGGTTTCGCGCCGGCCTGTTCGCCGGCCTGGTAGAACTTGAGTGCCTCGTGCGCGAGAAAATCGAAGAGCGTGGGGCGGCAGGCGTCGGGCATCGTGCCTTTCGTGAGCAGGGCGTCCCAACGGGCGATCGGTTCGGCCTGAAGGGATTTCTCGTCGGCCAGCGCCGCGGAATACTGCCGGTCAATTTCGGCGAGGATGCGGGCGAGGTCCCAGGTCAAAATATCCGGGCCGGGCGGCTCGGCGGTCTGGGTGCGCTGCATAAACCGCCAGCGGTTCTGCTGGAAATAGTTCCAGTACCAGTGGGCCAGGATACCTGTCATCAGCGGTCTCATCTCCGCGGGCGCCTTTCCAATTTCGGCCTGCAAGCGGACGATCCGCTCCTCGGGCTTGTTGCCCTCGATTTCGCCTTCGAGGGCGATCCTGCGGCCGATCGCCTTGACGGCTTCGGCCCAGGCCTTCTCGGCGATGGCCTCGCGGATGACGGGTTCGAGCTTTTCGATGGCGGTCTTCGGCAACCCCTTATTCATGGCGTCATCCACCTCCTTCCATCGGGCGGCGCGGTCGGCGGCGAGGGCGGCGAGAGAAAAAGCAAGGGCGAGGAGGGCGGCGAGGCGGAGGGTGGTTTTCATGGTTGTGGCTCCTCTTTCTTGTATTGATTCAAATCATGGTCGAAACCTGCGGCGCGAGCAAGCTCGCGCCCTACATACGATTCTACCCAAGTCCTGTAGGGCTGGAGCTTGCTCCAGCCGAATCCGTCGAATACTGCGTGACCGCCGAATAACCCATCGGCCTGACATCCGCGGCGCGAGCAAGCTCGCGCCCTACATCCGATTCTACCCAAGTCCCGTAGGGCTGGAGCTTGCTCCAGCCGAATCCGCTGAATACTGCGTGGCCGCCGAATAACCCATCGGCCTGACATCCGCAGCGCGAGCAAGCTCGCGCCCTACATACGATTCTACCCAAGTCCCGTAGGGCTGGAGCTTGCTCCAGCCGAATCCGCCGAATACTGCGTGACCGCCGAATAACCCATCGGCCTGACATCCGCGGCGCGAGCAAGCTCGCGCCCTACATCCGATTCTACCCAAGTCCCGTAGGGCTGGAGCTTGCTCCAGCCGTGTTTCCCATGTATTTCACTCCACAATCCGATACGCCCTCCCCTCGACCACCAGAACCATGTTCCACCCGGCGGCGAGGTAACGGCCGATGCCCGGGTGCCGGTCGAGCAGGGCGAAATACTCGTCGCTGAAGCGGCGGATTTCGACGATCTTCGAGCGCAGTCCCTCCTCGAATGCCGTGTCGTAGTACACGCCGTCGTCCTGTCGGACGAAGACCTTGTCAGCGACGCGCCGCACGCGATCCGCCGCGCGCGCCATTTCCGGCATTTCCTCGCGCAGCGCCGTCCAGTCGGCCCCGCGGTCGAAACCCACCGCCAGGGCTTCCGCCGCCGGCGCGGCCGCGGCCGGCGCGCTCATCGTCTTGGCGTCCGCCAGGTTCCGGCTGAAGCCGACGCCCCGCGCGCCGGAGACCGCGCCGCCTTCGAGGCCGCGCCGCCACTCGCGCACCCGTTCGCGGGCCGCCGGCGTTTCGTCCTCGGCGACCAGGAAGGATGTGTACGGCGTCAGGATGCCGTACCGTTTGCCCAGCGCGATCACTTCGTCCTCCAGTTCCTTGTTCTTCCCCCGCAGCCGGATTTCCTCCAGCAGGAATGCGACCTTCCGGTGCGCCCAGAGGCTCGGAATGAAATCGGCGCCGGCGGCGCCGTCGAAGTTGACCTCCGCTTCGAACGTCTGCGGCCGCCCATCGGCCGTCCCGCGCACGGTCACCCGGCGCCGGCCCTCGCCGCGATAGCGCCCGAAGAGGACGACCTGCCCGCCGGCGAACACGTCCGGCACGCGGCGCGGATAGACGTCGCGCAATTCGACCCCTTCCGCCTCCACGGTCACGTCGGCCAGAATGGGCTGCGCTATCTTGTCGAAGAACGACGAGACCTTGATTTCGAGGTCTTCGCCTTCGACGACGTACTGTTGCGCGCCGCCGTTTTCCGTGGCCAACCGGTCCAGCAGGTCGGTGTTCAGATCGAAGCCCACGCCGAAAACGAACAATCGCGCCTTCGCGGTATTGGCCTTGCGCGCGGCGTCGAGAATCTCGTCCGTGCCGGTCGGGCCGACCGTGGGCCGGCCGTCGGTCATGAACACGACGATGGCGAGGCGGTTGGAGTCCTTGAGCAGACCCAGCGCGGCCCCGATCGCGTCATAGATGGCGGTGCCGCCGCGCGCCTCCATCGCGGCGACGCGCTCCTTGGCGGCGCGCACCGCGTCCGGCACGGCCTCGCGCAGGCCGTCGGTCAGCGGATCCACGTCAGTGCCGAAGGCGAGCACGGCGAACCGGTCGCGCGGATCGAGCCGCTCGAGGCAATACGAAAGCGCGCCGCGGGCCTGCCGGATCTTGTCGCCCGCCATGCTGCCGGAGCGGTCGAAAACGAAGACGATGTCCTTCGGCACCACGCGGCCGGGATCCGCGCGCAATTTCGGCGCGAGCGCGAGCAGGACGAAGCCGTCCTCGTCGCGCGGCTTCCAGGTCACGCCGGAAATGTCCACGTCGGCGCGGTTCAGCGTCCAATACAGGTCCACATCGCGGTCCGCGGCGGCGTCCTTCTGTTCGAATCCGCCGACGGCCTCGTTTTCGCCCTTGCGGACGACGTCGAGCGCATGGGAAGGCGAATAGAACAGGCGCACGGGCGCATCGGCGCGGACGGCGGCGCGCAACGAAAGCTGGCCGATTTTCCCCTGCTCCGGCTTCGCGGAGCGCAGCGGGTAGCGCAGGTGGAAAACGCCGGCATCGGCGCGGACCATCTGGGTATAGACGAGCCGGACTTTCACCTCGGCGCGCGGCTCGATCGGGAAGATGCGGGCGCGCAGCATCCGCGTGCCGGCGAATTCGAGCAGCGCGGGGTCTTTCTGGCGGCGGACGATATCCTCGTAGATTTTGCGGGCCTTTTCGGCGTCCAGCAGTTCCGCCTTCATCTCCTTGCCGTCCACGGTCATCGCGAAGTCGCGCACGACGGCATCCGGCTCGATGGGGAAGAAATACTCGCCCTCGATGCGGTGGGGGTTCGGATTGTAGAAGACGGCCTCCACCTCGACTTTCGCGGCGGGGCCGGCGATGGCGATCTCGGCGCGATGGCTGCGCGTCTGTATCGGATCCGGCGGCGGGGGCGGCGGCTCGGGCCGCGGCATCGGAGGATGCGGCGGCCAGGGCGGCGGAATGGGAATGATGCGGCAGGCCTGCGCGGAAGCAGCGGAGAGGGCCGTCAGCAGCCCGGCGAAAACGATCCAGCGACGGTTCATGGCGATTCTCCCGATGGCACGGCGATTCTTCGCTCACGTATAAGACGCGGGGCACGGCGCCGTTCTTTAGCGCATTCGGCGAATAATCGAATTTCGTCGGTGACATCGGAACGGCGGCCGCGGAGACCGCGATCTTCCCGGACCGGGATGTCCGCGGCTGATGATTTTGGTCCCATCATCCCGATGTCCCTGCCCCTTACGCGCAATCGCTTTCCCGGCCGCGCCCGCCCGGGGATCAACCGGCGAACCGATCGTCCGCGCGGGTCCGTTCGGCGCGGCCGGCGTCCAGCCAGCCGGCCCGGCTGTCCGGGAACGCGTCGAACGCGGGGGCGTAGGGCTTGATGTCGAGCAGCGGCGTGCCATCGAGCACGTCCACGCCCGCGACGCGCAGCACGCGACCGGCGACGGAGAGCAGCCGCACGCAGGACAGGCCAATCGCGTTCGGCCGGCAGGGCGCGCGCGTCGCGAAGACGCCGCGCTCGACGGTGTCGCGGAAAGGCACGAGGCGCAACCGGGCCGGCCCCGCGCGGTGAAACGCATAGACCAGCCAGATCCGCTCGAAGCCGTCCAGATCGCGCAATCCTTCCGCATAGGCTTCGAATACCTCGACTTCGCCCTCGGCGTCGGCCGCGAACACCGGCTGAATGGGCGTGCCCGCGATCTCGCGGTACGGCGAGCGGATGATTCCGATCGGGGTCAACGCGAAGGTTTGCATGGCGTGCATCCGCTCCGACCATGGCATAAGCCGGGACGGGCGCGAGGTCAAGCGCGGGCGCAATCGGCTTCACGGCCGGGAACGAATGTGACAGCATGGGCGTCATGCGCGGAACGGGAATTGGATGGCGGGCGGCGGGCGCGTTGGCGGCCGCCGGCCTTTCCGGTTGCGCGGCCTTCTTGCCGTCGGGCGGGCACGTGTATCTGCCCGAAAACACCGCGGCGGCGCCGCCGCCCGCGGCGGAGGAAGAGCCTTCGCCGTGGACGCCGATGGCGCCGGGTTGCGGGCTCTGGCGGTTCGCGGGCGCCGTTGACGGCGCCCCGCAGGAGGTCTTCGCGTTTCGCGCGACGCTGACGCGGCCGGGACTCCGTCTCGAGGTCACGGCGGACGAGGGAAAGCGCACGCTGTTCGAGTTCCGCGAGGCCCTGGCGGCGCAACGACCGGCGGGATACCGGATCGTTGCCACGGTCAACGGGACGCCGCTGGGCTGCATCGCCGATGGCCGGGTCGTTTCCAACGCGCCCGAGCCGCCGCCGGGGGTGCGGGATGCGCCGTGGTGGTTCGTATTCGATCGGCGCCAGGCGCAGGTGCGGCCGGTGGAACGCGCCGCGCTCCGGGCGGGCGACCCGGCGCCGGACGGCATCGTCGGCGGGCTCTGCTCGTTCCCGGCGCACACGCCGCCGGTCGTCCGGGAGGGGACGCCCTACGCGGCGGGCTACCCGAAGGAGGCGGGCGTCGCGCGGCAGCGCAATCCGCGCACGATCGTGGGCGTGAACCGCGGGGGCGACGCGGTCTATTTCGTGATCGTCCGCGGCCGGACCCCCGACGCCGCCGGCATGACCCTGGCGGAGGCCGGCCGGTTTCTGACGGAGCAGCTTCCGGAAATATATTCGGCGGTCAATCTCGACGGCGGCGGCTCCTCGGCGCTGGTCATTCGCGATGAAGCCTTCGGGCCGGCCGAACGTCGGGCGCGCCTGCGCAGCCTGCCGAATGCGCTGCACGCGGTCGCCGAGCCGCCGGCGGCGTCGTCCGGGCCGTGATCCGGCTTCGCGCCGCCGCGCCGGTTATCACGGCGCGATCGGCGTTCGCCGTCGGCCCCGCTATTGACGCCGCGGGACGGCGGCTCTTAGAATGGAAGCTGTAATCGCAGCGCCGCCCCAGTCGGGCGTCGAACCGCAGGAGAAGACCATGGGCACCAAGGGCAGAGAGATCGTGGACATGGACGTCAAGTCGCTCGTCAAGCAGCTCAACAAGGCGTTCTGCGACGAGTGGCTGGCGTACTACCAGTACTGGATCGGCGCGAAGGTCGTGAAGGGCCCGATGAAGGAGGCGGTCATCGCGGAGCTGACCCAGCACGCCGCCGACGAATTGCGGCATGCCGATATGCTGGCGCTGCGCATCATCCAGCTCGGCGGCACGCCGATCACCGAGCCGAAGGCGTGGTACGAGCACTCCAATTGCGGCTATGATGCGCCGGACAACCCGTTCGTGAAAAACGTGCTCGAGCAGAACATCGCGGGCGAGCAGTGCGCGATCACGACCTACAAGAAACTGCTCAAGCTCACGCGCGACCACGATCCGGTCACCTACAACACCGTCCTCCAGATCCTGCAGGACGAGGTCGAGCACGAAGAGGACCTTCAGGCCGAGATGGAGGACCTCGAAACGCTGCTCAGCGGGCACGGGAAAAAGAAATAAGGGCCCGCCCGGCGCCGCGGCGCCCCTGGCGCTCGGCGGGGGCCCGAATGAAACGCGCGGCGGTCGGTCTTACAGCGCGCACAGCCAGCGGATCAGCGAAGCGATCTGCGCGTCGCGATTCAGGTTTGCCGCGTTCGCGATGATGCCGCTTTCCAGGAACGTCCAAATCTCGGCGGCCATTTTCGGCTCGATCGCGGCCCCGTTCAAATCGGAAACGGGCGGATAACGCCGGCGATCCGACGCGGGCCGGGAGACGGACTGCTCCAGAAAGGCCGTCATAATAGCCGCGGCGGATGTCGGGTCGCGCACCGAAGCATCCCGCGCTTCGCCGTGTTGCCGCGATCCGCCCATACGGGGAACCCGGCGATAGTTCTTATTCTCGGAGCGTCGCGCAGCGGCTGTTTTCCGGTCGGATTCCGTCTTCATTTTCGCCGACTCTATACGCCGCTCGAGCCTGCGTCCATAGGCCCGTCGTTCTCACGCGGTCAGGGCGCGGCGGACGATTTCCTCGACGGAGAGGTCCTCGGCGGCTTCGGGGACGGCGGCGGTGACCATGCGGACGGCTTCGGCCTGCTTGTAACCGAGGGAAACCAGGGCGAGCACCGCGTCGCGCCGGCGCAGGTCCGACGGGCTCGGCTCTACGGCGCCGGCCACGGCCTCGAGCGCCTCGCCCGCGGTGATCCGGTCCCGCAGCTCGATCACGATGCGTTCCGCGGTCTTCTTGCCGATGCCGGTGATTGAGCTGAGGCGCTTCACGTCGCCCTGCGCGATCGCCGCCTTGAGCTCGCGGGGGGAAAGCCCGCTCAACGCGCTCAACGCGGTCTTGGGGCCGACGCCGGACACCGCCAGCAGCCGCCGGAAGATCGCGCGTTCGTCCTCGGTCGCGAAGCCGATCAGCAGGTGTTCGTCCTCGCGCGGGAGGTCGTGGATCAGCAGGCGGCAGCGCTCGCCCTCGCGGGGCAGCCGGTCGAAGCTGCTCAGCGGGATCATCACCTCGTAGCCCACGCCGCCGACGTTCAGCACGGCGTGCGTCGGCTGCCGCACTTCGAT
>Ga0129299_1002272_pt1 | contig 12761 bp, 8 predicted proteins | sample ConPoolayeCmetaG_FD_94477 | JGI IMG/M metagenome (GOLD analysis project Ga0129299, IMG submission 94477) | Hot spring microbial mat communities from California, USA to study Microbial Dark Matter (Phase II) - Cone Pool mat layer C metaG ... | reverse complement strand
GTGTTCCAGAATTACGCCCTCTGGCCGCATATGACCGTGGCCGAGAATGTGGCATTCGGACTGGATGTCCGCCGCCTCGGCGCCGCCGAGAAGAAGCAGCGCGTGGCGGCCGCCCTGGCTGCGGTGCGGATGGAAGGGTTCGAGGCCCGCAAGCCGGCCCAGCTTTCCGGCGGGCAGCAGCAGCGCGTGGCTCTGGCCCGGGCACTGGCCGTGCAACCGGCCGTGCTGCTGCTGGACGAACCGCTCAGCAACCTCGACGCCAAGCTGCGACTCGAACTGCGCGGCGAGATCCGCCGCATCTGCAACGAATCCCGGCTCACGGCCGTGTACGTCACCCACGACCAGGAAGAGGCCCTGTCCATGGCCGACCGCATGGCCGTCATCGACCAGGGCCGCATCTGCCAGGTGGGCTCTCCCAAGGAACTCTATGCCCGGCCGGCTTCACGCTTCGTGGCCGACTTCCTCGGGCAGACCAACTTCCTGCCCGCTCGAACGGTCGGCCTGGAAGCCGGAGGGCTTCTGCTGGATACCCCGATCGGGCGACTGCGTTCCACCTGCTACCCCCCCGAAACCCCAGCCGGCATCGAAGTCACCTGCTCGATCCGACTGGAGGCCGTCCGATTCATCGATGCCCGAGCCCAGGCGGATAACCGTCTGGAGGGGCGGGTTACCGAAACGGTCTACCGTGGCTTCATGGCCCAACATACTGTGGCCGTCGGGGAAGCCCTCACCCTTCGACTCAACGAATTCAAGCCGCGACTGAACGCCACGGCCAATGGTCCGGTCCAACTCGGCTTCGATGCCGAGGACGTCGTAGTCCTGCTGTGCTGAGCAATCCTCCGTCCGGGCGAGGGCGGAGCAAGAGGCAGATTTCACAGAGGCGGGCGGAAAAATCTGTCGTTCGGTTCGCTTTTTCGCTTGTACGAACGGTTACCGAACCGCTAGAATCCGCTGACCCCGATCACAGGGCAGGACCTGCCCCCGATCGCAGGCCGGTTTTGCGTCGATTCGGGGGCTGACCCTGGCCAGATCGTGAAGATTCAGTAAAGGCCGGCCAGGGCTATTGCGGCAGGCGGCCAGAATGCTAAAACAGGAGCGGAGAGGCCCAGGAGACGAGGCCGGGGCAGGCCTTTCGGCGAAGCTTTATCCTGCGTCGGACTCCGGCGGACACAGCCGGCGGCAGCCAGGCCTGCAGGTCGAAGTCCGCAAGCCCGGCAGGCAGAACACAAGACCGGCAGACACTGGCCGCCTCCATGGCGCGCTGGAGGCGCAGGTCGAGGAGCCCCGGGCGGTCAAGAGGGCTCCGTGAGCCGGTGGTGGGTCCAGCATCATGATCGGCAGGATGCTCTATCGCGACGGCCAGCTGCGCCCGGCGGTGGCGTACGGCATCATCTGCGCGGTAGTAGCTGTGGCCGGTTATATGGTCTATACCGCCTGGGCCGGCAGCGGATCTTCCCGGCCCGTGGCGATGATGTGCATGACACCGGACTGCGGCTATACGCGTTCCGAACGCCTCCAGGTCGGCGAAACGTTCCCGGCGCCGTGCCCCAGGTGCGGAAAGAACTCGCTGGTACCGGCCTTCGTCTGCAAGGAGTGCGGAACGGTCAACGTCTGGAACGAGGATCGCGGCCTCAGTCCACCGACCAGGTGTACCAAGTGCGGCAGGGAAGTGTACCACGGGAGGTAGCTCATGCGCCGGTGCCGTGCCTTCACGCTGATCGAGGTCTTGGTGGTGGTGGCGATCATCTCGCTGCTGGTCAGCATCCTGATGCCGTCGCTGGCCAGGGCCCGCGAGCAGGCCCGCCAGGTGGTCTGTGCCGCCCGGATGCAGCAGATCAGCCGCGCGGAATCGGCCTATGAGAGCACCAACGGCGGCTGGTTCGCCGGCTCCCCGCTGACCACCGGCTATTTCCTGGCCAGAAACAACGCCTGGAATCCATCCCTGCCGGGCTTCTATCGCTTCGCCGTCGAGTGGTTCGACTTCGCCACCCCGCTGATCCGGGAGATGCGCGGGCCTTCGGCCGTTCCCAACCCCAACGGCGACCCGAATTCCGACGCCCGCAAGAAGATGTTTCTCAAGGTGACCGAGGAGCCCTTCCACTGTCCCTCCAACAACGAGGTCACGCCCGCCTGGCCATCGAGCACCGGCTTCCCGGTCATCCGGGCGCCCAGCTACCTGAGCATGTCCACGATCATGCGCGGGGGGCCGGACATGTACGCCCGGGCCGGCTCGGTCTTCCCGAAGGTCGAACCCTACAAGGTTGCCCAGTCGCCGGCCTGGGAACTCAAGCCGCCGGATCCCTACATGCCGCGCGCCGAGCGGATCGGCCGTCCCTCGATGAAGGTCTTCATCGCCGACGGACTGAGGTTCTACGACGGGACGCAGATGGACTACAGCACCTACCCGACGGGGCACAAGGGCATGATGTGCGCGGACCCGCCGTCGGCCTACTCGACCAACCTCACCGAGGCCCGCGAGTACATGCTCGCCCGGCAGTACTCCTACCGCCATGGCCGGAACAACCGCATCAACGCGGTGTTCTTCGACGGACACGTCGAGTCGCTCTTCGCCGACGCCAAGAGCGGCCCGGACAAGCCCTACACCGGTACGGCCGTGCATCCCAAGTACTACTACCCGAGCAATACGGTGATCAACGATTCGTCCAAGCTGCACGTGCGGATTGAAAAAGGAACCAAGCTGCCGTGACCGGACGCCCGGGGCATCGGACCGCCCGGAGCGGGTCGACAGCGATCAGGCCATCGGAAGTCAGGAGTCGGGAAACAGCTCTCGCGGTCCCTCATGCCAATGACCGGGGCCGCGAGCCCAGGCCCAGGGCGTACGGGGGAGCAGTCCGAATCGCCGCCGGTGACCGCGGGGAACGCCGGTGCACGCCCGCTGAACGGGGAAACAAGCCATGAAGACGCGGTACGCCCCCACGCTGCTGGCGAGTGTGTGGTGCCTGTGCGTTTTTCTGACGCCGGCCCGCGGCGAAGCCGTCCGCGTGCTCGACTGGAACATCCTGACCTACGACAACCCCGGCAGCGCCGAGTACGAGGCCCTGGTGCGGATCGTCCAGGCCCTCAACCCCAAGGTGATCCTGTTCCAGGAAGCCAACAACGCCTCCGGCCGCGCCGCCTTCATGGCCGCCTTCAGTACCCAGTACCCGTACTCCTTCCTGGGAGCCCCGCCCAGCGAAAACCCCCGCAACCAGATCCTCAGCGCCTATCCCATCACCCTCAGCGGCCAGATCTTCACCGCCGACCCCTGGGGGGGCAGCTTCGAACGGCCGACCATCTGGGCGGATCTGGATGTCCTGCCGGCACGGCCGGGGCCGGAACTGCGGGTCTACTCGGCCCACTACAAATCCGGGTCCACCAGTCGCGACTCCACCCTGAGACTCAACCAGGCCACCGATGACGCCGGCCACATCGCCGCCTTCGTCAACTCCAACCCCCAGGGCCAGGTGTACTACGCCGGCGATCTCAACTGCGAGGTCGGCAGCGCGCCCATCACCACCCTTCTTCAGGCTCAGACCACCCTGACCCGCCAGGTCATGCTCGATCCCAACAACGGCTCGGCCATGACCCGCTGGCCCAGCGGCAAGACCATCGACCACGCCTTCTACTCGGCCACGCTGTCCGGCAGGCTGCTGAACCCCTTCATCTTCCACACCAATACGTTTCCGCCGGGCACCGTGCCCCCGCCGGCCCTGGCCAATGACTCGCATACCGCCAGCGACCACCTCGCGCTGGTGGTGACGATCGACGTCTACAGCATCCCCGCCGATCTGAACCAGGACGGCGACGTCGACGACCTCGACTACGAACTCTTCGCCCCCTGCCTGGCCGCCCCGGGCGTCACCGTCTCCGGAGAATGCGTCAAGGCGGATCTCGACTACGACACCGACGTGGACCAGACCGATTTCGGCCTCCTCCAGAAGTGCTTCAGCGGCCGCAACATCCCGGCCGATCCGGCCTGCGCGCAGTGATCGCCATCCGGCCCGACAGGCGCCGGCAGCAGCCGGCGCGATCAGCTTTCAATCCACACCCGCGGACCCTCGGGGCCCCGCCGGACCAGCGTGTGCCGGCCGTCGAGCGACCCGTCGATTTCGGGAAAGTCCGACCGGGCGTGCACGCCGCGGGACTCCCGCCGGACCTCGGCGCAAGCGGCCACCAGCCGCGCCACGGTCAGCATGTTCTGGACCTCCCAGCCGGCGCGGTCGTCGAACAGCTTGTCCATCACGTAGTGGCTCCAGAAGCCGATGATCTCCAGCGTCTCCTGAAGCCGTGGACCGACACGCTGGATACCGACGTTGCGCCACATGACGCTCCGCAACGAGTTTCGAACGTCCTGCAGGTCCAGCATCGTCCTGGCCGACGGCGGGATATCGCTGCGGATGTCCATCGGACCCGGCGGCGAAGGATCCTGCAGCGCGCCCTCGGCCGCCAGCCGCCCGGCCACCGCTCCGAACACCAGCCCTTCCAGAAGCGAGTTGCTGGCCAGCCGGTTGGCGCCGTGCACGCCGGTGCTGGCGACCTCGCCGCAGGCCAGCAGGCCCGGCATCGCCGTCCGGGCGTTCAGATCGACCTGCACGCCGCCGATCATGTAGTGCGCGGCCGGGCGAACCGGAATCCGGTCACGCTCGATGTCGATCTCGAACTCCTCGCAAAGCCGGGTGATGCCCGGGAAACGCTTGCGGAACCGCTCGGCGTTCAGGTGCCGCACGTCCAGGTACATGCAGGTCGCGTCCTGGCGGGCCATCTCCGCCAGAATCGCCCGGCTGACCACGTCGCGCGGGGCCAGTTCCGCGTCCGGATGGTACTGGGGCATGAACCGCCGGCCCTGGCGGTCCACGAGGTGGGCGCCTTCGCCTCTGACCGCCTCGCTGATCAGGGCCCGCGTCGCCCCGGCCACGTACAACGTGGTCGGATGAAACTGCACCATCTCCATGTCGCGCAGGGTCAGTCCCGCGCGATAGGCCATCGCGTGGCCGTCGCCCGTGGCCACCTCGGGATTGGTCGATTCGCGGTACAGCTGCCCGCAGCCGCCGGCGGCCAGGATGGTCTGCCGGGCCCAGATCAGCTGGTGACCGAAGTGGCGGTGGAACGTCGTCACGCCCCGACACCGCCCGCCGATCTCGATCAGGTCCACGGTGAAACATTCCTCGAAGATCCGCAGCCTCGACCTGCCGCGAGCCACGCGGATCAGCGTGTCGGCCACTTCACGTCCGGTGGCATCGCCCAGGGCATGCACGATCCGGGCGGCCGAATGGCCCGCCTCCAGGCCCATCAACAGATCCTCGGCCCGCCGGTCGAAGATCGCCCCCCAGCCGACCAGCTCCCGGATGCGCTCCGGACCCTCCCGAACCAGCCGATCCACCGCCGCCCGGTCGCACAGGCCGCAACCGACACGCAAGGTGTCCTGGATGTGCAACTCGAAAGAGTCCTGGGGGGACATCACCGCCGCGATCCCGCCCTGGGCCATCGCGGTGTTGGAGTCGATGATCCGCCCTTTGGTCACCAGGATCACCGAGACCCGCTCGGCGGCCTCGATCGCCGCCCGCAACCCGGCCACGCCGCTGCCGATCACCAGCACGTCCGCGAACAGGTTGGGGACCCGGCCGACATCAAAGCCCGTCAGATACCTTCTCGTATCGCATGTCTCTGTCATTTCAGAGGATATGGTAGGTCGGCCCATCGGGGGATTCAAGCTGCCGCGCTTATGGCCCGGCGTCGACAAGCCGATAACAACGTATGGTCCGCGCGCAGCCCAGGCCTGCGCCGCTGCAGGGTCTCCGGCTGCGCGCATCGGTCGAACGGGCCTGAAATCCGCGTCCAGAGGATGCTCCGGTGGCGTATCGTCTGCCTTCGACTGTCCCGATGATCGGCCTTCTTGCCCTGGCGCCGGCCCCGACCTCGGCACAGCCCCCCGCTGATCCGTCCGCAGTCGTCGATCGAACACCGATTTCCGCCCGGCGCATCGTCGCTCACTTCGATTTCGACGAGCAGGCCCTGGGGAATGACGGATCGGTTCCCCGCGCCTGGCGTCCTGTCCGCACGGACGGTTTTCCGGCCTACCTCGAGGGGCGTTTCGACGAGTCCCTGGGACACTCGGCTCCCCCCAGTTTCCGGCTGGACCTGGACGGCGGGTCCGTGGCCTACCAGTACGAAGGCCGGGACATCGGGGTCCGCGCCAACAGCGACTACCTCGTCGTGGCCTGGGTTCGCACCACAGGACTGGAAACGGCCCGGGCGTACATGACGGCCTGTTTCCTGGATCGCAAGGGTCAGAAGCTGCCCGGAACCGAGGTGCGCAGCAGCCTGGCCGGCGGATCCGCAGATGACGGCTGGCAGGCCTTGGCCATCGCCCTGCACGATCCGCCGGAAAACGCCCGCTACATCGGCATCACGCTCTGGCTGACACAGCAGGCAGTCTGGGACAGCCGGCCTTTTCCACCCCACTTCATCCACCGCGAAGACATCCAGGCCACCGCCTGGTTTGACGACGTGACGGTTTTCCGTCTCCCCAGGGTTTCACTCTCGACCTCCAATCCCGGCAACGTGTTCGGCCCGGCTGAACCGGTCGAAATCCGTGCGGAAGTGGCCGACCCGGACGGGCTGGTGCTCGCGGCCAGTCTGCAGATCGAGTCGGCCGACGGGCGTTTTCGTGAAAACCGGCCGGTGGACATCGGGGCTCAGGGTCAGGGGGGGGGCACCCGGATCGTGTACGACCGGCTTGCCGTGGGCCTGTACCGGGTGGAGCTCAAGGTCGAGACCGGCGAGGTGCCGCTGGCCTGGAGGACGCTGCGTCTGGCCAGGTTGCCCGAGCCATTCAGCCCTCCGGTGGCGATCGGGAAGGGCTTCGGCCTGATTCTGGACGACACCGCCCCGGGCCTGCTGGCGGCCCAGCGACAGCTGTTGCGGCATCTGCGGACCGAGGCGGTGAAGCTGCCGGTGTGGCGTGCCCAGCAGGCCGCCGTGGCCGGTCTCCCGCCGGACACCGCCCCGCTGGACGCGTACATGGAAGCCATCGTGGATGCCGGAGCCGAGCCGGTGGGCGTACTGGTGGACGACCCGTCCTCGGCGGCCACGGGCAACCTGGCGGCCGTGCAGTCGATGATGGACATCCTGAGCGAGGATCCGCTGGTCTGGAAGCCGATGATCGCTCACCTCTGGGGCCGGTACGCGGGCCTCATCCACGTCTGGCAGGTCGGCCGCGACGAAGACGAATCCACCGCGACCGACTACCGGCTGGGCAACGTCATCGAGCGTCTGGCGGTCGAGATGGCCGGAATCATGAGCGGCGCCCATCTGGCATCGAACCACTCCCTGCGGCGGCCCGCCGATCCGCCCGCAGCCGCCGATCACCTCGTCGTCGAAATCCCCGCCGGCGTGCCGCTGACGGATCTGCCCGACTGCCTGGAACCGGTCGTCGCGTCGGTCCGTCCGGGGCACGCCTGGGTGACGCTGCGGGCCCACGAGGCCGCAGCCTATCCCCGGGAAGTCCGGCTGGCCGAACTGGCCCGGCGGATGGTGGAAGCCCGGTTTCGGGGGGCCGGGGTGGTCTTCGCCTCGGCGCCCTGGGAAGCCGAGGCCGGCATCCTGTCGGTGCGTGCAGACCCGACGGAGGACTACCTGGTGATCCGCACGGTCTCCGACGTGCTGGGCGGGGCCCGCCCGGTGTCGCGCATGACGCTGGGATCCGGCGCCCAGTGTCTGGTGTTCGACCGCAACGGCCGGGCGCTGGCGTTCGTCTGGGACGAGTATGCCCCGCCCGAGGGCCGCGAGCACCTGCTGTACCTCGGCGAGGACGCCGAGCAGATCGACCTGTGGGGCAACCGCGTGCGGATGATTCCGGCCGGCCGGCACCACCGGGTGCGGATCGGGCCGCTGCCGACCTTCATCGTGAACACGCCGACCTGGCTGCTGGAGTTCCGGCGGGAGTTCACCGTTTCGCCGGCGCTGGTCGAGGCCAGTTTCGAGTCGGAACGGCGCGAGATCCGCTTCCGCAACACCTTCCACGAGCCGATCAGCGGGCTGGTGCGGCTGCTGGGGCCGGAGGGATGGGACGTGCGGCCCTCCAAGTTCAGCTTCGCGCTGCAGCCGGGCGAGACGTTCCGTCAGACGGTGGCGATCCGTTTTCCGGCGAACGCCGAGGCGGAGGTCCGCGCGCTGGTGGGAGATTTCGCCCTGGACGCCGACCGCCGTTACCAGATCGTCACGCCGGCCTGGTTTGAGCTGGGGCTGGCGGACATCGACCTGGACACCTTCGCCTATCGCCACGGCGACCAGGCCGTGGTCCGCGTAGCGATGACCAACCGCACGCCGTCGGTGCTCAACTTCGACGCCTTTGTCATCGCCCCGGGGCGGCAGCGGAGCGAACGGCTGTTCGCCTACGTGCAGTCGGGGCAGAGTGTCGGCAAGGAGTTCGTCCTGGAGCGGGCCGCCGAGCTCAGCGGTCGCGAGATCCGCATCGGCCTGCGCGAGCGCACCGGATCGCGGATGTGGAACCGCGTGCTGCGCCTGCCGTGAGCCCGCCGGGGCGCCGTCCGCGCCGTGCCTCCGCGGCGGAGTCCCGGCGGCGTCCGGGCGACCCCGCCGACACCCGCGGGAAGACCGCTTGCCCGCGCCGACGGCCGGTCTACAATGCGGCCATGGCGCGGCAGGGCCGATTCAGGGACTGGCTGGTCTACGTCCTCGTGCGACTGGCCGCCATGATCTTCCAGATCTTCCCGATCGACTGGAATCTCGCCACCGCGCGCGTCCTGGCCCGCTTCTGGGCCCGGGTGATGCCCCGGCACCGCCGCCGGGCGATCGAGCATCTGCGCCTGGCCTACGGCTCCAGCCTGACCGACGCCGAGATCCGCCGGCTGGCGATCGCCTCCATGGAGCAGCTGACCATGCTGGCCATGGAGACGCTGTTCGTCACCCGGCTGCTCAGCGAGTGGACCTGGCCCCGCTACGTGCGGCTGCGTCACATCGACCGCGGCCTGAGGGTGCTGCTTCGCGGGCGCGGGGCGATTCTGGTGACCGGCCACTACGGCAGCTGGGAGATCTGCGGCTTCATGCTGGCGACGCTGGGTTTTCCGGTGGTCGCGGTCATGCGCCCCCTGGACAACCCCTATCTCAACCGTTATCTGCTGGACGTGCGTGCCCGGCGCGGGCTGCGCCTGCTGTACAAGAAGGGCGCCTCGCGCAGCGCCGACGACGTGCTGGCCTCCGGCGGAACCCTGGCCTTCATCGCCGACCAGAACGCCGGCCACAAGGGGCTTTTCGTGGACTTCTTCGGCGTCCGGGCCTCGACGTACAAGTCGATCGGCCTGCTGGCGATCCGCCATCATGTGCCGGTGGTGGTGGGCTACGCCCGGCGGCTGAGTCCGCGCTTCCAGTACGAGGTCGGCGTGCACCGCGTCATCGAGCCTTCCGAGTGGGCCGGACGGCCGGACGAGCTGCTCTGGCTGACGCAGGAGTTCACCCGGGGCATCGAGGAGATGGTCCGCGAGCATCCCGAGCAGTACCTGTGGATCCACCGCCGCTGGAAGTCCCGCCCGCGCGACGAACGGAACGGCCCGGCGGTCCAAGCGGCTACCGGTAAGGCGACCGGCAGCCCGGGCCAGCCGGACGACGATCCCTCCCCCGGCCCGGAGGAACTGCCTACGGTTTGACTTCACCGCTCGGCGGTCTTAGGATTCCCCGGGTTGTCTCCCCCGACGCCGGGCGGGGAGCATGCGGGATCACGCAACGGAGGACAACGGCATGGCGGGCAAGAACACCCTCGAGTTCACGCAGGACAACTTCCAGACGCAGGTGATCGGGTCGTCCCAGCCGGTCCTGGTGGATTTCTGGGCCGAATGGTGCCCCCCGTGCAAGGCCCTCGGTCCGACCATCGACGAGATCGCCGACGCGTATCACGGACGGGCCAAGGTCGGCAAAGTGAATACCGACACCAACCAGTCGCTGGCCGCCGAGTACGGCATCCAGAACATTCCCACGATCATCATTTTCAAGAACGGCGAGATCCGCGAGCGTCTGGTCGGCCTCAAGACCCGCAAGGAACTCGAGGCGGCCCTGGAATCCGCGATGAGGGCCTGAGCCGGAGACCGGCCGCCCTCCGTCGCCGGAACGCATTCGACGCTGTACAGGCATTCCGGAGCCGCCGCGCCGGCAGCCCGGTACCTCACGTTCCGGCGGCACAGCCTCACGCGGTCGGTCATCCGGCCTCTCGCGGCAGCGGCTTCGACGCCCCCGGCAGCCGGTGCTGTCGCGACCGAGCGACGAGAAACCATGCGGCCCGCGGTCTTCAAGCATCCCGGTCTTGCCCTGATCGCAACCCTGGCCTGTTCCACGGCGATCCGGCATGCGGCAGACGCCGCCCCGCCGACCGCGCGGCGCATCGACCTGGCCGAGTTCGCGACCGCGGTGCGCTTCGAGGGCGAATCCCCCGCCATGATCACCGCCGCCGCCCTGGAACGCGGCGTGGACGGCTGGGAGGTCTATACCCTGCCCGACGGGACCCGTGCGATCGGTCTGGAGTGGGACAATCCCCGCGACCTGGCCGAGGTCAACATCGAATTCCGCCACGCCATCGCCCACCGCGACCGGATCCGCGTACAGTACTGGTCCGCATCCGGCAGTCCCGCAGAGGCTTCGCCGGGGCTCGAGGACGCCTTCCACGGCCGCTGGGTCACCGCCCGGGCCGACTGGTGGGCCGGCGACCGGGACGTGTCGTTCGCGTTCCTCCGCGGCGAAGCGGATGTGCCGGCCGCGTCCGCGGACGACCCCCTGGTGATCCGCACCCGGCGGCTGCGGTTCCTGTGCGGCACCGACGACCTGCCCCCGGTGCGCTACCTGCGGGCGTACGGCCCCGACGAAGCCGTGGAGGCGACCTTCCAGGTGCGCTTCGGACCTCAGGCCCGCGGCCGGACGACTCTGGACGTTGCGGCGGTCAACGGCCTGCTGAGAAGCCGGGAAACCTCGACGCTGCTCAAGACCGCCCGCATCACCGGCGATCCGGCGGAGCTGACCGTGCGTTTTTCGCCTGACGAAGAGGGCTTCTCCCGAACGGTGGTGACGCTCCGCGACGCGTCGGATCGCGCCGTCGGCTTCTCCTTCCTCCCGGCCGAGGCGCTGCGCCGGGGCACCATCAGCGTGCCGGCGCTGGAAGCAATCATCTCAGTGACTGACCCGAACAGGCCCGGGGCGGATCGCCCGGACACGGCACCGGCCAGCCGGACGGCCTGCGGCGGCCAGGCCCAGCAGATTGTCGAAAGCGACCAAGGCGAACCCGCCTCCGCCAAAAGCACCGCCACCAGGCTCCGGGACGCTCCCGCCTCCGGCCAGCCGGGATGCTTTCTTGTGCCCGACGCAGACCTGATGCGTCTTGCGGCCGTCTGGCGGCAACGCGTCGCCGCCCGCGACGGCGACCGTCCCGACACGCTGGCCGGCTGCTGGACGGCCTGGAGCCTGGACCTTTTCGGCCTTCACGATGAAGCACGGCGTCTGATCGAAGGCATGACCGCCGGCGGCGAAGCGGCCATGCCCCAGGGCCGCTTCATCGACGGCGGAGGTTTCCTGCCACGCGCGGCCCGCTCCGGGGCCGGCGCGACCGCCCTGGAGCATGCCATGCTCCTGTGGACGATGGCCCAGCACCACGCCTTCACCGCCGACCGCGCCTGGACGGACCGACGCGCCCAGCTGCTGGTGGCCGCCTGCGACTGGCTGCTGCGACAGCGGCGCGAGCAGGTCGGTCGTCCGTCCGGTTCGGAAATCGACGAATGCTGCCGCGGCCTGCTTCCGCCCGGGGCCCTGATGCCCGGTAGCAGCTGGCATGAGTGGGTGGCGGCCGACGCCTGGGCCCTGCGGGCGATGTGCGCAGCGGCCGACGCCCTGGCGGACCTCCAACACCCGCAGACCGGCCGGATCGCCGCCGCGGCCGCCGACTACCGCGCCGATCTGCGGACCGCCTGCCTCGAGGCTCTCATCCGGACGCCCGTGGTCTGCATGCCCGACGGGACTTTCGCCCGCCGCATGCCCGCGCGTTATCGGGCGATGCGGCTGGATGACGACGGCCTCCTGGGGGGCCTGGCTGCGGCGGTCCAGCTGGCCGACAGCGGAATCGAGATCGAAAACCCGGCGGAATGGCACGGAGTCCGGCCAGGGGCAAGCCCCCCGCCCGCGCCGGCGGCGATGTGGACCGCCCTTGCCCTGGCCGGCGCCGGGGAGCAGGCATCGGCGGCTCGGCTGCTGCTGGATGCGGTTCGCTCAGAAGCCGCGGCAGGATCCGGCGACAGCCGAGCCACCGCGCCGGCCCGTGCGGTCGATGGGCCAGCGAACCTCCCGACAGGCGTGGGCGAGGCGGCGATGCTCATCTGGACGCGACGGGCGCTGCTGGAAGAACGCCCGGCGGCGATCCATATCCTGGAATCCGCACCGCCGGAGTGGCTGCAGCCCGGCAGTCGCATACTGCTGGAGTGCGGGGCGACGCGCTTCGGGCCGATCCGGCTGGAGGTGGACTGCACCGAAGCCGGGGCCACGATCCGCTGGAGGCGAACCGCCGCCGGCCCGACCTTGCGGCCTGCTCCGGCGCGTATCCGCGTGCATCTCGGAGCCTTCGGACGCCTCGCCGGCCTGGAGATCGACGGACGGCCATGGCCGTCCGAGCGGCCTGTTCCCCGGTTCGTGGATGTGAACGGAGCTTCCGACGATGGGCTGATCTTCCTGCGGCGGTGAACGCAGACCTCCGAAAGCGGCGGGAGCGGCCC
>Ga0129299_1002266_pt1 | contig 12779 bp, 11 predicted proteins | sample ConPoolayeCmetaG_FD_94477 | JGI IMG/M metagenome (GOLD analysis project Ga0129299, IMG submission 94477) | Hot spring microbial mat communities from California, USA to study Microbial Dark Matter (Phase II) - Cone Pool mat layer C metaG ... | reverse complement strand
TTGAATCAGAAAGCTTTGAAATTAAAGACACTAAAATGAAAAATGTAAAAACAATTTGGAAAGTTTTGGCAGGAGTTACCTTGACCCTTGTCTTGGGACTTGGTTCTGTTCTTGCTTTCAACGAAGAAACAAGAAACAAGGTTGAAGACTTTTTTGTTCCAAAAGGAAGCCTTGTCGTGGAAGTTGAAAGCGAGGAAGGTTACCAAGTTTTAGTTTATCTAAACGGACAAAACAAAGGTTTAACACCTGTTTCTGTTCCAAGAGTGAAAGTTGGAAAACACACAATAAAGATTTCCCTAGAAGGTTATAAGCCTTTTGAAAGAGAAATTGAAATTGAAAAAGAAAAAACAACAAAGATAAGAATCTCTCTTGAAAAAGATGAAAGCGGAAACATAATCTACAAAGAAATAGGAAGAGAGTATGAGATAATTCTGGAAAAAGCTGAAAACGAAGAAAAAGAATTCCTTTCTTATGAAGACTTTGACTACACTGGATGGAAAACTTATTATTCGGAAAGAGAAGATGCTTATGGGAAGTATTTTAAGGTGATGTATCCGGGAAATTGGGAGGCTGAAACTCACCCTGAGTACATGTGTGCAGATGGTTGGGGTTGTCAAAGTGGGGAAAAAATGAAAAACCCTGTAATCGTGTCTTTTTCCCCTTCACCAAAAGACACACATAATTCTCAGTTCAATCAAGTCCTAGTAGATTTTTACAACGAATTTAGTTCAGCCTTTAGCGATGAAGTCATTAGTTCCGCTGAGGCAAATACAAGACAAATGATGATAGTAAATAAACTGGTAAAAGACAAAAACAATAACTTCTACACTGTTGGCTACTTGGTAAACCAATCAAACCCAGATGTAGCAATTGATGCAAAGTTTTGCTCTGGCAAAGTATTCGAAAGAGAATGCAAGACCAATATAAATTCATTTTTTCTATCATCAGAAAACGATTTCCTTGTAAACAAATTATTTGAACAAATCCTTGCAAGTTATGAGTGGGTGGAAAGTAGCTCTTCTAGCAACAAAAAAACCTTTTCAAGTGATAAAACTTCGTTTACTTTTAAACTTCCTGACGACTGGTTTTTCGATGGAGATCGAGTTTACAACTATGATCCAAACAGTGTGAAAAATCCGGAAGCACCAGTAAAAAATCCAAATGTGAAAGCTGAATTTGAATTTGTTTCATTAAGTTATAATGATTGGTACAAAGCATTAGAAACTCAAGATGGGGAAGTAATAACTAAAAATGTTCTAAGTAGTGAAAAGCTAAGCAATGGTTTTGAGCTCAAAACTGTGGAAGTTCTTTTTAACTCAGGTCCAGCCAAGGGAGCACTTTTCCTTTTTTTGGAAACAAAAAAGGAACAAAACATAGTTTTCATAGTATATCCTTTTGATACAATTCATTTGAGTAAATTAAAAGAAATTGCTTCATCAATATCATTTGACAATAGTGTTGTTGTTACTGGTTTTGTTTTTTCTTCAGGGCTTTCAAGTAGCGGATATATTGATGAAAAAAAAGAATTAGGACTTACTTATTCAGATTTCCAAATAACTGACTTGCCAAAATTGATAGAAAAAGATGTTTATGGGTACTATATTGAGGCTTATAAAATTGGGAACCAAAAAGTTGAAGACTTTTGGGGAAAATGCGTTACTATAGAAGGTAACATTCAAAAGACTAAAAAAACCGATCACACAAATTATAATAGAGATGTCATTTACCCCCAAAAGGTAACCATCAAAAATTTGGAAGATTGCTTATTGAATGGAAACAAAAGAGAAATAGACGAAGAATTCTATAAAAATCAAGAAAAGAGAAAGTTGAAAGGAAAAATATCTCTCAGAAAAAGGCCCGCCCCAGATATAAGCTATGATTTTTTTATGACATTTAGCGAGCCAGTTCCAGATCTTATAATAGACGAATCCTACAGCGAAAAGGAATATGATAATAATGTAACACTGATTTCAAAAGACTCAAGCATTTACAAAAAAATGATAGAAAACATTGGTTCTGATGTTGAAGTAGAGGGGTACATACTTTGGGGTTACGCCGAGTCCCAATATTTTGAGGTTTGGTCTGTTAAAAAATTACAAAAATGATGAAAATAAAATTTTTTCAGTAAACTTTCATATTACAAATTTGGAATAGATCCAACTGTTTCAAAAGATGACCATATGTATGATTTCACACTCAAGGTGCCAATCTAAATGCAATGAGTGCAAGAGGAATTCTAGGTGAGGCTACTTATAATGTAAGGTATTCTGATTATAATGAACTAAAAATTACAACGGAGAATGCATTGAAGTTATAGGTGGGTGAAAAGAAGCAAGGAATAGCAGAAAGCGAGTATATCGATGCTACTTTAGTTAAAAAACTTCCAAAGGAAAAATGCTATTTTCTGAACAATATAAGTCAGGAATTAAAGAAGCTATTTTAAGTAATCTAAAATCTGATAGGTGTAAAGATCCTTACGAAGGAATGAATGGAAGAGTTGATAACAATTGTACAGAATCAGGGTGTTTTTATATGATACAGCCCACTGATTGTAAAAGCGGAACAGGACCTTGGACTAGGATTTATTACTATGTTATTACTATGCTCCCAATCAATCAAGACAGTCACTTTCTTCTGTTAAAATAAAAGACGAAAATGGTAAAGAACCATATTACATTGAATATCCAAGACCAACAACATATTTTCCTTTGATATTTGTGAAAGGATCAGAGTATTTACTTCATCACAGCGTTCCTAATTACAGTGATTGCCAAGGGTGGATACTGTACATCTATAAGTGGAATGAAAAGAGTACGACTTTTGGGTTTAGGGAGATTTGAGGGAGATTTGTAAGAGCTGAAAAATTGGAGAGTTGCAATTGGGTCAAGAATAAAATCTTGATAGAGAAAATGCCAAGTTTGGGTAGATAAATAAAAATTATATTGCTTAGCTGATTTCCATTATTCTCTCAACAATTTTTTTAACATTTTTTCTAAAGTTTTCTTTTGAAAACTTTAAAACAGTTTGCGGAAACTTTTCGTATTCAAAACTGATTTCTCCTTTTTCAAATTCAAGAATCTTTTCAGTCAACGATTCCTTTGTTTGCTCTTTAAAAAATATCCCGTTCACACCTTCTTCTATTGTCTCAATGGCTCCGCCTTTTTTAAAAGCAATAACTGGGCAACCGAAACTTATTGCTTCAAGCGGGACTATTCCAAAGTCTTCGACTTGCGGAAAAACAAAAGCTTTTGCTTTCAAAAAGAGTCTTTCTTTTTCTTCGGAAGAAATGGATCCAAGAAGTTCTATTTTATCGGACCTTTTTATTTTATTGAGTTTTTGAATCTCAGGCCCGCTACCAAAAATTTTTAGCGGTAATTCCAAATCATTAAAAGACTCAACAAGCAGGTCAAATCTTTTGTATGCAACAAGTCTTCCACCAGCAAGATAAAAATTGTCTTTTTTCTTTAGAATTAGACTTTTTTTAATTTCGACTGGCGGGTAAAGAGTTTCTGCTTTTACTTTGTAATACTTTTTGATTCTTTTGACGATGTGGTTTGAATTTCCGCAAACCAAATCAGCCCTTTCTACAGAAAGAAAGTCTTTTATTCTAAGTTTTGGAGATATGATTTTTACTAGCGGGGAAAAAACTTTTTTTATTCCGTTCAAGTTACCTAAATATCTATCCTTATCATGCCAGAGGAACCTAGCTGGTGAGTGTACATAAGCAATGAACCTTGTTTTATCTGGGATTATCAGATTTTTCGAAAATCCGGAGCAATTAGAGATAACCAAATCAAATTCTGAAAAGTCAAAAGTCTCGTATGAAAAAGGTAAAAAAGGCAAGGAAAATTGTTCGTTTTTTTTAATAAAAGGAATTTTTTGAAGAAAGCTAGATCTTATGTTGCATGTTTCTTTTAATACTTTTTTTGCTATGAGGTTGTCGTAAAAGGGCGTGAAAACAGTGGAATTTTTGAACAAAGTTTTTAACTCGTAAAGCACGTTTTCTGCTCCGCCAATCTGAACAAGCGGTTCGTGCACAATTGCAACCTTTAACTTTTCCTCAAAGCTAGTTTCTATTGTCTTTTTTTTGATTTCTAGCCTCATTTTTATCTGTAAAAAGTATTGTGAGGAACGAAGCTAAAAGTGTAAAAAAGTTTATAATCGAAAAAGATCGCACTAAGAGTAAGAAATTATTTCTAAAAATGTAGATTGACAAAACTTCAAAAAAAAGTCCTAAAAAGATGGGGAAAGAAATCAAGTACCTTTTTTGAGAGATTGAATAAAGCCCAACTGTTGTAAGGCATCCTACAAAAATGTTTCCTATTGTAAATTCAGGAATAAGGCTTGACACTTTTGATAAACCTGGGAAAAGTTTTTCGCTTATAAAATGTGGAAACAATAAAAATGGAATAGAACCGGTAAACGCCACTGAAAAAGTTAGAAAAATAGACTTTTTGAAAAGTTTTTTTCCATCTTTTGAAAAAAACTTTGGATAAAAAATTGCCGAGACTGGTGCAGAACCAAAAATAATCATTTTTCCGATAAGGCTTAGTTTTGCATAAGTGTCAGAGCTTTCGTCGCTTAAAAAAACTGATGAAGCAATTAAATTAAAAGAATAAATTCCTGTAATAAGAGACAAAATTAGTATTGTTCCAATTGATTTTTTAAGAAAAAGAACAACTTTTCTTAGAGCGATTTTAAGATTCGAACTTTCTTCTTTTTGATTTTTTGGATCAAGTTTAAAATTTTCTTTTTTATTGAAAGTTTGCAAAATTAACACAAAACCGAAGGCAAGCGACAACAAAATCCCAAATAGTGGTGCTGCTGTAGACAAAACAAAGCTTTTGAAGGTAAATGAATTTATTATAGTTAAGATAACTTTTATTACTGGTTCGATGAGTATAATTAAGGAAAGGTGTAAAAAACTTTCTGTTCCCTGAAATATTCCTCTCGAAATTATAAGAAGAAAACCAAGGGAGTTATATAGCAAAAGTATCACAAACGAATCGAAAGGTATTCCAAAAAAGTCTTTTGAAAAAGGAAGAAAGGGCACAAAAATTGCTGCAAGTAATAAAGAAAAAACCTTTGAAATATCAAACCAATTTCTAAAAATTTTTATTTGATTTTCTTTTTGGTCTTTTATTTCTCTAACAATTTCAGCTTGTATTGGAGAAGAAAAAATGGAGCTTATTATTATCGAAAGGGAAACGAAACTTCCAAGAGAACCAAATTCTCCTTTGTTTGTTAGAACTAGTGAGTTTATATACTGATAAAGATAGTTTAGAATACCTGCTAAGTTTGATGCCACCAAAAAAATAAACTCCCCAGAAAGAAAAACCTTTTTAAAAGTAGGAACCCTTTTTGATAAAGAGCTAAAAACCAAGCTAACACTTTTATTGTAAAATTGCACTAACTTTTATTTTCAGATTCAATTACCGAGACAACTGTGCACAACCTTTTTTTCCCGTAAAAATTTCCTATTGTTTTTTTAGAAAAAACAACCACTCCGTCAACTAAAGAGTAGATGGTATCGTCGCTTCCTTTTTTTGTATTTTTGCCAGCTTTCCATTTTGATCCTCTTTGCCTAACTATTATCTGCCCTTTTGACACTTTTTCACTGCCAAATAGCTTTACTCCAAGTCTTTTACCAACCGAATCTCTTCCAAGTCTAGTCGATCCTCCTGATTTTACGTGTGCCATAGAACTATAATGCACGCAAAAATTAAGATAGAAAATTGAAAATTCAAGTATATGTTTTGCTTTAATTTAGATTCTAATGAAACTTCTTTAGTATCTTTTACAAAACTTTGTAGTAAGAAATCTCTGTGTAATTATTTTTAAAGTCTTCCATTTTTTCAATTTGGGGCCTGGAGTTTTTTTTACTTATATGGTAAACTCCATTTCTAAAAAACAATCCAACATGATCTTCCAGATTTTCCTTGTTTTTTGCAAAAACCAGATCAAAATTTTTTGGTTTATTTACCTTTTTTAATCCTTCAATTTGAAATCTAGACTTTCTGGGCAATTTGATTCCAAAAAGCTCAAAATAAATCTTTTGAGTTAGGGCTGAGCAATCCATTTCTTTGTCGGATTTTCCTCCCAAAAGATATCTTGAGTTCTTAAATTTTTCTATCAAAAACAAGAATTTCTCTTCTAGATTTCTATCTAAAGGATTTTTGGAGAGTGTTACTTTTTTTGTTTCTTTATCGTTGCCAACAAGTTCATATTCACTTAATTTTTCCAAGCATTTTTTGTCTATCCATCCATAGGCAAAATCATTGGTTTTGCAAAAGTGAAGGTTGTTACAAGATTTAAATTCCCAAGCTTTTACAATTTCTCCTTCAAAAACTTGTGAGTTTAGATTGTTTATACCACTTTTTAAAACTCTTTTTCTTTTTGGAAATAGAAATAAATCTGAAAAAGATTTTACTTTGAATATTGAGAAGTTTTTCTCATTCTTTACAAGTATTTCTTTTTCTAAAAAGAATTCTTTTAATCTTTCTTCTATAATCTGCTTTTCAATTAGTAATTCTACATCAAAAAAGATTTTATTTTTGGATTTATCAATTGAAAAAGATAAATTTTTTAAATTTGTTCTTAACCTAAGATAACTTTCGAGTTCTTTTATCTTTTTTACCAAGTCTAAAAGTTGCTGCAAATTAACTTTCTTCAAGATTAGTCTAGAAATTTCTTGGTTGATTTAAAAGATTGAGTGGTTTTGTTTTGGGTATTGATCCAGGTTTTGCAACAATAGGTTTTGCGCTTTTAAAAAAAGATCCAATTGAAATAGAGTTTGTTTCTGTGCTTAGAACAGATAAAAAACGAGAATGGGGTGAAAGGATTTTAAAAATATCCAATGAGTTTTCCGAACTTTTGAGTAAAATTGATGGGAAAGATTTGGAGGTAGCAATTGAAAAGCAGTTTTTTAATCAAAACGTAACAAACTCGCTTTTAATAGCTGAAGCTAAAGGTGTTTTGATTTTAGAAGCAGCGAAAAAGGGTAAAAAGGTATATGAATATACACCCCTTCAAATAAAACAGAATCTTATTGGATACGGAAGGGCTACAAAATACCAAATAAAAAATGAGATAAAAAGAATGTTCAATCTGGATACCTTTATTTCTCCGGACGATGCCTCGGATGCAGTTGCTGTAGCTCTTTGTCATATTTTTCATAGTAAGGTTGCTAATTTAGTTTTATAGCGATGCTTAGTAAATTTGTAGGTCTAGCAAGTCTAACTTTATCTAGCGCAACTGTAACTAAACAGGTGTTGGTATTCTAATGGCAGAAGAGCTTTCTTTGAATACTACATTACCTTATATTCACGAAATTTTTGGCGTTTTTTTATTTTTGCACATAATAGCTTTAAGTAGAAATAAGAAGGTAAAGAATATGTGTATTTCAAAATCACGTTAAGAAAATGATTGAATCAGCAAAACCAAAAAGTAAGCACGAATAAAGAAGTTATCAATTTGCATCTTTTCTTAATTCTCCTAGAACCTTAGTGAAATAAAGCCTTAAATGGATGATGGAAGTAAATCAAACTTAAAAGAGATTGAATCAGCGAAAGAAAAAGCTTTAGAAATTGCTCTTTCCCAGATTCAAAAAAGATTTGGCGAAGGTTCTGCAATGAAACTAGGTGATGCGCCAGCAATAAAAGTTGAAACAATATCAACTGGATCTTTTTCTCTTGATCTTGCTTTGGGAGTTGGTGGACTTCCGAGAGGAAGGGTTGTGGAAATTTATGGGCCGGAAGCTTCCGGGAAAACAACTCTTGCTCTTACAACAATTGCGGAAGCTCAAAAGATGGGAGGAACAGCAGCTTTTATAGACGCAGAACATGCCCTTGACATAGAAAGGGCAAAGACTTTAGGAGTAGATATTAAAAATCTCATTCTTTCTCAACCTTCAAGTGGGGAAGAGGCCCTAGAAATTTTGGAAACCTTGATTCGTTCTAATGCTTTGGATGTAATTGTTGTTGATTCTGTTGCAGCTCTTACTCCAAAAGCAGAAATTGAAGGAGAAATGGGAGATGCTGTTATGGGAGCGCAAGCAAGACTTATGAGTCAAGCTATGAGAAAAATAACTAGCATAGCTTCAAAATCCAAAACTTTGATAATTTTCACAAACCAGATAAGAATGAAAATAGGCGTGATGTTTGGAAACCCAGAAACTACAACAGGCGGGCAAGCTTTGAAGTTTTATTCATCAGTTAGGATTGAGATTAGAAAGACAGGGAACGTGACAAAAGGAGATGAAGTGATAGGAACTTCTGTAAAAGTTAAAGTGGTAAAAAACAAAGTCGCTCCACCTTTCCGGGTTGCTGAGTTTGATATAATTCATAACAAAGGAATTCAGCAAGAAAAAGAAATTGTTCTAAAAGGAATTGAAACAGGAGTCTTGAAACTTTCTGGTTCTTGGGTCTCATATGGAGATGAAAAATTAGGGCAAGGGAAAGATCAAGCAGCAGAAAGGCTTGAAAAAGATAAGGCTTTGGCTAGCGAAATTAAAGAAAAGATTGTTGAGAAGGTTTTTTCAAACAAATGAGTCCAACAGTTTTATCAATGATTTTTTATTAAAAAAGAAAAACGTTTATGTCTTTTGTTTTTCTTTGTCTTGATTATAAAATATTTTTATTAGTTGATTTTTTGTATATAAACTTTAGTTTCTCTTACACTATTTGATATCCCATTTACAAAAAGTAAATTTTAAAGAATGAATGAAGAAGGTAATTTATTGGATCCAGAAGAGATATTAAGGTCATTTGAGAAAGAATTAAAAGGATCTCTTGAACATTTTAAGTCTGAGCTTTCTAAAGTAAGAGCAAATAGAGTTACAACAGCTACCTTGGATGTTATTGAAGCGGAAGTTTATGACGGGCAAAAGATGAGGCTAAACCAATTGGGGCAAATTACAATAGAAGGTCCGAGGACTTTGAAAATAGAGCCATGGGATAAAGGAAATTTAAAGGCAATTTGCGACGCTATAACAAAATCTGACATTGGAGCAAGTCCGCAAAGCACGGGAGAAGTTGTAAGAGTTTTTTTTCCAGAAATGACACAAGAAAGAAGGGAACAAATGGTAAAAGTTGTCAAAAAGCTTTTGGAAGACACAAAAGGAAGGTTTAGAGATTTGAGAAATAAATCGCTGAAAAAGCTTTCTTCTATGAGAAGTTCTGGACTTTCGGAGGACGAGGAAAGTTTTTATAAGAAAAAAATAGATGAACTTTTAAAAAAAATTGAGGAAGAAGCAGAGAATCTTTCGGAAGCAAAAATTTCTGACATCAAAGCATAATCTTAAAGTTCCTGTAAACTCAGCAAAATAACTTTTGAGACTTGAGGATGGTCGTTGTTGGAAAGTTATGTTAAATTGGGACAGCATATTTATCTCCATCTAACATATAAACTTTTGGGATTTTGTCACCACAATAGTCCAGAACATCAGCTGCAAACTCTTCCCATTCTTCTTCTGTTATTGGATAAGGTTGTCCAGTGGATCCATAGTAACTTATCTTTCCTTCCTTGAAAACCAGATCTACAACCATCAAAGGATTCCTTATTCCTCTTTCTCTTGCTTCTAGTGACATTTTCTGATAAACTTCTTGGTATTTTCCGCTTATAAGTAAACCTATTTCTACAGCCCCCACTTCTGGAGAAAGCAATTCTTTACTTGTTGTTAGATATTTTTTAGAGCAGTATCTTTCATATGGATTTGGCATTTTTTTGTTTTTTAATTGCAAAAGTAAATCTTCACTCAAAAAGTAGCAGAGAGAGATTGTCAAGGTGAAATTTTTGGCTAGAGATTTTTTAGATGGAAAAATTAAAGCCAAAAAAATACCTTGGGCAAAATTTCTTGCAAAATTCAGAGATTTCAAGAAAAATAGTTGATTCAATAACTTTGGATGATTGTGAATTAGTTGTTGAAATTGGGCCTGGAATGGGTTCTTTAACAAACTTTTTACATGAAAAAGTTTCTAATCTTATTTTAATTGAAAAAGATTACGAAGTGTGTGATTTTTTGAAAAATCAAAAAAGTAGACTTGGTGAAAAAATAAGAAAGGGAATTGTAAAACTTTTTAACGAGGATGTGTTGTCTTTAGAAGAAGACGTAAAATCAATATTAAACAGCTCTTTTAGTTATCAAATAGTTGGAAATTTGCCGTTTAACATAGGGAAAAAAATCTTAAGGATTTTTCTGTCTGGAAAAGAAATAAAAAGGCCAAAATATCTGACAGTTATGCTACAAAAAGAGGTTGCGCACCAGATTTTGGGTAGAAAAAGGTCTTTTTTAACATTTTTTACTGAATTTTACTCAAAAAAAATTAAAAAAATATGCGACGTTCAGAAAAACTGCTTTTATCCAATTCCAAAAGTTGATACGACTGTTCTTGTAATAGAGACAAAAAGCGACTTAGGAGTTTCTAATCTTCAAGATGAGTTAAATATTACAAATTTAGATCAGTTTTGGAAATTTTTAAAAACACTTTTTTTTCAAAAAAGAAAAAAAATAAAAAACACTATTAAGTTAATTGTTTCAGAATTTCCAAGTTTTTTGCCAAGCGAAATTCAAGAAATTTTTGAAAAAAGGGTTGAAGATCTTGATATTTCAGAAATTTCAATTCTTTGGAGAATTTACAATGAAAGTTTGGGTAAAGTAAAAGACTCTAGATTAATGCAAAGTTAAAAGTACTTTGAGCTTTCGAAGGCTTTTTTCAAAGAATTTCTATCAATCGTATGTTACAGAAAGTGGATTTATCGGTTTTCCATTAACTCTTATTTCAAAGTGAAGGTGCGAACCTGTTGAGTATCCGGTAGAACCCATTCCTGCAATTGTTTGTCCTTTTTCTACCCAATCTCCTTCACTTACTTTGAAAGATGAGCAGTGTCCATAGTAAGTTTCAACCCCGCCACCATGGTCAATTATGACAAGGTACCCGTATCCCCCATACCAGCTAGCTTTCTTCACAGTTCCAGCTTTTGCTGCTCTGATAGCTGTTCCTACAGGAGCTGCTACGTCGATTCCGGTGTGGTTAGAATTGAAATTTGTCCTTCCAAAATACTGAGTTATAGTGCCGTTAGCAGGCCAATGATAATTGGAAGAATCGTAATTTACAGATACACTGCTTTCTACAATTTTATAAGAAGTGCTTTGGTTTTTTGGAACAACAACAGGTTTTGGGTCTTCTGGTCTGCCACCAGGGATGAATATTTCGTTTCCAACAGCAAACTCCACCTCTGGATTTGCTGGCATAATTGCATCTTTGTCTGCCCTATACTTCGAAGCGATAGAAGAAATAGTGTCTCCTGTAGCAATTTTATGAATGACTCCGTCTCCTTGTGGAATTTTTAAAACCTGAGTTGGTTGTATTATTGGATTATTTCCTGAAAGTCCATTTGCCCATTTCAATGTATTGACCGAAATTTCAAACTTTTCTGCTATAGTGCTTAAAGTATCTCCGCTTACAACCTCATAAGTTATTATAGAGTCTCTTGATCTTTTTGGTATCTTAATTGTAGTAAAAGTTGATACTTTTGGAGTGTAAAATCCATCACTTGAATAGTTTATATCTTGAAATGTTACTTCATCTATTTCAATGTTTTGGTCGTTTTGTGTACCAAATCCGCTGTTAATTGCCTTAGATTTTGATATTCCAAGGAACCCAAAAGAGAAAGCAAAACATCCAAAAAGAGAAAGAACACAAGAAAAATCAACCACTACTTTGTTTCTCTTTTTACCTTCATTTTTTGAATCTAACTGAAAGCTTTCTTTTATTGAAAATGACTCTTGTAAACCAAATTTTCTTTTAAGGGCAACTGTTTTTGTGGTTTCTGATAGGTTTTTCCCTGTTTGGGATATGTCAAGGATGAAAGCACAGTATTTCTAGCAAAAAAGTTTGTAAAAGTCAAAACCTGTTTTCGGTATTCTAGTTTTTTGTCTTTCTTTGATTGTATTTTTCTGGCGGTATGCGAAAAAGATAAGACATTTTTATTTTTTGCTGTTAAATAAAAAGAAAATTTCTTTACAGAATGAGCCTATCTTTTAAGTGCAATTTGTATCCTTTAGAATTTTAACATGATAGCTTAAAACAGTTAGAATCAAAATACCTTGTGCTATAAACATAAACTACCTGCCAAATGTTGCTCAATTGAAATTTAAACACTTTGATCTGTTTTAAAAGGTGCTTCTATAAAAAACTAAGTTTAATACAAATTCCGTGAAAACATTTAACATAACAAAACTATAAGCTGTATTGTATTTTACGTACTTTACCGTTATTAAAAAAATAACAAATTTTAATAAAACTTGTGAAGAGAGGAGTTTATAAAGTGGTTTTTTTATAATTGAGATTTTTCTTATTCTTAATGAGTTTCTTTATGAATTTCAACAAGGAAAAGTACTTTGCTTCATATTTTTAGAAATGATCATTATGAAGGTGAAACAATAATTGTTGAAGTTAGCTTCTCAGATATCCTAATTATAAGCAATATCAATATATCATAATATCATATGGATTGTATTTGAAATAAAATAGATTGGTAAATTTTATGCTTTAATAAGAAAGAAATCTTTTTAGATTTATTGGAGAATGATAGACAGAAATCTAGGGAAGCATCGAGTTGTTATAGGGATTCAGAGAAAGATTAATAAAAATTATACAAGGGAAGACTTGAAAGAAACAAAAAAGTTTAAAATAATTGTTGTTTTATAGTTTTTCGTGGTATTTTTGCGTTTTAGTTCAAAGAAAATCTGTTTTTTTATTGCTCTCTTATTTAGATAT
>Ga0129299_1002265_pt1 | contig 12781 bp, 11 predicted proteins | sample ConPoolayeCmetaG_FD_94477 | JGI IMG/M metagenome (GOLD analysis project Ga0129299, IMG submission 94477) | Hot spring microbial mat communities from California, USA to study Microbial Dark Matter (Phase II) - Cone Pool mat layer C metaG ... | reverse complement strand
TCGCTGTTGATCTCCCAGTTCAGCCCGTCCTTGCTGCGCCCGGCGTGCAGTTGCATGGCGCGGCGTTTATCGTCGCAGCGAAAAACGCCCCGGAACTCCCCCTGATACGGCACCACCGCCGAGTTGAAAATGCTGTTGGATGAGGGGATCAGGTCCCGCGGGATGACAGGATTCCTGGAATAGCGCCAGACGACTTCGTTGCACCCGGGAGGGCGCTCTTCCCAGGGAATGTCAGGCAATTCAGAACCAATGATTTTGGCCTTTGACATGCCTTACTCCCTCTCCGTATAGTGGAAACACGCTACAGAATGATCGCTTTCTACCTCTAACAGTGCCGGGCTGTAGCTGGCACAATCTTTGTCTGCAACAGGACACCTCTCGTAATAGACGCAACCCCTGAGGATCTCTGAGGGCCTGGCTTTCAGCTCCATCTCTGCCTCTGCCCATTTTTTGTCCAGGCGTGGGACGGAGGCCATGAGCATCTTTGTGTAGGGATGAAGCGGATTGTCGTATATTTTCTCTGTCGCGCCCATCTCCACGACGCGTCCTCGATAGAGCATCACCGCCCTCTCGCTGATGTAGTAACCCAGCGAGAGATCATGGGTGATAAAAAGGATAGAAAGGCCACGGGATTTGAGGTCGGCCAGCAGGTTGAGAACGTCTATGCGTGTGGAGGCATCGAGCATACTGATGATCTCGTCGGCCACGAGAAACTGAATGTCCAGCAACAGGGCGCGGGCGATAAGAAAGCGTTGAAGCTGACCCCCACTGAGCTGGTGGGGAAACTTATTCAAGACATCGGGCGGGTTCAGACCGACAGCCCTCAATGAGTTCTCTAGCCTGTCGGTCCATTCCCGGCTTCCCATCTCTGGGAAAAATTCCTCCTTGATGATACTGAAAACCCGATCGGCCTTGAAGATCGGGTTATAGGAACTGAAGGGGTCCTGAAACACCCCCTGTACATTCCGATAATACTCTTTCAGTGCACTGCCTTTGAGGGTGGAGATGTCCACCCCGTTAAATGAAATCGCCCCCGAGCTGAGCGGGATGAGGCGCAAGATCATCTTGCCGATTGTGCTTTTTCCGCTTCCGCTCTCACCGATCAGGGAGACAACTTCTCCATCTTTGACATCAAAGCTGACGTTACTTACGGCGTGGAGCTCTTTCCCTCCGAAGGTGCCAACCTTATAGACTTTTGATATATTGTCAAGCCTGAGCATTTTCCTCCAACACCTTCCAGCAGGCAACGAAGTGATCCTTCTCGATTTCGACGAACGGAGGCACTTCCAGACATTGATCAAAGGCCAGGGGACAGCGGTCTCTGAACCGGCAGCCAACGGGAGGATGGAGCAGCAACGGGGGGCTGCCGGCAATACCTGTCAGCCGCTTCTCGGCATATTTCACTCCAACTTTGGGTAAGGATGAAATCAGCAGCTTCGTATACGGATGCCGGGCAGAATGGATGATCACATCGGTGGGAGCCTTCTCCGCCAATTGCCCGGCATACATGATCATAATGCTGTCGGCGATTTGATAAAGAATCGAGATGTCGTGGGTGATCACAATCATGCTTTTCACAAATTCCCGGTCCCGAAATTCGACCAGCATCTCGGCGACAGCCTTTTGGGTGGACACGTCGAGGGCCGAGGTGATTTCGTCCGCGATGAGCAGGGAAGGGTTCAGCAAGGCGGATAGCACCATGACCATTCTCTGCTTCATCCCGCCTGACAGCTCTATGGGATACATGTTCAGCACGTCGTGGGACAGTTTGACCAGATCCAGCCTCCTCTTCAGTTCCGGCAGGATGGCCCGGAAGTCCATCTTTCTCGATCCAAGCAGCTCTTCCGCCATCTTGCCGATCTTGCGCGTTGGATTCATGGCATTCATGGCATACTGGGGTATGATGGAAATCTTCTTGAACCGGAAATCGTTCATTCTTTCCATGTCCCAGACGGGCAGCTCCTCGTTGTCGAGGGTCACATGGCCTTTAATGAACCGCATGGGCGGTTTCAAATAGATCAGGCTGTGGCCGAGGGTGGTCTTGCCGCAGCCTGATTCACCTGCCAGGCCCATGATCTCCCCATCCTGTATGGTGAAGGTAGCGCTCTCCAGGGCCTGCACATCCCCACGCAGGGTCTGATAATAGACCGTGAGATTTTCCACTTGTAAGCTCATCTCTCACATCTCCCTGAGCTTGGGGTTAAAGACCTCGTCCAGGCCGACGTTCATGACGTAAAGCGCTCCGACGATGGCGGCGATGGCTGCGCCAGGCGGGATCAGCCACCACCACATCCCCAGTTGCAGGGCGGCCCAGAGGACCGCGTTATTCATCATCAGCCCCAGGGACATCCCGCGGGTGGGGCCGAGACCGATGAAGTCCAGCGTGGCCGCATTGAGGATGGCGCCGCCGAACTGGAGGATAAAGACCAGAAGCAGATAGGACATCATGTTTGGCGCGATCTCCGTGAGCACAATGCGCAGGGAGTTGCAACCGCTCATCCGGGCCAGGTCCACGAATTCCCGCGCGCGCAGGGAGAAGGTCTGAGCGCGGATGGCCCGCGCCGCCCACGGCCAGGCCGTCAACCCGATGAAAACGCTCTCGGTGAAGATGCCCCGAACCGCCAGGTAGGCAGCGATGATGATGAGGACCGCCAGGGTGGGGATGATGAGAACGATATTCGTCAGCATGTTGAGGCTCTCATCCACCATGCCGCCCCGATAGCCTGCCAGAAGGCCGATCAGCACGCCGATCAGGGTACCAATCCCGCCGCCGATCAGCCCTACGATGAAGGTGGATCGCAGGCCATGGGCGAATTGGCTGTAGACATCCTGACCGAAGGTGGTGGTTCCGAACCAGAACTCCGACGAGGGTGGTTGCGCCGAAGGGCCTACATAGGCATTGGGCTCGTATTCGGTTAAAAACGGGCCGAGGATGGCAAAGAGCAGAAAGAAGACAAGGATGCCCAAACCAACCCGCAGTTTGCGGTTTCTCAGGGCGAAGTAGATAAATTCACTCCGGACCTCTTTAGGCTGTTCTTGCGCCATCGCTATTCTCCCGTCATCCCCAATCTCGTCCGTGGATCCACCACAATGTAGACGAGGTCAATGATAAAGTTCGCCATCAGAACACCGACGATGATGAAAAGAAAGCAGCCCTGGATCAGGAAGTAATCCTGGTTCTGGACGGCATTGAGGATGATGTAGCCGATTCCGGGGTAGGCGAAGACGATCTCCGTGGCGAGGGCGCCAGCGACGATGCCGCCCAGTTGGAGGGCCAGCCCGGTGATCTGAGGGAGCATCGCATTGCGGAAGGCATACCTGCGGATCAGCCTCTGAGGGGTGCCCAGGGATTCCAGATAGCGAGAGTACTCTGACTCCAGTTCATAGATGATCATATTCCGCATGCCGATGGCCCACCCGCCGAACATCACCAGGAACAACGAAGCGAAGGGGAGGAACCAGTGCCACAGGAGGTCCCTGATGAAGAGCCAGGAGAGATGGGGGCGCAGCCCGAAACCGTAGGCGCCAGCGATAGGGAAGAGGCCGGCAACGTTGCCCAGGGCCCACGCCAGCACGATGGCCAGCCACATATACGGGCTCGCCGTCAGGATATAGCCCAGGGGGAGGATGGTGTTATCCAGCCAGCGGATCCGCGCGGCAATGGCTCCAACCCAGTTCCCGGCCATCCAACTGAGGATGATGGCCGGGAGCAGGAGGAAGAGGTCATAGGGCACTGCCCGCTTAATAAGCTGGAACACGGGTTGTGGGAACAACCAGGTGCTGATCCCCAGGTCTCCCTTGAACAGGGCGGTCCAAAAATTCAGGTACTGCTGCCAGAGGGGAAGGTCCAATCTGAAGGCCCGGATGTAGTAACTGCGCAGCACCTCAGCCGCGTCAGCGCGCAACGCCATACGGGCCAGCATGGTATCCACCGGATTGCCCGGCATGAAGCGGGGGATGAGCCAGTCTATAGTTACCGCGACAAAAAAGGTGAGCAAATAAATGAGCAGTTTTCGTCCCAGATACCGTCTCACGGCAACTCCCTCCAGCGCAAAAGCAGGCGTGACACAGGGGTTCCACTCTTGTTGGTGGGGGATTGGATGGTCTATTCCTGGGGGTTATTTTACTCCAAAAACTGGCTGGCAGCAAAAGGAAGGCCTCTGGCCAATTGCCTGAAGTCATCCCCATGAGAAAGGGTCGCCCCTCCCTTGGGGTGAAGGAGGGGCGACCCACAGGGCTACAGCTACTTGGCTGGCTTCAGTTCGGTGAGCATGAGGATGGCGGTCATGTTCCAGTAGCCGTTCCAGGTGCAGGGCAGGTACTTGGGGGCACCCTCTTTGGCGGACGGCCAGTTAGTCCAGTAAGAGCTGTTCCACTGGGCCCATAGACCGTTGTACCAGAGCGGCACGGCTGGCATGTCGGTCAACTGGATCCGCTGGATCTTGGAGATGACCGGCTTCATGGCCTTCGGATCAATGGGGGTCTTGTCCAGTTCAACCACCAGGTCAAAGACCTCAGGGTTGTTGTACCGGCCAAAGTTCCCATTGCTCATCACGTCGGTGATGGGGTTGCGGAAGAGCCAGAAGTAGAAGGTCCAGGGGGTGTCGCTCATGTTGGAGCCGAAGTTGTTGATGGCCATGTCAAAGGTGCCACCGGTAAGCTGATCCCAATACCCGCCAAAGTCCGGGAAGTCCGGCTGGAGGTTGATCCCCACCGCCTGGGCGCCGTTGGCGATGACCCGGATGGACTCCATCCAGTCCGTCCACCCGAAGGGGACAATGATCTTCAGCGCGATCTTGGAGCCGTCGGGCGCTTCGACGAATTTGTCGCCATCCACGTCTTTGTACCCGGCGTCGGCGAGGAGTTTCCTGGCTTTGGCCGGATCGTAACTGAAGCCCAGTTCCTTGACCACGTCCTGGTCCACATACTGCTCCCAGACAGGGAGGAGACCAGCGGAGTTGGACTTCTGGACGATGTTGCCGTAGACTTTGGTGACGATCTCGTCCACGTCCACGGCATAGGCCATTGCCTTGCGGAAGGCCGGGTCGTCCATCGGCTTCTTGGTGGTGTTCATGAACAGGAAGGCGGTGTTGGCGGAGAGCATGTAGGGCGGGTCGTCATACCAGGTCTGGACGCCGTAACCGCCCTCTACCAGGGTGGCGATGCCCGGCAGGAAATTGTTGCTCAGGTCCATTTCGCCCTTCAGGAACAGGCCCAGAGCCACGTTGTTGCTGGGGTTGACGATATCCACGATGTATTTGGGCGCGACGGAGCGCTTCAGGAGTTTCGTCGCCCACCAGGCTTCGTTCCGCTTCCAGACCATGCGGTCCTCGGAGTGGGTCTCGTAGAGATAGGCACCCGTCCCCAGCGGAGGCAGATTGGCGCCGGTGACGATATCATCCTGCGAGCGACCTTCCCAGAGGTGCTTGGGGACCATGGCCACAGAGTACAGGGTGTTCCCCCACTCCTGGTAACGGACTTCCTTGAAGGTGAATCGCACCGTGGCATCGTCCACCGCTTCCACCTTCTCCAGCCAGTCCCACAGCGGCTTGTAATAGACGCCCTCCAGTTTGCCCAGTTCAAAGGTGTAGACGACATCGGCGGAGGTGAAGGGCTGGCCATCGCTCCACTGGACGCCCTGGCGGAGTTTCACCTCGTAGATGTTGTCACCCGTCCACTTGCCGCTTTCGGCCAGCCAGGGGATGTACTCGTTCTTCAGCGGGTCGTAGAGGAAGAGGGTCTCGTAGCAGAGGCCAATCACCCCCATGGCATAGGAACCGGGCTGGAGAGGGTTCCAGGACGTGGGTGGCCCCCACTGTTTGCCACTGGTGTAAATGGTTTCGCTCCGCTCGTAAGCAACCGCTGTAGGCGTTTCGGCAGGCACCGGCGTCACCTCAACGATCTTCTCCACCTCTTTGGTGACGACAACCTCCTTCGGGACCTCTTTGGTAACCACCACGGTCTCTTTGACAATCTGCGGGGTTGGGGTAGGACCGCAGGCGACCACCAGGCTGACAACCGCCAGCAGACTCAGGAACAGAACTGACTTACGCATCGTTTCTCTCCTTTCTCCTTTTTGACTTTATGCGAATGATTTGGTAAACTTATACTTTGTGCGGAGCCTTCCGCACAGGTCTCACGTACAGGTCTTCCCCCGTCTGGGTCAGTTGGAGGTGAAGACCTGTACATCTTTTTCATCACATTGGCTCAAATTCCTCATCACCTCCCTTCGTTCGACCGATTCCGGGGCGTATACAAAGCCCGGGAGTTTGAGAGGTATCCCCTCAACTCCGTTTTTTCCCCTTTCCCACGACCAGGATCATCGGTGGGCCAATCCCCCACCCCAACCTGCGACGTAGACCCTTTTAAGGAGAACCGCAAGAGGCTCTGATCACCAACTCGGTGGGCAGGATAATCCTGTGAGCAGGGGCCTCTTCTCCCGCCGAACTTTCCAGCCTGTTCAGCAACATTTCGACCGCCATCGAGCCCATCCGTTCAATGGGCTGGCGTATGGTCGTCAGGGCTGGTTCAATCGCTGAAGCGATAGGGACGTCGTCAAAACTGACCAAAGCGATGTCTTGAGGAACCTGCCAACCGGCCTGGCGAAGCGCTTTCAGAGCGCCGATGGCCATCATGTCACTGGCGACAAAGACAGCCTCGGGGGCAACAGGAAGCAGCCGTTGCATGGCGACCATACCGCCGTTCTCGGTATAATCTCCTTCGACAATCAGTTCTTCCTCCACTGGAATACGGTGCGCTTTCAGCGCCTGCCGATAGCCCTCCAAACGGTCCTGCCCGCTGACCATATCTAAGGGACCGGTGATAGTGGCGATGCGTTGGTATCCCAGGCGGATCAAATGCTCGACGGCCATCTGCGCACCACCGAGGTTGTCAACATCTATATAGTGGACTTTTTCGTTGGGATAGCGTCCCACAGAGATGAAGGGGATACGGTCGCGCAGCAAAGCGGGGACAAGCGGATCGTTCAGCGAAGCCGAAGCCACGATGACGCCATCCAGGTAGCCGCGGCGCAGGACGCGCTGGTACATCTCCTCTCGATCCACAGAGTCGTTAAACAGGGAAAGCAACAGTTGGTAATGGTAGGCATTACAGGCTTCAGTGGCTCCGCGCAGCAGGAGGGGGAAAAAGGGGTCGGTGAAAAGCGTCGTCACCGTTTCGGGGATGATCATGCCGATGATCTGGGTGCGGCTGGTGACCAGGCTGCGGGCGACGGCGTGGGGTTGATAACCGGATTGGCGGATAGCCTGCCAGACTCGTTCTCTGGTTTCAGGCCGCACGCTGGGGTGGTCATTGATGACGCGGGAAACCGTGGATCGGGAGACGCCAGCCAGTTGGGCCACCTCTTCCAGAGTAGAAGCCATCTCCTCCTCCTGGGAGCGCTCTCACAATGAAGCGGTTAAAAACCCCTATTTGGGGGCTTAAAACCGCCTTTACCAACCCGATTTTTGGGAGCGCTCTCATAAAAAGTATATCACAAAATCGAGGCGTTGTCAAGGGGTTGGCATAAATTTTAAGCAAAACTTTCGAGACCCGACTCCTTTACGTCCATCTCCATCAGCTCCCCGGTGACGGTAAAGACCACCCGCTCACAAATGTTGATCACCCGGTCAGCGGCGCGTTCCAGGTTGTGGGCTACCCACAGCAGGTAGGTCGCCTGGTCAATGTTGCGCGGGTCGGCCATGATAAAGGTGAGCAACTCTCGATAGACCTGGTTGTAGAGGGCGTCTACCTCATCATCTTCCTCCGGGATGGTGCGGGCCAGGTCCACATCCCGTTGCACAAAAGCCTCTAATGCCCGGTGAAGCATAGCCCGCGCTTTGTCAGCCATACGGGGGATGTCTATGAGAGGCTTGATCAAGGGCTCCGCTCCCATCATCAGGTTGATTTTGGCAATGCCCTTGGCGTAATCCCCGATCCGCTCCAGCTCTGTGGTGATTTCTAAGGCAGCGGCCAGGGTACGCAGATCAACAGCCATCGGCTGCTGGGTGGCGATAAGAACCAGGATATCGTCCTCAATGGCAAAACGCTTCTCGTTCAGTATACGGTCCTCGCTGATCAGGCGCCGTGCTGTCTCCCGGTCACGCCGCTTAAGGCTTTCCACCGACTCGGTGATGGCCTTCTCTACCATGCTGCCCAAAATCAACACCTCATCCTGGATGCGCTGCAACTCCTGTTCAAAGGTTTTCCGTAGCTGTGACATAGAATCCCCCCTTACGCTGCTGAACCTTCCTCCAGGTAACGAAACACTTCCTGGCGGAGCCCGTCTCGCACCTGCCGGAACACTGCCAGCCGCTCGGCTTCGCTACCGCCGGCCGCCGCCGGGTCCGGAAAGCCTGCATGCATCATCCGTCCCCGCCCCAACCAGAGGGGACAGGTGCTGGCTGCATTATCGCACACAGTGATGACCAGGTCAAATTCGGCATCGCGGAATTCGTCCACCGCTTTTGGGCGCTGGCGGGAGATGTCAATCCCCAACTCGGCCATCACCTGGATGGCCAGTGGATGCACGTGGCTGGCTGGCTCTGTGCCAGCGGAGTACGCCTCCCATTTGTCACCCAGAAAGTGATTGACCAATCCCTCGGCCATCTGGCTGCGGGCCGAATTGCTGGTGCACAGGAACAACACGCGTTTCTTCATTATCCAAATCTCCCTGTGATGTAATCCTCTGTAAGCTTTTCCCGAGGTCTGGTGAAAATCTCCTTGGTTGGCCCATACTCGACCAGGTACCCGGCCCGGTCCTCGGCCATGTTGAAGAACATAGTATAGTCCGATACCCGTGCTGCCTGTTGCATGTTGTGAGTGACAATGACAATGGTATAGTTTTTCTTCAATGTCTGGAGCAACTCCTCGATGCGCAATGTGGCGATCGGATCCAAAGCCGAAGCCGGTTCGTCCATCAGGATCACCTCTGGCTCTACGGCCAGGGCCCGCGCAATGCAAAGTCGTTGCTGCTGCCCCCCGGACAGGGCCAATCCGGACTTGTCCAAGTCATCTTTGACTTCATCCCAGAGCGCCGCATCCTTCAGGCTGCGCTCCACAATCTCGGCCAGCCTGGCCCGGTCCCGCAGCCCGTGGGCACGGGGACCATAGGCTACGTTGTCAAAGATCGTTTTGGGAAAGGGGTTAGGCCGCTGAAAAACCATCCCCACTCGCTTGCGGAGCTCTACCACGTCTATACCAAAGAGGTCCTGGTCGTCCAAAAAGACCCGCCCTTGAACGCGCGTATTGGGAATCAGATCGTTCATCCGGTTGAAGGCGCGCAAGAAGGTGCTCTTGCCACAACCGGAAGGCCCAATAATGGCAGTGATCCGATGGGCCGGGATGTCCACAGTGATGTCCCGCAGAGCCTGAAAATCTCCGTAGAACACGCTAAAGTCCCGTACTTTTAATTTCGTCCTTGTAGATTCCATACTACCTGCTTTTCCCCATCATTCTCGCTGCAAAGCGACGCGAGGTGTAATTGATAATCAGATTAAGCATAACAATGGTCATGATCAGAATGGCGGCTGTGCCCATGGCCTTCTCAAAAGCCCGGGTCTCTGAGGCCAACATGTAAACGTGCAGAGCCATAGACCGACCTGAAGAAAGAAGGCTGGCAGGCAAACGGTAGCTTCCCCCCAGCGTGACCCAAAAGATGGCCGTCTCGGCGATGATGCGGCCAACGCTGAGTATGACTCCGGTGATGATACCCGGCATGGCCGCGGGGAGAACCACGCCGACCGTCGTCTGCCACTTGGTGGCGCCCAAAGCCAGGCTGCCCTCACGATAGGAACGGGGCACGGCCAGTAGCGCCTCTTCGGAAGTACGAATGATAACCGGCAGGATCAGACAGGCTCCGCTCAGGCCGGCCGAGAGCAGCGAGAATTTGAGCTTCATAGCCGAGACGAAAAGGGCAAAGCCAAAAAGGCCAAAGATGATGGACGGAACGCCAGCCAGGATTTCAATTCCGGTGCGAGCTATGGCGATGAGGTAAGAAACCAGGCGGCTCTCGCGTTCTGTCTCTTCCGCGTATTCAACCAGATAAACCGCTGCACCCACCCCCAGTGGTGTGGCGATGACAATAGTCAGCACCACCAGGTAGAGGGTCGTGACGATGGTCGTAGATATACCTCCCTCGCCGGAAACGCCTCCTGCTGGTCGGGTGGTCAGAAACTCCAGGTTGATGACCCGCACCCCTTGCACCATCACATAGCCGATGATCCATACCAGGGCAGCCACGACCAGAAACCCGGCCAGCCAGAGGAAGACAAAGGCTACCTTCTGTGACAACTTGCGTCTGGCAAGGCTACCTGTTGCCAGTTGTACTGTCCTGCGTGCAAGCTGAGCATCAGAAGAAACTGGCAATAGCATTTCTGTACTCCTCATGACGACAACCTCTCTCTCATCAGGTAGCGGGCCAGGCTGTTGACCAGGAGAATCATCAGAAAGAGCAACACGCCGGTGAAGAACAGGGCGCTCCGATGAGCACCGGCGGCATAGTTGATCTCTACAGCGATATTTCCAGTCAGGGTGCGAGCTGAACTGAGGAAGAGGGTCAGTGGATTGTTGGTCAGGGGTTTGGGTATGGCGATGGAATTTCCGATAACCATGATCACGGCCATCGTTTCACCCAAGGCCCGGCCGATACCCAGGATGATGGCAGCGATGATGCCGGAGCGGGCAGCAGGCAGTATAACGTCGCGGATCGTTTGCCAGTGGGTAGCGCCCAGGGCCAGCGAGCCCTCTTTGTAATGCCGGGGCACGGCCCGGATGGCATCCTCGGCAATGTTGGTTACGGTCGGCAGGATCATCACCGCCAGGACGATGGAGGCATTGAGCAGACCGAATCCAGTGTTGTACGGCACTTCGATTTTGCGGATGAGAGGTGCCAGAACCACCATGCCAAACAGGCCATACACGACCGAGGGGATGCCGGCCAAAAGTTCCACGGCCGGGCGCATGATCTCACGCACCAGAGACGGAGCGATTTCGGCCAGCAGGATAGCCGTTCCGATAGACAGAGGCACGCCCAGGACAATTGCCCCAAAAGTAGCCAGGATGGAGCCGACGATCATGGGCACCAGGCCGAACCGGGCGTCTTCCGCGCCGATAATCGAGCCGGGTCGCCAGATGGTCCCCAGCAGCATCGTATTCAGGCCGATCTCTTCGATAGCTTCCCACGCCTCGGCCAGGGTGAAAAGGATAATGAGGAAGACGATCAAGACCGCGCTGAGCGCGGTGGCGAGCAAAAGGTGCCGGATGCACCGGTCAATAAAGGCTCTTTGTCCGGGGCTTTCTTCGAAGTGCGCGTCTAATCGAATCAAGGCATAGATGATCGCGCCGGGAATCAGGCCGGTAGCCACGACTCCGAACAAGCCGCTGAAGGCGATGCGCAAAATAGTGCCCACCGGCACGACCTGTTCGCCGCCAAAAATTTGCCCTGCCGCGTCGAACATCACGGTCAGGCCATAATAAAGTCCGATCGCGCCCAGCAGCAGGATGACTGCCGTTCGCGCCCAGTTTTGCAGCGTCCACATTCCCCAGGCCAGGAGAGCACTCAACCCAGCCAGTATGATGGCTGCCAGAAGAATCTGCAGGCTGTATTGCATCCCCTCTTCGGAACGCACGCCCAGGCGAACTTGCAGGCTGCCCAACGCCCCCTCCCCGGCAGGCACGCTGAGCAGAATGCCCCCCACGATTGCACCGATGGCTACCGCTACCAAAAGGATAGCCACGATGGTCACAAAAAGCGGACGTCCTGTTTGATGGGAGGATGCAGGTAATTGGCGGCCACCGGCTGTCATTCCAGGTGCAGAATCCGGCTCTCTCATACTCATTTCCCTCCATGGTCAGCAGCACAGGACCGGGTATTTTCTTCACGGGTGAATCTCTAGACAGGTGACGGTCACCTCACAGGTGACCGTCACCTCAGGCTTTCCCATCAGGCCTGTTTACTTGACTGTAATGTAATCCTTGGCTACGATGGCCTGTCCCTCCGCACTGAGGATAAAGTCGAGGAAAGCCCTGGCCAGCGGTTTGGGCTCGCCGTTGGTCAGCATATTGAGCGGACGGAAGATGGGGTAGCTGCCGTTCTTGACATTGTCCACCGTCGGCGCCACACCGTCAATGGGCACTGGCGTGATGCTCTCGTCCAGGAAGCCGAAGGAGAGGTAGCCGATGGAATTGGGTGTGGTGGCCACCGTCGTCCGCACCTGACCATTGGACTGCTGCAGCAGGGCCTTCTCGTAGATGGGCTTGACTTTCTTCTCACCGGCGGCGTCCTTGTACTCCATCACCAGCTCTTCAAAGGCCGCCCGCGTGCCGGAGCCCTCCTCGCGGGAGACGACGACGATAGCCGCATCCGGGCCGCCGACATCTTTGAAGTTGGTGATCTCCCCGGCAAAGATGGCCTGCACCTGCTCTTTGCTCAGGCCGGACAGCTTGATGCCAGGGTTGGTCACGATGGCGATGCCGTCATAGGCGATGGTAAAGACCTTCAGGTTGGGGAACTTTTCCAGCTCGGAACTCTTGACCTCGCGGGAAGCCATGCCAATGTCCACTGTGCCTTCGCCGGCTGAGGTGACACCGACGCTGGAGCCCCCACCCTGGACCTCGATGGTCACCTGCGGGTTGAGCTTCATGAACCCTTCAGCCAGTTTCTCAGCCAGCGGCTGCACCGTGGTTGACCCGGCCAACTGGAGTTGACCTGACAGGCCGGCCTGGGCCGGAGCGGGTGGTTGGGTTGCTACGGGTTTAGTTGGTACAGGGCCTGGCTCTGGGG
>Ga0129299_1002263_pt1 | contig 12786 bp, 5 predicted proteins | sample ConPoolayeCmetaG_FD_94477 | JGI IMG/M metagenome (GOLD analysis project Ga0129299, IMG submission 94477) | Hot spring microbial mat communities from California, USA to study Microbial Dark Matter (Phase II) - Cone Pool mat layer C metaG ... | reverse complement strand
GGCGACGGCGAAGACGTATTGGCCGCCAGTGGTCAGGGCCAGCAGTTGGCGTCCGGAGTCGGTATCCCAGATTCGGGCGGTGCCGCCCCAGCCGCCGGTAACGAAGCGCTTACCGTCCGGCGAGAAGGCGACTGCCTCGACCGGCTGCTTGGCATCGACACTGCGGATATCCTGAGTGCACAGGTGCATCAGGCGGCCCCACTCCCAGTGACGCAGTGCCTGAGGACACTCATTCAATAACGCTACGGCCCGATCGAAAGCGTTCTCCTCGATCTTGGCGGCGGCCAAGCCGATTCGGGCGACGTAGGCACCGTACTGCTCCTTTTTCTGGGCAGCCACGGCACTTTTCTGGGCGGCCACGGCCAGCACGCGTTGCTCGTCGGCAAGCTTTTTCTGTTGGATGGCCAGATTCTTTTGTTTGACCGCCTCGCTGCGCTGCCTCTGCGCCTCCTCGCTTTTCTGCTCAGCTATCTTGGTTTGCTGGCGCGCGATGTCTGCTTGTCGCACGGCTTCTGCGCGTTCCGCCATCGCTACAGTTTCTGCCTGCCGCGCCCGGTCCGCCTCCGCCCGAATCCAGAAAAACGCCACCGTAATGACCACCAACACCGTGACCATCAGGCCGACGCCGATTCGTTTGGCCGTCTTGAGCCGCTGTTGGCGTGCGTCCCGTTCACGCTTGGCTTCACGGACTTGTGCAAGGAGTTGGGCGTGTTCGGGCTGTCCGGGATCTAGCAGCGAGGCGGCCAGATCGTAGTCGCCCTTGCCCAAAGCGCTGCGCGCGTATGCCAGACTTGCCCGCGATATCCCGTCCTTCGCCCGCGCATTACCCTCCCATAGGTTGTACGCCTCTTGAAACCCAAACAGCGCCCGAGCATAGGTCTCGTAGTTCTCCTCCCTTTGCGCTTGCCGCAGGTCTTCCTCCGCCCGGCTCGACAGAGAAATACTCTCCAGGTGGGACTGGTACTGCCGGATGCACTCCTGGAGTTCGCGCACGCTTTGGTAGCGATCTTTCGGCTCGGTCGCCATGGCCTTCAGGGCGATCGAGAGCAGCTCGCCGGACTTATCCGTCGGGCGGATCTCGTTCTTGGCAGCCGCAAACAGGCACTCCATCACGTTCTTTCCCGTGTGCGGTGGATAACCCGTGATGATCTCATAGAGTATTGCCCCCAACAGGTAGATGTCGCTGGGGATGCCGATGCGCTCGATGGGGCCGGAAGCCATTTCGGGCGCCATGTAGGCTGGTGTGCCGGCCATGCCGGCTGTCTTGCGCGGGGCACCCAAGGGCAGCGCTAGCCCCCAGTCCATCACCAGGACCTCGCCAAAGTCGCCCAGCATCACGTTTTCCGGCTTCAAGTCGCGGTGAACCACGCCGCGGGAATGGGCGAACGCCACGGCGTCGGCAACCTTCATGAAGATCTCCAGGTTCTCCTGGAACGTCTTTTTCCCCAAGACCGAATCCCAGGGCGTGCCTTTGACACGCTTCATCGAATAAAATAGCGCGCCCGATTCGTCCTTGCCCAGATCGTAAATCGGCACGATGTTCGGGTGTTCCAGGTCGCCGGTGACCACGGCTTCGGAGAGGAACTTCCGCCGGGCCTCGGGGTCTTTGGCGCCGGCGGGCTTGAGCATTTTCACCGCCACCACGCGGTCGATCGAGGCTTGCCGGGCGGCCAGGACCATGCCCATCCCGCCTTCCCCCAGCTTGTTCAGCACCTCGTAGTCCGTCTGCCCGACCGCGCCGGCTTTCACATCCCGCACCACCCGCCGCTGAATCACCAGATTGGCCTCCGCCTCGACTGTGTGGGCCGACGCCTTGATCGAGGTCCTAGGCGTGCTCTCGGGCTGAAACTTGCCGCTCCAGGCCATCGACACACGCTCGACCAGGTCGCTGGCATAGCTGGCGCTGTCGTAGGTCACCGCGGCCCCGTGATCGTCCTCCGGCGCGGACATACGAGCGGGGGGAAGCGTGCCCGTGTCCAGCGTCTTTGCCACCTGCCGTTGGTCCGCGGTCTTTTTACCCTGTACAGGCGGCCCCAGGTGAGGCACTGACCCAGAATCGAGCGTTTGGGCGACCAACGGTTCCTCGGCGGGGTGTTCGACCGCGGGCAGGCTTGTTGAGTCCAATGTCTGCGAAACGCGACCTTCGTCGGCAGCCCCCCCTCCGGTTAGTTCCGAGGGTGTAGCCCCAAACGTCCCCGAATCGACCGTCTGAGCAATGGGCTGGTGGTCTGAATCGCGTGCCCCTTGATCAGCCAATTCAGAAGGCACATCTGCCGAATCCAGCGTCTGCGCCACGCGCCAAGCGTCACCGGTTCCCTTTTGAGGGTCCTTGGGCGCCGCGGCCGGAAAACTCCCCGAGTCGAGCGTCTGGGCTGTGCGCGCGTTGTCGGCCGTACCCGACTCGCGCGGGGGGGCGACCATGGGGTACGCTTCGCCGCCAGCGACCCCCGAAACGCCCGTAAGTTCCGGCGGCAGCGTACTTTTGCACGTCGAGCATCTGGCCGAATCGAGATCGGCCTGAGTTAACTCCGCCTTGCAGAACGGACAATTCGACATAGCCATTTTCCACCTCAGGCCACCGGGCGTCAAAGCTGCGCCCTAGGCGGTATGCCGATCACGACCCTGTCTCGCATCCCCAAATAGGGCAGATGTATTTGCGCCGCGCCCTGGTCCGGAAACTCGCAGGCCAATTCAGGCCGCAACAGCAGTGCCTGTTCCGCAACGCCGTCGTGCTTCTTCGACTCTTCGACTATCTTGTCCAACCGAGCCGGGCCGCGTCAACAAATAAGCTGGCGGCGTAGGCGAATAAGCTTGCGGCGCAGGCGATAAGCTTCCGGCGCAGCCGAACTAGCAGCGTTGCGGAACCTTACTCCTTGCCCCAGACGCGCCAACGTTTACCAAGCGACTCTGCTGGGCGGGATTCCATTTACAGGCGACGGTCCGACCGAGATGTGTCGGACTGCCGTGATGTGTCGGACTGCCGTTTTGCCCTCGAGCGAAAGCTGCAACAGCCTCCTTACGTGCGCCTACTGGCGCGTGGACCAAGTTCGGTAATGAACGCAGGGACCGATTCCAGCCGACGCTCGGCCATAGAGCGCCCTAATACTGCATCTTCTCGAACCAATCTTTCCCAGTTTCCCAATCCTCCTTTGTATGGAGGAAACCAGCGCGGGTTTAGGCAAAATGAGTTGAGTCTACCGATTGTGTAGGCTGCCCGGTCTTGGAATCTTCGTCGGCATGGGCCGAGTTTGCCTGTTTGTCCCGATGAAGTAATGGCAACGTTTCCACAGGGACGAAAAGACGTTTGGGACCCACTCCCGGCGGACCCCTCCGCTCCCAAAACGCGCTGCGCCTGCTACGCACATCGATGAGAGCTGATTCCTCCGTACCCAACAAGAGGGACGCCGGCCGGCCGGCGGATAACACCCCATCATATCCGAGCGCCAGGTACGACACCCGCACGCTTTGGACACAGGCGCTGGGTTCGTTGCTGTTGGGTACCCTTGGCATAGCCTTGGTGTATGCCGGGTCGCCACCGGGCGGAGATTCGGCCGGGCCCCGACTACGTCTCCACCAGCGGAGTCAAGTCGTCTTGCGCGCTGATCCGGGGCCCGGCTTTGCATACGTCGAAGCCCCACCGGGGAGCACACCGAGACCTTCCAGTGAGCCACCAAGGCCAGTGTATGCTTCCGGGCCAACCACCAAGAGGTCAGCCGCACCGGAACAGTTGCACCCCATCGAGACCGGCGCGCCAAAGTCGGTGGTACCGGAAGGAACTCGTTCGGCAACGGTGCCACTCGTCCTCGTAAACCCGGCACCCTCTGCGCCGCATGATCCTTCACCGCACGATCCTGAATGTGCGGGTGCATTTCGCGCAGATCGCCAGGCCGAAGCGTCCGTAGCGGCGCGCCTGGTTTTGGTGGCGGGCGATGGTTGCCAAGGCGAACAGAAAAGCGGGCCTTTGGTGCCGCACCAGCGTGATGCGCAAGAGCCCGAAACAAAAGCGGCCTCCACGTTCAGATCTAGGCTTTCAACGCAACTTGCCGGTGCGCAAACGCCTGACACCGTAGTAGCCTCCGCCGTCATGAAGCGGCAGGACAGCTCGTTGCAGACGGTCTCGCGTGTCCGCGTGATTGGTCAACGCGCGGTTGCGCCGGAAAAGCTATCCGGGGTGCCGACAGTGACCGAGGTTGCGGCCGGCTCCCATGGGACCGGCTCGGCAGCGCGGTCAGCTCCACCTGGTTTAACTGAAAGAGAAGAAAAACAGCCGCGCGTTCGTTCGGTGCAAGCAGCCGGCCCGATTGTCCCGGTTTCGGCCGTTTCAGGGGGTCCGGATCCGGCCAAGTGCGCACCGGCCGCGTTTGAGTTGGACAGCCGCCCGATCGCGTCCTTGACCGTGGACATCCGCTGGCGAGAGGGCGAGGAAGGTAAGGAGAGGAAGAAAGTGCCTCCGAACTTGGCCCCGGAGAGACTGGCGGCCTTGCGCGACCGTGCTTACAACGCCCTTGCGGACCGGCAATGGGCGGAGACCTGGTACCTTTGGGAGGCGCCTGCGTTTTGCCATCAACCGCTGTACTTCGAGGAAGTCAACCTGGAGCGCTACGGATACCGCTGGCCGCACGCCAGCGTGTTCCAACCAGTACTCTCCTGCGCACAGTTCTATGCCACGCTCCCGCTGTTGCCGTACCGCCTCATCGGCGAGTCGCCGTTTGATTGTATTTACACGCTCGGCCATTACCGGCCGGGCAGTCCGGCTCCCTATCGGGTCCACCTCCCGCGCTGGCGGCCCGGGGCCGCAGCCGGAGAGGCAGGGGCCATAGCCGGGTTGATCCTCTTGATCCCTTGACGCCAGACTGTGCCCGCAATCCAATACGGCGGCCTCATCCAACCGCCGTGACTGCGGCAAGATGCCCCGGGTATTCTCCGACGTGCGCACTGGGCGGAGGAGCAACGGAAGACTTTGCTGTCGAACCGCGGGAAAAAGACTATCCTGGCATGGCCCGGCATAGCAGGCAGCCCGCCGCAGTCGGCCTCGGCTAGCGTGTCCCGCTGGTTCGGGGCATGAAGCGGAATAGCCGGGCGAGGGCCCGATACCAGCGTATGCCCAGCGGCAGCGGATCAACCGCGATCTTCGCCAACCCGCAGGTACCCACAAGCAGCCGGCGGTCATGGTGGTCCAGGCGCACCCGGGCTTGATAGGAGGTCTCTGCCGGTTGCGGCAGCCCTTGCGCGTCCGTGCGCACCGCCAGGGCGGCTTGTCGGCTCAGCTCGCGCGGCGCCAGCTTGAGATCCGCCTGGGACAACTCCTCGATAGTCCCGCGGAACACTTCGCCCGGCGCTTCGTCCAATCGCAGCCGCACCTGCTGTCCTTTGCGTACCAGTGGCATGTCCGACTGGTTGATCACCAGGTGCGCTTCGAGCCTTTTGGGGTCGCCAACAATGCAGAAGAGCACGCCCGTCTCCAGGGTCGAACCTAGATTCCTTTCGTCCAAGGGGGTACCTTGGGGGCCGTGTAGCGTGCCTGGAGTGTAGGGGGGCGTTTTCCGGCGGGGCGGCGGGATCACCCCGCCCGCCACCGGTGCCCGCAATACCAGTTGCTCCCGCTCCGCCCGACGTTGACGCAGACGCTCGTTCACGTCTGCCAGCATCTCCTCAGCCGCCGGGATCTCGGCTGACAGGCTGGGCTGTGCGTCCAGTCGGACCCGGAGATTCTCGAGCTGCAAACGGCAGCGGTCTTGCCTGCCGGTCAGCTCGGCGATCTGCTGGTCCAGGCGGAGGTCGACCAGTCGAGCCAGTTCTTGACCTTGTTCGACTGTTTGGCCTGGCGCGACCGATCGGACGAGCTTGCCCGGCACCAGCACGTGAACGTAGGCGGCATCCCGGGGCTGTAGAACTGCCGGCGCGCCTACGCTCATGGGTAGAGGAACGGCGAAGACGGCTGCGGCGGCTGCGGCCAGAAGCAGAAAGGTCAGCCCCGCCCGACCCCGCCGCACCGCTTTGCGGTTGCCCGGGTCTCCCAGCAGCCTTGCCACTGCCAAGACCGGCGCCAAAAGCAATCCCACGACAACCAGCCCAGTAAGCGACACAGCCACAACCTCCATGCCATACGGTTTGAGCACCAGGTATCCGAACCACAGGATGCCGATCACGACCAACCAGCGGTACGCGATCGAGGCGACCGCGTAGCCGACCAGGAGCCCCGGCCGGCGCGTCGGGAGCACACGCCCGCCAGACAGATCCAATCCCAGGCACAGCCGTCCCAGCCAGCGAGCCAGCAGGTTGCGCGACTGCTCGGCCAGATTTGGCACAGCCAGCAGGTCGGCCAGGATATAGTACCCGTCGTAACGGAGCAGCGGGTTGCCGTTCAGCAGCACCGTATTGACGGAACAGACGAGCACGATAGCCAGGAACAGGGTGTTGCAAAGGCCGGGTTGGCTGTACCACCAGAGCAACGTGCAAAGGCCGGCTAACACCAGCTCAACCATCATTCCGGCCGCCGACACGGCAATCCGCTGCCACCTGTTGGGAAACGTCCAGGCATCGGAAACGTCGCAGTACAGGCAGGGCGTAAAGACCAGGAGAATCAGCCCGATTTCGTGGCACTGGCCGCCAAAATGCTTGCAAGCCAAAGCGTGGCCCAGTTCGTGCAGTCCTTTGGCCAGCGCCAAGGCCACAGCGAACCAGATCAGATTGCCGGCCCGAAAAAACGTCTGAAAATCCGGCAGTCTGCGCCGCAGCAGGTCGAACTGCACCGCTGCGAGCAAGGCCGCCGCGATCACAAGCGCCGCGCAAGCTGCCGCAAACCACCATGAGAATGCCCAGCGGCACCGAGGATAGAGCCAGTCCAGCAGGCGTTGCGGGTCCACGCCGCCTAGGCGCAAAGCCAGCAGATTGCCCAGCCGGTCGAGCCATGCCTGGCGGCTGCGCGCCCGACGACGCTGGAGCAACTGCTCGCCCTGGCCCGGAGCATCCGCCAACAGCAGGCCGGAGTGGTGCAGCCGGGCGAGGAAGGCGTGAAGCTGCTCGAAGGTCACTTGGAGGGGGGCGAACGCCTCCTCGAACCGCCGTTTGATCTCGGCCAGACTAGTCCGGCCGTCGAGCATCCTAAAAATGGCATGCTCCTCGTCGCGCAGATGAAAGTACGTCATGGCTACCGGATCCTTCAGCAGCCAATACCGATCCGGCCCATATTGCTGGGGGCTGATCACCAGGTCCGGGCGCCCGCGCAGCGCCAGGCGGCGGCTTGCGGCCGAAACGGAGATGTCCCCGAAAGTCGCCATCTGTCTATTTCTGCGGCAGTTCCAGTCGCAGCTTAGCCTTCATGCCCGGCTGCAAACGCAACTGCCCGTTGTCAACCTCGGCCCAAATGCGAGTCTGGGCGTTGACCGGATCGATCTGTGGGTCAACGAAGACGATTTTTGCCGGGAACTCGGCGTTGGGACGCTCGGGCAAATCCACTACAAGCCTGACCTCTTGCCCCTGTAGCGACCTGTGGACGTGTTGGGCTTTCAGAAAACCCTCCGCCCGAAGCCGGTCAAGCCGGCAAATACGCACCACAGAGTCCCCTGGCCTGACCCATTCGCCCCGGTGCCGGCTGACCTGTACCACCACGCCGGCCAAGGGAGCGACGATCTGGTGGCGCTCGACCTTCTGCTGGGCGGCCAGGTGTTCGGTCTCCTTGATTCTGCTGGTCAGTCCCGCCAGAGTGAACTCGTGCTGCGCTTGCTCCACCTCCAGGGCCGTTTTCTGCACAAGCAGTTGGAGCCGGTCCATTTCCGAGTCCGAGACGCTCTTGGCGTACTTCTCGTTCGACTCGACCGCACGGCGCAGCTCCGCCTTGGCCACTTCTGCCGACTTCTTGGCAAACCGGATGTTGACGTCGTTGCGCGACTTGGCTTGTGCCACTGCCATCTCCAGCTTCGCGCGCTGCTGGGCGGTCCGAGCCTCCGTATCGTCTATTCGTGCCAGAATCTGGCCGGCCTGGACCATCTGCCCTTCGGTCACTTCGACGGTATCCAGCGGGCCGGCCTCGCGCGCCGGCACGTCCACTTGCTCGATCAATCTCAGGACCATGGAGGGGACTTCGATCGCTCCTCCTGAGCCGCCACCTGCAAACAGGGCCCCCAGCAAACCAAAAGCTGCCCAGTTCATCATCCCCGTCACCCTCGAACTACTGCGCCGCCTAGAAAAACAACCAAGACCGGATGGCGTCCACCACGTCGTGGAGCCACACGTAGCCTATCGACCGCCGGCCGCAGTGTATCCAGGCTGTCGCCGTAGTGCCTGGGATCGGCTCGCCAATCTCGTCGCGATCGAGCTGCACGTGGGCCAAAACGAAGGCGCCCTCGGCCTCCGTTACCTCGGTGCGTGCGGCTAGCGGACCGAGCGTCCCGCGACGCCTGAGGGCGGGTTCCGTGGCCAGAACGTAGGAGACTTCCAGGTTTTCGCCCAACTGTTGCTGCGCCGCCAGCACATGAGCGACCCGGCGGTCGGCAATGCGCAACTCGAGCCTCCACGGGCCGCCCAGGTCCGCTACGGTCATCAAGACCAGCCCCCGGCTGACTGGCCGGGCGGCCAGGAGCTGCTGGAGGTTCCACGTGAGCACTTCCCCATCGATAGGGCTTCGGACTTCTAGCTCCGCCTGTTGGAGCCGAAGGATAGCCTCCTGGGATTCGAGACTCTTGGTCAGTTCGCGCAATTCTTCCTGCTGGGCTGTGAGCTGGCTATAACGCTGTCGCTGTTGGTCGTCCTCTCGTGGGTTCTGGATCCGCTCCATCTCCACCGAAGCCAGCTTCTTTCTGGCCGTCTGAAGCTCGCCGCGGAGGCGCTGGAATTCGTAATCCAATTCGGGCCTGTGCAACACCAGGAGCACCTGCCCGGCACTCACGCGCTGCCCGTGCGAGGCGCGCAGCTCGGCCACCACGCCGTCGGCCGGGGCGAATACGTCTCGCACGCAGACTGGATGAAGCTCCCCCCGGGCCTCGATGCGCAGTTCGGCAGGTACCAGCCAAAGCGCGCCCGCAACCGCTACAATGGCCAGCAAAATCAAGGCCGTTTTCGGCAGTTGCCGCGCCTCGACCAACCAGCGCGCCTTACCCAATGCGTGCCACAGGCGGCGCAAGGGCACCCGATCCCACTCCAGCGCATTTCGCAGCGCCGCTGCGCTGTGGCCGACCACTGCCGAGACCTGGCCGCGGAACTTGTCGTCCAGGCCGCCGTAGAACCGCTCGGCAACCAACGCTCCCACCAGCCGACCCCGGTCGCCCGGCGTGCCCGGTGGGCTTTCGCTCGGCTCCGCGGGCTCCGTCGGCAACACGCGCAGGGGCAAGACTGCCAGTGCACGCGCGTGCGACTCATCGAGATGAGCGTTCAACAGCTCTTCGAGTTGCGGCGGCCGTTGGGCGGGCACCTCTGGATGCCAAAGCGGCTCGCCGAGCCGCACCACGGCGTCGCAGAGCCGTTCCAAGTGCCGCACCATAGTCGCTCGCCGCTGCGGCACGTCTACCCCGCTGACCGCTAAAAGCCGACTTCGGTTCGCGCGCCGGACCAGCACGCTCACCCGATCGCAACCGATTAGTCGCCGCGCTTCGTTGGCGATAGTATAGGCCGTGGCAACCACATCCAGGCTACCGTGGACTCGCAGCGAGAACTCCTCGAGGCGGAGGTTTTGCACCAAGCGCTCGCGATACTCACGCAGCGCCCGCCGCCGATGGAAATCAGCGACCAGCTCGCAGACCGCTTCCAAGAATTCGGCGTGTTGGCGCTGCGCGGCCGGACTCAGCGCGGAACGCAGCATCACCTCCACCACGCCCGACGACTCCTCGCCAATGCTCCAAGGACATAATAGCAGCATGAAATCGCTGGGGTTTACCCAGGGATCGTCCCCAGTGCCTGTCGAACGGGGTACAAGGAGCTTCGGCTTACCGCTGGCCAGCACCATCGTGGCCAGACGGTGGCGCTGAGCCTCGCACTGGTGATCTTCGGTAGTCTGGGCTTCGGGCGGGATGATGCGACACTCTGGGCGGAGTCCGGCAGTCCGAGCTTGAGTCCATATCACACCCCCCACTGCATCGAGGCCCGATACCACCCGACCCAAAAACTCGCCATAAAACTCCGTAGGCGACAACTCCGCCCGCGCAAGCGTGGCCAATTGCTCCAGCAGGGCCTCAATCTCATGCCATGCCCGGTCGCTGGCATCGGGCAGCAATGGCGCAAATGCCGAAACGTCGCCGCTCATACTCTCCAGTATACCGCCCCGAGGCCGGGCTGGTCCCGGCGGCAGAGAGGCTCTGACAAACTCGAAGCACGTCGTGGAAAGGCCAGACTGATGGGTACCAAGTGGGGGCCCTAAAGAATTGCATTCGTTCCGGCTGCCGGGCTGACGAACGTTTGAGAACTGTGGGCGCGCCAGTTGAGATAAAACGGGGCAATCTGGACCATTCTCGGACGGTTTCAGCCTGCTACCGGGCTGACGACCCTAGCGAAAATGGGCAGTCTACGGGATCTGAGGGCTTCGCCGCCGGGAACGGTTATAAGCAATGTGCCGAAAAGCGCGGATTCGCTCCCTCTTCCGTGCCGAGTAGAGAAATACGGATATTCCGATTAACCGGGTCTGGCATTGTCTACCCGGCTAGCAGCCCTGGGTAGCCTCGATCTGGGTAGGCCGGGCACGCATGACTTCGCAGCCAAGTCAGCGCCAGACAATCCGATATCATCCGGATTGCGTTCGGAGCTTTGCGAAGGGGGGAAGGGTGGCTACCGCGGGCAAAAGCCGAAGCCTCGTTAATTCGGCAGGCCTTTTGATGATCGTGCTTGGCAGCCTGTCGGGCTGCCTAGGGCCAGCGGGATCCCATCGGCTCAACTTTGATCAGGAGCACTTTCAGGCGGTCGCTACCCAGATCGAATACCCCTCTGATCCACCCAGTGACGAAGCAATTGGCTCCAGCCCCCCGCGAAGCATCCGCGACTCCGCGAACGTCGAGTATTGGGACATGACGCTGATGGAAGCCATTCAGTTGGCGCTGCGCAACTCGCGGGTGATGCTCGATTTAGGAGGAACCGTGTTGCGCCGGCCGGAGAATGTGCCCACAGCTTACGGCCCGGCCGTCCAGGAAACCGACCCGCAGTTTGGCGTAGAAGCTGCTCTCAGCGCGTTTGACGCGGAGTTGTCCTCGAGTCTGTTTTTCGAGAAAAACGACCGCCGTCTAAACAACCGTTTCTTGGGCAACCTTGGGTTTTACGACCAGCATCTGGACGTGTTCCAGACGCAGATTACGAAGCGCGCGGCGACCGGCAGCCAGTTCATTGTGCGCAACTACACCGAGTTCAACAACGACAACAACTTGGGCAATCAGTTTAGGGACGGGGCATGGACGGTCTGGTGGGAGGGCGAGGTCCGCCACCCGCTCCTCCAAGGCGGCGGGGTCGATTTCAACCGCATCGCTGGCCCCGGAGCCCGGCCGGGAGCCTTCAACGGCGTGCTCATCGCTCGGCTCAGAACCGACATCAGTCTGGCCGACTTCGAGATCGGCGTGCGAGACCTGGTCAGCAACGTGGAAAACGCCTACTGGGACCTTTACTATGCCTACCGCAACCTGGACACCAGAATCAGGGCCCGCGACCAGGCCCTGACAACCTGGCGCAGGATCCACGCCTTCTTCGAAGCCGGGCGTCTGGGGGGCCAAGCGGCCAACGAGGCCCAGGCACGCGAGCAGTTCTTCCGGTTCGAGGAGGAAGTGCAGAACGCCCTGGCCGGCCGCCCGCTGGAGGGCACTCGGACCAACAACGGTAGCTCTCCCGGAACCTTCCGCGGAAACCCAGGTGTCTACGCCAACGAGCGGAAACTCCGGCTGCTGATCGGGCTGCCTGCCAATGACGATCGTCTGATCCGGCCGACTGACGAGCCCCCGATCGCCGAGGTCAAGTTCGACTGGAACACGCTAGCGGGCGAGGCCCTCGCCAGGCGCGAGGAACTTCGCCGCCAACGCTGGGAGGTCAAAAGCCGCGAACTGGAGCTGTTGGCAGCCCGCAACTTCCTCTTACCCAACCTCGACCTGGTGGGGCGGTATCGTTTTCGGGGCTTCGGGCAGCAGCTTCTCGACCCGCAGTCGGCCGGAAAACCCCGATTTCACGACGCATATACCGATCTGACTACCGGCGATTTCCAGGAATGGCAACTGGGCATGGAGCTCTCCTTGCCCTTCGGTTTCCGGCAAGCACACGCCGGCCTGCGTCACGCCGAACTACGCCTTAGCCAGGCACGAGCCACGCTGCGGGAACAGGAACGGCACGTGGTGCACGATCTGAGCAACGCCGTGGCGGAGCTCGATCGGGCGTATACGGTCCTGCAAACCGGCATCAACCGCTTCATCGCTGCCCGGCAGCAATTCGAGGCCCTGGAAGCCCTGGGCGAGCCTCGCAACGAGGTCGAGGTGTTCCTCCGGCTCGACGCACAGCGCCGGCTGGCCGACGCCGAGGACAGATACTACCAAGCCCGCGTAGAATACGCCATGGCGCTCAGGAACGTCTATTTCGAGAAGGGCTCGCTTTTGGAGTACTGCGGAATAGTGCTGGCCGAAGGCCCCTGGCCGGCCAGCGCCTATCTCGACGCAGCGGAACGAGAGCGCAATCGGGGGCCGGCGCTGCAAATCGACTACCGCTTCAGGCCGCCCCTGGTGAGCGAGGGTCCGGGGCTGCCGTTGGCTAGCCGGGGGACTTTAGCGGAGAGGCCTTCCGAAACGCCGGGTGCGGCCGTGCCCCCTGGTAAAGCACCAGCAAACCCCGATC
>Ga0129299_1002261_pt1 | contig 12791 bp, 7 predicted proteins | sample ConPoolayeCmetaG_FD_94477 | JGI IMG/M metagenome (GOLD analysis project Ga0129299, IMG submission 94477) | Hot spring microbial mat communities from California, USA to study Microbial Dark Matter (Phase II) - Cone Pool mat layer C metaG ... | reverse complement strand
CGGCAATTTCACGCAACAACCGTTCGATTTTCTCTCCCTCATTGAGCGAATTATCAAAATGGAAGGTCAATCTGGGCGTGTAACGCAATTTCACTCTGGCCGCCAGTTCCCTACGAAAATAACCGGCGGCGTGTTCAAAAGCGACAATGGTCTGCTTGACCTGGTCGCTGTCCCCGATCATGCTGAAATAGACCCGCGCATTTTGCAGGTCCGGCGACATTTCCACGTCAGTAATGGACACCTGCTCCAAACGAACATCGCGCACTTCGCGCTGGAGCAATTCAGCCAGTTCGCTTTTGATGAGTTCGGCGACACGCCGCTGGCGATAACTCACCATCTCTTACTGCACCTCCTGTGTGGCCGGTATGGGAAACTCGCCCTGGAGAATATCGGCCCCGTGCCACCCAGAAACCAACTGATCGTTGCGAGCGCAGCGAAGTAATATCCGGGTTGGCAGGCGTAGCATAGGGCCTTGTGCCCGTGACGCCCACAAGGGGCTATGCTACGTTGCTTCCTACTAAGAAACTACCCTGTCCCGTCATTCTGAGCCAAAGCCCTGAACGCAGTGAAGGGGCAGCGAAAAATCTCAACGCCTGCCAGCGCGAGATGCTTCGCCTTCGGCTCAGCATGACGAAATCGGGCAGTGTTTCTTCCCCCATGAGCAGCGCGACCACGCGCCGCGGGGAGCTCAGGCGAACGGCCTATCTCACCCTCTCCTTTTTGTAGAATTCCAGGATGTCTCCCTCGATGAAATCGTTGAACCCTTCGATGCCCACACCACACTCGAAACCGGCGTTGACCTCGGTGACATCTTCGGTAAATCGTTTCAAGGACGAGACCTTGCCCTGATAGACCACTTCAGCGCCACGACGCACGCGCACAGAGGCGTTGCGCTGCACTTTGCCATCGAGCACCTGCACGCCGGCCACCGCGCCTTTGCGCGGGATGCGGAATACGGCGCGAACCTCGGCGCGACCGGTTACCACATCCTCATAAATTGGCTCCAACATGCCGCGCAAGGCCTTGTCCACATCCTCGATCAACTGGTAAATGACATCATAATACCGGATTTCAACATTCTCCATGTCAGCCATCCGTCGCGCTGCCGGATCAACATCCACCGAGAAGGCGATGACGATGGCATTGGAGGCCAGAGCCAGAGACACATCTGATTCGCTCACGTTGCCAGTGCCCACGCTGATGAATTTGACTTTCAAATTCTCGTATTCGATTTTTTCCAGCGATTGGGTGATTGGCTCGATCGACCCCTGTGCGTCGGCTTTCAGCACGATATTGAGCTCCTTGACTTTGCCGGCCTGCATCTGGGCGAAGACATCATCGAGGCTGACTGGCCTGTGCACGGTTTGTTGCGCCGCCTGCTGCTCGCGTTCCGATGCCCGGCGGCTTTCGACGATGTGTCGGGCCGTCTGTTCGCTGTCCACGACCTCCAGGATGTCACCGGCGACTGGAACTTCAGGCAAACCCAAGATCTTGACCGGCATCGAGGGGGTCGCTTCCTTGACCGGCTTCCCCATATCGTTCAACATGGCCCTGATGCGGCCGTACATGCGCCCCACGGTCACGATGTCTCCGACTCTGAGGGTGCCGTTTTGCACCAGGACGGTACCTACCGGGCCGCGTGTCTTGTCCATCTGGCCTTCGATAACGGTCCCAATGGCCGGACAGTCGGGGTTGGCGCGCAGGTTATTGACTTCGGCCACCAGCAGGATGTTTTCCAACAATTCCTCGATCCCGACATTCTTCTTAGCCGACATCGGTACGACGATCACGTCGCCGCCCCACTCTTCGCATTGCAGACCCAGGTCAGCCAACTGCTGTTTGACCAGGTCTGGGTTGGCGTTCGGTTTGTCCACCTTATTCAGCGCGACGATAATGGGCACGCCGGCAGCCCGCGCGTGTTCAATGGCCTCCTTCGTCTGAGGCATCACGCCGTCATCGGCGGCGACAACCAGCACCGCCAGGTCGGTAACATGCGCACCGCGGGCGCGCATTGCAGTGAACGCCTCATGGCCTGGCGTGTCCAGGAAGGTAATTTTCTTGCCTTGCACTTCGACCTGATACGCGCCGATGCGCTGGGTAATGCCGCCCACCTCATCGGCAGCGACGTGGGTGTGCCGGATGGCATCCAGCAGGGAAGTCTTGCCGTGGTCCACGTGTCCCATGACCGTCACCACTGGCGGGCGCGGCTTGAGCTTCTCCGGCGGTTCGTTTTCACAGATGCGCTGCCACATTGTTCTCGGCGCAGCCTCCGGGATTGGTTCTTCCTGCACTTCCTTGTGCTCGACCGTCTCAAAACCCAATTCTCCCGCGACGATGGCGGCAGTATCGTAATCGATCGGTTGATTGATATTCGCCATAATGCCGTTGGCCATCAATTCTTTGATGATGTCTATCGGGCTGATCGCCAGTTTCTCGGCCAGTTCTCGGACGGTCAACGAGCTGGGCAGCTCAATCGGCCCGGTTGGCACTGGCTTCTGGGCCGGCGCGGGCCGAAGCGGCGCTTTGTCGGCGACGGCCTGATGCGGCGAGGCGGCGCCGCTGGCCGCTGCCGGCCGTTTGCTGGCGGCTGGCGGAACGGATACGCCGGCCGGTTTGGTTCGACCAGCCACAGGTCGCGAGTTCGGCGCATTCGGTCGTTTTCCTCCAGCCGACGGCTGCGTGGCCGGGCGAGCCAACCTTCTCTCGGCGGATTGCGCGCCCGGTTCCATGCCGGGTTTGTTGGCGGTCCGTTTGGGCGGCATGGACGATGAGCCTTTGCCAACGGCTTTTTCCGAGGCAGCGCCGTCACGTTCGGCAGGTTTCCCCTTACCGTTGCGCCTTTGTCCTTCTCTCTTTATGGGTCTCTTTTCGTCTTTTTCATCAGTCATAGACTGGTATCCCCCTCTCTCGCATCTCCCTGACAAACTGACAAAAAACCTGTCCTCTCACGTTACAATGGTTAGCGCGCACGCGCCGCAGGCCGCATCCCTCACAGCGAGAGGGGCGTCCCAATCACTATGAACGGGCAAGTATGAACTGATCAGGCAGCTCTCCGGCAAGAACAGGGGAGATATGGCCGCCAGTCGAACCTGGCTAAGGCTATAGGTTTTCACGGAGAGGAGTAAAATGGGGGGAGAAATCTGGTGCAGAGCCCAAAAGACGGAGATTATCTTCTCATGGCTATACCCTCACCCCAACTCTCCGAGAGCCGTTGCTCACGCATGGCCGGTCTCCCACCGTCCGCGGCCGGACTGGCGCGCTATAGGCGACGCCACAACACACATCATGCCCTTTGTTCCCTTTTTTGAGAGTCCTTCTTCTCCTTTGCTCATGCGTTTTGTCCGCGTTGCTCCGCGTGCTGTATCGCGGTTCATGGCTGGTCCTCCGGGCCTTCCGGCAGAGAGGCCATGAAACGCCGGAGTTCGTCCACCTGCCCGCTGGTCAGGCTGGTGTTCAGCGCACGACCGAGAGCCCCTTTGTCCAAAGCCAACCGCCAGCAGGCAGCCGTGCGACACACATAGGCGCCGCGGCCGGATTTCTTGCCGGTCTCATCTATTTCGACACGCAATTCCGGAGTGCGAACAACCCGCACCAATTCTCTCTTGTTTCTAACCTGCCGACACGCGACGCAGGTGCGTTGGGGCACATGTTTCCGCTTCATGGCTGTTCAGTCCAGGCCTGGTACGTTATTCGTCCTCTGTGTAGTCTCCCCAGTCGCGGATGCGCCCCGGTTTGCGGACCTTCTTGGCTATCAGACGGCCGCTGTCCTCATCGAAAACCAGTTTCCGTTTACGGGCTTTCTTTTTCTTGGCAGGTGTGATTTCCTCCCCTTCTTCATAAAACAGTTCTTCACCGCCGTAGTACGTTTCCTCAATTGCCTCTTCCTGATAAGCCAATTCGGCTTCAGCGGGTGGTTCGACCTGCTCACCGACCGTCGGTTCTCCTTCGAGCTCAGTGGCGACGGCGGCCGGAATCCCGGCTTGCTCTGGTTCAGCGACAGCTTCCGTCGGCTGCCACTCGCCCGCGCTCCGCTGCGCTTCTTCAGCCAGGACCATGGCTTCTTCCTCTGTCAGGGGCAGGACATCCAGAAGCTCTGTCACCTCAGCCTCTATCGGCTCAGACTCAGACTTTGCCTTCAGAATCGCTTCGGCTTTGGCGAGAATCTCCTCTGCCGAAAGCGCCGGCTGAGCCGGCGCCTTGACGCTGCTGGTCGCGGTCAACATCTCCTCAGCAGCTTCCGATGCACTCTTGATGTCTATCCGCCAGCCGGTCAGTTTCGCCGCCAGCCGGGCGTTCTGCCCTTCTTTGCCGATAGCCAGCGACAATTGGCGGTCGGGGACGACGACCACGGCCGTCTTGCTGCCATCTGGCTCCTCGCGCAACGTGACGTTCATCACCTTGGCCGGGCTGAGGGCGTTGGCGATGAACGTCGCCGGGTCGGGACTCCATTCCACCACGTCAATCTTTTCGCCGTTCAGCTCATTGACGATATTCTGGATTCGGACGCCGCGCATACCGACACACGAGCCTACCGGGTCGACGCCTTCCTGAGTCGCCGCTACCGCTACTTTGGAGCGCGACCCGGGCTCTCGGGCAATCTGCTTGATTTCCACCGTGCCATTGAAAATCTCTGGCACTTCCGTTTCCAACAGCCGCCGCAACATGTGACGATGGGTCCTGGACACCACAATTTGCGGCCCCTTGTTGGTTTTGTTGACCTCGACCACATACGCCTTGACCCGTTGGTTCTGGTGCATGTGTTCGCCCGGAATCTGTTCGGAGCGGGGCAAAGCGGCCTCTGCCTTGCCCAGATTCAGCACAATGCCCTGGTGGTCAATGCTCTGCACCGTGCCGGTGATCAGTTCTCCTTCGCGGTCTGCGTATGCGTCGTAGAGCACATCCCGTTCCGCTTCGCGGATACGCTGTAAGATGACTTGCTTCGCCGTTTGAGCAGCGATTCGCCCGAAATCTTTCGGAGTTATTTCAACCGAAACCGTTTCTCCAATCTCGGCAGTGGGACGGATTTGGCGCGCTTCTTCCAGGGTTATCTGCGTTTTAGGGTCTCGAACGGACTCGACGATCTCCTTCTCGGCAAACACCTGCACACGTCCCGTGTGAGGGTCCAATTTTGTCCGAATGTTCTCCGACGAGCCGAAGTCGCGTTTATAGGCCGACACCAACGCCGCCTCAACCGCTTCAATCACCACGTGCTGAGACAAATTTCGCTCGGCACAAACCTGGTTGATGGCCGTGATAAATTCGCTCCTCATAATCGCTTGCTTTGAATCCTCCTGCACACAAATGCAAAACCGCGTCTAACCTGCCATCTGAAAGTTCCGTTCCGCCTGTCTTCAGAGTCGCTACAAAAAGAAAAGTGGGAAGTTCCCACTCTCTTTGCCGGCGACTACGGTTCATTCTTACGTTCGCTATTATACCATCATGGTATCAAATATGCAAATGTTGAATTAGAGGGTACAATACCAGTTAGAGTCTTGTTCGATTCAGGCCGTAATGTGCCCAAACTCTTTTCGCGGAGGCGAACCATGGCCGAAGGATTGTCTTACGTGTTTGATGCTCCGGTAACGCCTGCTCAGGTGCGCAACCTGCTGGAGCAGACCCATTGGGCTCGTGGCCGTTCTGAAGAGGCCATCGGGGTGATGCTGCGCAACAGCTTCGCTTATCTGACCGTCTGGCAAGGCGAACGGTTGGTGGGATTCGCACGAGTGCTGACCGATAACGTGTATCGCGCACTGGTTGATGACGTGGTGGTGGACAGTGAATGGCGGGGTCAGGGCATCGGCAGCGCGATGATGCGCCACATCATCGCGCGTTTTGCCCATATCGAAGAAGTGATGCTGGGCTGCCGGGAAGAAGTGGTGCCTTTCTACGAACGGCTGGGCTTCAAGCTGGAGACGCACCCGCACATGGCGATTAAGAAGCCGGCCCAAACCGAACCCTGAGATACGTTTCCATAGCCCACTCAGCCGGCTGTCTGCATCGCTGTCTCCAGCAGACGGCCGCTGACGGCCATTTCACCTTCCGAGATTTTCACGCTGCTCAATTCTATTCCGAACTCTGTGAGCATGTCGTTGACCATATCCGATTGGGGCAGCAGGTTGGTGATTTCTTTGGGGACGGGCAAGAAACCGGCCGAGCTGCTTTCTACCTGGAAGTGCACCTGCCCAGCGACGACCTGGAACGTCGCCACCAGCTTGATCCTCAGCTCGAAAGGCAACACCCCGACCATGGTCACCGCGGAATGGATCTTGCCCCCGGTAAAGCGTATCTGGGGGGCCTTGATGTTATTCTCTGGTATGACGGCGACTCGATAGACGAACCACGAGGTGACTTCCTCATCGGTGGCGCGCAGGGTGAATTCATGGTTGGGATCGGCGTAGGCTTGCTCGTAGGCGGCGATGATCTTTTCATCCAACCGGTTGGCGGCTTCTTCGGACACGGGAACCGGCCCGCCCGGCAGTTCTGGCCCAGCCCACACTGTGCCGGGCATGTACGCCCCAAACGTCATCAGCAGAATCAACACGAGGACCAGTCTGATTTGCACCATTTTTCCGTTCTCCTTTGCTTGCTCGCACTGATTGACCATCGGCCCACACGACATTATAACAGACCGATGTCAGGGGTCAAATCTGGCCCTGACCAGATGCACCCGAATTCTCAGGAAGCAGACGCATACGGCGTTTCCCATAGCTGCCAATGGGCTTGGCCGTCATTCTGAGGCGCGACAGCGCCGAAGAATCTCAACGCCTGCCAGCGCGAGATGCTTCGCCTTCGGCTCAGCATGACGGGAGGGGGCGGCGTTTCTTCCCCGATGAGCGGCGCGCCCACGCGCCGTGGGGGAGCTCAGAATGACGCGGTTGAGGCTTTTGCTAACTCGCCTAAAATCTCGGATGCACCCCATTGATAAGAGGCATTTGCATTTTCCAGCCAAAGGATGTATCATCATGTTTAAAGAAGAGCATACTACTCCCCCTCCCACTCACACATAATCTCACCACTGCACGCTCTTCCAGGTGGATGCGGACAATAGAATAGTGACAATGGGGGTATGTGCCGCCCATTGATTGGGACGCAGTCCCAGAGAGGAGAGAGACATGAAACGGCTGCTGGTTGTCGTTACGGTGTTGTGCTGTCTGCTTTCGGGAAGTGGCTGTGAACGAAGCGCTGCCAGGTTACAGGGAGTGGCCAAAGCCGGCAGCGAGATTCAGGATCAATCCCCTTTTTCTATGCCCGCAGGAGTCTCCGATGGTGAAATCCTCTTCCAGGACGACTTCGAGGATGGCAACCTGGAGGGTTGGCAGTCCACAACAACCTGGCTCGTTCAGAAGGCCGATAGCAACTCTGTGCTTGTCGCTACCGGTTCGGGCCAGGCAGCCTGGGTGCCAGCGGGGCTTGGCTGGACAGACTACTACTTCCGCGCCGGCGTGCGGCTGGAGTCCGGTGGCGTCGGCCTGGCCTTCCGCGCCTCTCGCGACGGAAGGTACTGGCTCTATTACACGGAGAAAAGCCTTGCCCTGCTGAAAGAGTCTCCCAAAGGCAATTTCACGCTATTGCAGCAGACTGCCGCGCCGCCGCTCAAGACCGGCCAGGCGCTGGCTATCGGGGGCTACGGCGGCCATCTGCAGGTCTATGTCGGCAAGACACTGCAGATGGATTACGTTGACCCCACACCGATTCAGCGCGGCACCATTGGCATTGGTGTCACCAACGATGGTCGTGTCGCCGTGGACAACGTCGCCGCCGTCCGTTTGCGCAGCGACCCGGCCGGGCCTTCCGCGTCACAATCGCTGCCGGCGACCCTGCCGCCGCCTGCCCAGCCTCCCGCTGCCGGCGAAAGCTGGCAGTCCCTCGGCGAGTGGCTGCCGGAAGAAGAGGCCGCGCCCTTGGTGCAGCCTACCAGCCCACCTGGCGGCGGTTGGGCCGCCGAAGAGGAGCCCGCGCCCTTGGTGCAGCCCACCAGCCCACCTGGCGGCGAATGGATGGGCGAGGAGGAGCCTGAAGCTCCGCCTGCCGTCGAAGAGCCATCTGCGCCCATTCAGGAGCCTCCCGGCGGCGGGGCGCAGCCGGCAGGGGGTCTGCCCGTCATAGACTACTTCTATGCCGAGCCGGTGCAGGGAGAGCCGGGCTGCTATTACCTGCATTGGGACCTGCACAACGCTGAATCAGCTTACCTGAACGGGCAGGGCATCACCGCCCCCGGTTCAGGCCAGACCTGTGAGGCGGGCACTTTCACCCTGCGGGCGCAGAACGCCCAGGGCAGCGTGGAAAGGAGCCTGACCATCACCCCACAGGGCGAGATTCAAGAAGAGGCGCCGCCGGCGCCGCCCGAAAGCGGGCAGCCGCCCGAGGGCGAGCAACCCCCACCGCCACCCGAAGGGGGAGGCACTGCCGGTCTGCCTGACCTCATTGTGCAGGATGCGACGGTATGGGTCCCAGATGCCGCCCAACCCAACTTCGTTCGGGGGCGCATCGTCATTGTCAACATCGGGGATGTCACCTCGCCGGCGTACACCGTGCGCTGGTTCCCACATCGCAACTCAGACGTGGTCGGCTATGCCGCCGACGGAGCTCCCCTGGAAGTCGGCCGTCGGGCGGAGTTTACCTTCAGCTACACCTATCCCCAGTCGGGCGACATGCACTGGGGGGTGAGAGTAGACCCGGACAATGAAGTCGCCGAATCGGATGAGACAAACAACACCGGGGGCGGCCAGGTGCACATCGAGCGGCAGAGCGCGGCCGCCGATCAGGGAAGCGTCTCAGCGCCCAACCTGGTGATCGGAAACGTCGCCGTCACCTTCCCTGACGCGCAGAACCCGCTGAAAGCCCAGGCACAGATCACCGTCATGAACTCTGGGAATAAGCCGGCCAGCCTGTTCGCGGCCGAATGGTATCCGACGGGGGCGGCGGACACCGTCGGTTGCCACAAACTGCTGGACACCGGCCTGCCCGCTGGCGGGCAGCAGCAGTTCACCTGCCAGTACACCTATAGCGCGCCAGGGAATTACACCTGGCGAGTGGTGGCTGATCCCGCCAACGACGTGCCCAATGAATCGAACGAGAGCGACAACTCCGTAACGGGAACGGCCGTCGCGCGAGCTGCTCCGGCCAGCCCACAACCTGACCTGGCTATCGTAAGCGCACATTTCGAGCCATCGCCGGTGATCAAGGGGCAGCCCTTCAAGGCAGTCGTGACCGTGAAAAACATCGGCCTCGGTGCCACGACGACGTCTGTCAGGGTGCGCTGGCACTTCCACGCCAGCCTCGGGGTGGAAGACTGCGGGTGGGAGTTAGGCCCGGTTTCAAACGGCCAGGGCGACGCCTTCTCGTGCACCCGGACAACCAACGCCGGCCCAGGCCAGGTGCCCACTGAGGTCACGATAGACGCCAACAATGTGGTCGCCGAGCCAGACGAAGCCAACAACGATGTGTCGCTTACCATGGAGATTGTCGCCGTCTCGTCGGATCACCCGGATGCTCAGGGAGTCACCAGGCCGGATCTGCTGATCAAGAACCTGCGCGTCGTGCCCAGCAAAGCCATCCCTGGTCAGGAGCTCACGATTTCATTCGATGTCGTCAACCAGGGCGCTGCGGCGCCTGCCTCTAAGGCTCTGTGGCATTCCGGCGCGAGCGGTCAACAGGCCATCGTGCGCGATGTGCCAGCCCTGGGGCCCGGCGCGTCCCATCACATCGACATCACCGGCGTCGCCGCGCCAGCCAATCCGGGGAACTACTCGCACTACGCCATGGCCGACTCGGCCAGCCTGATTGACGAAGAGAACGAAAACAACAACAAACTCGTCGGCGCCGAAAGCCTGGTCGTGATGGCCTCAGACCATCCGGACGTCCAGGGCCCACCGGATTTAGTCGTCAGAAACCTGAAGATAATCCCCAACCCGGTCACGCACGGCAAAGAGTTCCAGGTGGAGTTCGAGGTGGTCAACCAGGGCGCGGGTACAGCGGCCGCTTCGGTGGCCGAGTGGCGCACGGCGCCCGCCGGCGGCCTGAGCTTCCGCTGCAACGTGCCCAAACTGGACAAGGGGGCGTCCCACCGCTGCACCTGGCAGTTCCCGTCCGCTCCGGCCAAGAAGAACTACGGCACGACGGCCATCGCCGATGTGGACAAGACCATCAACGAGAGCAGCGAGGACAACAACTCGGTCAAAGTGACCCTTCAGGTGAAGTAGCGACTGCTCATCTGAGGTCTGCCAGGTCCCCGGTCCCTGACAGACCTCACCACGAGTGGGCCCGAAATTTTTGGAAGTGGAGACGTTGCAATGCAACGTCTCTACACAATCCGTTGTTTTCCCAGGTCAACCTCTCTTTTTGCTAAAGTGTCAGGTAGCTAAATTGCTGAATCAGGATGACGTTGTAGACAATGATTTGGAAAGGACGGTGAGAATTTCTTTGCAATAACCTTCCGCAATCTGCCGTTCGTATTCGTATAAGCTGTGATCGCGATTATGGGCCAAAGGGGTTCTAATTTTGGCAAGCAACTGATTCCGCTGATCCCAATAGCTCTTGTCTTTGCCGAAGATTGATTTGAACGTGTTCCACTCGGCAAAGATGATAGCGAACAAATCTTGTGGATAGGTAAAGTCAATCAAGTTCCGAGATGCCCTAATCCCGAACGACTTTTCCTCCTTTGCAAGAGCTTCCCGACTTCTATCAAAGATTGGCTTCAGAGTTTGAGAGTGGGCTTTTTCCAGTTTTTCTACCCAATTCTCACCATATTTTTCGAACATGACAGAGGTGACAACGCTTCGCAGGGCCATTTCTGTCTCGCGCCATAATGGCCATAGGTCGGCCTGTCGCTCTATTAACCTGAGATAGTCCTGAAAATGAGCTGAGAAGGCAACATAATTCCCTTCTTCCGTAGTATGTAATAGGCCATAGCGTAAGAATTCATCAATGTCAGTCTGCTTTACATCGTACACCGGACCAAACAGAATCTGAAGTATTTTGTTTAGACTGCCATCTTCGCCCAGAATAGCGACCATATGATCATATTGATCAAGAAAAGATTGGCCTATTCGGTGCGCTGCCTGGTCTACATCAACACTTGTCGGATTCTCTCGAAACATTTCTACAATTTCATATCCAAGCATTTCTAAAAGGTATGGATGGCCACCGCAATAGAAAACAATTCGATCTTTCGAGGCAGGTGTTGTGGTTAGGCCTACTGAAGACAAACGCGTAAAGTATTCTTGCATGTCTGATTGGCTGAACATGGCAAGGTAGTGCTTATAGAAAATAAGATCGAATGTGGAAATAGCTTTGGTTTGTAGCTCTATATCTCGCAGAGTACGACGCGAAGTGGTAATAAAAGTGACCCGCCACTCAGGGCGATAAGAGAGTTCTCGTAGACCTTGAAACGCTGATACGTCCCCTTTGAATAGATAGCGGGCATGGTCGAATTCGTCAAGAATGAACAGAACACGGGTGTTAGCTTGACGAACTCTTTCAAAGAATCTTTGGATATAACCGTAACCTTCGCTCCATGAAAGTTCGTTTTGAAGAACACGGTAGGCCGCTGCCTTGATTGGTTCGGTAAGCCAGCCCAGCTCTTCCATTTCCTCATAGCAGAGGGTTACCAACGACCGAAAGAAAATAGATGCCTGATCATACGTCGCCAAATTGATCCAGATGGGTAGGAATTTCCTTTCAAGAAGATAATTCCGCCGTTCCATGACCGCTTTGTAGACCAAGCTGCTCTTCCCAATCCTATAATCCCCGATAATAGCCAGATTGCCAGGTTCACTGGGACGAATAACTCTGTTCTCAATCACGCGTAAGCTATCGACACGACCGATAAAGCGTTCACCACGCACAATATTACCGTAGTCGGCAAACGGATTCTCAAAATCCATCGAATATCTCCTCGCTACTGATGGGCTATCAGCCATTCTTTGAATAGACCGACTCGTATGGAATAGTACTGATCTCGTGCTCGTTCGACTACATCTCGTTTGACTAAATCGTCAAGGATGCTATCAATCGCTGTACGTGTTTCACATACAATGTTATACCGACTGCATGGCCCAGTTTGGCTATTCAAAGCAATCGCGGTCAGTACCTTGAGTACATCACGGTCATCGATCGCATCTTCAGAAGTATCACCCGAATTCAAGAGGTTGTCGAACTTATCCAAACCGAGTGCATTGGCCCCACGAATAAGTTCTTCTTTGACTTGCTCCACGTCCGCTTCGGTTATCAATCTGGCTCGTTTTCTGTTCATATACTCCACTAATCTGTTACATATTATTTGGATATAGAACGGGCTGCCCGCTGTCAATTCAATAATTCGGTCCACAGCTTGTTCTCGGTAGCGACTCTCGCCCTGAGGGCCGCCAATACGAATCGGCTCATCAATCAATTTCGTGGCATCTTCGCGTCTGAGATAGGTCACCCTCTCATCTTGCATCGTTCCAAATTCGTTCGGGAACCGCTGTTTGAATTTGGGCATGACATCCTGACCAACCAGTACTGCACTGAAGTAATTCTCTTGTAGCAACGCTTTCCAATTTTTCATAAATGACTCGGGAATTTTGCCTGACGAAATGTGCCCATATATGTACGAAAACTCGTCTATCAACAAAACAGGACGCATGTGAGTCCATGTTTCTGATTTGCAAGCAATACGCTTGAACTCGTCAATTGTGTCCTTGAATAGTACAAGGGCGCTTGGATGTCCGTAAAACTCTTGATATCCGGGAAACTGTAAATTTAACTTTGGATAACCCAGGTCGACTTTATCTTCTATGGCGTCCCTCAAT
>Ga0129299_1002260_pt1 | contig 12793 bp, 11 predicted proteins | sample ConPoolayeCmetaG_FD_94477 | JGI IMG/M metagenome (GOLD analysis project Ga0129299, IMG submission 94477) | Hot spring microbial mat communities from California, USA to study Microbial Dark Matter (Phase II) - Cone Pool mat layer C metaG ... | reverse complement strand
CGCAGAGGCACCTGCGCGCTGGATGCAGCGGGGAAGGTGCATAGCGATATTCGGCGGGGATTTATTCGCGCAGAAACCATGGCCTACCACGACCTGCATGAACTAGGAGATGAAAAAGCGGTCAAAGCCGCGGGAAAACTAAGACTCGAAGGTAAAAACTACATTGTGCAGGATGGGGACATTATCAACTATCGCTTCAATCTATAGAGTCATAGACAGGTACAGGTATGAGGGTGGGTCCTAAAACCTTATTAACAAGCGAAAGCCGCGGTCGGCAACCGGCCGCCGCTCCAGTAAAAAACTGAAGCGGCGCCGGCTGCTACGAGGGACATCCTTATTCTTTACTCTTTTTGTCCCTCTTGGTTCCTGGTGTCATCCTTACGGACCAACTCACCGCGAAGGATGCGCACTTCAGAGGGCGCTTCAATCCCAAGCTTGACCCCACCCGAACCAGTCTTCAAGACCGTAACCCAGATGTTGTCACCAATCAGGACGCGCTCTCCCTTTTCCCTTCCTAGCACCAGCATGGCTTTTCTCCTGGCCTGCAGGCGTATCCGGAACAGGTGGAACTGAATCCGTCAGCTCCGGTCACCGTACCCGATCCGGAGGAACCATGCAGGGCTGCCCCTCCACGGTTCCCCCGCTGGGCCGTTTGACCCTAAAACGCGCCAAAACCTTTGCCCCATCCCTCAAGTATCTATAATACCCGATTTAAGAATCTCACTCAAAACAGACGCCGCTAACGTTCCTACAAAAAGCTTCACTTCGCACCCATAAAGCTCTAGTATTCCACTCAAATAATTTCAAACAAAGGAGTATTGCCCATGAAAAAATCTATCGGCGCCAAACCCATGCTCTTTTGCGCCCCAGTGTGGCTTATAGGTTCTTACAGCCCCGATGGAAAACCCGGCCTTATGACTGTGTCATGGGGTGGCACTTGCTGCTCCAAACCACCCTGCGTGGGCATCTCCCTCAGGAAAGCAACTCAAAGTTTCGAAAATATCACAACGCGCAGGGCTTTTACAGTCAATATCCCCTCAACAAAATACATGACTGAAGCTGATTATTGCGGAATGGCCACGTCCCGGGATGTGAATAAATTTGAGATCTGCTCCTTGACTCCGCAAAAAGGCACCTTGGTGGATGCCCCTTACGTAGATGAGTGTCCACTGGTGTTGGAGTGTAAGGTCATCCACACCTTGGAAATTGGGCTGCATACTCAATTTGTGGGGGAGATCCTGGATATCAAGGTGGATGCGGAGATACTCGGCCGCGAAGATCTTCCGGATATCGAAAAGATTCGCCCTCTGATTTATGATCCAGCGCACTGTCGTTATTTCGGCGTAGGGTCTCCCTTGGGGACGGCCTTTCAAGCGGGAAATGCTTTGACTCGTAAGGGCGCATAGACCTAATTGATTAACCCTGAATTGATGTGTGGAGAGAATTCATGAAAATCCGGTACATACTCGATACCACTGTTGGGCTGTTGGCTATGCTTACCTTATATTCCTGCCAGGACGGGGGCGACCCGCCCCGCGAACTGGGCATCAACGCCAGTCTGCATGGTCGCCGGCCCTTTCCCCCAGATAACCCTTGGAACACGGATATATCCGGTATGCCGGTGGACCCCAATTCAGAGCGGCTGATTGCATCCATCGGTATGGATACCGGCCTTCACGCGGATTTCGGTACAATTTGGAACGGTGAACCGATCGGCATGCCCTATGTTGTGGTTTCCTCCTCCCAGGCCCTAGTTCCAGTGAGATTTAAGTATGCATCCGAAAGCGATCCGGGCCCCTACCCCATCCCTCCTGGCGCCCCTATCCAAAACGGTCCCCACTCAAGGGGTGACCGGCATGTCTTGGTGATAGATTGGGATAATTGGAGGCTGTACGAGCTTTTTAATGCCTGGCCGGAAGAAAAAGGATGGCGCGCCGATTCTGGAGCGATCTTCGATCTGAATTCAAACCGCCTCAGACCCGCCGGCTGGACCTCGGCCGACGCTGCTGGACTTCCCATATTTCCCGGATTGGTACGTTACGACGAAGTCTATGAGCAGGGAATCATCCGCCATGCCCTGCGCTTCACAGCCAGGCGCACCAGACGTGGATACGTATATCCAGCGCGCCACTTCGCGGGCTGGGGAAACGACGTAAATCTCCCGCCCATGGGTATGCGTGTGCGCCTTAAAGCGGGGTATGATATTTCTGGCTTTCCGTTTCCAGTGCAGGTCATTCTCACCGCACTGAAAAAATACGGTATGTTCCTTGCGGACAACGGTGAAAACTGGTTTATCAGCGGTGCCCCGGATATGCGTTGGCATGACCAAGAGCTTGCTTCTCTGCGCATAGTGACTGGCCGGGATCTGGAAGTAGTGCTGATGGGAGAGGTCGTAACCAATTTGTAAAACACATGCTGGCGAGCTACGGCCTATAACATCTGCCGTATACGGCGAAGGCATGATACAACAAGACGAGCTCTTAGCAAAAATTGCCGTATCACGCGCTCCTCGTATTCCCAAAGAAGATATGATCGTAGGCACGAAAGATGTTACATCCCCCTAGCCGGGCGTCTTCACCTAACGCTGCAACATTGATATATTCTTATACGTTCTCCAGCCTCACTGTAACCTCTGTATTCCCACGCCATTTCAAAAGCATTGTGCTTAGCAAAGGGGTCGTCAGTCCAATCCGGATAGCGATAAATTACACTAAACTGGCGTGGGACGCGCTGCAATGAATCCTCAATCTGCTTTACCACCACACGCATAGGCTCACCAAAAAACGGACCATACAAAAACACCACCGAGACTTCATCCGGCAGATGATAATACCTGGCATCCGCACATAGGAGTTCAACCTCGGTATCTCCGAACAAAGAGGAGGCGCGCCTTACATTCTCTCGCGCAACAGTAGTAAGCCTGGGGCTAAGCTCAACCCCTATCACTTTCTTAAAGGGAAAGCTCGCCGCCGCCACTATCACTGCCCGTCCCTTACCAGAACCATAGTCCAAAAAAATATCATGACCGGCCCTGATTGGAATTTGGCGCAGTGCCTTTAAAAGGCTTAGGTAGGGAACCGGCTCATAGGCACCGCTTAGTTCCGTGAGACCATCCAGCCCTGTCTCCTTAAGACCAAGATAACCAGCGGTATCGATCCCAAAACGCCACTCATAATAATGTTCGGCCGCCCAATGAGGAAGATAGCGGAAGAATCCCTTTATGCCTCCCCGGCGGATTTTAAAGACGATGCGACTGGCCAGGTTCATAGTGAGTTACCTAAAGACTGAGAGCCTGATCAATCTTATCAGGACAGCAAAATTAAAGTAACGCTCCCATCTTCTGGAAAAGTCCTCTACCCCCCTGCTGCTCGACTCGGCATCCCAGCGGTTCCACACTCTTTCTCGATGCTCCCCCACTTCCTTTATAAATAATAGTATGCACTGGCTTGTCGCAGGAAACCCCAACAACTTCCCAATCCGCATAATAAGCAGGCACATACTTGCCTGCAAAGTTGAGTAAAAACCTACTTTACCATAGAATCCCTAAGGGCGTCGTGATATAAAGCCTCATCAATTTGTGGTGAAACGTTAATGTCAGTAGTCCTTTCGCTTCCTCTCATTTTTCTTATTTTAGCAGCCGTCGGGCTCTTGGGTACGACCTGGCTCTTTCCCATTCTGGCCAGTCTGCTATGGAGGAGAAAAGCGGTCGCTACGCCTTCTCAAATCCTAAGCGAAAACGGTGCCTCGTACGCACCGCTTCGATCGCTAGCGGTTTTAATACCGGTCCATAACGACCATAGCGCCCTTGAAGCGACCCTACGTTCCGTGCAAGATGCTGCCGAAAGAGCGCTTGCCGATTTTCCGTATCTTCAGTTCTCAATTTGCGTCGGAGCTGATGGATGCACAGACGGCAGCGTGCAAACAGCTCGAAGCTTTGGCGTAGATCTGGTCATAACCAACCGCCGGCGAGGAAAGTGGCAAACTCTCTCGGATTTGATTGAACGTTATGACAGTTTTGACTGGATCGCGCTGGCGGATGCCGGCGCCATATGGCCCCAAGATCTATTGTTAAGATGCCTGCCCCTGTGTCAAGTTGCAGACTTAGTGGCGCTTGCCCCTTCCTACCGCGATCCCACCGGAGGTTGGCTTAGCAACTTAACATGGCGGATTGAAAGCTACTTCAAAAAACTTGAATGCCGCGCGGGAGGTCCGGTAAGCCTACATGGTGCAACCGTGCTTTATCGTCGCGACGAACTAACCAAAGCCATAACCGTATTGAGCCGCCGGCGTTGGTTAAACGATGATGTGGTTTTGCCCTTGACTCTGCGACTGCAAAACCCCGAAAAAAGAATTGTCTACCTCCCTGATCTTCACGTCTCTGAATATGCACCAGCATCTCCTCTATCGCGAAATCGTGAATTTGTAAGACGAAGAAGGCTGGTTATCGGCAACCTAGAGTGGATGAAGATGCTGCTACCCTCCGCCGCTAAAACCGATTATGTGGTTGGTTTACTGGCTCTGCGCCGGATCTTCAGGATGTTGTGGGCTTATTGGGGAATATTCGTGTTCGGCGGATTGCTTACCGCCATGGCCTCATCTGTGTTTTTAAGCCTCTCTGTAACGGCAGGAATTTGCCTAGGGGCTGTTGCGCTGCGGCTGAAGGCGGGAGGCATGGGGCATATACTGGCAGCTGCTCAGGCCTCTCTTTTGGCCCCGTATTATTTCTATAAACAAACATATTTGCCGGTTATGGAGTGGAAATGATCTTCTCCCGCGTTACAAGAAATATCAGATCCAGTGTCTTTTTTTTCGGGGCTTCCACGCTGGTATGGTTTGTATTTCTGTTCTTGAGTGACACTCCGCCTTATTTTCAAGATGAACTTAAGCTTGTTGGATCGCTCTTGGCCACCACCGCCTCTTTTTGGATGCTGCGCACTTTAGGCTATTTCAGCACCCTGAGGTTTTATCCACGAAAAAGCGATCTCCTGCTGGTGATGACCATTACACCTTTTACAGCGCTTTTGATGCATACGCTTTTTGTAAAGCTGCTGCACATGCCAATCATTTCCCTCTATGCTTTTCTTGTATGGAGCCCGGTCTTGGCGATGATGATATTCGGCCTTGAGTATTTTGCCGCAGGTACATTCCTCGGAAGCTATAGAAAACGCAAGGTCGTCTTAGATCTACTACCCGAGGAGCGGGAGCATATGCTCGCCGACTTTTCAGCCCTGGACATTCACGAGAGTCTTGAATTTTTAAGTAGAAATGACCTCCGCAAACACTTGCTCAGCGGTCGTGCGCAGGAAATCTCTTTGATCATTATCTCCAGACAGGCGGTGTGTAATTTTGATGCTGATGCAGTGCTACTTAGGGCGCATCTTGCGGGCATACCTATATTGGACCATCACACCATTTCCGCAGACTTGACTGGCCGCATACGCTTGAACGATTCGGATCAGTGGACCTACATTTTAGACGCCACCCGCCAAACCCCTCTGCTACGAGCGTTCTCCCAACTCAAGATTATCATCGAACCCAGTTTGGCCGTCTGCCTGGGAGTGCTTTTATCTCCACTCCTGCTAATCCTGGCGCTATTGATTAAGCTGGAAGGTAAGGGACCGGTACTTTACAGCCAAACCCGTACCGGCTACCTTGGACGGACATTCAAGTTGCTCAAATTCAGAAGCATGGCTGTAGATGCCGAAGCAACCGGACCGCAGTGGGCCAGCCGAAATGACATGCGTATCACTCCTCTGGGACGGTTCATGCGCAAAACCAAATTGGATGAGCTTCCCCAGCTGTGGAACGTGCTTAAAGGCGAGATGAGCTTTTTTGGTCCCCGCCCGGAAAGGCCTGAAATGTATAAGAGGCTGGAAAGGGAAATCCCGCTCTTTCGTATACGTACCATCGTACGACCCGGTATCACCGGCTGGGCTCAAGTCTGCGCGGGGTATGCCGGCTCAGTGGAGGAGTCTCTTAACAAACTCGAATATGATTTGTATTATATCAAACACATGTCACCCCGCTTGGATCTTATCATTCTGCTTAAGACCCTACTGCTCTTCTTCTTCCCGCCGCAGGCAAAACGGAGAACCGTTCCCGCCGCCTCCACGGCGGAGCAACTGACTAAGGGGTAAAGACTCGGCTATGCCTTTATTGCCGGCCCAGCCTGGGGTATGCTGTCAAAGCTCTCAAACAGAATAATTTTTTAATCTGAGCCACCAAGATACATGTCTGCCACCCAGCCAACCGCTAGATCACATTGGCCGATATCGATCCTTTCGAGCATAGCCTCTCTTTTTAACGCCCTCCTGCCCCTGGTGCTGGTACGACTGCTCACCCCGGCAGAAATCGGTGTCTTTAAGATATTTTTTCTCTACCTTACATTGACTCCGGGCTTGGCGCTGACGATCGGCCTTACCAACGGATTGGCCTACTGGTCCGGTAGGGGTGATGAGGGGCGCCGCGCAGTGCAAGCCACTGCCACGGCTTTAATGGTCGCCGCATTGCTCTTCTTTTTGCTGACCCTGATTCTACGCCACCCCATAGCTTTGGCTTTCGGATGGACTGACGTTTATGGTCTCCTCTTCGCATTTGCAGTTTTGGGGGCCATCGCCTCTCAGTTCTTCGAGGAGGCAGCCATCTGTAGTGGCCGCATATGGATCGGAGCGCTTTTTTTCGCCGGTTTTGAGATCGCACGTACTCTGGCAATCATCTTATCTGCCTTACTCAGCAGGGATTTAACCATAGTACTACTAACCCACACCACTTTCTCCCTGCTTAAAGCCGCTACCGGATATCTGGCTGGCTGGAAGATGAAATTGGCGGCCTTTATTCTCGACAAAGAAACTTACCGCGCCCTCTTACGCTATGCCCTGCCGGTCTCCCTGGCGGGGCTAACAGCTATACCCTTGACCTATGCGGATCAGTTAATTCTATCCGCATATATTCCACCCGCACAGTTCGCCCTCTATGCCCTCGGCTGCTTGGCCGTCCCCCCCCTGTTTATCTTGGAACATGCCATCACCCGGGTTCTCATCCCTCAACTATCAGAGGCCTTTCACCAAGGCGAAAAAAACAGGGCAGCTCTTCTTCATCGCCGTGCCATCGCGGAATTATCCCTGGTGCTACTGCCCGCCGCGGCAGGCCTTATGATTTTTTCTACTCCGATTATCGAGATCCTTTTTACCAAGGAGTACAGCGGTGCCTCTCGTTACCTTTTCTTCTTTTCCTTCAATTACGCCATGCTTATTTTCCCCTATGACTCTGTGCCTCGCGCCCTGGGTCAAGGCGGCTGGATTCTCAAGAACTTCCTCTTTTTCTCCTTTATGGCTCTGAGTCTATGCGCCGTACTCGCCCGTTTTTTCGGGCCTTTTGGGGCTTTAGCGGGGGTTTTGTTCTCTAAAGCGGCGATGCGTACCTACGGCATGTTTTATGTAAAGCGCTGCACTGGCTGGAAGTGGCATGATTACATTCCTGTTTACACCATCCAGCGTTATGCCACTATCTCGGCGCTTCTCGCTCTGAGTTGTATTTGGATCGCACCTTTTTTCTCCGATCTGCGTTACTGGTTTTTGCTCTGCGCACCCATCTTTCTGATCCTTTATTTTGTCGCCTTGTTAGTTTGGAAGACCCGCCCCGCCTTTCTACCGGATAGCCCTACGCGACTGCTTATGCTCTCTCAGTATCTCAGGGTAGGTGGCTTGGAATGGATGATTTTTAATCTCTCCAAGGAGCTTCAGAAAAGCGGCCGTTGGGACGTGCGCCTTTTTTCTTATGATGGCCTGCACATACCTGGACACGCCGGGCTAATGCCCCACTTCCAGCAACATGGCTTTGAGGTCGAGGCCTATCAGAAGGGGCGGGGATTTTCCTTGCGCATTGTCTACCTACTGATTCGTAAGATCATGCGCGAACAAATTGCAGTGGTGCATGCGCATGATCTGGGGGGTCTGATCTACGGGGTAGCGGCGAAGGTCTTTTGCCCCATCAGATTCCGCCTGATTCACACCCAACACAGCTTCGTGCACCTCCAGGAGAAGAAGCGCTACGCACTTTATCAACGTATTTTCTGCCGATGGGCGGATCAACTCGTAACCGTTTCTCCCACCTGCCTTGAAGCGTATCTCCGCTTGGGTGTGCCTGCGGCGCGCTTAGCCGTGGTGGCAAACGGTGTGCCCCTGCCTCCCGCCATACACATTCGCTCTGAAAAGCCCACTTTACGTCGTGCCCTTCTCAACCGGGTGGCAGCCGATCATCCTCTCGCGGCGCACCTACAAGCCGGGATAAATGATTATTGGATAGTGTATCCAGCCCGGATTCATCCGGTAAAAGGCGCCCTGCGGGCTGTGGCCCTGTGGTGCAGCCTGCCCGCCGAGCTACGAAAACGGTGCCGCTTAATTTTCCTCGGGCCGGGCGAGTTGGAGGACGAGGTGGCGCGTCTGCAAAGTGAGATCTCACTAGTACCCGAACCAGACCGGGTGTTTTACTGGGGTCAAACCCAAACACCCCAAGACTGGTACAAGGCCGCGGATATATATCTTTCCTGCTCCGCTTGGGAGGGATTGCCGCTAGCCCCTTTGGAAGCAATCGGCCATGGCCTGCCAGCAGTGCTAAGTGCTATCCCCGGTCATGCCTTCCTAAAAGACCAAAGTTGGCAGTTTCCTTTGGAGGATGCAGAGCAAGGAGCCAAGTGCCTCTCTGAAGTGGTCAGGCTCCTTGAGCAAAACTCGGAAAGCATGCAACCCCTGCTGGCAGAGCGGGCGGCGTGGGTGCGTAAACATTTTTCCACTCAAGAGATGGCGGCTTGTTATGAACGGTTGTATCAGGGAGATCCTACCGCATATGATTTATAACTAAATTTAAGATTTAGATTATGTTGATTTTGACATGACTTCCGACCCATACCATAATAGCTCTGCTTGAATAATGATATTCCTGTGGAAAGCTCTTTCCTCCCCATGGGTATTTTGAGATTACGCAGCTAGAGATGATCGTCCATATCTTCAACTCTACCTTAGTCAGCGGTCCTGAGACCCTGGTGCTGCCCGCCTTACCGCACCTAGGAGAAGATGTGGAGGTGGTCTTTCTCAGTGAGACCAGAAAATCATGGGAAGCACAAAAGCCAATTGATTATGCACATACGCTCGGGCTTAAAACCCGTTCGGTGCCGGTAAGATCACGAATCGACCGACGCGCGATCAACGATCTGGCCTTGCTCCTGCAAGAACTTAAACCCTCAATTGCACACGCTCACGATGTTAAGGCCTCCACTTACCTACACGCCGCCGTACGCCGCCTAGGCACTCCCAAACCAAAGCTGGTTTCAACCCACCATGGGGTACGAGCGCGCAGCGGTTTGCGTGCAAAATTTTATGAGGAGTTCTATGTACGCTGCGTGCTGCCCCATTTCGACCGCGCCCTGGTAGTATGCACCTCAGACCGCGCCTTTCTTTTAAAAAGAGGAGTGAGTGCGCAAAAAATCGAGATTCACCTAAATGGCATTAACCGAGAAGAAATTCATGAAAACGAGCGACAGGCGCGCGCGCGTGAGTTCCGAAAAAAATGGGGATTACTGGAGCTCGGGATTCCGGATGATGCCTTACTAATCGGATTTGCCGCACGCATTGCGCGGGAGAAAAGGTTAGATCGGGTGCTACACGTCATAAAACACTTAAAGGAAATGAGTACGCCGGCACTGCCGGATTGGCGTTTGCTCGTTTTCGGGGTAGGCCCTTTGGAACTTAAACTCAAGGCGCTAACCAAACGGCTTGATCTTCAGGATCGTGTGCATTGGATGGGATACCGGCACGGCCTCGGCGCTGAAATGGCGGGGTTTGATCTGCTCATCTCGCTTTCTGATGCGGAGGGACTTCCCATCAACCTCCTCGAAGCCGGATGGTCGGCCACGCCGGTTTTTGCAACAGCGGTGGATGGCAACCTTGATCTTTTTAGTTTGCCTGGATTGGTGACGATGGTGCCGCTGCACGAGAGCGAACATAGTATGGCACAAAAACTACTGCCCTTTATTGAGGATCAAGAGCTGCGGCGGCGGGCCGGGCGAAAATTTCAGGAGCGGGTAAAGAGCACATTTTGCGGTGATAACTGGCTGGCGCAGCTCAAGCGCATCTATGGCGAACTACGCGCCTCTTAAGATCCCACAAACTCCCGTATTTCTCCCCAGGCGGTTGCCCCCAAGCCGCTCTCTGCCTGCTAATTTGATTAGCTCTCAAATATCCGTATACTTATGATGAAGGTTTGGAGGCATTTCAACCTCTCCCATTTTGCGTTTGTTCTCGCCGTCTCCCCCAAAAATCCGGACTAGGCCCTTTGGGGAAATTTAATGGGTGTGTAGCTATGCCAACATATCATGTTTACCTCAAAATCGTACTGGGCGCTCTTTGTTCGGCCGCTATCCTTTGCAGCTGCACCGCGCTAAAACAAGATGCGCCGCCTGACTTCTCTGTTCTGACTGTGGCTGAATCACAACCAGAAGACACCGCCCGCCAACAGCTTTCAACCTTTACACGCCGCGGCGATGAAATCCTTCCAGGATACCGGATCCGGCTGACTTGCTCGCAAGACAAAAAACTCAACGGGAAGTTTAGGGTCAAGTTCGACGGTCAGCTGAAACTCCCCTACCATGTCACTCTTCAAGCGGCTGGACTCAAATCCGAGGAGTTGCAACGTAAGATCGTGCAAGCTTACCGTCCCTATTTCCGTTCAGTCCCCCCGATTTCGGTACAGATTGATGAGCGCCTCCATTATGTGGCTGTCCAAGGCTTAGTCGAAAAACCGGGGCAGTACCTGATTAAAGAAAACGGAACTTTGGATGAATTGATTGCCAAGGCGGGAGGCTTGCAACGTGATTTCTCAAGCCGCCAACTTAAAGCGCGTTACGCGCGTATCACTAAGGGAGACGAAGTGCTTTTTGTAAACCTGGCTGATTATTACGCCGGTACAGCCCCGGAACTAGGACTATGGCAAGGAGGTGAATCAGTGTTTTTTCAGACAGATGGGGATCTTTCCGCAACGGCGGCTGTGCGGGCTGTTCAAATTCTGGGGCAGGTGGTCAATCCCGGCGAATACAATTTTTCGCCAGAGGCGGACTTCTTTTATTACCTCTCCAAGGCGGGGGGACCTACTGAACGGGCAGACCTGGAAAGAATAGAGATCGTAAGAGTAGTGAACCATGAAAAGAAATCGGTGGTCTTCAGGCTCAAAGATGCCAGCACCCTGCCTAAACTCCGCCCCGGGGATATTGTCATGATTCCGCCGGAACAGCCGAAAACCGCCATTTCAAATTTCACCTCTATTTTAACCTCGATTTCTACGGCGGTTATAGCCGCAGCGGCGTTATGATCGGAAGTGGTTTGGCCAGTATTCGAGAACCTCACGCAGAGGCCGTAGTGGAGGGGCATCCCTTATTGCAGCTTCTAGAGCTCTATATCGATGACACGGATTTCAAGCGTCTCATAAACCAGATTGCTGTGCTGCAAGCACGCTCTAATTTTAAGAGCTTGGCTATCTTGAGCGAGCTACCGGGCGAGGGTAAAAGCTTTTTCACCGCTGCCTTGGCTCTGGCGTATGCACGCCATTTACCCAGCCGGGTTTTAATCGTGGACACCACCTCTTCATCCCGCAAACCGTCCTGTTTTTTCCAGCCGATTCTGGGAATGCACATCCCCCGCTGTTTGCGCTCGCGCGGCTTGGTGGAGCCCGGTGTAATTGATCTTATTTCAAGCTTTCAGGCTTCAGAAGACGCGGGGCCACACTCCGATTTGCAGTTCGGAGAGTATATTTCTTCATTTTCGCACCGCTACGACTTGATCCTGGTGGATACCGCGGCGTTGTCCGCACCCTCCCATGCCGAGATCGATCCGGTGATCGTAGCACAACATACGGACTCATCCATTCTACTGACCTCCCATCACTCTCTGGAACGGGAGACCTTAATGCGCCTAAAGCACAAGCTGCAACGTTACGGCATTGAGCCGCTTGGCACTGTTTTTAATGTAGGTCCAGGGAGATGAAAGAACAAATTATCGATATACGGGATCTTTTCGCAGTTTTGCGCCGTAATGTTGGAGTGATCACCTTGACGGTGGCACTCTGCACAGTTCTGGCGGCAATTGCGGCTCATTACCTGCCAAAACGCTTCAAGGCCAAAGGAGTGATCAGCCTGCAGGCCACCTATTTTCAAAACCCGCTGGTGCGGGACTTGATCTCCGATATTTACGATCAAAGCGAACTTAATGCCCAAAGAGAAGCCCTCTTACGCCACGCCTTAAATAACACCTTCCTGGATAAACTCGCTGAGAAATACGGGCTGTATAAGTATGCCGATGATCCCATACGGCGTGATTATGAACGTGAGCGACTGCGAGAACGCATCGAGATCTTCAATACCGGGCCGGGTACATTTCAGGTAGGGGTCATCGCCAAAAGCCGTATCTCCGCCTTTCAGATGAGCCGTGAGGTCATGGCTCAGATAATCAACACAATTGTCGAGGAGCGCAGCCTGCTCTTGACCAAGCTGCGTGACGCCGTAGAGGAACATTTGCGAAACATCAGCGCTATTATCGGCGCCGCTGGACCGGAGGAAAGCGGCGCCTCTGCGTCCTCTGGCAGCGCGGCTGCGCTTAGGGCCCAACTCGCTAAAGTGCGAGCGGATATGAAAATGCTTTTGGTACATTTTACAGATAAACACCCTGACGTCATCAAGCTGCGTGCCAAGGAGAATACGCTCCAGGCTCGTCTTGAAGAAATGTCTTCTGCTTCCCAGCCGAAAGAT
>Ga0129299_1002259_pt1 | contig 12795 bp, 13 predicted proteins | sample ConPoolayeCmetaG_FD_94477 | JGI IMG/M metagenome (GOLD analysis project Ga0129299, IMG submission 94477) | Hot spring microbial mat communities from California, USA to study Microbial Dark Matter (Phase II) - Cone Pool mat layer C metaG ... | reverse complement strand
TTTGATTGAAGAAGGTTGAAGTATAGACCTATTGAGTTAGCTAAGCTTGTTAGCGGTGGTTATTTTAAGTCGCCTCGGCATATAGAATTGATTGAGAAATTAGTTTTGGAAGCTGTTGAGGGAAAATTTAATAAGTTGATTGTTAATATACCACCAAGACACGGTAAGAGTGAGTTTATATCGAAATATTTTCCGTTTTGGTATTTGTGTAATTTTCCAGATAGGCGAGTGATTTTGGTGTGTTATTCGAGTGAATTGGCGCGAGGTTTTGGCAGGTCTGTTTTAGATATGTTTATGGAATATGGTAAGGATTTTGGGATAGAGGTGAATCGTTATTTAAGGAGTAGCTGGAGGTTTGCTTTTAAGGATTTTCGTGGGGGGATGGATTGTATAGGAGCTTTGGGCTCGATTACGGGGAAAGGTGCTGATTTGTTGATAATAGATGATCCAGTGAAAAATAATTTGCAAGTAAGTTCAATAAAGATGAGGGATAGGCTTTGGGAGTGGTTTGTTTCAACTGCTTATACACGATTGGAGCCTAACGGGATAATTGTGATTGTTATGACGCGGTGGAATGATGATGATTTGTGTGGGCGGATATTAAAGGGAAAAAGTTATGTGATATTTGGTACAGATACAGTAATTGCGGGGAGTAATTGGGTGGTATTGAAAATACCAGCTATTGCAGAGAGTAATGATTTGTTAGGTCGTCAAAAGGGTGAAGCTTTGTGGGAGGAACGTTATTCGTTGCGGGATTTGATGATGATTAAAGAGCAAATTGGATCGCGCTGGTTTTCGGCTTTGTATCAGCAGGAACCACAAGCTAATGATGGTAAAATATTTAATCGGAAATATTTTCAGTATTTTGATGATGATTTGGAATTTTATCATTTGTTTAGTTTGGAAAAAGGTAAACGTAGTCGTTATAAAATGGAGTTTAGGATATTTTCGGTATGTGATCTTGCAATTTCTGAGAAGGAGCATTCTGATTATACGGTAGTGATTGTTTTTGGAGTTAATTCAGATAATGATATTTTGATTTTGGATGTCGTACGAGAGCGATTCGAAGGAGCAAAGCATTTGGGTTTGATAGAAAATGTTTTTGCAAGGTGGCAACCAATTATGATGGGCATAGAATCAGTGCAGTATCAAAAGTCGTTGGTTCAAAGTTTGATGAATAAAGGTTTTCGTATTTGTGAGTTGAAGCCGAGGGAAGATAAAGTGTCACGGGCTTTGCCGATGCAAGCACGTTTAGAAGCTGGCAAAGTTTATTTTAAAATGGGGGCTGTGTGGTTGGGGGATTTTGAGCGGGAGTTGCTTGAATTTCCGGATTCGGCGAATGATGATCAGGTTGATGCTTTTGCATATATAGCATTTATGTTGAATAAATCAAGTGTTGATAAGCCGATTAGTAAGAGTTATCATATCAGGTATTCTGGAGCAGGGGTAACAGATGGTTTTTGATTAAGTTTTTTGTTTTTTCTTTTCGGCAGCGGGGAAAAGGACGTTGTTGAGGATTAATCTGTAACCTGGGGAATTTTTATGGATTTCTAATTGAGTAGGTTCTTCGCCTACGATGTGTCTGTAATCTTCGGGGTCGTGTCCGCCGTACCAGGTGAACGTACCTTTTCCGATGTTTCCGTGGATGTATTTTACTTCGTTTGTGCCTTCGCGTTCACCCATAATTATGACAGAGTTTTTGATAAGTTCTTTTTTGAAGGCGGTTGTTTGTCCCATAAAACCTTTGATAATATTAGCGTGGTTTTGAGTGAGCATTGTAGGAACGGGGTCGTATTTAGCGGAGAATTCGAAGAGAGTGAAATAATCTATACCGGGCTGGTGAGTTTGATTTGGTTGAATGTCGATATCTGAGAATTCATAAACCATAGGGTCTGTAATTAGTTTGAAGTTTTCGAAGGCGAAAGTCTGTGAATAATCTAATTTTTGATTAGCTTGAGGGTCGGCGGGGTCGCCGTCAAACATTGATTCGCAGATGTCAACATTCATTGCGGCAAGAGCGATGTCATAGGAATCAGTTGCTGAACACATTGCGAATAGGAATCCGCCGTTAGCGACGTAATCGCGGATTTTTTTTACGACGGCTTTTTTCATTTCGGAAACTTTGTTGAATCCGAGTTTTTTTGCCATTGCTTCGTTGATAGAAACCTGTTCTATATACCAAGGAGTATTTTGGAAGGAGACCCAGAATTTGCCGTATTGTCCAGTGAAGTCTTCGTGGTGTAAATGGAGCCAATCGTATTTGTCAAGTTTTCCTGACAAAACTTCTTCGTCCCAAATGATGTCGTGTTCGATTTCGGCGTATTCGAGAGCTAATCTTACGGCGTCGTCCCAAGGCTGTGTGCCTGGAGTAGCATAGACGGCGATTTTTGGGGCTACTTCTAATTTTATGAGGTCCATATTGACATTGTCAGCTTTTACTTGTGTGTATATTTCGGAGGCATTAGCGTTGGATATTTGTTCGAAGAAAACTCCACGAATGCGACATTCTGCGGCTATTAGGTCTGAGTAATCGGTCATAAAAGATCCGTCTCTGTAATTGAGAAGCCAATCGACAGTTTGACCTTGTTTGAGAACCCAGTAGGCAATTCCATAAGCTTTAAGATGGTCAGTTTGGGCTAAATCCATAGGAATTAATATTTTTTGTGCCCAAATTGATTGGGTTAGCAGGAAAATTATTATTAGAATATATTTTTTCATATTTACTTTCGATATAATTAAACTGTTTGAAAAAACGTCAATTAATTGCTTATATTTTAATATTTTTTTTAAGTTTGGAATAATTAAAAGAAAATTGAAATGAAACGATTTTGTGATTTATTGGATGGCCTGGAAGTAAAAGAAATCATAGGCGATTGCGATGTTGAGGTTAGTAGCTTAGCTTATGATTCACGAAAGGTAAAAGATGGAGGTGTTTTTATTGCTATAAAAGGTACAATAACTGATGGTCATAAATTTATTAAAAGTGCAATTCAGTTGGGAGCTAAGGCAGTAGTTTGTGAAAAGAATTTAGTTAAAGAAAAGGAGAGAAACGGTGTTGTAATTGTAGTTGTGGAAAATACGCGAAAGGCTTTGGCTAATATTTCGAAGAATTGGTATGGCAATCCGTCGGAAAATATGAGTTTGATAGGTGTGACGGGGACTAATGGTAAGACAACGGTTAGTTTTCTATTAAGAGATATATTGTCAGGGTTCGGGAAGAATGTAGGATTGATTGGCACGACGGGGATATTTATTAATGATATGAAGTTGCCTGCAACGCATACTACGCCTGAATCTTTGGAGTTGTTTGAGTATTTGACGGAGATGAAGGATAGGGGAATTGATACGGTTGTAATGGAGGTTTCGTCGCATTCACTTGTTCAGCAAAGGGTTTCGTGTTTGGATTTTAATTATGCTGTTTTTACTAATTTGTCTCATGATCATTTGGATTATCACAAGACAATTGAGGATTATGCCAAGGCTAAGAAGATTTTATTTGATGGTCTTGGAGAGTCATCCAGTGTTTTTTATAATGGCGATGATCAATGGGGTAATTATGTAGTTTCGGAGTGTAAGGCAAAAAAATATTCAATTGGTAGGAATAATGGTAATGATATCAAGATTTATAATGAGCGTATGAGTTTTGACGGTAATAATTTTTTATTACGGATTAATGAGAGACTTTCTATAGAGCTGAAGACTCCTTTGTTGGGCAGGTTTAATGTCGAGAATGTTGCGTTTGCAGTTAGTGTGGCAGTATGTTTGGGTTATGATTTAGAAAGGATAAGTGATATTGTTAGTAAAGTTAATGGAGCTTCGGGTCGGATGCAAAAGATTAGGTTGGCAAATGGATCAGTTGGTATTGTGGATTATGCTCATACGCCGGATGCATTGGAGAAGGTGCTTCAAACGTGTAGAGGTTTGATTGAAAGCGATAATAGCGGAGGTAGGTTAATATGTGTGTTTGGTTGTGGTGGTAATCGTGATAAGGCTAAAAGGCCTAAGATGGGAAGGATTGCTTCGGAGCTTGCTGATCTGGTAGTCATAACAGATGATAATCCACGAGATGAAGATCCATTGTCGATTATTAACGATATTTATTCTGGTGTAAAGCGTAGCAACAGGAAGAAGGTCGAATTAATCAGTAATAGAGCAGATGCGATTAATTTTGCTGTGAAAAATTCTAAGAGTAATGATATTATTTTGGTGGCTGGTAAAGGGCATGAGTCTTATCAGATTTATGGATCAGAGAGGCGGCATTTTGATGATTACGAGCAGTTACAACTTTATGTTTGATTTTGTTTAAAATGTTTTATAATGTCATTTAAAGCGGCTAAGTCGTGTGCTAAATCTGAAATATTTACGAAATTTCCCTGCGTGTTGCCAAAATAAACTTTGTTAAATCTGCTGGTGATGATTTCGTCTTCATTTTCGATAAATGATTTTAATAATTCCTGCAATTCGAGAAATGTTTTGATTTTTTCTTTTTGTAATTTTTCGATGTTTGAAAAGTCTTCGCTATGATGTCTTTGTAATGTTTGATTGATGTTATGTAGTGAAGTTGCCAGGAAAAGGATCTGATTGAATTCGTCAATAAGACCATAAGTTGCACCGATTTCTAATATTACTTCGAGGTCTGCTGTTTTTTGGAGGTTGCCGTTGAGTGTGTGATTTAAAAAGTTTACTATGTTTTTTGTGTCGTCAGATATTTTCATATTATGCCCTTATTTTTTTTTGAACTTAAATAATTTTTTTCAAAAATTGATTAATATTTAATTAAGACTTATTTTTGCCGATAATATTAGAGAAATGGGTGTTGTATGAAAAATTATTTTTCAATATTGTTTTTGATAATTGTGGTTGTGGGTTGCGAGCCAGCACCTTGCGAGGTTGAGCGATATATTTTAGATCCGGTTCAGGTGAAGTTGTATCGAGGTATTCCGGATTCGACGGCATATCAACAGGAATTGTTGCTTAATTCTTTGAGTTATAAGACAAAAGTTGTTTTTGATACGACGTTTGTTATGGATTCTATAATAATAAATTCGAGGACGGATACGATTTATAGCTGTGAGTTGTTAATTGATAAGAAATCATATATTTTGAGTGAAAAGGATAGTATAGAATTTGGGAATTCGCAAGCTGGGGGAACTTTTAGTTTGATGAAATTAAGGGTTGATAGGATTCTTTATAATATACAGGCAATTGATATTTCTTTGTGGAAATATAGATTTGTTCAGGATTGTGGTAGCTGGTAAGAATTTTCGGGGGTATTATCTGGATTTTGGGATTTATTGATGTTTTAGCATTGTTCGATGATGACGAAGGCAAGTGCGTTGTTATCGGTGTGAGAAAGAGTTACCAGAGTTATGCAATTTGCCCATTGTTTAGCTAAACTGCCGGTAAGTTCGATAACGGGTTTTCCGTTTGGTTCGTTACGAATACCGATTTCGGAGAATTTGAATCCTTCGGTAATTCCAGTCCCGATGGCTTTACTGAAGGCTTCTTTTGCGGCAAATCGGGCGGCATAGTGTAAGTATTTAGTGTCTTTGAATTGTTCGCAATATTTTTGTTCGGTTTCTGTGAAAATTCTTTTTAGGAATTTTTCGCCGTATTTTTCGATAGCTTTTTGAATTCTGTTTATTTCGATGATGTCAGTACCGATACCGATAATCATGTATTTTTCCTTTTGTAGTTATTGAATTCTTGAATTAATATTGGTAAAGCGACGCCAGAGGGGGCTTTTAATCGAATGTGTGCAGCTCGGCTTAAAACAGTGTCGTTAGGATTGACTTCGACGAGTAAAGCACCGCTTCTTAGGGCTATAATGGGTAAATCTGCGGCGGGATAGACTTCGCCGGAGGTGCCAACAGAGAAAAATACGTCGCAACTTGCTGATTCGTGTTGGGCTTTCATTAAGGTGTCGTAAGGTAGCATTTCTCCGAACCAAACGACGGAAGGTCTGATTTTGCCGCCACATTCGGGGCAGCTTGGTGGTTGTTTGGACTGTAAATCAATTTCTTCGGTGTATGGCTTTTTACAATTCATACAGTGATTGTCGATGATATTGCCGTGTAGTTCATAGACGGTAGTAGATCCAGCTGATTGGTGAAGTCTGTCAACATTTTGTGTGATAAGAGTGAAGTGGGGGAATAATTTTTCCATTTGTGCAATTGCGTAGTGTCCGGGATTGGGTTTTGTGGAGTAAATGATTTCGCGGCGGTGTTGGTACCAACTCCATACTAATTCGGGATTGGACATAAAGCCGTCGGCAGAAGCAAGTTCGGCAGGGTTGAATTTAGCCCATAAACCGTCAGGGTCGCGGAAGGTTTTGATGCCGCTTTCAGCGGAGACGCCAGCTCCTGTAAGTACGACTACTTTTTGGGCTTCGGCGAGTCTTTCGAGTAATAATAGTGGAATTTCCATAGATTTTACTCCTTAAAAAAAAGATAATTTAAGAATTTTTTGTTGATAAAAGCAAGAAGTATTTCTCGTTATTAACGGTATGTAATTTTGAGTGATGTAGATGTTTGTATAGTTTTCAATTTTTGTTAAGTAGTCTTTTTCTTGTGTAAGCGATGAGCCCTCCGGCGTTGATGATTTCTTGTTGGGTTTTGGTTAATGGTATAGTTTTGAATTCTTTACCTGTTGATTTATTGATTATTTTGTCTGGCAAAATATCGATTTCATCGCCGATATTAGCTTCGATTTCGGGGCAAGTGATTAGTTGTAAGCCTAAATTTATGCTGTTTTGGAGGAAGATGCGGGCGAAATTTTTAGCGATGATAATTAGGTCATTGCCTTTTAAAGTGGAAGCAGCTTGTTCGCGTGATGAGCCGCAACCGAAGTTTTTACCGGCGACGATTATGCTTTTAGGTTCAAATTGTTTATTTACGAGAGCTTTGTTTAGTTCGGGGATGTCAGCGAAGCAATATTCTGGTGTTTCTGAAGGTAAAACTGTTGCCATAAATCTGCCGGGGTAAATGATATCTGTTGAGATATCGTTTTCGAATTTATAAATTACTTTTGGCATATTAATATCCTCCTTTTGTTGGGTCTGTAATAACTCCGGTGATGGCGCTGGCTGCGGCAACTGCTGGGGAAGCAAGATAAACGTTTGCAGTGGGGTTGCCCATTCGCCCTTTGAAATTGCGATTTGTAGTTGAGAGGGCGTTTTCGCCGTCTCCTAAAGCTCCTTGGTGAACACCAAGGCAAGGACCGCAACCTGGATTTGCTATGACTGCCCCTGCTTCCATTAGTGTTGAGAAGTAACCTAATTCCATTGCTTGTTTATAAATTTTGGCAGAAGCGGGGAAGATGAGCATTCTTGTGTCTTTGTGGATTTTGTGTCCTTTTAGTATTTGTGCGGCGATTTCGATGTCTTCGAGTCTGCCGTTGGTGCAAGAGCCTAATACGATTTGATGGATTTTGAGGCCTTCGACTTGACTTACTGGCGAGACATTGTCAACTGTGTGTGGTTTTGCGATTTGTGGCTCTAATTTATCGACGTCAATTTCAACAATTTGGTCATATTGAGCGTCTTTGTCTGGTAAGATAAAATCGATTGGTTCGGTAACGTTTGCTTCTTCTTTTAAGTATCTTAAAGTTTCGTTGTCTGAGGGGATTATTCCGGAGGTAGCTCCGGCTTCGACGCTCATATTTGAGATAGTTAGTCTTCCTGAGGTGGGCATATTTTTAATGGTTTCGCCGTGGAATTCGAGTACTTTGAAGTTGGCTCCTTGAGCAGTGATTTTGCCGATTAGGTGTAGTATGATGTCTTTTGGTAGTACGTATTTTTTGAGATTTCCGTTGATTATTACTTTGATAGTTGGTGGGACGGGGACGTTTAGCATCACACCTAAGGCCCAAACAGAAGCCATTTCGGTTGCACCGATGCCGAAGGCAAAGGCTCCTAAGGCTCCGTGAGTAGTGGTGTGGCTGTCTGTTCCTAAGACGACGTAACCGGGTCTGACATAGCCATATTGAGGGAGTATTTGATGGCAAATTCCCATTTCATCGCCGCGAATGTCGTGAAATTTGGTAATGTTTTGTTCTTTTACGAATTGTCTGATTTTCATCTGATTGGTTGCGGTTTTACGGCTTTCGGCAGGTACTCTGTGGTCGAAAATGATTGCAATTTTTGAAGGGTCCCATACTTTTGGTTGTAAGCCGGTGTCTTTGTATATTTCGTTGAATTGATTGATGACTAAGGCTGCATTTTCGTGGGACATTGCTAAATCGACAGTGGGTTCGACGATATCACCGATGTTGACATTTGCTTTTCCGCTTGCTTTTGCTAATATTTTTTGAACAAGGGTTTGTCCCATTTTTTGTTCCTTTTCTTTATTTTAGGATTCAAAAATAATAATTATTGATTTTAAAACTATAAAAATTAATTGTTATTTTAGGTTTTGTAATTTTAATGTTATTTGTTAAATGTTGATAGATGTATAAAGTTTTATTGATAGTTGTAATTTTTTTGACTACGATAGACGTTGAAGCTGACTATGGCTGGAAAAGATTGAGTAGCGAGACAAATTTGTTTTTGTATGGTGTATGTTTTGTTGATTCATTGAATGGATGGGTGGTCGGAGACAAGGGTATTATTTTGAAGACAACTGATGGAGGAAATTCTTGGATAGAAAAGGAGGCAAATATAGGTTCCTGGCTTTTGAGTGTTCATTTTATTGATAGGAATAATGGTTGGGTTTGTGGTGATTTTGGAGATTTGAGGAAGACTACCGATGGTGGCGAGACTTGGCGATATGTGCCATCGATAGTTTATCCTGATGTACTGAATTCAATTTATTTTGTTGATGAGAATAATGTTTGGGCAGTAGGTCCGAAAGGCATAATACACAGTAGTGATGGTGGTCAGAATTGGTCTTTTCAATACGGTGATAGCATTCAGGCGACAAAAAGTATATATTTTATCAACAGGGATGTTGGGTGGTGTTCTGGTGCGAATGGTGAGATATTGCATACGGTAGATGGAGGTTTGCATTGGGAAAGGCAGTTAACACCAACAACGGGTATAATTTATGATGTGTTTTTTTTGAATTTTAGTATTGGTTGGGCTGTAAGTCGTAATGAACCACAGATTTTGAAGACCACTGATGGTGGGAATACATGGTTTATTGCTAAAAGTAATGTTGATGGGTTTTATAAACGGATACAATTTGTTGATGAGTTGAATGGTTGGGCTGCTGGTCCTGATGGTATAATTAGGACTACTGATGGTGGCTTGACGTGGAAGAAGCAAATGTCTCAATCTAAATATAATATCTGGTGGGCTTATTTTGTGGATAAGAATAGGGGCTGGGCAGTAGGAGGTGATGGGACAATTTTGAAGACTGATAATGGTGGTTATAGTTTTTTTGTAGATTTTAGGGCTAATGTTACTACAGGGACAGCTCCGTTTTCGACAAGTTTTACGAATTTGACAGTAGGTGATTATAATTCTTTGTTATGGGATTTTGGGGACGGCGGCACTCATAAGGCTGAAAATCCAGTTTATGTTTATCAAAAGCCTGGGCGATATGATGTTAAGCTTGTTGTAAGCGATGGATATGAGCGGGATAGTTTGATTAAATATAATTATGTTACAGTTGAAGGTGCGGATGAGTTAATTGCTGATTTTGAGGCTGATACAACTGAGGGTGTAGAACCTTTGATGGTTCGGTTTAGTGATTTATCGCGTGGTAATCCTGATCAATGGTTTTGGGATTTTGGTGATGGTGGTACTCATTCTATTCAAAATCCATTGTATATTTATCAGAGTTCGGGGACTTATACAGTAAAGTTGACTGTTAAAAGGAATGGTGATGAAGATAGTGAGATAAAGACGAATTATATTAAAGTCAGGAAAGCCGTTGGTGTTGAGGAATATAATGGAAAAGTTGAAGTTTTGGTCAAACCTAATCCGATGGGAGGTAACTTTGGTGTAAGTTTTTATAATCTTGAGGAATGTAATTTGGTTGTTGAGCTTGTAGATTTGACTGGTAAAACTATTGGAATTCTTTATAATGGTTTTGTTGAGAAGGGTTTTGCTAATTTTAATTTTGAAAATATTGATTTTTTGAATAATTGTTCTGATGGGAGTTATTTCCTTTTGTTTAAGTTTATTAGTAAAGATTTAAAGACTGAGATTGTGAAACGGTTAATTTTTTTGAGGTAATATGGGAAAAGTTAAAGTATGTGTAATAATGATGTGTGTAGTGATTTTTTGGGGTTGTTGTGATTGCGATAAGACGAAGCAATCGAAACCTGTTGTTGTTGGTAAAATGAGCTGGTCTGATTGGCAGAAAGTTGCTAATTGGAATGATTATAAAGTAGATGCTTATAGCCCTGACGCAGATAAGGTTGAGTATTTAAGGCAGATTATAGCTGGTCGTGGTGATATTAAATTTAAGATTTTTGCTGGGACATGGTGTTATGATTCTGAGGTTGGTGTTCCAAAGATTTATAAGTTATTTTCATTGATTGGAATAGATGAGTCGAATATTGAGCTTTATGGTGTGAACAGGCAAAAAGTAGAGCCAACTGGAGAGGCTGAAAAGTATGGTATTGAAAGAGTACCAACTTTGGTGATACTGTTAGGGGATTTGGAAGTTAGTAGAATAGTTGAATATCCTAAGCAGGATTGGGAGACGGATTTACTTGAAATATTGAGTGTAAAGAAATGATTATAAGATGTTGTAATCGGAGATTTTGCGGTAAAGGGTTCTTTCGCTAATTCCAAGCTCTTGAGCTGCTTTTCGTCTGTTGCCGTTATTTTTTTTGAGAGCTTCGATTATTGCTTTTTTTTCTAATTCAGCAAGGTTTAAAGTAGTGAAATTATCTTGATTTTCGATTTCGTATTTTTGTGAAAGATGAATGGTGTCTTGGATTTCATTTTTCATTTCTTCTATGTGAAGACCTAAGGAGTGAAGAAATCTTTTAATGTCATTGACTTCGTTTTTAAGTTCGAGTAGAGATCGGAAAATTAATTCTAATTCGCGGCTACCTTCGTCGTAGCCAGTAATTCTGATGAGAGATTCGCGGTTTTGTACGGGTTCGAATTTTGGTGCAGGCAAAGCGGCGGGGATGTATTTTTTTATAATATTCGTGGAAATGTAAGAGGTTTTTTCGAGGGTTATAAGGGTTTCAATCATATTTTTTAGTTCGCGGATGTTGCCCACCCATGGTAAAGATTTGAGTATGTTTAAGGCTTCGGTTGAGATTCCTTCGTATTTGATACCGAGTTTATCGGAGTATTTTTTTGCGAAGTGGTCAATTAGAATGGGAATGTCTTCGATGTGTTCTCTGAGTGGAGGTAGTATTATGTGTACGTTTTTTAGTCTGAAGAATAAGTCTTGACGGAAATTTCCTTTGATGACTTCGTCTTCGAGGTTTCGATTAGTGGCAGCAACGACGCGGACGTCGACTTTGTGTATAGTTGAGGAGCCCAGTCGTGAGAATTCTCCGGATTCTAATATACGCAGTAGTTTGACTTGAGTGCCAACGGGCATTTCGCCGATTTCGTCTAAGAAAATTGTTCCATGGTTAGCTGATTCGAAGAAGCCTTTTCTTTGGTCTGTTGCGCCGGTGAAGGCTCCTTTTTCGTGACCAAATAATTCAGATTCGAGTAATGTTTCGGGAATTGCTCCGCAATTTACACTGATGAATGGGTATTTTTTTCGAAGGCTCAAGTCGTGTAGTGCTTTAGCGAATACTTCTTTTCCTGTACCTGTTTCGCCGGTGATGAGCACGGATAAGTCTGTTGGGGCGGCTTGATAGAGTTTTAGCATAGCATTTTTTATCTTACTTGATTGTCCGATGATTTCGTATTTTTCGGATAGTAAGGCTATTATTTGTCTTTCTTTGAGTTCTTCTGTCATTTAGTTAATCCTTGTTTTTTTGTCCATTCTTCCCAGCCGCCTTTGTAGAGGAAAGATTGATTGTAGCCAAATTGATAAAATAATTGAATTAATTGGTGACTTAAGTCGCAAGTTCCGCCGTCGCAGTAAAGTATATAAATTTTATTAGTGGGTAAATTGTAAATTGTTTCGTAAAGTTTTTGTTGGTCATCTATTAGCGGGAAAATATTGATTGCATTGCCGATGTAACCTTTGGCGTATTGTTCGGGGCTTCGTGCGTCGATGAATTGGACATCGGGTTTTTTTAATAGTTTTAAGATTTGTTCGTAAGTAACGGTCATTTCTAAATGGATTTGATTTTTAGGTGTTTTACCGAACAGAACGGAGTCGTTAACGGATTCGATTTTGGGTTGAGTTTTTATTAGTGGTAGCGGTTTGTCGGAGATGAAGTTGTTAATGAGTGCGAAGAAGATAGCAACGATGATGATTGCAGTAATTTCGATTAATATTCTTTTTTTTTGATTATTCATTTATTTGAAATTCCTTTCTTTTTTTAAGAACTGATAAGCGGAGTTAATTTGTTGTGTGCGTATTTTGGCTAAATTTTGAATTTCTTTTCCCATATCGGCAACTTTGTCAGGGTGATATTGTTTAATTTTTTGTTTGTAAGCTATTTTAATTTGTTCGATTGAGGCATTTGAGTTGATACCTAAAATTTTTAAAGCTAAGTCGGTATTCATTTTGTTTATTTGGAATTGATTGGGATGTGTATTGTTATCGGATGATAGATTGTCAATGATTTTTTTTAATTCTTCGTCGTCGTTGAGAAATTTTTCGGAAGAATTTTCATTGAAAAGATTATCGTTAAGATATGATTTAGTAATTTTTTTTATTCGATTGAATATTTGTCCCATTTTTATTTTAGATACTGTATAAT
>Ga0129299_1002258_pt1 | contig 12795 bp, 9 predicted proteins | sample ConPoolayeCmetaG_FD_94477 | JGI IMG/M metagenome (GOLD analysis project Ga0129299, IMG submission 94477) | Hot spring microbial mat communities from California, USA to study Microbial Dark Matter (Phase II) - Cone Pool mat layer C metaG ... | reverse complement strand
GCAGGGAGGGAGCGAATGACACACGCAGCGCCAAATGATGCGGATTTCGATTTCGATGCGGATTTTCATGAGCGCTGCCTTCGGCACGCAGCGCCGCAACGCATCCTCGAATTCATGTTCGGCGTGTTCGGGCGCCGGATTGCCGCCGTCTCGTCGTTCGGCGCGGAGTCAGCCGTGCTCCTTGCCATGATCGCCGAAATCGACCCCGGCGCACCGGTGCTGTTCGTCGATACGGGTCACCTTTTCCCCGAAACACTTGCCTATCGCGACTTGCTCATTGCGCGGCTGGGGCTGACCGGGGTTCAAACCATCACCGCGGGGCAAGCCGAGATCGAGCGGCGCGATCCCGGCCGGGCGCTCTGGGCAGAGAACGCCGATGCCTGCTGCGCCCTGCGCAAGGTCGAGCCGCTGGCAGGCGCGCTCGCCCCTTTCGATGCCTGGATCAACGGTCGCAAGCGCTACCACGGCTTCGAGCGGGCGCGGCTGCCGCTGTTCGAACGGGACGGACGCCGCATCAAGGTCAATCCGCTGGTCAACATGACGCGCGAGGATATCGAAGCGGCGTTCGCGGCGCGCGGGCTGCCGCCCCATCCGCTGGAGCGCCACGGCTATGCCTCCATCGGCTGCATGCCGTGCACATCGCGCGTGCTGCCGGGCGAAAGCGTGCGTGCCGGCCGTTGGCGCGGTTCGCCGAAGCACGAATGCGGCATCCACACCATCATCGCCGGGCCGCGCGGACTCTGAAGGCCCCGGACGCTTGCGGCCGAGACCGTCCTCAGCGGGCGATGCGCTCGACAGGTTGCAGCCGCAGCATCAGCACGAAGCCGGCGGCGAGGAACACAAGGATCGCCGCGATGCCAAGCCTTTGGCTTCCTGTCGCCGAGGTCACGAGCGCAACAGCAAGCGGCGCGGCGAACGCCGTGATCTTGCCGGAGAACGCGAAGAGGCCGAAGAACTCGGCGATTTTGTCCGGCGGGGCCATGCGCGCCATCAGGCTGCGGCTCGAGGCTTGCAGCGGTCCGGCGGCCATGCCGATCAGCACGGCGAAGGCCAGATAGATCTGCTCGCCGGGCGTTGCGAACATGGCGGGTGCTGGTCCCGCGCTGCCGCTGCCGGAGGGGAGCAGCCCGAACAGCGCGGCTTGAGGCGTGATGGAGATGATCCCAACGGCTCCCGCAAGCAGAAGCGCCAGCGCGCCGAGGATCACCGCTTTCGCGCCGAACTTGTCATCGAGCACACCGCCAAGGAAGCCCCCCACGGCCGCCGCGATGCTCAGGATGATGCCGAACAGCCCGAGCTGGACGCTGCTCCAGCCGAACACGGCGGACGCATAGATGCCCCCGAAGATGAAGATGGCGGCAAGACCGTCGGTGTAGAGCATGCGGGCAAGGAGAAACAGTGCGATATCCCCGAAGCTCTTGAGGTTGCGAACCGTGTCGCCGAGTTGCGCAAGCCCGGCGCGCAAGGCAGTGCCTGGAGATGGCCGTCGCCCGTTGCCCGGCAGGTCGGGCGTGAAGGCGAAGAAGGGCACGATGAAGACGAGATACCACAGGGCGCAAAGCGGGCCGACGCTGCGGTCCGCCGCGCGGCTCTCGGGCGAATTGGCGATGAGCGGCTCAAGGCCGAGCAGGGATTTGCCCGTCGCCGGGTCGCTCACCACGAAGCCCGCCACCAGCACGAGGCTGAGAAGGCCGCCGGCATAGCCCACCGCCCAGCCGCTGCCGCTCAGCCGGCCAAGTTGCCCGGGCGGAACGAGCGAGGTCATTAGCGCGTTGTTCAGCGTGGTTGCAAATTCGATGGCCAGCGTTGCGGCGATGACGGCGGCGATCACGAGCGCGAGGCTGCCCGCATCGGCGCGCGGTTCGGCGAACCACAGCAGCGCTTGCGCGGCGGCAAAGACGAGCGAGAGCCAGAAGATCCAGGGCTTGAGCTTGCCCATGCCGTCGGCCATGGCGCCGAGTAGCGGACTGGCGAGGGCAACCAGCATGCCGGCGGCGGCGGCGGTGTAGCCCCAGACCGCTTGCCCTTGGGCGGCATCGCCCACCACAACGCTTGCGAAATAGGGCGCAAACAGAAAGGTGGTGATGAGGGTGTAGAACGGCTGCCCCGCCCAATCGAACATCACCCAGCCGATGAGGCCGGAGGTTCCGGTTCGGGGGCGGTCGGCCTTAGCGGGCCGAGCGAGGGTGTTCGTGGTCATGGGCGCAGACTAGCCGGACTGGGGCCAAGATCAAGCGGCGGCAAGTTCGCGAAGGTGGGATACGGCAAGCGTCAGCTTGGCAAGCGTGACGTCGCCGCTGCCGATGAGGTCGTCGATGTGACGCCTGACACGGCTGGCCCTGGCCGCATTCGCCTCGCGCCAGCGGTCGAAATGCGGGGCCGAGCCGTTGGCGAGCGCCACCGCCTGCGCGACGATTGCCCGCTGTACTCCGGCCACCGTCTCGAGCGCGGCGTTGACTGCCAGCCGTTCGAAATAATCGCCCTTGGCAATGTCCTCGCTGCTGCTGCGCAGATCCTCAAGCCGCAGGAAATCGCTGATTTCAGTGTAGGTTCTGCCAACGGCTTCGAGCGGCGCATTGGCGGCGAGCGCCGCAAGCACGATTTCGAGGCTCCGGGCGAGAGCGGGCAGCGCGGCCAAGGATTGGGCAAGATCATCGGGCACGCCCCACTGCCGCAGGCGGCGGGCCTTGTCCTCGATGAGCCTGCTTGTATCCTGGCTCAGGATCGCGCCGAAACTGTCGCGCACCCTGGCCAAGCCGCTGCGATAGGTTTCGATCTCGTCGGTCAGGCCCCGCTCGAAACGGCCATGGCGCAGGAACCACGCGGTGGTCTGGCGCAGGGTGTCCTGCAGCATGAGGTAGAGGTCGAGCTGGCGCTGGCCGTCGATGCGGCCGTTGAGCGCATCGATACCGGCATAGAGCGCCTCCATGCCGAACACCTCCATCACCGCCTCGAAGGCATAGGCGATGGTTTCCGGCTCGTGGCCCGTCTCCTCGGAAAGGCGCAGCGCGAAGGTGGAGCCGCCGCGATTGATGATGTCGTTGGTGAGCACTGTTGCAATGATCTCGCGGCGCAATGGGTGGCTTGCGATTTCATCCGCGAAGCGCTCGCGCATGGCGGGCGGGAAATAGGCGATTAGGGCGTTGCTCAGATACGGATCGTCCGGGACGGAGGAGGCAAGCAGCTCCCGTTTGAGGTCGATCTTGGCAAAGGCGAGCAGCAGCGCCAGTTCCGGGCGCGTGAGCGGATGCCGCGTCATCTGCCGTTCGCTAAGCTCCGCATCGGTGGGCAGTTTTTCCACCTTGCGGTCGAGCAGGCCGGAGGCTTCGAACTTGTGCAGCAAGCGGCGCTGGAAGCCGAGATCGGCGATGCCGCGCCTCTCGCCCTGGCTGATGGCGAGCGTCTGCAGGATGTTGTTCCTGAGGCAGCCCCGGACGACGTCTTCCGTCATGGAGGCCATCAGCGCGTTGCGTTCCGCAAGCGTGATGCGGCCCTTAGCGACGGCCGCGCCGAGCGCAATCTTGATGTTGACCTCGAAGTCGGAGGAGTTGACGCCGGCGGAGTTGTCGATGGCATCGCTGTTGACGCGCCCGCCCGCCATGGCGAAGGCGATGCGCGCCCGCGGCGTCATGGCGAGATTGGCTCCCTCGCCGACCACCTTGACGCGCAGATCTTCCGCCGTGACGCGGATGGCGTCGTTGCTGCGGTCGCCCACCTCCTCGTTGCTCTCGGCCGCGGCGCGCACGAACGTCCCGATGCCGCCGAACCACAGGAGATCGGCGTGCGCGCGCAGGATTGCGCTCATGAGTTCGGCGGGCGTCACCTGCGGGCCAACGCCGAGCAGTTCGCGCATCTCCGGGCTGGTCTCGATGAATTTGGCCGTGCGCGGGAACACGCCGCCGCCCTTCGAGATCAGCGTGCGGTCATAGTCCTGCCAGCTCGAGCGGGGCAGGTCGAACAGGCGCTTGCGTTCGGCCCAGCTCGCCTCCGGGTCGGGCGAGGGGTCGATGAAGATGTCGCGGTGGTCGAAAGCGGCGATGAGCTTGATCGCTCGCGAGAGCAGCATGCCGTTGCCGAACACATCGCCCGACATGTCGCCCACGCCGATCACGGTGAAGGGCTGCGTTGCGACATCCATGTTCATTTCGCGGAAATGCCGTTTGACCGCCTCCCACGCGCCGCGCGCGGTGATGCCCATCTTCTTGTGGTCGTAGCCGGCCGAGCCGCCCGAGGCGAAGGCATCCCCGAGCCAGAAACGGCGCTCGAGCGCGATGCCGTTGGCGATGTCGGAGAAGGTCGCCGTGCCTTTGTCGGCGGCGACCACCAGATAGGGGTCATCCCCGTCATGGCGCACGGTTGCGGGCGGTGGCACAGGCTTGCCGTCCACCAGATTGTCGGTGAGGGAAAGCAGCGCGCCGACAAAGCCTTTGTAGCAGGCGATGCCCTCGGCCATGACGGCATCGCGGCCGCCCTCGGGCAGGCGGCGCGGCACGAAGCCGCCCTTGGCGCCCTGCGGCACGATCACCGTGTTCTTCACCTGCTGCGCCTTGACGAGGCCGAGCACCTCGGTGCGGAAATCCTGCGCCCGGTCCGACCAGCGCAAGCCTCCGCGCGCGATTGGCCCGCCGCGCAGATGCACGCCTTCGAACCGGGTCGAATAGACGAAAATCTCGGCATAGGGCCTGGGCGCGGGCAGGCCATCGACAAGCTCGCTCCTGAGCTTGAAGGCGATGGTGTCGGGCAGGCGGCCGTTCTCCTCGCGCTGGTAGAAATTGGTGCGCAGCGTAGCCTGCATCAGGTTGAGATAATGCCTGAGCACCCGATCCTCGTCGAGCACGGCCACCTTCTCCAGCCGCTGCTCGATGCGCCCGGCGATGCGCGCGGCTTCGGCCGTGCGCTGCTCGAGGCTGATGGGCAGCGACGGATCGAACCGGGCATGGAACAGCGCCACCAGGTCGGCGGCGATGTCGCCGTGCCGGTTGAGCGTTTCGGCGAGATAGCCTTGCCCGAAGGGCGCACCCATCTGCCGCAGATAGGCGGAATAGGCGCGGATCAGGGCCGCTTCGCGCCACTCGAGCCTGGCGCTGAGGATCAGCCCGTTGAAGGCGTCGTTGGCCGCTTTGCCGTGCCAGATGGCCAGAAAGCCCTCCTCCAGGCGTTGCTCGTGCTCGGTGAACAGGATCTGCTTGCCGCCGCGCGTCTCAATGGTGCTGTCGTGCAGGAAGACGCAGCGCCGCTCATCGCCGATGAGGGGGCGCACCTGGAAGGTTCGCTCCGAAATGACCCTGAAGCCGAGATTTTCGAGAATCGGCACGCGCTCGCTGAGGGTGATCGGATGATCGAGCTGGTAGAGCGTCGCGCGCAGGCGGATGGTTTCGCCGGGGCTGTCGCTGAAGATGTCGATGGCGGTCGGCGAGTCGGGGGCGAGTGTCTCGATGCGCTGGATGTCCTCGAGCGCCCGGCTCGGCCTGTTGGTTTCTTCGTAACCGGCGGGGAAGGCGTCCAGATATGCCTCGATGCGGCTCGGTGCCGCGGCGCCGTAATAGAGCCTCAGCCGGTCGCCGAGTTCGTCGCGCCAGGTGCGGATGATCTTCTCGACCTCCGCCTCGATCAGGCTGGCCGGCTGCTCCGGCGGTTCGCACGCCTCGCACCACACGATGAGATGCAGCCGCACCAGTGGGCCTTCGGGGAAGAAAGCATTGAAGCTGCGCAGTTGCCCGCCATAAATGCGCTCGAACAGCTCTGTGATCTTGAGGCGCACGGCGGTGTTGTAGCGATCGCGCAGAATATAGACGATGGCGGAGACGAAACGGCCGAATTCGTCGCGCCGGACCATGACCTTGGTGTGCGGGTTGAGGGTGAGCTGCACTGTCGCCATGGCGAAGTCGAAGAGCTGGTCGGTCGAGATCTGCAGCAGCTCGCCGCGCGGGAAGGTTTCAAGCGCGTAGGAGAGCGCCCGGCCCGAATGGCTGTTGGGCAGGAAGTCGGAGCGGCGCATCACCTCATTCACTTTCAGACGCACGAACGGGATGGCGCGCACCGAGCCGGTGAGCGAGGCCGCCGAGAAGAAGCCGACGAAACGGACTTCGCCTCGCAAATTTCCGCTCTCGTCGTAGGATTTGATGCCGATGGAATCGAGCGGCGTGCGCTTATAAACCTCCGAGCGGGCATTGGCGGTAGCGAAGATCAGCGGCGAGGTGGACAGGAAGAACTCGCGCCGCTCCGCGGTGAGCAGCACGCCGCCGCCGCTGCGGCGCAGCACGGTCATCTCGGGGTCGCGCAGCAGGCCGAGGCCCGAGGCGGCAACCGGCCGCAACTCGCCCGCGCCGTCGCTGCCCGGCACGAAATCGTAGCTGCGCGCGCCGAGAAAGATGAAATTCCCCGTGCCGATCCATTTGAGGAACTGGTTGGTCTCGGCCAGCGTGTCGAGCGGCAGCGGCGGCGGATAGGCCAGATAGGCGGTCTTGCATTCCTCCAGGCGCTGCAGCATCGCCTCGGCGTCCATGGCAACCTCGCGCACCTTGGCGAGAATTTGCTCGAGCCGCTCCAGTAGCGCGGCTTTCGCATCCTCGCCTTCAAGCTTCTGCAGGTGGATGTGGATGAAGCTTTCCTGGGGCGTCGCCGCCGTCTCGGGGGACCCCTCGCCGAGCAGTTCGACGAGGCGGCCTTCTGCATCACGCCTGACCTTCAGGATGGGATGGGCGATGAGGCTGACCGGGATGTGCCGATCCTGGATTTCCGCCAGCACCGAGTCGAGCAGATAGGGCATGTCGTCATTGACAATTTCGAGGATGCTGATGGGGCCTTTGGCGGGCGAGACAGCGGGCTCGTGGATGCGCAGCCGCGGCCGGCTCGCATCCCGCTTGAGAAAGAATCCGAATGCTGCCTGCGCATAAGCAGCAAGTTCCTGCGGCCGATAGAGGGCGAATTCCGTTTCATCCACACGCCCGTAGAGCAGACGCGCAAAGCGTGCGGCATCGCTGTCAGCGGTTGAGCCGCCGGCGAGGGCGACAATCCTGGCAAGCGCTTCGTTCGCATCGGCGCCGTGTTGCGCATGGGCATCTACGGCCTGGGGTGTGTTCATGACGTCATCCCTTTGTCTTGACCTTGTCTTGCGCTCCAGCCCGGGAACCTGTCCGATGTTAGGATTAGGCCCATCCCATGGGTGAATTATCTCAGCGGATGGTCATTGCCAAGGAAGCTGTCCATGGTTTTCAGCGTGGTTTAGATGCCGCAAAGCCACAGCCCCGGGTTGTTTTGCCGCCGTGCCGATCCTGCATCATCGTCAAGGTTAAATCCATGGTAAAGAATGCTTCTTAATGTAACGATGCTTAGGCCTTGGCCAATGACTTTCCTGCATCGAAACGTAAGGCAGAAGACCCGGAGAAACGACATGGCGAGCCCACATTTCATTTCCGCCCTTGCTCTGGTTGCCAGCCTGATGGCTGTTCCCGTCGCTCAGGCCGGGGAGTCCGGTTGCGGCACCGCCGTTGCGTGTTATGAAAAAGTACCTGCTCCCGTCATTCATCGCACCATCCAGAGGCGCCACGTCATCGAGCCCGGCCTTTACGAAGTGGCGCGGGTGCCCTCGCTTTACGGGTGGCGCAAGCGCCGGGTGATGGTGGAGCCGGGGCAGGTCATCTGGAACGAAACGCCGCCGGTCTATCGGACGGTCACGGTCACGAAAAGGGTGCCGGGCGGCTACCGGTGGGAAAAAAGGGGCGTCAACGGCCGCGAAACGCTGTGCAAGGTGAAGTTGCCGCCGCGCACCCTCACCGTGGAGAAGAAAATCCTCGTCAGCAAAGGCCAGCGCTGGGCCGAGCGTATGCCGCCCATCTACGCTTGGACAGAGGATCGCATCCTGCTGCGCCCCTACAAGAACATCGCCATCCATACGCCGCCGCATGTCCTCGCAACACGGGAGCGCGTGGCGATTCAGCCCGAGGGCCATGTGTGGCGCAAGATCCCGCGCCGCGCTTACGACTGAGGGCAGGCCAAGGCGCCATCGCATTGTGCGATGCAAAAACCTGTTGCAGCGCAGCATCAGGATCGCTATCTTGTTTAAAGAACCAAGGTGCCGTGGGCGATGCATGGCTCGTCCGGGCAATAGGATTGTGAAACATGATATTTTTCCTTCCGGCGACAGCCGCCGCCATGACCCTGATGAAGCCGCCGGGCATGCCCGCCACGCCGCAACGTGCAAAGGTTTGTGCCCCTCCCAAACGGACGATGCCCGCCGATATCTTCAAGATGGCGTCGCCGAACTCTGACACCTCGCCTGACGACTTTGCCAATTACGGCCCGGCCGGCATAATCGTGACCAGCACGCGGCGAGCGGTTATGCTTACCACAACCGCAATCACGAAGATGGCCCGCACAGGCTACAGTTTCTTCTCGCGGGTACTGGAGGCCCTGGCGTTCTGGCGGATGGTTGAAGCGGTGTCTGCATTCGCCCGCGCCTTCACTCCGTTTGGATATCAGGCTAATACCTTCTGGGATATTATCGACAAGCCGCATTCTTCGCCGGCTGATGCTCTTTCAGGCGCGTTCTTCCGATTGCCGGCACCGCGCCGGGATTTTACGCCGGCGCTTCCCTCACCGGCGATGTTCGAGCAAGTAGCTTATCCTTCCCCATCGAGCGCAACCGGCCGCACGACGATCGAGCAGCAAGTGCAAGCAGTCGCGACGCCGTTTGCCGTCATGGCCTTCGCCGTAACGTGCGCGCTGGTCCAGACGGCCCCGCAGATTGCCGCAGCATTCGGCGCCTGACGTCAGATCGCCTTCTTCGTTGCAATCTTCCGGCAATGGGCCTTGCGCGGTTTGCCGTTTTTCATGACGATCGCCTTGATCCAACGGCAACCGGGGTTGGCGGTGCATCTCGCCTGTTCCAGCCCCTTGCATGCCGTATCGGCGCGCGCCGTGGCGGGGGAAAGCAACGCGGCACATGCCGAGACTGTTGCAACTGCGACAAGGCGGGTTAGCTTCGACATATCGACCTCACATTGACAAACATTCGTTGCGCGGCCACGGCCGCAGACGCGTGCAGACGCGCGGCAAAAACCTTTTCCAATTTTCATTCGCAATCAAGAAAAAATTCTGAAGCCGCCCAGCGCAGCGCCTGCCGGAGCCGGTCGTCGCCCCAGAACAGCTCTCCCCGCGCGGTGATGAAGGTCGGCGCGCCGAAAATGCCGCGCCGCTGCGCCTCGTCGGTGCGCGCCTTCAGCCCGTCCTTGATCTCCGGCGTTTCGATGCGGTCGAGATATGGCGCGGGCCTGAGGCCAATGCCCTCCAGCAGCCCCGCGAGCACCTCGCGGCTGGAGATGTCGGCGCCCTCGCCGAATTCCGCCTTGAAAACGGCTCTGGAAAAGGCTGGCGTCCACCCTTCCGCCTCGCCGGCAAAGGCGAGCCGCGCCGCATAGAGGCTGTTCTGCGGAAAGGGCTGCGGCATCTGGAAGGGCAGGCTGCGCGCCATGGCGATGCGCTCCAGGTCGCGGCGCATGTGCCGGCCCTTTGCGGGATAGATGTTGAAGGCGGAGGTGTCCCAGCCTTGCGCCTTGAAAATAGGCCCGAGCAGAAACGGTTTCCAGACCACCTCGACGCCGTGGTGGGCGGCCAGATCGTCGATGCGCATTGCGGAGAGATAGGAATAGGTGGAGGCGAACTCGTACCAGAACTCAAGCCGGCCCCGCATCCCGCCCTTGCCCCCGCGCCATATTTCCGATATTCCCGCAGCGCTCGCCCAAGCCCCGCGGAGATCATTAGAATGCCATCAAAATCCGACGTCAGGAAGGTGGTTCTTGCCTATTCCGGCGGCCTCGACACCTCGATCATCCTGAAATGGCTGCAGGTGACCTATGGCTGCGAAGTGGTGACCTTCACCGCCGATCTCGGCCAGGGCGAGGAACTCGAACCCGCGCGGCGCAAGGCCGAAATGCTCGGCATCCGCGAAATCTACATCGAGGACCTGCGCGAGGAGTTCGTGCGCGATTACGTCTTCCCCATGTTCCGGGCGAACGCGGTTTACGAAGGGCTCTATCTGCTCGGCACGTCCATCGCCCGCCCGCTCATCGCCAAGCGCCAGATCGAGATCGCCCGCGAAACGAGGGCGGATGCCGTGTGCCACGGCGCAACCGGCAAGGGCAACGATCAGGTGCGTTTCGAACTGACCTACTATGCGCTCGAACCCAACATCCGCGTCATTGCGCCCTGGCGCGAATGGGACTTCAAGAGCCGCGAGGCGCTGCTCGACTTCGCCGAAAAGAACCAGATCCCCGTGCCCAAGGACAGGCGCGGCGAAGCGCCCTTCTCGGTGGATGCAAACCTGCTGCACACCTCCTCCGAGGGCAAACTGCTTGAGGACCCCGCCGTGGAGGCGCCCGAATATGTCTATCAGCGCACGCTTTCGCCGGAGGAAGCGCCGGATGCGCCGGAATATGTCGAGATCGGCTTCGAGCGCGGCGATGCGGTGAGCGTGAACGGCGAACGGCTTTCCCCTGCCATGTTGCTTGCGCGCCTCAACGAACTGGGGCGGGCGCATGGCATCGGGCGGCTCGATCTGGTGGAGAACCGTTTCGTCGGCATGAAATCGCGCGGCATTTACGAGACGCCGGGCGGCACCATTTTACTTTCGGCCCATCGCGGCATCGAGAGCATCACCCTAGACCGCGGCGCCGCGCACCTCAAGGACGAGCTGATGCCGCGCTATGCCGAGTTGATCTACAACGGCTTCTGGTTCTCCCCCGAGCGCGAGATGCTGCAGGCGGCGATCGACAGGAGCCAGGAGTTCGTCACCGGCACGGTGCGCGTGAAGCTCTACAAGGGCCTGGCGCAGGTGGTGGGGCGGGAAAGCCCCTACAGCCTCTACAATCAGGAACTCGTCACCTTCGAGGAGGGGGCGGTGGCGTATGACCAGCGCGACGCCGCCGGCTTCATCAAGCTCAACGCTCTCCGGCTGCGGCTGGCCGGCGCCCGCCGCTGAGATGCGGCGGCGCTGGCGGGTCGTATTTCATTGGCCGCACGGCAAGGATGCGCCCGCTGGCGTCATAACCGGATAAAAGTGACGGACTGCGTCGAGGCATTTCGAGCGCTTGAGCAGTTGCCGCTCCATCAAGGACCATAGATCGACCCAGAGCAGATGATCGCCATTAAGACGTTTCAGGGCATGATACAGATTGAAGCCGTCGATGAAGGCCGAGACGCGAAGCATAAGGCGGGAGTTTATTGCAAAAGAGAACCCATGGGCCGGAGCCCATGGGGGCCATATGGAAAGCCATACGGGATTACAACACCATAGATACATGCCGATACGGCGGAATCAGGTGATTTGTGGCCGTCAAGAAAAAATTGCGCGCAGGTTATTTGGGTTATGCCTCACCAAGTGATGGCGTGGCGGCCTCAAAGCACCTTGTGCAGCATGTCGCCGACGATATAGGCGACGGATGCCGCCGCCACGCCGATGAGGAACGTCTCCAGGCCCGCCCGCCACCACGATTTAGGCGACCAGCGCGAGCGGATCGAGCCAATGGCGAAGAACACTGCTCCGGTCATCACGGCGGCGAGCGTTGATGCGCCGGGCAGGTTGAAGACGAACGGTATCAGCGGCACCGCGCCGCACAGGCAGAACGAGACAAAGGTGGCTGTCGCCGAGGTTATGGCCGAACGGTTCACCGTCGGCAGGCCGTGTTCCTCCGCCATCATCGTTGCGATCCAGCGCTCGCGCTCGGCGGTGATGACGCTGACCGCGCGCTCCAGGTCGTGTCCTTCGAAGCCCTTGGCCGCGAAGATCTGGCGCACTTCCTCCCGCTCGCCCTCGGGTGCGGCATCGATGTGCCGTTCCTCCATGCGCCGCACATGCTCGTATTCCTCGATCTCGCTGCGCGTGCTGAAGTAATTCGCAGACGCCATGGACAGCCCGTCGGCGAGCAGGTTGGCGATACCGAGGATGAGGATGTAACGGCTGGTGAGTTCCGCCCCGAGCGCGCCCGCGACGATGGCGAAGGTGGTGATCGCCCCGTCGATCCCGCCATACACCCAGTCACGGATGTAGCTGGCCTTCGGGCCGCGGCTGAGGCGCGCTGCGATCGCCTCGGGTTTGTGACTGTGTTCAAGGTTATACATGCACGCCTTGTGACACGGCGCGCGGCTTTTGTCACTCCCGGAGCGGGCTCCGCTTGCGGGCCTGACACTGTGGACAATCTGAGGGGCCACAAGGATCGGCCGGACTTGCGTAGACGTTACCGGAGGCAGCCTCAGGGCATCGGGATGACGGCGCCCGTGGCAGGGACGTCGTAGCCCTTCTGCACGGCGGGGCGGGCGGCGATGGCCCGATACCAGCGCAGAACGTTCGGATAGGCGTTGAGGTCGATCGTCTGCCATTCGAAGCGGGCCGCCCAGGGGAAGATCGCCATGTCGGCGATGGAATAGTCGCCCGCGACGAATTCGGCCTCGCCAAGCCGCCGATCGAGCACGCCGTAGAGCCGCTTGCCTTCGTTGAGGAAGCGCTCTTCGGCATAGGCAGATTTGCCGGGGTTGAAGCGCACGAAGTGGTGGATCTGCCCGAGCTGCGGCCCGAAGCCCGCCATCTGCCAGATCAGCCATTCGACCGTCTCCCAGCGCGCCTTGCCGGACGACGGCCAGAATTTGCCCGACTTCTCGGCGAGATACATCAGGATCGCGCCCGACTCCATCATGCGCACGCCGGTCTCGCGGTCGATGATGGCGGGGATGCGCCCGTTCGGGCTGATGCGGGCAAATTCGGGCGTGGAGGCTTCGTTTTTGGTCAGATCGACCGGGTGC
>Ga0129299_1002249_pt1 | contig 12815 bp, 11 predicted proteins | sample ConPoolayeCmetaG_FD_94477 | JGI IMG/M metagenome (GOLD analysis project Ga0129299, IMG submission 94477) | Hot spring microbial mat communities from California, USA to study Microbial Dark Matter (Phase II) - Cone Pool mat layer C metaG ... | reverse complement strand
CGGATGGGTCTCCCCCCGGGGCGATGCGTCGTCATTGAGGATGCCGTCCACGGGATCGAAGCGGCCCATCGCGCCGGGATGAAGGCGGTGGCGCTGACCAGCACGCACCCTGCCGAAGCGTTTACGGAGGCGGACCTCGTGGTGTCGAGCCTGAGGGAACTCTCCCCCTCCAGGCTGGGCCGGCTATGGACTGTCACAGCGCGAATCGAAGATCGGTCGGTCGATTGCGATCTACGCTAGCAGGAGGCATGCCACCAAGGCCAGTGTGAAGAGCACGTATCCTACCAGCAAAAGAGTCACCCCTCGCCGCTGCGACGGCAACATTTCGTTGATGGCCGCCATACCCCTTCCCCCGGAGATGAAACACTACTACCGAGCTGCGCGAAATGCCAAACCGCAAGGGCTGGGAGGTGGTCTTCCTTTCCCTTCCTCCCCTTCCCTCATCACCAGTATGGTGGTTGAGGCGGGACGTGTCAACAAAAAAATCCACGGAGCGAGAAGCCAAGGCATACGACGTTTTGGACCAGGAATAAGCGAGTTCGACGCCGACCACCGCGGGAGGGCGAGCTGCCGGAGTCATCCATCGCGAAATTCTCCGTGCCGCGGGATTCATCCCGCGCGGGCACCTCGGGCGACATCCCACGCGACATGAATGTTGTGGCTCGGCGGGACCTCGCCCTCCCCTACCAAGGCGTGACGTACCCCGGCGACGTCCATGCTACCCCCCGCGGATGTGCCCCGCGGTCGAACGATTGACACGACCCGTTGCGGGGTCTAAGTTACTTGCGGAAACGTTTGAACAGCCTGACGAAGCACCGGTGGCGATGACGTGTCCCCTTTCATAAAGGGCATATCATCGCAACCCGCGGCACCAAGGGGTCGGTTTTCCCCGACCGCCGCAGAGTCTATGCGTCATGATCGTGCTGATCGACAACTACGACTCGTTCACGTACAACCTCGTCCAACGGATCGGGGAGCTGGACCCGAGCCATCGAATGAAGGTCTACCGCAACGACAAGGTCACGCTGGAACAGATCGAGGCCGACAAGCCGGACCACATCATCATTTCCCCGGGTCCGTGCACGCCGCGTGAAGCCGGCATCAGCAACGACGTGATCCGGCATTTCACGGGCAAGGTGCCGATCCTGGGCGTCTGTCTGGGTCATCAGTGCATCGGCTTTGTGGCGGGGGCGGAGATCCCTCGCGCCGAGCGCCTCATGCACGGCAAGACCAGCGAGATCTACCATGACGGCAAGACGATCTTCCAGGGCGTGACGAACCCCTTCACGGCGACGCGCTACCATTCGTTGATCGTCGACCGCGAGACGCTCAGCAGCGACTACGACATCACGGCCTGGACGGATCGAGGCGAACTCATGGGCATCCGGCACAAGCGCTACCCCGTCGAGGGCGTTCAGTTCCATCCGGAGAGCTTTCTGACGGTCGAAGGGCCCAAGCTGTTGGCCAACTTCCTGAAACTGTAGGGCTCGGGCCCACGGGACCCGGGCGGGCGATCCCCGAGAGGTGATCGATGGGCACCGACTATCGAGCACGGTTCGCGCGGTGCGGCGAGGATGTTCGGATCGACCCGGACGTGTTCATCGAACACCCGGAGGTGCTGTCCGTCGGCGACCGCGTGGTGTTCATGAAGGGCGTCTACATCCTGGGCCGTCCGGGACGGTTCGTGATCGGTGACGATGTGACGTTCTATCCCTACGTCTTCTGCCAGGGATCACCCGGGCACGTGACGATCGGAACAGACGTCCAGTTCTTCCCCCACTGTTATCTGAGCGGCGGCGACTGGCCGAGCAGCTTCATCGAGGTCGGGAACCACACCCACTTCGCCCCCCGTTGCGTGCTGTACGGTTGGGGCGGTCTGCGTGTCGGAGACTACTGCGCCATCGCGGCCGGGTGCATGCTCTCCACCGTGAGCCAATACACCGACAAGACGGAACGCCCCATGGTGACCTACGGGGAGAACGCCGCGCCGGTGACCGTCGAAGACGACGTGTATCTGGGGGCGAACGTTGTGGTCAACCAGGGTGTGACGGTCCGCCGGGGTTGCGTCGTCGGCGCGAACTCGGTGGTGCTTGACGACACGGAGGAGTACGGCTTCTACGTCGGGGCGCCGGCCCGGTTGAAGCGCAAGCGGAGGTAACGAACATGAGACGGCACGTCATCGCGTCCGTACTCGGAGCGGCGGTCGCTTCGTGGACCCCCGGCTCCGGACTCGCCCAGACCATTTACCGCAACTACCCGAAGGACACCCCCCCGCCCCCCGTCACGTGGCAGGGTCTCGTGCCCGGTCAGGACCGGTTCGACGAGGCGGCGATGGAGCGGATCGGTCAAAAGGCCGATTGGTTGCCGTGGTACGGCGCGCGGAAGTTTGAGCTCAAGGCCCCCGGAAGGACCGACATCACCGACAACATCCTGAGCCGTAGTGACATGGTCGTGGGGACCATCGAGGCCGTCACGCCGATTCCCGGTTGCGAGACGTTCGACGGCGTCCGCGCCAAACTCGGCGAACCCGAACACACCATCATTTTGAGCCGGCAGCGGATCCTCGACTACGCCGGTCAGGGGGTTCGGTTCATCGCCGACAATTCCAGCGGCCGGATCGTCGGGACCGCCTGTTTCCCGCCCCGCCGGCGCGTCCCGGCGGGAGAGAATCCCGTCCTCGATCTGTCCAAACAGCGGCAGGGCCCCTTGCCCCCGCCCGGATCGATCGCGCCCTGGGAGGGGCTGCGGGTCGGATGGGCCGTCACCCCCCTGGGACTCGATGAACAGATGATCAAGGGCATGACCAAAGGCGACCAGGAGAAGAAACCCCACGACGTCTTGCAGGCCCGATGTTGCTACATCACCTATCAAAACACCTCCGCCGCACTCATCGGGGCGGACATCTTCGGAATGCTTCGGATCGAGCTGGCCCCCGTGCGCAAGAAGCTCGCGGAGGAGGGGCATCCCAACGTGGTTGTCGGAATGAGCCACACCCACGCCGCACCGGACACGATCGGGGTCTACGGGCTTTTACCGAACCAGTACCTCCGCTCGATCCAAAAGGCGATTTACGATTGCGTCGTCGCGGCCTCCAAGGCCGCCCAACCGGTCGCGCACGTGAAGTTCGTCTCGGTAGAGCTCCCGTTGGACGGGGCTCGCGTCGCGGGAATCAGCCGAAACGTCCGGAATCCCGGCCTGGTCAACCCGCAACTGGCCGTCATCACGTTCCACGCCCCCGACGGGAAGATTCTCGGTACCCTGGTCAACTACGCGTGTCACCCCGAAGTCCTCGACGGCGACGAGCACAAGCTGTTCAGTTCGGATTTCGTGGGGTTCCTTCGCGACCATGTGGACAAGACTCTGGGTGGGACCACCGTGTTCCTCAACGGTGCCTTGGGGGGGATGGTCACGGGGGACACGCCGGGTCGCCGACCGGTCGACATCGAGCAGCTCGGGCAGAGGTTGGGACGGCTTGTCGTCGAACACGCCCGGCAGGCCCAACCAACGCCCGAGCGGGTGCTTCGGTTCGTCCATCGTCCGATCGAAGTGCCCCTCACGAACCTCAAATTCAAGGGGTTGGTGGCGGCCAAGGGAGGCGGCAAGCTCCTGACGGGGGGGCGGGTCCCCACCGAGCTGAACTACATCCGCCTCGGGTCGGCGGAGTTCATCACCGTTCCCGGCGAGCTCTTCCCGGAGATCGGGTTCGAGATCCAGGCCCGGATGACCGGATACCCGCGAATGATCATCGGATTGGCCAACGACGAGCTGGGGTACATCGTCCCGGGCTACGATTTCGACGAGAAGAACTACGAAGAGGGCATGTCCGTCGGCGCGGCGATGGGTCCGATGATCCAGCTTGCGGCCTACGAGCTGGCCGCTCAAGGAGCGCCCTAGCCCGCCGAGCCCTGGTCGAGGAACCGTTCCGTCGGAAGGTATCCATCGGAAGGAGCTCAACCCATGACCGCAGTGTCCCCGGACGAAAGCCCCTCGCTTGCCGAAGAGGCGGAACATCGATTGCGCCGATGGTTGGGAATGGAAGAGATGCGGCAGCGTCTGGAGAAGGGACGGACCCCCGAGATGGTGTCGGCTCGCATCGGTCCTTATCTGACGATTTCCCGCGAGGAAGGCGCCGGGGCGAGCGAGATCGCCAAGCGGGTCGGTGACTCCCTGGGGTGGGAGGTGCTCGACCGGGAACTCCTGGATTTCATGGCGGAGCACTACCACCTCCCCCGCAACGTCCTGGAGTTTGTGGACGAGACGACGGCGAACTGGCTCCACGAGGCATTCAGCAACCTGATCGACCGCCGCGTGATCAGTCAGCAGACCTACGTCAAACGGCTCGGGCACATCGTGTTGCTGGCCGCCTACCATGGAAAGGTCGTCCTGGTGGGGCGCGGGGCACAATTCCTCCTTCCACCGGACCGCGGGTTGACCGTGCGAATCCTCGCACCGGAAAAGTATCGGATCGAGCAGATCATGCAGCGCCACGGCATGACCAGTGAGGTGGCCAGGAAATTCATCGAAGAGCGCGAACGGGGACGGCGCGACTTCGTCAGCCGCTATTTCCACCAGGACCATGCGAACCCGCACCTTTACGACCTCGTGGTGAACGTCGCCAAGTACGGACCGGTCGCCACCGCGGAACTCATCGTCGCCGCGGTCCGATGCTGGTTGAGGGACCTGGATCGTAGCACGTGAGCTGTCGGGTGCCCCATCGCTTTGGCACCCGTCGTTACCCCCGTTTCATGGGGATACGCGACTCCTGGTACTCAAACGGACCGATTCGGACCGGCGCGACCGTGCCGCGCGGGATGAATCCCGCGGCTCGGGCAAGACAACGTACGGGGTGCCCGAGCCGCGGGGTTTCTCTCGCGCGGAATGCATTGGGGTTGTGGCAGTCAAGAGCCGGCTCGGAGGTGACTCCCCGTTTTTGAACCACGCCCGTTTTGGGGTTAGTTAGTGGCACCAACGGGCCAGTCTTTCCTGAAAACGATTCAGGACGCCGCCACCACCGCCCTGAACGCCCGCCGAACACCCCCGACGACCTATTCCTCAGCGCTGGACCGCCCCGCAGGTGGTTGCCGTCCGTCCCGAAGCCGTCTAGGATATGGCTGCTTGGTTGTCTCGTCGTGCGGGACGATCCGAGTATCCCGCGGGAGGATCGTGGTCCCGGCTCATGCACCGTCCGTGGGAGGTACGATACAATAGCAGGGGTCTTGCCGACGTAGCTCAACGGTAGAGCACAGCTTTCGTAAAGCTGGGGTTGTGGGTTCGAATCCCACCGTCGGCTGTGGTGTGACAGGTTCGTGGTTTCGGCCCGAGGGTTGGGTGCAAAGACGGGACCGCGTTGTCAGACTAGGTGGTGACCATGACCGACGAAGCGAACAAGCCGCAGGATCAGACGGAGCAGGCAGGTGGGCAGGTGGGGGGCGTTTCGGGTTCCTCCGAGGCCCCTCCTCGGGCCGCGAGACGGGATCAGGCCTTTCTCGTCTGGGCGGGCATTGCGTGTCTGATCGTGGCCGCCGTAATGGGGTATCAGGTGGCCAAACGCAAGGATGCCTTCAAGACGATCGTGCGCCATCTCAGCGATCCCCGCAATCGGGACGGGAACTTGATGAACGACTGGGCGGGCAGGCTCCGGAGCAACGGCGGTCCGACGTGCAAGGCCATCGCGGACATGATCACCAGCGAGCAGGTGCCCGACCTGCTCAAGCAGAAGGGGATCAGCAACCTGGACGACCTGTTGATCGCCGCCGGGGAGGGAGGCGAACTGGGTCCGGTCTGCCAAAGCGAGTTGACCCGTCAGTTGAACCTGCTTGCCTGGGCCTTGGCCCTGGGCGGCATCGCCCTGATCGGGTTGGACATCCTGCGGGAAAGGGGCAAAGTCGGCGGCAGGAAGTCGTCGCCTCCCGTCGGGTGACCGAGCGCCCAATGGATTCCCTGGGGGACCGCCGCAGTGATCGGGTTCGCGGGGTCCTTTTGCTTGAGCCCTTCCGGTCGGCTTTCGACCGGGCTGCCGGGGGATGGGAGGCGTTCTCAGATCGGGTCGGACGGATTCCGCCGCGGGTGCACATGAGGCACACCGCCCGCCTCCACCGGATTCCCCGGGCGAGAGGACGGACGTCGACGAACTACTCCCACTGCCGTTCGTACCTGGAATGACCCCGCGCCCGAGAAGGGGTAGGTGTGCCGTACTGTGGCTCATGTCGACCAAGAGGCAGGAAGGCGAGAGACAACTATGGTCCGGCCTGACGCAGAGGCCCGTGGACCGACGGGGGCGAAATCCCGTCACGGCAGTCCCCAGCCTTCCGGATCCCTGGACCTGTCCGTTGTCATCCCCTGCTATCAAGAGGCCAATCGGATTGTGGGGACCCTCCGGACCATCCGGAAGGATCTGGATTCCCGCAATCTCGGCGGGTGGGAAATCGTGGTTGTCGACGATGGAAGTACGGACGGTTCGGCCGACCTGGTCAACGGGCTTGATCCGCGCATTCGGGTGATCCGATTCCCGGCCAATCGGGGCAAGGGCGCGGCCGTACGAGCCGGAATGCTGGCGGCATGCGGTCGGTGGCGCCTCATGACGGATGCGGACCTGGCCACACCCATCGAAGAGATCGGACGCTTGATCAGCGCCATGAAGGCCGGCGCCGATGTCGTCATCGGTCGTCGGACGGGTCCCCGCAGCCGCGTCCGCACCCCTCAGCCATGGTATCGCCGGACCATGGGCAAGATGTTCAACCTGTTCATGCGTCTCCTGTTTAATCTGAACTACCAGGACACCCAGTGCGGGTTCAAGCTGTTCACGGCCAGGGCGGCCGGTGAGATCTTCCCTCGCTGTCGGGTCAACCGATTTGCGTTCGACCTGGAGTGCCTTCTTCTGGCGCGCCAACTCGGTTTCAGGGTGGCCGAGCGATACGTTGTCTGGGACCACGTGGAGCGCAGCCGCGTGCGACTGATCGCCGACAGCGCTTCGATGCTGCTCTCACTGGTGAGGCTTCGATTGGGCATTCACTGAGGTAGGCTTCTTCGCGCGACCACCATTGGCGGCATGGTTCAAAAACGGGGACTCACCTCCGAGCCAACCCTCGACTACGACCCAGAAAACGGGTTCCGGCGAGGTGCCTGCCCCCGTTTTTGAACCAAATCCCATTGGCCGTTGGATCACCGAGGGAAGGGTGACCACGCGGTACACGGAGCAAGCCGCTTTTTGCTGGAGGTTGCCTGCTGGTGCTTCCGATCTAGTGTTGCAGAACCGTCGGGTGTGGTCTCCGTAGTATGGTAGAATGATTGAGTTGTTGGGATTGCAATGACGCCTCGCTACGAGACTTTGGCATACCCGGGCGAATGGGCACAAACGCCGGTCGCTCCGATCGAGTCCGAACCACCCCAACGGGTGGGCATCGTCGCATGGGGCGTTCTGCTCACGCTCGCCGTTACCGGTGTGTTTGCACATCAGCCTGACACGAGCTGGATTCCTCAGGTGGCTTCGGTCGTCCTGGCGTTGGCTTGGCTTCTGATTGATGTGCTTGCGAAGCGCCATCCGATTCGAGTCCGTCCGCCGTACATTCTGCTGTTGGGCTGGATCCTCTGGAGCACGGTAACCGATATAAATGCGAATTTGCCTATAAGTGTTCTGTTATTTGCTTATCTGAGCACCATAAAAGTTGTCATAATAAGCCTAATAATTTCTAATATTGTTAGGACCAACAAGAATCTATTACCCGTATACATTGGCCTGACTCTCATACCCTTACTACTGTTGGGGCTGTTTCGTGAAACGGTTGGTCAGCTCGAAATGGAGTTTGAGCGAGGGGTTCAGAGCGATACGCTGCGGTTAGGGAGCGAACGGACTGGCAGCTTTGGCGACTCGAACGAGAATACGTTGTTCGCCTCCTACGGACTGATTTCGGCGGTGGCTCTCTTTCTGACGTGGAAGGGCAAAATGGTGCGATGGGTTGCCCTTGCGAGCGTCGTGCCGATACTGACTTTCATTGCTTACCTGGGCAGTCGAACCGGTATGGCGTCCGTCCCCGTTCTAGCACTTGCCTTCTGGTTCTTCTACCTCCGAGACGTAGGGCGCAGGCACCCCGCCGTAAAGCTCGCCGGGGTCCTCCTGATGGCGGGAATGCTGGCGGGAATCGTAGTATGGCTCATTTCTTCTCCCTTCGCTTACCGCTTTTCGGACAGGACCAGCAGCTACCGCGAGGGGCGGGGTGCTCTGGCGATCATCGGCCTCAAGATGTTCGCCTCATCCCCGTTGATCGGAAACGGTACGTTCGGTTTTGCGCAACTGGCCGGGAAATACGGCTGTAGAAACAGCGTCGCGCACAACACCTATGTGGAGATGCTTGTTCGGGGCGGTCTCCCCGGTTTCCTGCTGTACTACTCGGCCTGGTATCTCATCCTGCGGGAGCTCTGGCGGGTGCGGCGTTTGCCGTTATCGCGGGAGGACCGGATCGGTGTGAACATGGCCTTGCTCTTCTGTGTGTCATTCCATTGGTTCTGCCTCACGTTGACACTCATAAACCCGCGGGTGGTATGGATGACCATCGGCGCATGCATCGGGTATTTGTACGCAGTGCGAGAAAGGACCCTCGCCGGGCAAGTGCTGGCGTCGTACGAAGGCGAGTCGGAGGAAGGGAGCCAGCCTACTTTTGTCCTTGCTTCTCCGTTCCAGTCGGATGCGGGAGTGACACCGCCCCGGTGGATGCCGAGGTAAGTATAAGAGAGAGCCGGCGGCTTTTCGCTCGCGCCATTCGAGGCATGCGACGACTCCATCTTTGAGGTGTCTCTACCGGTAGAGAAAGCGGAGGTCGGTTGTGCGTGTTGCGCTGATAGGGGCTTACCCCGTCGGAGACGCCGCCGTTGGAGGGGCAGCCAATGTCACGGGTCTGCTCGCCAATGGTCTGCGAAACCACCGGGATGTAGAGCTGCACGTCATTGCACCCTCCGAAGAGGTGTACTCCGACCAACGCATCGATGTGAATGACATGGTAGTCCATGCCTACCGTCGGCGACGTGGACCGGCGTTCATCACGAATTTCGCCGTCGATGCCCCCAAGATCGTGAAGTTCGTGCAGACCATCCAGCCGGACGTCGTTCATGCCCAGGAGCCCATGTTTGCGTGGCATATCCGAAAGATGGACCTCCCCTGTGTCCTGACGGTTCACGGTATGTGCCACAAAGAGTTCGCACTGCATGAGGGGTTTTTCCAGAGGCGGGTGGACCGGTTCCACCTCCACTTCTACTACAAGACGCTTCGGCTGATGCGCCACATCATCGCGATCAGCCCCTACGCCGAGCAGGAACTCAGACCCTTCACCTCCGCAGAATTTACTCTTATTCCCAATCCGGTCCGCGACGAGCTGTTCAAGATCCCCGTCGAGGAAGAGCCGTGGCGGATCCTCTGTGTCGGGTCGGTAGTTCCCCGCAAGGCGACCCTTGAGCTACTGCGAGCGTTCGAGATCGTCTGCCGTCGGTTTCCACAGGTGCGTCTGCGAATCGCCGGGCACCTGCGCCGTCGGCACTACGTCGCGCAAGCCAAGGCCTATGTCGCCGCCCATCGTCTCGAACAGAACGTCCAATTTCTCGGCCCCGTTGATCGAAAGTCGATGCTTGAGGAATACCAGCGGTGCATGATGGTGGTCCTGATGACCCGCCAGGAAACGGCGCCGTGCGTCATCGCCGAAGCCATGGCCGCGGCCAAGCCCGTGGTCTCCACCCGGATCTGCGGGATTCCCTATATGGTCGAGGACGGACGAACGGGCCTGTTGGCGGCCGAGGGCGACGTGGACGGGTTCGCCGAGTGTGTCATGAGGTTGCTCACGGACGAGCCGCTCCGCCGGTCGATGGGCCAGGCGGGGCGGGCCAAGGCCACGGCCGAATACGACAACGAGGTGATCGTCGCAAAGACGGTGGACCTCTACAAGAGGGTTGTGCAAGAGCACCGGTCCGGCAAAGATCTCCGGGCATGAAACCGCTACTTACCCGGACCGTCGCACTCCTGGTGTTCACAAGCCTATACGCAGGTACCCCGGGTGACGTGATGACACACCTGGACCTGCCCGGTTGGACCGACGACTTTACGGAGGTGACAAGCTGGTAGGCCAGACCCGATTGGCTGAGCAACCCGGACCCGTCGGCCACCCGAATGGGCGACTTGGGGGGAGAGCAAGGAGGTGGCGAGGAACTGGGCGAGGGCATCGATCGAGGGTTTCCAGGAGGTAGGATACGAACTCGCCGCGCGATGCTTGGTGGATGACCTGGATCGCTGCCCGGTGTTCTTCAGGTTCACGCAGGGTCATTGGGAACACCTTCGGACAACGAACCCGATGGATTCGGTGTCTGCGAGTGTTCGGTTTCGGAGGAATGCAGCCAAACCGATTCAAGAAGACCAAGAGCGGGGTATGATTGGTGTGTCCGGTCTTCATCGGTGTCGGGGCGGTCGCGTCGGCTCAAGTCGGGACCCTGATGAGGAACGGTGCCGTTGCTAGAGTCGAAGAAGGCCCCTCAGGTTGAGGCGGCCTAGAACGGAGACCCCGGCGAATGCCCCGCGAAAAGAGCTACACAGGGGCGCATGACTGTCGTTGCATGAGCGAACCGCCTTTTCGGGGGCAAGAACGGGGGTGTGTTGAGCGGCGGGCAACCAGACCAACAGGTACAGCCCGCGCTTATGGAGCTTCGCAAGGACGGAGATGCACCCACCTACACAGGACTTGTCGACAGAACCTCGGGCGAGTGATAAAATGAGACGTAACCGTTCAGGTCTCAGGCTGGTTGGGGGACCAAGGACGGCACAGGGCCGCCGAAGTGATGGGCGTTCAAGGCCTCCTGAATGAAATGCCACGCGGAACGGCCCTGTTTTCGGCACGTCCCCAGCACCGTCCAGATTCGCGCGTTCCACTGGCGTCCCATCAGCGACCGGCTGCCCTGCGTGATTCGACGATCGATGACCGAGCCCCGAATCCCCTGTTCCCCCGTGTTGTTCGTGGGCGGAACCGCCGGATCAAACAGGAACCGGAAGATCGACGCCCCATGCTTGCCGAACCGCTTGGCCAACGTCGCAGACTTGGGCGACAAGTGATCCCGCCCCGCCCTCGTCAGGATGCGGGTTTTGAGTCTGAGCATCAATCGGCCATACCGATACTTCGGGATCTTCTGACGCAGATGCCAGAAGTGGAACAGCCGCTTGAACTGGAGTAGAAGAACCCGCCCGAAACGCTGTTCGTTCTCATCCGGCAGCGTCGTGAGGAACTTGATGTCCCGGATCCGATGCGCCAGGCAAAACGGCTGAAGCCGGTTGGCGTATTTCACGTAGGCACTGAAGAAGTCGCTCCCCAGTGTCCCGCCGTACACCTCGCCCAGAATCTCCTGCAGCACCTTGGACGACCGCGATGTGGCGATCACGAAGAAGCTGAAGCCCGTGGTGCAAAACACCCAGATCCAGTACTTCACCCCGCAGTCCTTCCAGCCGGACTCATCGACGTGCAGAACCGCCTCGGTCGGAACATGTTCCTGTAATTCCTGATAGGGTGGCGCCAGGGCCTCGCTCACCCGCGAGATCACCGTACACAGATGACTCCGCGAAACCGGGAGATTCAGCACATCCCGGCAGAAGTCGGCCAAGGCGCTGTACGAGGCGTGCAGCGACCCCTTCATGTAGCCCATCAAGGCTTGAAGTCGAACGCCGAAAAGTTGCCCTTCGACCACGCCGGGCGGCAATGTCCCCCACACGATCGCCTGACAGATCGGGCAGCGGTGTCCGTAGATCCGGTGTTCGGTCACGACCACGGGGCCTTCCCGAAGCTCAGCCACCTGCTGGACCTTGGGCGCCCCCGTCGGCTCCGGCTCCAGCGGATGCCCCAGGGGACAAACGCTCGGATGGTGGTGTTCGGTCTCATCCACACGTTCCGGCCCAAACGCCACATGACAGACGCCGCGATGTCCCGGCTGTCCGCCCGGACGGCGAGGCTTTCCATCGGGCCGTTTGGGCCCGGGTGGCTTGACAATGTCCGACGACGGCGGCTTGGACGAGTTCGACGAGTTCTTGGAGTAACCGTTCAGGCCCTCGGAATCGCTCTACGTGTACTGAAAAGGTGGGAAGGGCCTGTCACTCAACCGCGCCGAGACCTCTCTGTCGTCCGCTGGGTCTCGAACGGGTACCGACGAGCGACGTTCTCGGTACTGAGAAAGCACATCGAGCCCCTGAACAGTTATTTCTTGGACAGCTTGGCCACTTGGTCGGAGAGCTTGCCCACCTGTTCGGACAATGTGCTCACCTGCGCCGAGAGCGTGGCGTTTTGCTCCAGCAGTTGGGCATTCTGTTGGGTAAGGTCCACCACTTGTTGGGAGAGCTTGACGTTCTGTTCGAGCAAGCCCGCAACCCGGGACTCCAGTTCGGCAATGCGGGCGTTCTGCTCGGCAATCCGCGCCGACGTGGCCAGCATCACTCCTTTGAGGGTTGTCGGATCAGAGCAGGCGAGCTGCACTGCCTGGGGTTCGGTCAACTTGCCTCGCAGGAAGGTGTCGATGATTCCCTGAAGTCCAGCATCCGTGCCGGTCGGTGCGTCCATAAGCACCTATATAGCACATAATATCCGATAGCGCAAGTCCGAAATACAAGATTCTCAAGATTTTTTCTTGCCCAAGACGGGCCTGAACGGTTACCTTTTCCTTGGCCGAGGTCGAGACCTCCGCCGGCTCGCTCGTCCGGATCACGTCGATCCCGTCCAACGCCGCTTCCCGTTCGATTGCCTCCGTGTTCGGCCCCCACGTGTCCGTGGGGGAGGGAACGTTCGATGACGAAGAGTTCGTCG
>Ga0129299_1002246_pt1 | contig 12825 bp, 11 predicted proteins | sample ConPoolayeCmetaG_FD_94477 | JGI IMG/M metagenome (GOLD analysis project Ga0129299, IMG submission 94477) | Hot spring microbial mat communities from California, USA to study Microbial Dark Matter (Phase II) - Cone Pool mat layer C metaG ... | reverse complement strand
ACGGATTCCTGCTCAACCCGCGGTCACGGCTCGGCGGGACGCCTCGCCTTACCTTTCGTCCTACCTCTACAAAGGCGATGGACCCGGCTCGGTAGGGCGAACCCTCCGGGTGAGCCGTCGGACCGCGAGAAGAGCAGGGTTCGCTGAAGTACGCCTCTGCGTTAGGTGAGGATCAGGGGGCGGCGGCTGCGATTGACCGCGGGGCTGTTCGGTCGCACAATGCCCCGGTGAGTTCGCGGATCCTTCTGCGCTTCGGCGCCGCGACGGGCGCGCTGCCGGCTGTCGGCGGCGGCGCCGCACCCCGGGAGCCGTTCCATGAGCTGGCAGATTGACCTCGATTTTCCCGGCGCCAACGGCTGCGGCGCGGCGGTTGCCGCCGCGCCCGACGGTGCGGCGGCCGTGAGCCTGACGCCCGATCCGCGCGAGGCGCCCGAGGCGCTCTGGTTCCGCTTCCGCCTGTGGCGGCTGGATGCCGAGGCCCCGCCGCCGGCGCTGCTGCTGCGCAACGTGGATACGCTGCTCGGCGGCGGCGACGGCTCGGCGCTGCAGCCGGTCATCCGCCGCGACGGCGGACCCTGGGAGCGGCTGCCGCGCGGCGAGCCGGCGGCCCATGCGGACGGACGCCGCGACGCGCGCTGGGGCCTGCCCGACGCCGCGGCGCTGATCGAGGTCGCCTTCTGCTATCCCTACGGCCCGGAAGAACTGGCGGCGCTGCTGGGGCGCGCCCGCGGGCTGCGGCTGCAGACGATCGGCGCGAGCGAGCGGGGACGGCCGTTGTGGCGGGTGGACAACGGGCCCGGCGCGGTCGGCTCGGCGCGGCCGGGGCTCTTCGTGGTCGCCCGCCAGCACAGCGGCGAGACGCCCGGCTCGTGGGTGTTGGACGGCCTGCTGGAACGCATCGCGGAGCTCGGGGAGGCCGCGCCGCTGACGTGGGCGATCCCGTTCGCGGATCACGACGGCGTCGTCGAGGGGCGCTACGGCAAGGACCGCCATCCGGTGGATTTCAACCGGGCGTGGTCGGCGAACGGCCGCATGGCCTACCGCCACGAGACCCATTGTCTGCTGCGCGAGTTCGAGCGCTGGCGGGAGCGGTGCGCCCCGCGGCTGGCGCTGGATTTGCACGCGCCGGGCGCCCAGGAGCGGCACGGCTGCTTCTTTTTCCTGCCGCGGCTCCAGGAGGAGGACGGCGCGCCGTTGCCGGAGACGACGGCGTGGGCCGAGCGGCTCCGCGCGGCGTTCGGCGAATACGCGGCCGCCGAGCGCGAGCGCTTTTTCCGGTTCGCCGACTATCCGAGCCGATGGCCGCGGGCCACGCACCTGACGTTCACGCGGTGGGCGACGCGCGCGCGAAACCTGCCGGCGCTCTCGATGGAGACCTCCTACCAGGGCAACGCCGACCGCGCGTTTCGGATCGAGGATTACCGCGCCATCGGCCGGGCCATCGCCGATGCCGCGGCCGCGGGATTGCCGTCCGGCGCCGCGCCGGCCGAGTCGGAGGGGAAATCCTGATGCACCGCCCCGCGGACGCCGCGGCCGAGTCCGTCGTGCCGTCGTTTCTGACCGCCTTCACCCCGGCGGAGATTCCGGGGTTGATCGCCTTCTGGCATTTCGGCGCGGGCGGCGAGCGCTTTCCCGCGGCGCAGGGCGAGCCGTATGCGCTGCGCTCGGCGGTCGGGCCGCTGGCCGTCGTGGACGATCCGGACGCCCCGCTGGGCGGCCGCGCGCTGGAACTGGCCGAGGGGCAGTGGCTCCGGATTCCGCGCGCCGAATGCCCCGCGCTGGACATCCACGGACCGGGCGGCCGCCTGACGCTCGTCGCCTGGATTCGCCGCGGCCGGACGCAGAAAGACCATTGCGAGTTCGTCGCCGGGCAATGGAACGAGACGAACCGCGGCCGGCAATACGGCCTGTTTCTCAACATTCGAGTCTGGCAGCGCCCGCACCGCATCTGCGGCCACCTCTCCCACGTCGGCGGCCCCACGCCCGGCTATCGGTACTGCATTGACGGGGCGATGGGCGACACGGAGATCCCGTGGGACGAATGGCATTGCGTCGCCATGAGCTATGACGGCGTCTGCGGCTATGCGTGGCTCGACGGCCGGCTCGACGCGCGGCCCGGACTGAACCCGTATCCGATGGCCGGCGGCCTGCACGACGGCGGACCGAACGGCTCGGACTTCACGGTCGGCGCGGTGGATCGTTCCGGCGCGATGGGCAACTTCTTCCGCGGGCGGCTGGCGGGCCTGGCCGTGTGGCGGCGCGCGCTGACGCCGGCGGAACTGTATGCGCTGGCGCGCGGGCCCGTCGCCGCCGGCCGCGGAGGACCCGCATGAGCGACCGCCCGAACCTGCTGCTGATTCTGACCGACCAGCAAAGCGCGACGATGATGAGCTGCGCCGGCAACCCGTGGCTGCGGACGCCGGCCATGGATTCGCTCGCCGCCGAGGGCGTGCGCTTCGAGCGGGCCTACTGCTCGAACTCGGTCTGCATCGCCTCGCGCTTCAGCCTGTTCACCGGCCGCTTCCCCAGCGAGATCGGCCTGTACAGCAACTTCACGGCCGAACTCCTCCCGTTCGGCGAGGAACGGCGGCGGGAGGGCCTCGGTTGGCTTCTGCGGGACGCCGGCTACGCGGCCTTCTACGGCGGCAAGGTCCACCTGCCGCGCATGAAAATCGAGGATCTGGGCTTCGAGGTCGTCTGCCGCGACGAACGCGACGCGCTCGCGGCCGCCGGCGCCGACTTCCTGCGGCGCCCGCCGGCGGAGCCGTTCTGCCTCGTCGTCTCGTTCATCAACCCGCACGACATCTGTTACATGGCCATCCGCGATTCCGCGCAGAACGAGCGCGAACGCCGCCTGCTCGAACACGGCGTCGTCGAGATCGCCGCGCTCGATCGCGCGCTGGCGCGCCCGGCGGGCGTGGATGACGCCGCGTTCTTCCGCGACCACGCGCCGCCGCTGCCGGCGAACTTCGCGCCGCAGGCCGACGAGCCGGAGGTGGTCGCCCGCATGCTGCGCGCCCGCCCGTTCCGGGAGCGCGCGCGGCGGGAGTGGCCGGCCGAACGGTGGCGCGAACACCGGTGGGCCTACGCGCGGCTGACCGAGTTCGTGGACGCGCAGATCGGCGTCGTGCTCGACGCCCTCCGCGAGAGCGGGCGCGACCGCACGACGCTGACGGTCTTCACGAGCGACCACGGCGACATGGACGGCGCGCACGGCCTGGAGCACAAGTCCACGATGTACGAGGAGGCCGCCCGCGTGCCGCTCATCGTCCGGCCGCCCGGCGGCGCGCCGCCGCGGACGGACGGGACGCGCGGCGTCTCCAACGGCCTCGACCTGCTGCCGACCCTGTGCGACTTCGCCGGCGCGGCCCGGCCGGCCGGTCTGCCGGGCCGCTCGCTGCGGCCGCTGATCGAAGGCGCGCGCGGGGTCCGCTGGCGCGCGGCCGTGCCGATGGAAAGCGCGATCGGGCGCGCGGTGCGCTGGGGCGATTTCAAATACGCCCGGTACGACTTCAGCGCGAACGGCGAGCAGCTCTACGACCTGGCGCGCGACCCGGGCGAGACGCGGAACTGCGCGGCGGACCCGGACCGGCGCGCCGCGCTCGCCGAAGGCCGCCGCCGCTTCGAGCGCGCCTTCGCCGGCGTCCCGCGCGACCCCGTCCGGCTCGCGCATTCGCTCGACGACGCCTGACGGCCGGCCGACCGAAGAACCCCGCTCTCGCGGCCGCGGGCCGTTTGCGCTACGATGCGGCCCGCCGCGGCGCGATGGCGCGCGGCGGAAGCATCATGATGAACCGACGCCCCGTTCCCGGTCCCGCGCCGTCCGCGCGCGCGCTGATCGCGGCGGCGCTCCGCGAGGACGCCGCCCGCCGCGACGTCACGACGCTGGCGCTCGTGCCGCCCGACGCCCGCGCCCGCGCCCGCATCGTCGCGCGCGCGCCCTGCGTGGTCTGCGGCGGCGCGATCGCGCGCGAGGTCTTCCGCGCCGTGGACCCGCGCCTCCGCGTCCGCGCGCGGCTCGCCGACGCCGCGCGCGCGCGCGCCGGCGACGCCGCGCTCGAGATCGCCGGCCCCGCGCGCGGTCTGCTGACGGCCGAACGAACCGCCCTCAACTTCCTCCAGCGCCTCTCCGGCATCGCCACGCTGACCGCGCGCTTCGCGGCGGCGATCGCGCCGCATCGCGCCGCGCTGCTCGACACGCGCAAGACGACGCCGGGCTGGCGCGCGCTGGAGAAGTACGCCGTGCGCTGCGGCGGCGGCACGAACCACCGCGCGAGCCTGGCCGACCGCGTGCTGATCAAGGACAACCACCGCGCCTTCTGGGCCGGCCGCGCGCGCCGGTCGCTCGCGGACGCCGTCCGCGCCGCGCGCGCGCGCTATCCGCGGCTGCCGATCGAGATCGAGGTGGACTCGGAGTCGGAACTGCTCGACGCGCTCGAGGGCGCGCCGGACTGGATTCTGCTCGACAACATGAGCCCGGCGCAGATCCGGCGCTGCGTCCGCCGGTGCGCGGGCCGCGCGAAGCTGGAGGCCTCCGGCGGCGTCACGCTGCGGAATATCCGCGCGATCGCCGCGACGGGCGTGGACGCGATTTCGGTCGGCGCCCTGACGCACTCGGCGCCGGCGGCGGATTTCTCGATGGAGTTCGCGTGAACGATCCGGCGGCGGGCGCACGGTCCGAAGCGGAGGAGATGCGCGCGCGGATCGAACGCCGCCGGGCCCCCGGCGCGTTCGGCCGGCCGCTGGAGGTCCGCGCGCGGCTGACGTCCACGAACGACCGCGCGAAGGAACTGGCGCTGGCGGGCGCGCCGGAGGGGGCCGCCGTGCTGGCGCTTTCGCAGACGCGGGGCCGCGGCCAGCGCGGCCGCGCCTGGATTTCGACGCCGGGCCGGGGGCTTTACCTTTCCGTGGTGCTTCGCCCGGGGACTCCGGCGCGGCGGAGCCCGGAGCTGGCCGTCGCGGCGGCGCTGGCGACGGCGGAGATGCTGGCGGCGGCGGGGGTTCCCGGAATCGCCGTCAAGGCGCCGAACGACGTGCTGGCGGGCGGACGCAAGATCGCGGGAGCGCTGATCGAGCCGCGGATCGCGCGCGGGCGGGTGGAATTCGCGGTGGCCGGCATCGGATTGAACCTCGCGCACGAGGCGGCGGACTGGCGCGGGACCGGGGTGGAGGGCCGCGCGACCTCCTGCCGGATGGAGGGCGTCGTTCTGCCGCTGGACGAGGCGGCGGCGCGGCTGCTGGAGGCGCTGGAGCGCGTGTACGGCGAGTGGCGGCGCGGCGCGGCCGGCGCGCTCTGGGCGCGCTGGACGGCGCTGGGCGGCGCCGCGCCGGCCGGCGCGGCGAAGCTGGAGGAATGAGGGCCGGCGGCCGTCAGGGCGTATCGGCGCCGCGAATGCCGTCGCGCGTGAGGTTCGGATTCGGATTGCCGTCGTTGGCGGGGGCGATTTCGGCCGCGTCGAGCGCTCGGACGTGACTATCGGCGAACAGGAAGACCCGGCGTCCGCCCGGCCCGAACCACCCGCGATCCGCCGCGAACGGCGCATGGACGCTCGACCACTCGCCGGCGAGCGCCTTGCGGGAAGGCGACGCCACATTCGCGGCGCGCTGCGGAACGGCGGGGCGCGGATTGCTGTAATTGTCGGCCACGGAGGTCATCTCGTTGATCTGCTCGGGCGAATGATAGAACGCCATCGCGTAGGCGTAGGACGTGCTGTCGTACTGCGCCCGGGCCTTGGCGTCGCCCGGACAGGCGAAGATGCCGCCGGCGGCGTTGGTCGGCGCATACGGTTCCAGCACGGGCCGCCAGCCGCGCCCCATCCATAACCAGATGCCGGGACGGATCGGATCGTTCGCCCAGGGATATTGCCCGCCCCGCTCGTTGCCGTGGACGTCGAACAGCAGCCCGATCTGCCGGAGATTCGCGGCGCACGCCGTCTGCTGCGCCCTCCGCCGCGCGCGCCCCGCCGCCGGCAGCACGAGACCCAGCAGTACCGCGACGATGGCCATCACCACCAGCAACTCCACGAGGCTGAAAGCCGCCCGAAAACGATTATCTCTATTCTCGATAAACATACTGCACCTTATGGCCGTTTCCCCGGGCCGCTGTCAATCGAATCCCGGGTCATTTCCGGCGCCGGCTCCCCTTGCGCACCGTCGCCTGGGTGTAGAGGTTCGGGCCGCGGCGCCGCGCGCCGCCGCCCCGGTGGGGCGTCTTTTCCGCCGCATCGCCGGCCCCCCGCGCGCGGGGACGGCGCGCCCCGTCCTCCCGACCCGCGGCCGGGGCGCCCGCCTCGCGCGAAGCCCGCAGCTCGCGGATCTGGTCGCGCAGCAGCGCCGCGCGCTCGTACTCCAGCGCCTCCGCCGCCTCCAGCATTTCGCGCTCCATCTCGGCGATCGTCCGGTGCACGTCGTACGGCACGCCGGTCTCGCGCACGACCGACTCCTCGATCTCCTCGGCTTGCCGCTCGATCGCCAGCGAGGCCTGGATTTCCTTGCGGATGCCCCGCGGCGTGATGCCGTGCTCCCGGTTATAGGCCAACTGCCGCTCCCGCCGGGCGTTGGTGACCTCGATCGTCCGCCGCATCGAGTCGGTCACGGTGTCCGCGTAGAGAATCACCCGGCCCTTTTCGTGCCGCGCGGCCCGTCCGGCGGTCTGCACGAGCGAGGTCTCCGAGCGCAGGAACCCCTCCTTGTCCGCGTCGAGGATCGCCACGAGCGCCACCTCCGGCAGGTCGAGGCCCTCGCGCAGGAGGTTGACCCCGACCAGGCAGTCGAAATCCTGCCGGCGCAGGCCGCGGAGGATTTCCACGCGCCGGATCGCGTCAATCTCCGAATGCAGGTACTTGACCCGGATGCCGATGCCCTCGAGATAGCCGGCGAGGTCCTCCGAGGTCTTCTTCGTCAGCGTCGTGACCAGCACCCGTTCGCCCGCCGCGGCGCATTTTCGGATCTCCTCGATCGCGTCGTCAATCTGCCCCGCCAGCGGCCGCACCTCGATGGGCGGGTCCACGAGGCCGGTCGGGCGGATAAGCTGCGGGATCGGCGCGCCGCCGACCGCCCGTTCGAACGGGCCGGGCGTGGCGGAGGTGAAGATCGTCGGGCCGACGGCCGAGAGGAATTCGTCGAAGTTCATCGGCCGGTTGTCGAGCGCGGAGGGCAGCCGGAAGCCGTGCTCGACCAGCACGAGCTTGCGCGCGCGGTCGCCGTTGTACATGCCGCGGATCTGCGGGATCGTCGCGTGCGATTCGTCAATCACCGTCAGGAACCCCGGCGGGAAGTAGTCGAGCAGGCAGGCGGGCCGCTCGCCGGCGGCGCGCCCGGAGAGGTGGCGCGAATAGTTTTCGATGCCGGAGCAGTAGCCGACCTCGCGGAGCATCTCGAGGTCGTAGTCGGTCCGCATCCGCAGCCGCTGGGCCTCCAGCAGCTTGTTTTGCGATTCCAGCTCGCGGACCCGCTCCTCCAGTTCGGCCCGGATGGCCGTCCGCGCGCCGGCGATCTTGTCGGGGGGCATGACGAAGTGGCGGGCGGGCGAGAGGGCGACCGCGTCGAGCGCGGCCTCGACCGCCCCGGTCAGCGGCGTGAAGCGCTCGATCCGCTCGACCTCGTCGCCGAAGAAATGGATGCGGACGCCGTACTCGGCGTAGGAGGGGAACACGTCCAGCACGTCGCCGCGCGCGCGGAAGGTGCCCGGCAGCGGGGCGACGTCGTTGCGGGCGTACTGGATATCCACCAGCCGCCGCATCGTCTCGTCGCGGTCCGCCGCCTCCCCGCGGCGCAGCGCGACGACCATCTGCCGGTAATCCTCCGGCGAGCCGAGGCCGTAGATGCAGGAGACCGTGGCGACGATGATCACGTCGGACCGGCTCAGCAGCGCGTCGGTCGCGGCCAGGCGGAGCCGCTCGATCGCCTCGTTGATCGAGGAATCCTTCTCGATGTAGGTGTCGGTCGCCGGCAGGTAGGCCTCCGGCTGGTAGTAGTCGTAGTAGCTGACGAAGTACTCGACCGCGTTGCGGGGGAAAAAGCCCTTCAGCTCGGCGTAGAGCTGGGCCGCAAGCGTCTTGTTGTGGGAGATCACGAGCGTCGGACGCCCCGCGCGCGCGATGACGTTGGCGACGGTGAAGGTCTTGCCGGAGCCGGTGACGCCCTCGAGCGTCTGGAAGCGCGCGCCGGCCGCCAGCCCGGCGCAGAGGGCCTCGATCGCCTCCGGCTGATCGCCGGTCGGCGCGTACGGGGCGACCAACTGGAAGGGGCTGGACATGCGGACCGCCCCAGTAAACCAGAGCGCGCCGCCGGGCGCAACGCCGCCCGGCGCGGCATCATCCGCCGGACGGACCGGGAGGCGCCGCCCGACGGCGGGCCGGCACGGGCGGCGCGAAGAAGTAATCACGGACGCGGGGTTTCCGCCACGCGACGATCATCACGGCGCCCAGCGCCGTCCCCGTCGGAAAATTGAACAGCATCAGCGCCGGCAGGACAAAGCCCAGCGCATAGGACAGCGGCGTGGGCCGCGCCCTTGCCACGGCGAGCGACAGGGCCAGCAGCGGCAATACGAAAATTATCGCGGACAGATATTTTCCCGCGCCGGCCGCCGCCGGTTCCGACTCCGCTGCGACGGACGGGTCGGGCGGAGTAAATACGTGGATGAGCAGCAACGTCAGCAGAAACGCCGTATAAGCCCCAAATAGTTTCATGAGCTTCACGGTCAGCGGTATGCTCTGGCCGGAGGGCGCAGCGGGGGATGGGGACCAGCGCCGTCGCCGCGGAAAGACGCGCGCAAGCAGATAGATCGCCCCGAACAAACTGAATAGCTGCAGCGCCAGCAGAAGCCAGAGATGCCCGGTCCTGGAAATCGGACCCAGCAACTGGTAGGCCGGCGAATAGAACAACCAGATCGCCGCGGACAACATGATTACGGCCAGGGAAAGCCCCGTCGCCGGGAGCACGAAGAGCAGCCACAGGGGACGGAGCCGCTGACGCAACAATTGATCGGCCGCCGGATTCGCGAAGGACGCCGCATAGAGTCCCATCGCGATCAATCCGATCGGAGCGAACACCCGCCAGCTCATGTTCGATTACCCTCCGATGGCCCCCGCGCCCCCCCCCGCTCTCCTCCGCAGCATCTCGCCGGCGGCCTCGGCGACGGCGCTGGGGAAGACGTTCCGCAGGCAGGCGAGGTCGCCGCGGGCGCAGGCGGCCGAGAAGCACGGAATGCAGTTCAGCCGGTCGAAGCGCAGCACGCGGTGCGCCGCGCCGTAGGGGCCGGTGCGGAGCGGATCGGTCGGGCCGAAGAGCGCCAGCACCGGCACGCCGAGCGCCGCCGCCAGGTGCATCGGGCCGGAGTCCACCGCGATCGCGAGGTCCATGCCGCCCAGCCACGCGGCCAGTTCGAGCAGACCGGTCCGGCCGCCGTGGTTCTCCGCCGGCCCGGCGTCGCGGACCTCCGCGACGATGCGCTCGCCGTCCGCCGCGTCCGCCGCGCCCCCGAAGACGTGGATCGAGCCGCCCTCGCGCGCCAGCAGAATCCGGGCGAGCGCGACGAAGTGTTCGAGCGGCCAGTTCTTCGTCGGCCACCGCGAGCGCGGGCACAGCGCGATGCGCGGGCGCGGCGCGGCGGCGCCGGGAAACGGCGGCACGCGCAGCGGGAACGCGGGCGGCCCCTCCGGCTCGGGCCAGCCGAGCGCGCGCACCGCGTCGAGGCACTCGTCCACCGCGTGCCGGTTGCGGTTGCGCGGGCCGGCGACGGCGGAATAGAACAGCCGCGCGCCCTCGCGGTGGAACGAGGGGCCCAGCCGCCGGCGCGCGCGCGCCAGCCGCGCCGCGAGCGCGCTCTTCAGCAGCCCCTGCAGGTCCACGGCCAGGTCGTAACGCGCGCGGCGCAGTTCGCGCAGAAACGCGAGCGCGCCGACGCCGCCCGCGCGGCGGGGAAAGGGGATCACCCGCTCGACGTCCGGACAGGCGCGCGCGAGCTCGGCATACTCGGGCTGGACGACCCAGTCCACCGCGCCGACCCCCGCGGCCTTCAGCGCATGGACGGTCGGCAGCGCGTGAATCACGTCGCCCAGCGAACTGAGCTTGATCGCGAGCAACCGGCGGCAGTCCTGGGGCGCGAGCGGGATCATGGGTCAGAAGACGGAAGACGGAAAACGGAAGACGGAATGGAGGGCGGGAAACGGAAGACGGAAGACGGAAGACGGAAGACGGAAGACGGAAAACGGAAAACGGAAGACGGGAGGGCGGTACTTTTCCAAGGCCTGGAAAAAGCCGGCCCCGATGCTTCCAAGGCTTGGAACCGACGCATCCTCATGCGAGTCCGAGCACCCGCAGCAGGATCGCCTTGTGGATGTGCAGCCGGTTCTCGGCCTGGTCGAAGACGACCGAGCGCGGGCCGTCAATGACCTCGGCGGTCTGCTCGACGCCGCGCTGGGCCGGCAGACAGTTCATGAAAATCGCGTCGCGTTTGGCGTGCCGCATCAGGGCCGCGTTGACCTGGTAGGGGGCCAGCGCCCGCAGCCGCTCGGCGCGGCGCTCGGCCGGGATGTGGTAGCTCATCCACGAGTCGGTATAGACGACGTCCGCGCCGCGCGCGGCCGCGGCGGGATCGTCCGTGACCTCCACGCGGGCGCCGGAGCGGGCGGCCGCGCGCCGGGCCTGCGCGACGACGCGGGGGTCGGGCCGGTACGCGCGCCCGCGCGGGCAGCCGACCGCGATGTGCATGCCGACCTTCGCGCAGCCGCTGAGCAGCGAGTGGGTCATGTTGTTGCGGCTGTCGCCGAGATAGGCCAGTTTCAGGCCCTTCCAGTCGCCCTTCTTCTCGCGGATCGTCATCAGGTCGGCGAGCGCCTGCGTCGGGTGGGCGAAATCGGTCAGTCCGTTGATGACCGGCACGGTGGCGCGGCGCGCCAGCTCGACGATGGTCGCGTGATCGAAGAGGCGCGCCATGATGACGTCCACGTAGCGGCTCAGCGTGGCCGCCATGTCCGCGACGGTCTCCTTGCCCGCGGCCAGCGGGGAGCTGCTCATGTCGTAGTAGATCGCGTGGCCGCCCATCTGCGTGACGCCGGTCTCGAACGAGACGCGGGTGCGCAGGCTGGGCTTCTCGAAAATCATGACGAGCGTCCGGCGGTCCATCGCGTCGCGGTAACGTTCCGGGTGGGCCTTGATGTCCAGGCCCAGCGCGACGGTCTCCGCGACGAGGCGGGCGGGCCAATCGGCCAGCGCGACGAGGTCGAGTTTCTTCGCGGGGCGGGCGATCATCGGGTCAAGTCCTCGTAGTAGCGGTCCACCTCGACCTCGCGGTCGAAGAGGATCAGAATCAGCGCGGCGCGCACCCACATGCCGTTGCGCACCTGCCGCCAGTACATCGCGCGCGGGTCGGCGTCGCACGCGACCGCGATTTCGTCGCGGCGCGGCAGCGGGTGCATCAGGATCGCGTCGGGCCGCAGCCGCGCCAGATGGGCGGCGGTGAACTTGAACCGGCTCGTGTCGAGCCGGGCGCTTTCCCGGTTCGTGTCCCACTCGTCCTGGATGCGGGTCATGTAGATCGCGTCGGCCTCGGGCACGACGGATTCGAAGTCGTCGGTGCAGTCGAACGCGGCGCCCGCGCGGCGGAGGCTGTCGAGCACGTCGCCGCCGATCTGCAGCGCGTCCGGCGCCACGAAGGTCTGGCGGACGCCGGGATACTGCAGCAGCAGCCAGGAAAGCGAGCGCACGGTGCGGCCCCGCGCGAGGTCGCCGACGAAGACGATCCGCTTGCCCTCGATGCCGCCGCGCCGCTCGAAGCTCCGCTGGAGCGTATAGATGTCCAGCAGCGCCTGCGTCGGGTGCTGATCCTTGCCGGAGCCGGCGTTGATGACGGGGACGGAACGCTCGGTGTTCGAGAGCATCCAGGCGATCCGCTCGGCGAAGCCGCCGACGGGGTGGCGCATGATGATCACGTCGAAGTAGGAGCTGAACGTGCGGACGGAGTCCTCGGGCGATTCGCCCTTCAGCTCGCTCGAGGTCGCGGTGTCGCGCACCTCGGCCGGCTGGAGGCCGACGATCTGGCAGGCGGCGTAGAACGACAGGAACGTCCGCGTCGAGGGCTGCGCGAAGTAGAGCATCGCCCGCTTGTCGGAGAGCAGGTCCTGCAGGAACAGGCGGCCGCCGCGGGTCTTGGCGATGCGGCGGGTGCGCGTGGCCAGCTCGCAGAGGCGATCCAGAAACGGCCGCTCGAACTGCTGCGCGATCAGGGCGTGATACGGCCGTCCGTTCCGCTGAAAGAACGGCGCCTTCTCCTGCGGAGAAAGCTGCTGGAACTTGTCCCAATCCAGATTCATCCGGCGGCGCGTCCTCCGCCCGCCGCGCGCCGGCGATGCGGCCCGCGGCGGGGTCGCCCCCGATCATTCCGCAGCGCTCCGCGCGGCGCAAGCGGGAAAAACGGCCACGGCTTGCGATGGACCGGGAGGGGCGCGGTCCCCGCGACCGCGAATGCCCCGGCGACCGCTCGTGTTTGGCCCTTCGGTCATCCAGCGATGGCATACAGGACGGCGGATTCGAGATGCGGGTGACGTCTATTCGACTTCAGGATGCGCGGGAGGGACGAGCGGAAGTCTTCTAAACCTCATCGAGTCAGCCCAGAGCTCGCAACGCAGTTGGTTGACGCGCGAGGCCGTGGCGAGGCGAGAACGACGCCGGTCACGACGCCACACGCGCCAACAGCGGGGATTTGACCGTTTTCAAACTGGAAAAAGGGCCAAACACGAGGGGGCGCAGGCGCCGCGATGAACCTGCCGCCGATTCTTCGATTTCGCAACCGGGCACGTTTTGGTTCCCACCGCACATTATGGT
>Ga0129299_1002242_pt1 | contig 12845 bp, 7 predicted proteins | sample ConPoolayeCmetaG_FD_94477 | JGI IMG/M metagenome (GOLD analysis project Ga0129299, IMG submission 94477) | Hot spring microbial mat communities from California, USA to study Microbial Dark Matter (Phase II) - Cone Pool mat layer C metaG ... | reverse complement strand
TTAGCGAACGTTGCGGGACAAATGGGCGGGCGAATGGGGGCGCTGTGCGGATACTTCTTGCGATATGTGCGGGCGCAGGGACAGAGGGATTCACAATCAGGAATGGAGCAAACGGCTCGATTGTGATCGAGGGGCACGATGAACGCGGTCTGGTGTACGGCGTCGGCAAATTTCTGCGCGGGTGCCGCATGAGGCCGGGCGAGTTTGTTCCGTCGCCATGGCGCGGTTCCTCGCGGCCTGAAAAGCCGGTGCGGGCGATGTATTTTGCCACGCATTTTCACAACTTTTATCATGACGCGCCTGTGGAGAAGGTCAGGCGCTATGTGGAGGAACTGGCGCTCTGGGGATGCAACGCGCTTTCGGTGTGGTTCGACATGCACCATTACGACGGGATTGAAGACCCTGAAGCGCAGAAAATGATAGAGAGACTGCGGGCTGTTCTCGATGCCGGACGGTCGGTTGGCATGGGCGGCGCGCTGACGACGCTGGCGAACGAAGGATACGCCAACAGTCCGGAAGACCTTCGCGCCGACTGGACCGCGGGGCACGACGGATATCACACCCCTCCGGGCGGCCATTATCATGTGGAACTCTGTCCGGCCAGACCGGGCGCGATAGAGCTGGAGCTGAAATGGCGCAGGGAAATACTGGACGCCTTCAGCGGCATACCGCTGGAGTATGTCTGGCTCTGGCCGTATGACCAGGGCGGATGCACATGCTCAAGATGCGCGCCGTGGGGTGTCAACGGATTCCTCAGAATTTCGGAACCTGTGGCGCGGATGATCAGGCGAATCAGACCGGAGGCGAAGATAGTGCTTTCAACATGGTATTTCGACCGTTTCACTGGCGGAGAATGGGAAGGTCTTTCCGCAAAATTCAGGAACGGAGCGCCGGACTGGGTGGATTATCTCATGGCCGACGATTTTTCGAAGGGTATTCCGGAGTATGTCATTGCCCGCGGGGTTCCGGGAAATCTTCCTCTGCTCAATTTTCCTGAAATAAGCATGGAGAACATGTGGCCATGGGGCGGATTCGGAGCCAATCCCAGGCCTGACCATTGGCAGAAATACTGGGACAGGGCAGGAGATCTGGTGTCGGGGGGATTTCCTTATTCGGAGGGCATATTCGAGGACATCAACAAGGTGATACATCTCCAGTTCGGGTGGTCTCCAAGGCGAAGAGCAGACGATATTGTGAAGGAGTATGCGGAGGCATATTTCGACCGCGAAGCAGCGGCTGATATCCAGCGGGCCGTTTTCCGTCTTGAACGCGAAATGCCGGTTTCGGTCGGCGTTGACAGCCGGCAGACCGGCAGGGACGCGGTGCGATACAGCGTTGGCAGCGGCGGACAAGCCGCTGACACCGCGGCAATCCTCGCGGACGTCGAAAGGAGGCTTGCGCCTGATGTCCGCAGATCCTGGCGGTGGCGCATTCTCAAAATCAGGGCGGATATTGCCGCCGAAGTGGAACGGAGCGGTGGGAGGCCGACCGACTCAACTGAGGCCTGGTTGGAGGAACTCTGCGGCATTTATCACGCGGACATGGCGGAATTCGCGGTCGCATGTCCGTCAGTGAAAACGCTCGCCCGCCTGCACGGATGGAGGCAATAGACCTGAAAACACTCAGTGTTTCTGAGCGAATCCACCTTTTCAGGGGCTCAGTCGGAACAGGTATTCTTGTTTCCGGCGGCAGAGGCCTTCTGATTGATCCGTGCGACTCCATGACTCCGGATGATGTTTCTGCTCTTGGAGTTGAGCATGTTGACTGGATACTCGCCACTCAGCACAGGAGACATCACACAGGCGGAATTCCGTTATGGCTGGAGCGCGGCGCCTGCCTTGCGGTCTCGAAACAGGAAAGCGCGCTCTTCCGCGATCCTGGCGCGTACTGGAACGATCCTCGCAACAGGTGGCGGGTCTATCATTCGAACCCTGGATTCCTGGTTCCGCTTGAGCCGATGCGCGTATCAAGAGAGCTGACTGACGGTGATGTCATCGAATGGGAGGGCTTCAGGATTACGGCTCTTTCCACTCCGGGACCCACGAGGGGGAGCATGTCCCTTCTGGTCGAGGACCGTGGCGTCAGGATTGTTTTTGCGGGCGGTTTGATGAGCGATGCCGGCCGCGTGTCCGATGTGTGGTCTCTTCAGGACGGGTGCGGACTGGTGCAGGACTACCACGGTTTCATGGGCAGGTGGCCGCAGTGGAGGGATTCCTTGCGCAGGATAGCGGATTTGGGATGTGATTTCATTGCAACGTGCAGCGCACGGGTTTTTCCGAATGCAGCCGAGGTCTGCCTGCAGACCGTGCGCAACGGCGACCGCATGGCCGCCGCTTATGCTTACGCCTCCGATATCAACCACTATTTTCCCGACGCAATGGCCGTAATGTTCTCCGGTCATGAAAGAATGCCTTTTCTTGCGACAGCTCCCAATCCTCCTTTTGTTCAGGACCCGGGCGGGACATCCAGACTGTTGCTTTCCGACACAGGGTCAGGATTGCTCGTGGACTCGGGTTCGCAAATTCCTTTGGAGCGGATTCGGGAATGGATCATCCAGGGAAGGCTCAGGCGTGTGGATGCCATATGGATCACGCACTACCACGATGATCATGTTGAAACCGTCGAACAGGCTCGCAAGATGTTCGGGTGCCCGGTCTGGGCAGAGGAACACGTGGCGGAGGTGCTTGAGGCGCCATTTTCGTACGGCAACCTCCCATGCCTGTTGCCGCTCCGGATTCGGATTGATCGCAGGCTCGGCAATGGGGAAACATGGCCATGGCGCGAGTTCGTCCTGACGGCTTATCACTTTCCAGGTCAGACCTATTACCATGGCGGCCTTCTGGCTGAAGGCCACGGCATGAAAGTATTTTTCGCCGGCGATTCTCTCGGAAGAGGCGGTTTTGACGATCATTGTCCTGCAAACAGGACAATGGCGGGCAGGGGCCTTGGTTCTGAGGCGTGCCTGGACATTCTGGAGAATGCGGCGCCCCACCTTGTGTACAACCAGCACCAGCAGCAACCCGTTGTCATGACTCCCGATATTCTTGCAGGGCTGAGACAGGCCCTTGCCCGAAGACGCGAGGCCTTGCGGGCGTTTGTCGCCTGGGAGGAGCCGGATTTCGGCTTCGATGAAAACTGGATATCGGTCAGACCATACCAGGTCAAACTTGCGAGTGAACCGCCTGGCGATCATCGCGTGGAAGTCGAGGTTTGGGCCCGCAACTATGGCGCGCATGCGCAGGATATGAGGGTTACTGCAGTTGCGCCCGCGGCCTGGAAACACTCCGCTCCGTTGGCCTCGGCTCGCGGCCTGATCCGAGCGGGAAGAGAGGAGTGCGTCGCGCTTGCTTTCGATGTTCCGCCTGGTGTCGCGCGCGGACTGCACCGCATTCCGCTGCGGATATGGTGGTCAGACCGTTACCTCGGACAGTGGCGGCACTTCGAGATTGAAGGAGGATTTCCGGGCTGAGAGTGTGTGTCATCCCGGCTTTTTCGACAGGCCGCCAGCGCGGCAGAAGCAGGGCGCCAGGCGCGAACTTGCATGCCAGTGCTGCGAACGCCTCGTAACAGAGCAGGCGCAAAGCGGTGATTCCCGCCAAACCGCCAGGGTCGCAGAGTCTGGGATTCTTTCGCCAATGTTTGCGGATCACCCGAGTGCCACGTCGAGAATCATCATCGTGACGAATCCCAGCATGGCGCCCATGGTCGCGAAATGCGCATCACGCGAAAGCTGCGACTCCGGAACGAGTTCCTCGATGACGACGTATATCATCGCTCCTGCGGCAAAAGCCAGGGCATACGGAAGAACAGGTTGGACAGCCATGACGGCTGCGGCGCCCAGGACTCCGGCGACTGGTTCCACGGCGCCTGAGAGCTGCCCATACCAGAAGCTTTTCAGCCTGCTCATGCCTTCTCTTTTGAGAGGCACCGCTACTGCCATGCCTTCGGGAACGTTTTGGAGCCCTATGCCCATCGCCAGAGCCATGGCGGCTCCGAAGCCTGCGTCAGAAAGGCCTCCTGCCGCGGCGCCGAACGCCACTCCGACGGCAAGCCCTTCAGGGATGTTGTGCAGCGTCACGGCAAGAACCAGCAGGACGCTTCTGCGCCAGCTCGAGGGAAGCCCTTCCTGCTGATCGGGCCTCATTCCCGGATGAAGATGCGGCAGGAGACGGTCGCAAACCCACAGGAAGGCGCCGCCGGCCATGAAGCCTGCCGCGGGTGGGACCCAGGCCGGCAGAGGCCCCTTCGCGCCGAGTTCGATGGCTGGCGCGAGCAGGGACCAGTAACTGGCGGCGATCATTACGCCGGCCGCGAATCCGAGGGTGGAGTTGAGAGCGCTCGCGCCCACATCCCTGAACATGAAAACAACGGCCGCGCCTGCGGCGGTGAGGCCCCACGTGAACAACGTCGCAAGCAGCGCCTGCAGTACAGGGTTGAGTTCCGACATCTGATCTCTCCCCGTGGGAATCAGTTTCAGTCCTGCCCCGTCCAGCAGTAGGTGCAGAGCTTGTCGCGGGACAGTCCTATGGCGCTCACCAGATCTTCAAGGCGTTGATAGCGGAGGCTGGTCAGGCCGAGGCGGCGTCTGATTTTTTCCACCATGAGGCAGTACTTTTCCGAGCAGGGGTCTGTGTACGAATCGAGGTTTTTCGCGTCAATTCCTTCGATTTCATGGATTGCGCGGCGAGCCGCCAGTTCCAATTCCGTTTTGGACCGCGAGAAGTTGAGAAACTTGCAGCCGAAAACCAGGGGAGGGCACGCGGGCCGCATGTGCACCTCCTCTGCGCCGAGGCGGAACAGCCGCCGTATGATGTCTCCGAGTTGCGTTCCGCGCACGATCGAATCCTCGCAGAACAGCATCCGGCGTCCCCTTATGAGTTCCGGAATGGGTATGAGCTTCATGGCGGCGACGAGTCTGCGGACAGACTGATCCTGCGGCATGAAGCTGCGGGGCCATGTTGGAGTGTATTTGACGAAAGGACGGATGAACGGGATGCCGGCCTGGTTGGCATAACCCATCGCGTGCGACGTTCCGGAATCTGGTATGCCGGCGACAATGTCTATTTTTGCGGGATCATTCTTTGCAAGCGCTGCGCCGCATCTGTAGCGGACCTCTTCGACATTTATTCCCTCGTAGTGCGAGGAAGGATAGCCGTAATACACCCAGAGGAACGAACATATGCGGAGCTTGGCCAGAGGCTTTTTCTTCTGTTCAACGCCCTCGGCCGTCACCAGCACGACTTCTCCAGGCCCGAGATATCGTGTGGTTTCATAATCAAGATTGGGGAAAGCCGTGGTTTCCATGGTCACGGCGTAGGCGCGTCCGTTCTTTTTTTTCCCGAGTATGACGGGAGTGCGGCCGAACCTGTCGCGGGCGGCATAGATGCCGCGCGACGTCAGAAGAAGCACGGAACATGATCCCCTGATGAGTTCCTGGGCCTTGCGTATGCCGTCCTCGAATGTGTCCTCTTCATTGATCAGGGTGGCCACGAGCTCTGTGGGATTGATCTCTCCCCCTCCGAGTTCGGAGAAATGCGTGGGCCTTCGGCTGAACGCGCGCTCCGCCAGTTGAACAGCATTATGGATCACTCCGACAGTCACTATGGCATAGTTGCCGAGATGCGATGCGATGAGCAGGGGCTGATCCTCGTAATCGCTGATGACCCCGATGCCGGAACGGCCATCCATGGTCAGGACATCTGTTTCAAACTTGGACCGGAACTGGGCATTTTCGATGTTATGAATATGCCTCGCGAAGCCTCGCTTTCCCAGCACGGCCATTCCGCCCCGGCGCGTGCCCAGGTGGGAGTGGTAATCTGTTCCATAAAAGAGGTCCTTGATGCACGAGTTTTGTGAAGCCACACCAAAGAAGCCGCCCATGACCGTTTTTCTCCTTTTTGTCTGCGAACGGGGGCGGATGCGTCGCCGGCCGTTCAAGACAAGGCGCATCCTATCCCGCGGCCGGCCTTTCGCAATCCCAAATCCTCGGAACAATGCGGATGGAAAAACGCTGTTGCGAAACGGCGGTGGGCAGGCGATATTGCGATCTCCGCAAACAAGGGAGGGCGCCGCTATGATGAGCACCGGACGAATTCTGCCTGCAATACTTACTGCGATTCTCGGATGGATGCCGGTTTGGGGCATCGAGCGGGCGGCAGTGCGCGCGGAACTGGAGGCAATGGAGGACCTGAGGATTCTTCACAGATTCGCGGTCCAGAATCTGCATGATTCAATGGCTCTCTCGATCTATTTATCGGCATGGGGCGGGCCGGACATGTCAGCGGCCGTCGAGGACGGTTTCGTGGAAACCGAGGCTCTCTACGACGTTCTGCATGCGGTGGATCATGGCGCCACGGCTCTGCAGGCTGCCTTGGATGCGGGGATGACGAACGGTCTTTCGGACAGGACAATTGACATTCTGCGCCGCGCGCGGGGCAAGGCGGCTGAACGGACGCGAGCGCACTATGCGCTCACTGCGGCATTGAAGGAACTCCTCGTTTCTAATGTGACGGTGACAGCCGCCGGCAAGGCGAAGTGGGTCGTGGCCTCTGAACAGGCGCAGTGGGAGGATCCGGCGCGGGAGGCGGAGCGTCTCGCCGGCATCCGATTCTCGAGGTTGGCGGACGAGACTTTCTTCAGAATGCCGCCGGAACAGCGCGACGCTCTTCTGCTCAAGAACCGCCGGATGGGATACTCAGCGCTGGATGTGATCTGGGATCCGTCTTCCAACTGGGGAGACATCGAAAAGGAGAAAGGCATTTATGACTTTGCCGCTCTTGATTCCGCCATGGAACAGGCCGGGCGGCATGGCATGAGCGTGCTGCTGATGCTGAAAACGCTGACCGGGACTCCGCCGCCATGGCACAGAGAGCAGCATGGGACCAATTGCCAGTTCATTGTGGTTACGAAGGAGAAGGACGGCTGGAAAACCTCAGCACAGGGCATAAATTTGATGCACGATCCGACTTGCGCGGCGGCGTCCAGCTTTCTGTCGGCTCTGACAGACCATCTCAGAACCAGATGGGCCGGCGTGGTCGAGGCGGTTTCCGTCGAAGGTGGTCAGAGGGAAATCGAGGCGGTGCCTGACGAATCGAAGGCTATGTCTGAGTTCTGGAGGCGCTGGTCCGGCACGGAGGAAACGTGGCGTTCGCCTGAGGCGATTGAGGCGCAGGAGCCGTTCGATGAGGCGGCATGGGTCAAAGCGGAAAGATGCCGTGAGGCATGGCTGTTGGAATACGCGCGAAGATCGCGTGAAGCAATCAAATCCCGCTGGCCGGAGCTGCCGGTCCTCATTCCATGGGCCAGCGACGATTTTCACAGAATGTTCGCGTCAGCCGTCGGACGCTCGCGCGATGTGTTTGCGCTGCGCTCGCTTACAGACCGGCCGGGAAACGCATCTGACAGTCCCGCGGCCATTTCTCTGGCAAAATCTGTTGCCGGCGGCGCTCCGCTTTGGCAGGCGGGTCTTCATTCCGGATGCGGACTCACACCTCTGGCCGCATCCCTTCATTCGCCCTTTTACGGAGCTTCGCGCATAACCGCCGGACCTGTGCGCTGGGGCATCAGGGCTGATTTTCCGGCGAGCTGGTTCCGCTATTCGGACTGGCAGATCGGCGATTTCGGGATCGGGTCGTACATGATGGGCGTTCGGCTGGCGCAGGAAATGGGCCCGACGCTGCTGTCCACTGATTTGACGCCGGCGTCAATTGCGCTGCTCTGGAGCCAGACATCAATGCGCAGGGACAGGACGAGGGAGGAATGGCAAAGCGCGCTTGCTTTCGGGCACATGTTGAGCAGAACAGGATTTCGGTATGATTACGTTCCGGAGACGGATCTGAGGGAACGATTGAAGTCATATCGTGTTCTGGTGCTTCCCGAATGCCGCTCGCTCGGTTCTGGAACGGCCAATGAGATCAGATCGTGGGTCGCGGACGGAGGGATTCTTTTTGCGTTCGGCCAGCCCGGCCTTTACGACGAAACCGGCCGGCGCAGGGAAGGCACGCCTCTGGCGGACGTGTTGGGAGGGGACATCGCAGCTCAGCGCACGCCGGCTCCCATCACTCCCGACAGGCTTTTCACCGGACATCCGGAGGGGGCCTTTCTCAGACCGCCCCCATTGCCTTTCATGTTCAGTTCAAATCTTACGGCGGCTATCCGTGCGACCACGGGTAAAGCGCGGGCATGGTTTGCCGGCGGCGATGTGGCGATTGTTGAAAACGCCTTTGGCAAAGGTTCAGCCCTTTGGTGCGGCGCTTCGATAGGCGCCCTGTACCGCGAGTCGGCGCCGTACGAGTTCGCGTACGGATTGAGCCACGAGCGCACATTGAGCTATGTGGAGGAACAGAAACAGTATGAAAAGTGGATTGCCGGAGAACTTTCGAAGAAAGGCATTGTTCCGGATGCGGCGGCTGTCTCCGGAGTCTTTCTGCGCGCGCAGCTCAGGGATGACGGCGACTGGTACCATCATACGGTGAACAGTCCGCGATACAGGGAGTATCATCTGGAGGAGGACAGGCCTGCAAGGACTGTTTATGCGCTGGCTCGGATCCGCGATGGGATTGACAACACATACGTGTGCGCCCTGAATACGGAAGCCAACTACTTCTGGGAGCGCGGGTATTTCAGAAGCACGCTGGGAGGAGGGAAGACGGTTATTTCGGTCGCGCTGCCATCCGTTGCGCAGGCGTCGAACAGTATTCCTCTTGCCTGGGACATTCGGCTTGGAGTGCCGGTGCCACTCGACAGAAAAGGCGAACGATGGGAATTTGCGACGTGGCTTCCGGCAGCCCAGGGCCGGATTTTTGCGATCGCGCCGGCAGGAAAGGTCAAATTGTTCGGCAATTCCGCGCCGCGCGGCGAGGGACCTGAAGTCCTGATTTCGAGGACAGCATCGCTGGCCGGCACCGCTCCTCTACCGGAAATTGCATTTACCGACGAGCCTGCGGACATCGCGGCCTACCTGAGGGAGAAGAAGGCGTCCGGCGTTACGATAGCCTACGGGGAGCCGCGATACCGCCGCGCCGCGGAATCTCTCAGCGCATGGCTCCTTGAGAAGCACGGCATGAAATGCGAGCTGGTCGCGGCTCCGCGGAGGACGGTCATAAGAAAAGGTTACATGGACGGATTCGGTTGGAATCGCGTCCTACCTGAACCCTTCAGTGCAGACATATTGATTGGGAACACGCAGGACAACCCGATGATGCTGAGGTTCGTGCTTTTCGCTGGAGAGGCTGCATGGCTGCCTGTAGGCGTGAATGAGAATTTCCCCGGTCCTGGCCGAGCCATCATCATGCTTTCCTATCCGATTGCAACCGAGGCGCCGGCGCGCGCCCGCATTCAGCCGAACTCAAGACAGCTTGTCATTGGCGCGAGTTCGCCCGCCGAAGCCGAGATGGCTGTGAAGCGCCTTGCGGAGTGCAGGGAACTGAGACGGCTGTGATGGTTCGGCCTGCGAACATGACGGGCCGGGCGCGGAAATAAGGGAATGACTCGGCCGGAGGTTCACAAGTGCTCGAGGGCTATCATGCTGTATGACGTGACGAGCACGGCGTTGCCCTCCCAGTAACGGTCATTGTCGTTCATCCAATAACCGTGGCCTGTTTTGTCGTCTATTTTCTGGCAACGCACGAGAACCTTGGCGAGTTCCTCTTTCCAATTCACCAGCCTGTTCCCGCCGACAGGAATGGCATCCACGCCGTATGCGGCAAGGCACTTGCTGAGGACGTTATAGAAGAAATAGAGGCCCTGCTCGCCCATGCCCGGATTTTCCTCAAGAGACCAGTGTTTGCATGCCCAGTCGAAGGCTGACCTGACTCTTACATCATCCCTGTCAACCTTGGCGTGTATCAACGCGAGCAGGCCGGAGTATGTGATGCTGCCATAGGAGCGGAACACCACGACGCCTTCCCTGTTGGTTGATGCGCCGGCCTTTGGATCGGTCGGGTTGTAGAAGAATCCGCCGGCATTGTCCGGGCCTGACGAGGGCTTGTTCTGCATTCGTTCGATGAATTTCACCGTTTCGTTCCAGTCAATGTCGGCTCTCTTTTCGCCGTCCGGCCGCTTGTCCTCCACATCAGCGGTCTTGCTCATTGCCTCCACGGCATAATAGGTGTTCAGGAGGTCTGTGTATGCGCGCTGACTTTCCCTGTCATATCCGAAACCGCCGCGGTAATCATCATCGCCCAGATACTGCGCGCCGGCCACGAAAGTCCGCGCATTCTGGATGATGCGGGTATATGCTGGATTTCGAGTGGCATGAAGCGCCATCATGCATATCGCAGTGTTGTAATTGCTCAATCCGCCCCCCTTGCGGCCGGGGATCCTGGTGTAAATTCCGCCGTCAGGCTGTACACACGATACGATGAATGCGGCCGCTTTTTCGGCCATTTCGTTCCTCGCAGGGTGTTCGCTGCCGAGTATGGCTTGCAATGCCAGGCCGGTGAGGGCGGGAAAGTTGGTGTCGGACCAGGCTCCACACGGCTGCTGTCGGGCTGCGAGCCAGTCTGCGGCCCGATTGATCGCGGCGCGCACCTCGTTGGCCAGGGACGGATCCAGCGACCCGAGGGGCTGCGCTGAGGATGTGACCACTACCCGCGATGAAGCCTGTTCCTCAGCCGTCGCAGAATGGGAGATATTCATTGCAAGAGAGCAGGCCAGCGTTGCGGCGCACACGCACACGCCGAAGGGATATCTTGAGGTCATATTTCTTCCTTTCATCAGGGGAACCCACCGTATATGATTACGATGGACGGTCAAGGAATATTAGCCCGGATTTTGCGTTTGAGAAGCGGCCGGATGGGGCTGGAGAGGCCTGATCCGGTCAGGCGGCTGGCGATGAAACGCTTTTGCGGCATAGGGCGGAGGCTCGCGCTGGTTGTGGCTGTCGTTGCGCCGCAGTTTGCCGGTGGTGGAGTAGATACGGCAACCGGCGGTGTTGCAGTTGCAAAGGAGGGGAAGGTGAAGGAACATCGAAGCGGCGACTGGGATCCGGGACTTACGGAGGCGGAAAAGGAGACGCTCTTTGCGATTGTCAGGGACACCCTGGAATGGTGCGTGAAGGACCGGACAGGAGAGTTTAAATTCGACAAGTATGCGATAACCGAAACGCTCAGGAAACCGACTCACTCGTTTGTCACGCTGAAGCTCAGAAACACGCTCAGGGGGTGCATCGGGTCTCTGCCTCCCATGGCCGCCGATCCCATGTATCTTTCGGTTCACCAGAACGCCATTAATGCGGCTCTGAGAGACTGGCGTTTTCCGCCGGTGACGCCAGCGGAACTTGAAAGGCTTGATGTGCATATTTCCCTTCTCAGTCCCGTGAAGGACATAAAGAGTCTGGACGAGTTTCATATCGGCGAGCATGGGATCATTCTGATCAAGGGCGGGCACAGGGCAGTGTATCTGCCGGAAGTGGCCGTGGAGCAGGGGTGGAGCAGGGAGGAAACGCTTGAGTCGCTGAGCGAGAAAGCGGGCCTTCCATCCGACGCGTGGAAACAGGGCGCGCGGTTTCAGGTGTTTTCAAGCGTAGTGCTTTCGAAGTGAGGTGCGGCCTCATGGCGGTCATTGAACGGGAGGCACGGAATTCCGATCCCGCAGGGGATAGCGAGTTCATTGAAGCGATTCGCCGTCGTCACGCGCGCGGCGGCAGGAGTGCCTCGTGGATATGGGCGATCGTGGCGGCGGCTTATCTCGCTGTTGTCGCATGGGCTTTCAGGCTTTTTGTGAAGCACCTTGCGTCGCTTCCGGAATCCAGCCGGTGGATGGGCCTGGGTTTCGGAGTGGGGGTGGTCTTCGGCCTGATGAACGTTCTGATCGTGGCATTCATGGGAATGATGATTCATTCGTGGCTGAAGAGCAGACAGGAAGCCCGAATGAGGCAGATGCTCATCAAATACTATGACCTCGCCCGTTCTGGCCGCGCAGCGGATGAAGGGGGCCGTCCGTCCGCCTGATCCGGTTCCCGCATGAACCGATATTCTTCTGCGATTGGCCCAGGTGCTTCAGATGCGAGGCGTGGAAGGCGGTGCTGTATGTCCATGCTGCAGGCGCTTCACAACAGGGCGGTTGCCACGCTCCGGCCGATTTCCTGCGGTTTGAAAAATGGCCTTCTTGCCCGATATGGAGCGCTTTGCAGTTCCAGCGGTCCGGCTCCGGAAGGCTCTCCGCAAGGGGCCTGGCGGAGCTGCAGGTGTCTGCGCCTGTCGTTGGAATTGCGTCGCGCCTGAACAGCAGTTTCCTGACAGATTATGCAATCCAGCGGTCTCTCAAACGCAGAATCCGGGATGAAAAGGATGTCGCTTTTTGCCGCAACATTTTGCTGCGGCATGTTTGCGGCCATGGTTCAGGTCTTGTTCATCCGAGAGGCGCTTGTCGTCTTTCAGGGCAGCGAGTTGAGCATAGGCGCCGCCATGGCTGCGTGGCTTGTTGGTGTGAGCGCCGGCGCGGCTGCGGCGCGTCTGCTGTCAGGGAGAGCGGGATCAAATGTGTTCGCGAAATTGCCGGCCGGTCTGCTTGCTGCGGGCGGACTGCTGGCGCCGCTTCAACTGTGCGGAATCAGGACCGCCCGATGGCTTGCGGGCGTGCCGCCGGGCGAATACGGGTCTCTTGGCGCCCTGCTGGCATGTTCGCTTGCGCTTTTTGTGCCAACCGCCGGAATAGTCGGCATGTTTTTCCCGACTGCCTGCGTGATTGCCGCCGGGAAATGCGGCGGGGATAACAGGAGACAGGCTTCGGCCCTGTCATGGGTTTATGCTGGCGAGTCGCTGGGAAGCATGGCCGGAGGCGCCGCTCTTGCGTGGCTGATACTCCCTTTTCTGGACAACGCACGCGCGGTCTGCCTCGCGAGT
>Ga0129299_1002241_pt1 | contig 12847 bp, 12 predicted proteins | sample ConPoolayeCmetaG_FD_94477 | JGI IMG/M metagenome (GOLD analysis project Ga0129299, IMG submission 94477) | Hot spring microbial mat communities from California, USA to study Microbial Dark Matter (Phase II) - Cone Pool mat layer C metaG ... | reverse complement strand
GCGGCGTGGAAGCCGCTCCCACATTGGGAGGGACGCCAGCAGTTGTGTCGAATGCCAACAATCAAACGCTTGTCGTGCCGCGCCTGTGCCTCGTTTCGAAAATCATAAATTGTTATATGTTAACGCCTGACCCCGCGCCGCGTGGGTTCACATTGCAAATTGTAAATCCTGATCCATGCGTTACTCGTCAAAGTAGTCGTCGCGGTTTTCTTCCCACCATTGATAGGCTTGTTTGGGAGTATCAAAGCGTTCTGCGACCGCCATCAGCAGGGCTTCCTGGCAGGCTGCCTGCACGTCAGGAAAGACGTTGGTAAGGTTTTGGATCAAGATTTCAACGGCGGCAGGGGTTTCAATTTCACCGAGGCGTTCGGCGGCCAGCGCGCGCACCTCACTGCTGGGATCATACAAGAGTGCGGCGATGTTGGTGGTCAGGGATGAAATATCATCAAAGAACCACAGCTCTTCCAAGACCGCAGTGCGCACGCGCTCATCGGCGTGTTCAAGCAGTCGCCGGCACAGCTCCAGTACGCGCGGCGAGCCGTCATCAAGTTTGCCGAGCTGGCCAATTTGTTCTACAAGCAAGCCTGCATTAGTAGTGGCTTCGAGCTGTGCGAGCAGCATGTCCAGGGAAACCGCCGGCGGTTCAGTTAGTGCATTGGGCTGCGTGGAAACCGCCGGCGGTTTAGATGGTGCATTGGGCAGGGCGGTGAGGTTCATCCGCAATGGTTGTGCTGGCGCCTGCCCGGGCGGTGCTGGCTCGCGCGAGCAGGACATAAGCAATACGAGTACGCATCCTGACACAAGACGGTGATGCATGGTTGACATTTCGTATAGGTTCCTGTTATAATACGCAACTGTGCGCCCGTAGCTCAATTGGATAGAGCGTCTGGCTACGGACCAGAAGGCTTGGGGTTCGAGTCCCTACGGGCGTACCATACCATTATAAGAAAACGCCCGCTGGTGTGCAAGCGGCAGCGGGCGGTTGTGTGCCAGCTTGTGCTGCCGGACTTAGTTTTTTAGAATCGCTTTTAAATCTTCCTCAGGCGTGGTGACGGGCTTGATGGCAAACTTCTCGGCCAGCACGTTCAGCGCTGCAGGCGTGACGAAGGCCGGCAGGCTCGGGCCCAGCCGGATATTCTTGATGCCCAAGTACAGCAAGGTCAGCAGGATGCACACGGCTTTCTGTTCGTACCACGACAAGATCAGCGAGAGCGGCAGGTCGTTGACGCCGCACTTGAAGGCACCCGCCAGCGCCACGGCAATTTGAATAGCGGAATACGCATCGTTGCACTGGCCGCAGTCGAGCAGGCGCGGAAGGCCGCCGATGTCGCCGAAATCAAGCTTGTTGAAGCGGTACTTGCCGCAGGCCAGGGTGAGGATGACGCAATCCTTGGGCACGCGCTGGGCGAATTCCGAGTAATAGTTGCGGCCCGGTTTTGCGCCGTCACAGCCGCCGATGAGGAAGAAGTGTTTGATGGCGCCCTGTTTCACTGCCTCTACTACGGCGCCTGCAGCCTGCATGACGGCGTTGCGGGCAAAGCCGATGGTAATGGTTTTGAGCGGCTCATCGGCGGAGAAGCCGGGCGCGGCCTGCGCGGCGGCAATCACGGGCGCGAAATTGCGGTTCGCGATATGCACCACGCCCGGCCAGGCCACCAAGCCGCTGGTGAATATGCGGTGCTTGTAGGACTCGGCGGGCTTCTGGATGCAGTTGGTCGTCATCAGGATCGCGCCCGGGAAGGCCGCAAATTCCTTTTGCTGGTCCTGCCAGGCGCCGCCATAATTACCGATCAGATGTTTGTACTTTTTCAGCCCCGGATAGGCCAGCGCGGGCAGCATTTCACCGTGCGTGTAGACGTTGATACCCGTGCCGTCGGTCTGCTTGAGCAGCTCTTCCAAGTCCTTCAGATCATGGCCGGAGACAAGAATGGCTTTGCCTTTGACGGCCGAGATGCGCACCTGCGTGGGCTCGGGATGACCATAGGCCGTGGTGTTGGCTTTGTCCAGCAGGCCCATCACGGTCAAGTTGACTTCACCGACTTTGAGCGCCAGGGCCAACAATTCATCCATGGTCAGATTGTCGCGGGTCAAGGTGTTTAGCGTGTCATGAAAGAAGGCGTAGACGCTGTCATCTTCGACGCCGAGAATCATGGCATGATCGGCATAGGCCGCCGTGCCTTTCAAGCCATAGGTCACGAGCTCGATCAGGCCGGTGATATCGTCGCCCGATTGTTTCTTGCGCTGCTCGATACCGATGGCGGCGGCTTGCTGCACGAGCTGGTCAATCATTGCCGCGGGGACAAAGGCGGCCGGGCCACCCAGTTGTTCGGGTGTCTTTTTGGCATCGGCGCAGGCACGCTCATATGTGGTCTTGACGCCTGCGCGCACGTCAACTGCCAAGGAGAGCAGGCCGCACAGGCGTTGCGGGTCGAAGTTAACATTTGTCACTGTAGAGAACAGGGCTTCGGTTACGAACACATCGGCCGCGCGGTCTTTTGCGCCCAACGCGCGCGCCCGTGCCGCATACATGGCGATGCCTTTCACCATGTGCACCAGCACATCCTGCAACGCTGCCGTGGTGGCGTCTTTGCCGCAGACGCCGTGTTGCGTGCAGCCCGTGCCCTTGGCCGTTTGCTCGCACTGATAACAGAACATGGTACTCATCGCCGTCTCCTTGTGTGTGATGGTTATAGATAGGACGTATAGGACGTATGGGACGTATTTTTAGGCGCGCGCCGTGGTGAGCAGCATTATGAACTGAGATAGCGCGCACGGCGTGCGGCACACCTTGCCAAGCAGCTCCGCATCCGCCATTTGTGCGGCGGCGTGATTTTTATGATGACAGTAATCAGCCATGCTGTAGGTCTCCTTGCAGGGTGACGGTAATGTCAGTGACAGGTATTTGCACGCCTGCCTGCTGCAGCGCCGCCTTGACCACGCGGCCGACGCCTGAACAGCACGGCACTTCCATGTGCGCGACGGTGATCGAGCGAATAGTATGCGTGCGGAAGATCGCGGCCAGTTTCTCCACGTACTGCTCGAGATGCGCGTCAAGTTTCGGACAGAATACGATCAGCACTTTTCCCTGCAACAAACGAGAATGGAAATCAGCGAGCGCAAACGGCACGCAATCAGCCGCGACAAGCAGATCGGCGTTGGCAAAAAACGGCGCGTGTGGCTGCAGCAAGCGCAGTTGCACGGGCCACTGCCGCAGGGCAGAAGGTGTGGTGCCAGCTGGGGCGGGCGCTGCGGGCGCCGCGGGCGCGCGGGTGCGGTCCAGCATGCGCATGCCCGGGCAGCCCGTATGCTTTGCCGCCGGCGCTGCCGCTTGCGGCACGGCGATGCCACGTTCTTTGAGTACGCGCAGCGCCTCGTCGTAGTATGCAGTCTGGCCGTGTTCGCGCAGGTGCTGCAAATGCGCCGCGATCACCGCCGGGCCGCCTTTGATGATGCCGTCCATCACGCGCCGCTCGTCATACGGTTCGGCTTCGCGTTCTTCAATGCTGATAGCGCCTTCGGGGCAATGCCCCAGGCAGGCACCCAAGCCGTCGCACAGCAGATCGCTGATCAGGCGTGCTTTGCCGCCAATAATCTGGATGGCGCCCTCGGCGCAGTTGGGCACGCACAGGCCACAGCCGTTGCATTTCTCTTCGTCAATCTTGATGATCTGCCGTTTCATGTGGTGTTCGTTATGTCGTGGAGAAGGGTCTGCAGGGTAATCGCGTCGAATTCGCGAGTAACGAGCTGTTCGATGCGCAGGATGCGGTGGCGCAAGACGCACTGCGAGCGGTTGTGGCACAAACGTTTGCGGAAAAGGCATTCTGTCAATTGCAGCGGGCCTTGCATGAGCCGGATCACGTCGGAGAGACGGATGTGCGCGGGGCGTTTGGCCAAGCGCACGCCGCCGCCGACGCCTTCGCGTGTGGCCACCATGCCCGCGGCAGCCAGTGTCTGCAGAATGCGGCGCAGGAATGCCAGTGGAATGCGTTCCTGCGCGGCCAGCGCGCGCGCGGAGAGATACTGCCCGTGCACCCGCGCCAGCGCCAGCAGGGCGCGCACCGCATAGTCGCTTTGTTTGGTCACCAGTTTCATTGTTTGCACCGTAAACTGATACTATTATAGTATAAGTTTAGCACAAAGTCAAGCCCCCCTTGGAATTCAGATTGAGCGGTTCGCCAGCGTCTTGCATAGCCGCGTCTGAAGGCGCAGCTACAGAAGCTGTAGCCGCGGCTTTAGCCGTGGCCGCGCCTGAAGGCGCAGCTACAGAAGCTGTAGCCGCGGCTTTAGCCGTGGCCGCGCCTGAAGGCGCGGCTCTGTAAGATGCTGATTAATCGCCGGAGCTGGGTTCGCCGGAGCGTTGACATGCCGTGGCGCTTGTGGTACAATGAAGCGCGCGGCCGTGCCGTGCGCGAGTAGTTTTTACAGGAGGTGTTTCATGCAGGATTATACACTTGTTCCGCTGATCAGCTCTGATGATCTTAAGACCCGCCTGGAAGGCATTGTGGATGAAATCCGCACCACCATGCCGGTGAAAGACTTGGTGGTGATTGCGCTGCTGAAAGGCAGTTTTGTTTTTCTGGCCGATTTGATCCGGCTGTTGTACCGGCATGGGATTGAGATGGAAGTGGAATTCATGACGCTGCGCTCGTATGGCGATTCAGCCGAATCGAGCGGCACCGTTACGGTTAAAACCGACATTGAAACGGATGTGAGCGGGCGGCCGGTGTTGATTGTGGACGATATTCTCGACACGGGCCGCACGCTGAAGAAAGCCAAGGAGCTGATCGCGGCACGCGGGCCGCTGTGTATCAAGCTGTGTGCGTTGCTGGACAAGCCTTCGCGGCGGGTTGAGCCGTTGGAAGCCGATATTGTGGGCTTTAAGATTCCTGATCATTTTGTTGTCGGTTATGGTTTGGACTATGCGCGGCGCCACCGCGAGCTGCCGTTCATCGCGCGCGTGCAGATGGCCAGCTAAGACTTTTGAGCGCGGCACAGGCTAGGGGAAAGGGTCAAGACGTGCGTCCGGAGGGCGCGCGTAAGTTGCAGGGCGCGGGCGATTTGGCTATAATTTCCAGCGTATACTGTAGTGCGCGGCATACGGGCCGCGTCTAGCGTATTGCAGGCGAGTCATGAGCGATGTAGAGATCAGCATAATTGTACCGTTGAAGAACGAAGCGGAGTGCGTGGGTGAGTTGGCGCGTGAAATCACGGAGGTGATGAGCGCCATGCCGCATACGTGGGAGTGCATCTGGGTGAATGATGGGTCCACTGATGGGACGCTGGAAGTGCTGCTGGCGCTGCAGGCGCACGAGCCGCATTTTCGCGTGTTAGATTTGGAGCGCAATTACGGGCAGTCCGGCGCGCTGGTGACGGGGCTGCGGGCGGCACGCGGCGCGATCCTGGCTACGCTTGACGGCGACGGGCAGAACGATCCGCATGACTTTCCGAAGCTGCTGGCGCGCCTGGCGCACGGTGATGTAGACATGGTCAACGGCGTGCGCGTGGCGCGGCGCGATACGTGGGTGCGGCGCATGTCATCACGAATCGCCAACGCGGTGCGCAACTGGTTTTTGCGCGACGGGGTAAGCGACACGGGATGCGCCATTCGGGTGTTTCGCCGGGCCTGTGCGGAACATCTGCCGCTGTTCAAGGGCACGCACCGCTTTCTGCCCGCGCTGGCAGTGATGCGCGGATTTCGCATTACGGAACTGCCGGTCAACCACCGCCCGCGCACGAAAGGCATGACCAAATACGGGGTGGGGAACCGCCTGTGGGTCGGCTTGGCCGATTTGTACGCGGTGTGCTGGATGCGCCGCCGGCTCGTCTATCCTGTGGTTAAAGCCGAATATCCGCCGCCGGGTGCATGAGCGCCGCACCGCGTGATACCGCTGCCAAGGGCGTGTTTTCGTGGCGCAAAGTGCTGGTGCTCGCGCTCGTGTTTGCCGCAGTGATGATCTTCGTGCACGTTGCCCACGTGGCGGAGTATGCCCAGGATGTGCAGCGCATCAAAGCCAGTATTCGCGGCGGCGGCGCGGGAGTGTGGATCGTGTGCATGTTGGCCGGAGCGGCGCTCGTCGCGGCGGGCGTACCGCGGCTGGCGTTATGCGGTGTGGCGGGGTTTCTGTTTGGGTTTGCGCGCGGCCTGGTACTGATGCAGGTGGCAACACTGCTGGCGGCGTATGTCACGTTTTTGCTGGTGCGCTGGACGGGGGCGCATTGGGCGGCGCGGCGGCTTGAGCGCTATCGCATTGCGACACTGGTGTTGCACCGGCACTCGCCGTGGTCAGTATTTTTGGTGCGGCAACTTCCCATTCATGGGGTTGTGCTCAACATTTTGCTGGGAGCGAGCAGCGTGTCGCATGGTGATTTTTTGATCGGTTCTTTTTTTGGGTTTCTGCCCTATGCGGTGATCGCGGCGCTTGTCGGCAGCGGCATGGGCAAAGAATCACCGCTGATTGCGTGGCTGCAGCTGGGCGTGGCGGCGCTAACCGCCGTGGTGGCGGCCGGCTGGATTGTGTCGTTGCGCGTAAAGCTGGCGCGCATGGACGCCGGGCGCGCCGAAGCCACAGACCACACGGCATGAGTGCGCCATCGTACACAGGAAGATTCCTCTGGCTGCTGGCGGGCGTGGCTGTGCTGCGCGTTATATGTGTACTGCTCGTGCCGCTCGAATTGGTGCCGGATGAGTCATACTACTGGGACTGGTCGCGCCGGCTGGACTGGTGTTATTACAGCAAACCGCCGATGATCGCGTGGATCATTGCGGCTTCGACGCGTTTGCTCGGCTCGTATACATGGAGTGTGCGGCTGCCTGCTGCTCTGCTCAATCTTGCCACGCTGGCGGCGTTGTTTGTGCTGGGGAAGCGCATGTATGGCGCGCGCGCGGCATGGCTGGCGGCGCTGGCGTTTCTGGCCGTGCCGGGCACAGTGGCGTCGGCGTTGTTGATGACGATAGATGCGCCGCTGATGTGCTGCTGGGCGCTGGGGTTGTTGTGTGTCTGGCAGGCCGCGCACGCGGAAGGCTGGCGTGCGCTGGCGTGGTGGAGCGCGGCCGGGCTTGTCACTGGGTGCGGCGTGTTGAGCAAACAAATGATGCTGGTCTTTCCTGTGCTCACGCTGCTATATCTTCTGAGCGCCGCGCCGCACCGTGCGGCGTTCCGCGCGCCGGGCGTATATGTGTTTTTTGTGTGTGTGCTGGCGGCGCTTGCGCCGCTCTTGTGGTGGAATGCCCAGCATCAATGGATCACGTTTCAACACACCTCATCTCATTTTCGCAGCGCGCGCCAGTGGTTTAGTTTTATCGTGACATTAGGGCACTTCGTTGGTACGCAGGCGCTGGTCATTTCGCCCGTGTTATGGCTGCTGTGCGTTGTCACCGGCGTGGCCGGCCTGTGGCACTGGCGTGCAGCAGATGAACGCGCGCGTTTCTTGCTGGTCTTTTCCATCGTACCGCTGGCAGTTGTGGCGCTGCTGAGCCTGCGCCAGCGCATTCTGCCCAATTGGCCGGCCATGTTTTATGTTGCGGCAAGCATCTACTGCGGCGCGTGGGCCACAGACACATTTGCGCTAGGGCCAAGGATTGACCGCTGGCGGCGCGCATTTATGCCCGGCATACTGCTTGGTGTGAGCATGGGCGCGGGCGCACTGTTGATCACAAGCGTGATCGGGCTTACCGGTGTTGGCCAAGCGGCGCTCAACAAGCGTCTGACGGGCTGGCGTGCGCTGGCGCGCACGGTTGATGCCACGTATCGTGCCCTGCCCAACGCCACGAACACCTTCATCATGGGCGTACGCGACCGCAGCATCACCAGCGCACTGGCATTCTACCTGCCCGGCCAGCCACGCACGTATGAGTGGACCTATGACATTCTGATCAAATCACAGTACGGCATCTGGCAACGCAATTTCGACAAGCTGGGCTGGGACGCCCTGCTCGTGATGCATGCAGCGGACACGTTTGTACCGCAAACCAATCGTTTTGATGCAATTCAACTGTTGGGGGAACACAACGACGCGCAGGGGCGGCCATTATTTCGTTTGTATCTGGGGCGCACCGTGCGCACATGGCCGGATTTGCACTATCACCTGCCGCCGGAAATCCGCGCGCGCCTTGAGGCGGCCAAGGCTGCGCCGCCGCATTAGCGCGCCAGCCGCCGCTGCAATGCCGCCGCCACACACGCCGGCACCAGCTGTCCGACATCGCCGCCCAGCGCTGCGATCTGCTTGATCATGGACGAGCTGATGCAGGCGCATTCTTCACTGGCCATCAAAAACACCGTCTCAATGCGCGGTTCGAGCTTGCGGTTGGCCAGCGCCATTTGAAATTCATAATCGAAGTCGCTCAGTGCACGCAGCCCGCGCACAATCGTCTGCGCGCCGCGCCGCACCGCCCAGTCCACCAGCAGTTTGTCAAACACTTCCACGCGCACATTGTCAAACGGCGCGCAGACTTCTTCCATCATCGCCAGTCGTTCGCTACTACTAAACAGTGTTTCTTTTGGCGTACTGATCGCTACGCCCACGATGAGCTCATCAAAAATGCGCGTGGCGCGTTCAATCACGTCGATGTGACCGTTCGTTACCGGATCAAACGAGCCCGGGTACACAGCACGATGGACAATATGGAGATGAGCGTTCATGCCAGCCTTGTTGCAATGCTTCTAGTATAACAAGCTGCGCGGCAGAATGCAATGGCGAAGACTGCGCCCACGTTATCAATGTAGTTGTGACAGAAGGGGTAAGAAACTAAAGCATACAAGTAAAAATGAAGCTCCTACAAGTCCCACAAGAAAAAAGCTGTTGATCAATCCACTCGTTTCCGATCCGCCGGGCACCACGGTCTTTTTAATCAGCGCCGGACGCAGGCCAAGACGCGCGGCCGCCAGCGCCGCGGCACAGCCCGCCACGCCCGCACCCGCCACACCACCACATCGTACAGTTGTTCGAACACCTTCATAACGCCTTTTTCACGTGCGTGCCACTGTGCAATGTCATGGGTGTCCCAGCCACGACGACGGGCAGGTGGCGTTGTGCGGCGCGGCCAGCCCGCACGCTTATAGAATGTGGTGTTACGCTAATTTGTATCGGCAGCCCGCGCACCATGAGTGAAAAGCGCAAGGCCTTCCAGCGGCGCGGCAGCCGCGGGTTGATATGCAACACGCCATCATGCATGCGCACACCGCCAAAACCAAGCACCGCCGCCATCCAAGCCCCGCCGCACGCCGTCCCATGCATACCATAGCGCGTGTCTTTTCTGCCCGTCAGGTCTTCATCAATGTCCATGCCGGCGCTGATGATGAAATTCTTGTAGGCCTCGTCCAGCTCGCCAAGATCAGCGCACATAAGAGCATGCATGCCAAAACTCATCGATGAAAAATTCATCGTACGGGGATAGTAGAAGGCATGATTGGCGCGCACGACGTCGTCGCTAAAATGCGGCCGGTACAGCACCATGGCCATCTCCACATCCGGCTGGTGAATCGCCTGATACGGCCGCACGGGCGCAAACCATTCTTTGCGGTCGCGCCGCCGCGCAAAAAAGTCGTCTGAAATATCTTCTAGTTGATAGAATCCATCGTATTGCTCAAACAGCTTTGTTTTCTCATCGTACAAAAACGCTATCTTATCCGCTACGTTGCGCCACTGTAGGCATTCTTCAGCACGACACTTGAGGCGCGCGGCGAGGCGCGCAAACCGCGCGGGTTGAACGCTCTGCATGCGCTCTGCCCATGCTGCCGCGGCACGTAGCGTCTGTTGCGCGAGATAATTGGTGTAGAAATTGTCCGTGCTCGTGCAATGGCCTTCATCAGGGCCGGCACAATCGTGATAATGATAGTGTTGATCGCGTTCATCATACACGGCACGCGCCGCGTAAAAGCGCGCACTTTCGATCAACAATTCAACGCCATACTGCCACATAAACTCCTCATCACCAGTTACTTCCGTATATTGCAGCATGGCATGGGCAACATCGGCGTTGATATGAATGTTGGAGTGGGTAAAGTGCCACCAGCGCCCGAGACATTCTTCGCCGTACGGCCCAGCCTGCCAGGCGAGCTTGGCGCCCGGGAACCCCAACTGTTTTGCGATCGCGCGCCCATGTTGCAACCCAAGATACCGCCAATGCAAGCAGTTGCGCGCCCAGTCCGGCATGGTATACGTGTAGAATGGCACGATATACGTGTCAGTATCGTAAAAGGTATTGCCCTGGTAATATTCGCCGGTAAGCAGCTTGACAGGAACTCCCAACGTATCAGTATGGCGCGGCGCGGCAGCAATCAAATGAAACAGGCAGAATCTGAGATAGCGCTGGGCGCGATCATCACCCGCAATCTGCACGTCTATGCGCCGCCACATCTCGCGCCAGAAGCCGCGTTGCGATGAATACGCGTTGTCAAACGACTGTTTACAAGCCTGCTTTTCCATATCACTAATCGGCACATATGCATGATTGCGCCTGTCTTCACTACTTGTAGCGAACATACTTTTTTCTACCACAAGAGAGGTCATCGCACTCAGGCGCGTACAGTAGTGCTCTTCAACTTGTGCGGCGCCGCACACAGCCGCAGCGGGGCGGAGTGGCACCCGGCGTGTTTCAGAATACACGCGCTGCCACACGCCCATGCTGACGTCTATGCGCCGCGCACGCGTGACAGCATCAAGGCGGCACAGACCCGCGCGGGGCACGCGGGTGTCCGTCACATCATACTGGTGATCTCCTACAACATTTGAGGTTACTGTTCCGTCTATGCCGGAAACAAGCCGCACCGTGCTAGTGTAGTTGAGCGGTGTGATACGATAGCGCAGACAGGCGTAATGCAGATGCGACATGTCGCAGAAACGCTCTTGTTCAACGCGGGTGCGACGGCCTGTGGCATCGGTATGGACAAAACAGTAGGTATACACGCCCGTGCGCACATCAAGCGTTTGGCGAAACTGCGAAATCCGGCCGCGCTGCAGGCATAGTTCGTTTTCTCCCACATACACACGCAGATGCAGGGGGCTGGGCAGGTTGGCGACAGCGGGTGTGGGGCCACCCTGATCAAAGTAGTCTTCGTCCAAATAGTAGCGTTTCTCTTTCGAGGGTGGCAGAAGCATAAAGGTATTGCAGAGATCATACACGCCGTTAATGATGGTGGTAGGATGGATTTCACTGCGGTCTTCGAGCATGATGCCATTCAATGCCCAGTAGCCGTTGCTGATGGTGAAAATCGAATTGTGCGCAGCACGCGCTGCGGGCGTGCAATCTGTTTTTGTAATTTTCCAAGTTGACATAGGTTTTAGTGTGGCAGTGCCAGCATCAGGTGGTTATCCAAGACAAGTTCAGGCAGCCCGCCGTGCAGGACGCGCGAGGCCTTTTCGTAATTCTGACGTGTGGTATCATGATTTGGCAGGGCGATGGAAATGCCGAAGCCGGCGGCGCGTGCCGCAATGATGCCCGGCTCGGTATCTTCTATCGCCATGCAGAGGCGATAGCAATCGACCGGAATGGACATTTGATACATGGCGAGGCTGTACAAGTCACGGTGCGGTTTGAGCCGTGCTTCCCATGCATCGCTTGCGGTGACAAAGCCATCAAACACCGTGCGGTAGTCGCTCACCTGTGCACGCAGCTGTTCGCGCGGCCCGGGTGGCAGCGGCCAGCCTGCCATCTCTTCGCTCACCACCCGCATGACTTCCTTCATTGAGACGTGCGCTTCATAAGCAATCGAGGCCGTGACCAGGGCGAGCTTGGCGGGCCGCTGGTGGAAGCGGCGCGCAAGGTGCGCCAGTACGTCTGCATCGCGGGCGCGCGGCGCGGCGTCGCGCGGATGCGCGGCACGCAAGACCGGCGCCAGCGCCCGCGCGGCCGCCTCGTCCAGCCAGCCTTTTATGAGGCACACGAAGACGCCATACCCTGGCATGGGAGCGATCAGGTGTTGTGCTGCGCCCAGCAGCTCGCGCGCCAAGTGCTCGCCGCCGCCCAGCTCTATTTGCTGCAACACGTCGTGATAGCGGTGATAGTATACATCCAGCGCGGCGGCCACTTCCGCCCCGGCGTGCGGCGGCTGTACGCAGGCGGCATGGCGAGCGCAGAGGCGCGCGATCAGCGCGGCGCGTTCATGGGGCGCCGGCGGCGCGGCCTGTGCTGCGCGCAGCTCGTCGTCTTCTAAAACGGCGGCTGCTCCGCACGCCGCCATGTTGCGTTGTACTTCGGCCAAACGCTGCCGGTCGCGCATCATGATCAGTGTCCAAAGCCAGGCTTCCATCACGCTGGCGCGAAATGCTGCCGGGTCAATCGCGTCGCGATAGCGCTGCAGCAAAAACTCGGTGTGGCGGAAGTTACTGTTGCCGATGACAAACGGAATATCGCGGAGAGCGTCAAGCCCGGGCCACGCGGCGCGATCCATGCGGCCGGTGATGCGGCGCACCATGAACTCCAAGGCATGCAGCGCCAGCGGCTCGGTAGTGGTGGACGTGCCGTCCATGTCAACAGCAAACGCGTGCAGCTCCGGCGCGGGCAGCGGGGCGTGCGGCGCAAGCAGATACAGCTCGCGCGCGGCGGGCACCAGCCCCAGATTGCGCACGGCGGCCACTTCAGTGCTGCCCATCTCCGCGGCTAGTTCGACTAAACGTTCCGCCGCGGCCTGCGGCGTCAAATATTCCACCAGACGTTCCATCACTTATTTCCGGTCGTAGATTTTACCGGGCATCACGCGCACCAGCCCTTTGAGTTCCAGCATCAGCATGGCGGTGGTCACTTTGTCAATGCTGATGTCGGTGCGCTGCGCCAGGTCATCAAGGGTTAATGGTTCCAACAAAGCTTCAAACAACTGCAATTCGATACCTTCAAGCACCGGGGCGGGCG
>Ga0129299_1002238_pt1 | contig 12856 bp, 13 predicted proteins | sample ConPoolayeCmetaG_FD_94477 | JGI IMG/M metagenome (GOLD analysis project Ga0129299, IMG submission 94477) | Hot spring microbial mat communities from California, USA to study Microbial Dark Matter (Phase II) - Cone Pool mat layer C metaG ... | reverse complement strand
TGCGTTTTTCTCCTTTGCTTCCTTCTCGGCCAAGCCCGTTTGCGCTCTTTCCTGGCTGTGAAGTGAGCGCCTGTTTTTCAAGGTCAATTTGGCTTTGAAGCGCTTCTAACTGCGCTTTCCCGGGATGCCTTCTGCGTGCGCCTTCGAGTACTTTTTCCGCTTGGCTTAGCTCCCCGGAGGCCAAAAGCGCCTTTATCTGAAGGGGAATAATCAACAGTTCTTGAGCTTGAGACAGTCCTTTTGTAGCGGCCAAAGAGGCGGTGAGCTTTTTAGCCTCAGCTATCTGCTCTTTATCCAGCGTCCGGTCGGCATTCAGCAGAAGGGCTTCCACAAGCGCGGCCTTAAGTTCAATGCTTTCCGGGTTTAGCGCCAGTGCGGCGCGCGCGGCACGGACGGCGCTTGAGCGCTTGCCGGCTTCCATGCTTAAACTTAAGAGTGCAGCACGCGCCGGAAAAAAGGAGGGATTTTTTGCCAGCGCAGCGTTAAAGGCTTGTGAAGCTTTAATGTTGTTACCAAAAGCGCGCTCAATTTGCCCGATAAGGAGGTAAAACTCCTCTATAGGAACAAGCGAGATTCTATTAAACCAAAGCGCATCTTGAAGAGCGGTTAAAGCCATGCTTTTCTGATTCAGGGCCAGGTGGCTTAGCGCTACAAAGAAATAAATATCACAGTTGCTTCCGCGAAGGCGCAAAGCAGCTTTAAAGGAATCTAAAGCTGCTTGATGCCTGCCTTTAAGCTGATGGCCCACCCCTTCCAAAAGATAAATCTTTTCAGGAGAGGCGGGGCGCTTGGCAGTTAGTTTTATCTTTTCCAGCTCTTTTAAGGCGCCATCCGCTTCATCCTCTTTAAGAAGCTTTAGAACCTGCCCCAAATAGGCCGGGAAATAAGATTCAGGAAATTTTTGCACATAAGGCCAAAGCTCAGGGGTTTTGATGGGCGCTGAATCAGGAGCTTGCGCCTGACCGTGGACTAAAAGAGGGACCTGGCAAAAAAGTGCTGCAAGCAAGGCCCCACACACAGCAAGCAGCCGATAGGAAATCTTCATAGCCTTCTTATAGCTAATTGAGTCAATTAGTTAGCCAATATGGCAAGACGTTGTTCACTTTTGTTCCAAAGCGGGTCGATTTTGTACACGTTTGCATCATAACTGATAGCGTTTTGAACGGCCACTTGTTCCGTTCGGTTCAACCCACCGTTTTAAGCACCGGCAACTGTCACAGGGAATCAAAATGCCTGACTTCCAGGAAGACAAAAAACGCGTTCTCGTCGTCGATGACGAGCCCAGCGTGCGTGATTCCTTAAAGCTTCTTTTAAAGAGCAATTTTGAAGTCAGTACGGCCCAAGACGGAGTAAAAGCCCTGGAAGCGGTTGATGAATTCCATCCTGATCTAATACTCCTCGACATCTTGATGCCTGAAATGGATGGGATGGAAACCTTAAAGGCTTTGCGGGAAAAAGGCTCCAATGTACCGGTCATTATGCTTACCGCCCTAAGCACAGTGCGCACAGCGGTGCAGGCCATGAAATGGGGAGCGGCGGATTATCTAAATAAACCTTTTGATGTTGAAGAGCTCACCGGCCGTATTGTGCAAACACTGGATCAAGCCTCGCGCCGAGCAGGCGATGTGCTGTGTGGCTCAGCAAAACCCACCGTTATGCCGCCGGCCGATTTTGGGCCGATGGTGGGGAAGTCACCCTTGATGCTTGAAATTTTTCAAAAGGTCGAGCAGATTGCCACTCATGATGCCACCGTTCTGATCACCGGCGAATCAGGCACCGGTAAGGAACTGATTGCCAAACAGATTCACGAGCGCAGCCGCCGGAAATCCGGCCCCTTTATCGCCATAAACTGCGCCGCCATCCCCGAAACCTTAATAGAATCCGAACTGTTCGGCCATGAAAAAGGAGCCTTCACCCATGCTTTCGAGAGACGGATCGGCCATTTTGAATTGGCCGACGGCGGAACGCTTTTTCTAGACGAAATCGGAGAGCTCAGCCTTCCGGTGCAGGTGAAGATGCTTCGCTTTTTGCAGGAGCATGAATTTTACCGTGTCGGCCGTTCCAAGCCTATCCGCGTAGATGTGCGCGTCATGACTGCCACCAACAAGAATCTAGACCAACTGATTAAGGCCAATAAATTCAGGCAGGATCTCTTTTATCGCGTAAATGTCATTAATTTGTACGTGCCGCCGCTGCGTGATCGTTTTGAGGACATTCCCCATTTGGTGGAGTATTTTATCGCCAAGCTGGCGCCGCAATACGGCGAGCGAAAGCTATGCTTTTCCGAGGACGCCATGCACGCCTTGGTGGAATACAGTTGGCCGGGAAACGTGCGGGAGCTTGAAAACGTGGTGGAAAGCCTAATGGCTCTTTCGCCGAGCGACAATGTGACTTTGGAAGACTTGCCGCGCAAAGTGCGCTGTCACGAAGGTAGCTCGTCTCTTAAGATGGGAAATGTCGAAGAGGGGCTGAATTTCGAAGAAGCCGAGCGGGCCTTCGAAACAGAAATAATCGTTAAGGCCCTAAAAAAAACCAACTATGTGCAAACACGGGCCGCCGAAATCTTAGGCATAAGCCGCCGTATTTTAAAATACAAAATGGACAAGCTTGGCATCCTCGATCACCCAAGTGAGCAGCCGATAAAGCCTGTTCCGCCGGACGAAACTAAGGGTCTTAGCGAATAATGCTGCTTGGCTGGGGGATTTTCCGCCCAGAGAGGTATGTCGCAGCCTTCTCTGAGAAGCAAACTCTCTTGAAGATTGTACCCACTTGAGGCTACAATGAAGAAATGAAAAAGATAAAATCAATTGGGATTAGAAGTCTTAAAGATCGTTTAAGCTCGGTGATTCGCGAAGCCGGTAGCGGCACCACCTATCTGATCACAGATCGTGACGAAGTCGTTGCGCAACTTAGTCAACCGGCGCTCTTAAGCTTGGAAGGAACCAAGGGTGCCTTGCTGGGAGAGTTGGTGCGCTCGGGGGTGATTAAGCTGCCCGAGCAAGCCCCTCGCTACCAAAAGTCCGGCGTGCGGCTGCGCGCAACAACATCGAGGGCATTGCTTAAAGAGCTGCGGGATGAAGCGTAATAGTATCTATCTTGAGACCTCCGCTCTCTTGCGATGGCTTTTCCAGGAGCCTGGCTATGAGAAGATAGGAGCAATTCTTCGCTCGGCTGGATTGGTGTGTACTTCAGTCTTGACCATCATGGAAACCAGGCGCTCGATTCAACGGGCCTTATCTAAAAAAGCACTAGACCAAGCCGAGGCCTCGCAGTTATTAAGGCATGTGGAACAACTGATTCCGGGATGGGCTACCATGGAGATCTCCATGCAGATCCAAAATAATATGGCGCGAAGTTTCGCGCATGAGCCGGTGCGTACTCTTGATGCAATTCATCTCTTATCCGCACAGCTGTTCAGCCAGGTTATTCCAGGCCTGAAAGTTTTGAGCATGGACGAAAAGGTCCGGCGGAATCTTAGGGGGCTTGGACTGAAGGCGGTGGAATGAGAACCACCTTCCAGGCAAAAGATGGGCACCTTGTAGCGCGGGCGCCTCAACAGTCAGAAAAAGCCAATAGAACGAATTAGAAGCTGACAGTTTATTGATGAGATATTCAGCTTTTCCAATTTTTCTAAACTTAAGGAGGATATGAAAGCCGTCTTCAATGAGGGTAGGGTTTCGCCGGAAGAAACCAAAAGACATCAGCCAATCTTGAATTTTCCTGCCATTTGGCAAAATACTTGAGCATGGCTCTTGAACTTAGCGCTGAGACGCGCCTGCTGCAAAAGATTTTAAGGCCTGAGCCGGGATTTAATCCAGCTATTGTGGTTCCCAATGGCGACGATGCGGCGGTGTTTAGAATCGGCGACGAGCTTATCGCCGTAACCACCGACGGCATGGTTGAAGGACGGCACTTTAGCTTTAATTACTATTCGCCGAAGCAGGTCGGCTCCAAGGCCATCGAGAGCTCTGTATCCGATATAGTGGCCATGGGAGGGCGGCCGCAGTATGTATTCATTTCAATCTCCCTCCCGTCGGCCGCAAGCGACTCTTTAGTGCTGGGGATTTATCAGGGTGTATATCAGGCCGCCGCGCGGGTGGACTGTAGCCTACTTGGCGGCGATATTACTACCGGCACAAGCGAGCTTGTGATAACAGTCTCGGCTATGGGGCGCATTTCCTCCCCAAGGCATCTTTGCACCCGCTCGGCCGCTCGGCCCGGCGACTTGGTGTTTGTCACCGGGCAGCTGGGCGGTTCGGCCGCCGGGTTGGATATGATTCAAAAGGGGATTCCAGGTTTTGAAGATCTGAAAAGAAAACACCTGGAAGCGCGCTGCCGCGTGGATGTAATTGAACAAATTGCGCCTCATGCCAACGCCATGATTGATGTAAGCGACGGCCTCTCAAGCGAGATTCATCACATTTGCCGTATGAGCAAGTGCGGCGCTGTCTTGGATGAAGAGCGGATCCCCATCTCAGAAAGTGTTAAACTGGCCGCTAAGGCGGCCGGCACTAATGCGCTCAAATACGCTTACGGCGGGGGTGAAGACTATGAGCTGCTTTACACTATCCCGGCTGAGGATAGGAAACAGGCTGTGGGCTATGAAATTGGGGTGATAGTAGAAGAGCAAAAGATTATGCGCTGGCGCGACCAAGAACTCAGCGCCCTTCAGTTAGACGGCTGGGATCAGCTTGCCTCTTAGCTGCTGGAATCGGTCTAGAAGCGGCCTCATAAATACTTTTATGAGACCGCTTCTAAGGCGGCCATGCGGCCGTACGACTGGAATTACGGGATTTGCGTCTACGAATTTCGTTGGACCTTGGGCGGGTTTTTCGCCGCGCGCAGCAAATGAATACCGCAGAAAGAACCTAAGCGGGGCCTTAAATGCCCAGGGTGTGCACGCTCAATGGAAAATAATAGAGGGCACGAGCCAATCTTGCTGTTTCCCCTCATTTAGCAAAATAGTTGAGCATGGCTGTTCCACTCAGCGCACTTCAGTTGGAAGGCTGGGTTGAGCTTACTTCTTGAAAAGCGCCTCCAACTTGGCTTTGACCTGCTGCTTGTCGCCGCCCGCTTTCAAAACTCCCCGTCCTTGGCGATACACAAAGTAATCACAGAAATTAGCGTTTTCCTTGTCTAAAACGCGTTCAGCTTGCACCTCGCGGCACTCGTTATAAGCCGCCGGGTCGTAATGCCGGCAGTTCTTACAGACATGCAGGTCAACGCGGCAGGCCGGGCACTGCTCCCGGCGGCCAACCTGAGTGGCGCTTGATATCTGAACCTCATTTTGACATTTAAAGCAGTAGTATGGCATGGCCGTAAATATAGTTATATAACATGTCATCAGCCGCTGTTAAGAGTCATGTCGCTTCGCCGGCGGCGGGAAGTCAAATACGATAAGAAACGGAATGAAAAGCGAAAACAACGACAACGCGCCGGCCGAGGCCGATGAAAGGGGCAAGAAGCCGCCTGCTCCCATAGAGTGGTTGGTAAGCGAAATACGCTGGCTCGTAAGGGTGTTTATTTCTTCAGGCGACAGGTTTTACTGGGATAACGGCTTCAGCAAGGCCGCCTCGTTGGCTTATACGTCGCTTGCTTCTTTGGTGCCGGTAATCGCTCTGGCCTTCGGCATCCTGGCTTCTTTCGCCGTGTCCGGGAAATATGTGCCTGAAGTGCGAGCCTTTCTTCTTAAACAGTTTGTGCCCAACAATGAGGTGGTTGACAAGGTGCTGAGCTATCTGGCCGATTTCAGCAGCGCCATCTCTTCGCTTAATGTATTCATGATTGCTTTTTTGGTGATCACCTCGCTCCTTTTGATAAACTCGATTGAAAATGTCTTAAATGAGACCTGGCAGGTGTTTCAACCGCGAAGCATCGCGCACCGGATTGGAATTTTCAGCGCCATTGTGCTCTTAGCGCCTGTGCTCCTGGCTTCGGCTTATTACTTTGTGACTTTCCGCCTTGAGCCTTTTCTGCTCAATATCGGCATCCACCGTTATATCAACTCAGCCTACCAGACGCTGCTGCCGTTTTTCTTTGATTTTGCTGCCTTTGCCTGCCTGTACTATATGGTGCCCAAGGCCCCTGTACGGCTGCCTTCGGCCGTCTTCGGCGCTTTTGTAGCGGCTTTGCTTTTTGCCTTCGCCAAGGCTGGTTTTGCCATTTATCTGCAAAAATATGCTTCCTACGACAAGATCTATAATACAGTTGCCGCCATTCCTATCGGACTGTTCTGGCTGTATTTGGCCTGGGTCATAGTGCTCTTCGGCGCCGAGGCTTCCTATCAGGCTCAGCATTTGCCGCGTAGCGGCAAAGTCTGGAAGCGCTCGGTGCTCAGCCTGGGCGATGGGCGCTTGGTATTGGCTGTTCAGTCGCTGGCCATGATCTACCGCTCTTTTGCCGCCGGTAGCAAGCCGGCTAATGAACTTGAATTGGCTGAGTACTTGGGATGTAGTTCGGTGGTTTTAAAGCCGACCTTGGACGCCATGGAACGGGCGGCTATCATAACACGAGGAGAATCACGCGATATGCCGCTGACACTGCTTCGCAGCCCGGATAAGATCAAGATTTCTGAAATCCGGGAAGCTCTTTTCGGCGGACACAAGGCCATACATTTTACCAAAGAATTGGAGCGCCTCTTCGCCGGACTTAACCAAAACGGCGATTGGAACAAAATTACCCTGGCCGATATTGTGGCCGGCGATTAAAACTTAAGCTATGCCTGACTCACAAAACATTACTATTGAAACTCTGTCGAACGGCATGACCGTCATTGTGGAAGAAATCAACGATATTGAGTCGGTAGCCTACCACCTTCTCATTCCGGGCGGCATTATCAACGACGACCCGGCCTTTATCGGCAGCAGCCTTATTATTCCTGAGCTGACCTCGCGTGGCGCCGGGGAGCTCAGTGCAAAATCGTTGTCGGAAGCGTTTGACGCCTGCGGCATCCGCCATTCCGAATCGGGCGGACATGATCGTTTCACCTATCGCGGCTCCCTATTAAGCAGCTATCTGGATGAGGCCTTGAGGCTTACCGCCTTAATGGTGCTTAAGCCCAGGCTTCCGGCCGAAGAGATAGCTCCCATTCAAAGTCTTCTCTTACAAGATATAGCCGCCATGATGGATAGCCCGGCGCGTCGCGTGCTGGTGGAAATGGGGCTTCGTTATTATCCAGAACCGTACAACCGCTCCGGTTACGGAACAGAGCCGGGCATAAAGGCCTGTAATGGGCGCCAACAGCGCTTGGATTGGGAGCGCCGCTACGGCGCCAAAGGTGCCGTTCTTTCAATCGCTGGGCGTTGCCAGACCAAGGAAGTGCTGAAAATCGTCGGCCGCCATTTTAAAGAGTGGGGCGGCGAAGCCGAAAGCCGGCCGCCTTTCGGCCCTTTGCCGCCTCATGCGCGGCATCATATCCCTTTTGAGTCGGCCCAGTTGCAGATTTGTCTGGCCTGTCCTTCGGCGCCCTACGGTCACCCGGAGTACTATGCCGCTAAGGTGGCGGCCGGCATTTTGTCAGGCGGCATGTGCGGGCGCTTGTTTATTGAAGTGCGGGAAAAACGCGGGCTATGCTACAGTGTTTATGCCCGCCACAGTGCCACAAAAGATTATGGCGCGCTCATGGTGTATGCCGGTACTACTCCGGAACGGGCCGCTGACACATGTGACGTGTTGCTTGAAGCGCTCCGCTCCTTGGGGGGAACAATCAAGGCCGACGAGTTATCTAGAGCCAAGGCCAACTTAAAGGCAGCTTTGGTGATTGGCGAAGAATCGTCATCAGCAAGAGCAGCTTCCAATGCTGAAGATTGGTGGCTGGACCGCCGGGTGCGCTCGTTAGCGGAGATTATAAGTGAGATAGAGGCGGTCGACTGCCGGAAAGTTGATGAGCATTTAGGGGCTTATCCACTTAATTCCTTTATGTCAGTGACCCTGGGGCCGAAGGAGATTGGCGCGTGACTGCGGAAATAAAACTTGCCAAGCTTTCAAACGGGCTCGAACTTATCGGCGAGCACAATCCTAATCGTCAAAGCGCGGCGCTTGGGTTTTTTGTAAAAACGGGCGCCCGAGATGAAACCGCCAAGGAATCCGGAGTGTCCCATTTTCTGGAACACATGATGTTTAAAGGCAGCGCCCGACGCTCGGCGTTGGAGATTGCTTATGAGCTCGGCAATCTCGGCGCGCAAGCCAATGCCTGTACCAATGAAGAAAACACCGTTTTTTACGCCGCCGTTCTTCCGGAACATTTCCCGCGGATGCAGGAACTATTGAGCGATATGCTGCGCCCGGCACTGGAGGAAAAAGAATTTGAAACTGAGAAAAAAGTCATTCTGGAGGAAATCGCGCTGTATCAAGACCGGCCGCAGTTTTACTTGTTTGAACGGGCGCTCAAAGACTACTTTGCCGACCATCCGGCCGGAAACTCGGTGCTGGGCTCGAATGAGTCGATTAGTGCGCTGCAGTCAAGCGAAATGCGGGCCTATTTTGAGAGGCGCTATTCGGCCGCTAACATGACTTTGGCGGCAAGCGGCGTTTTCTCATGGGAGCGCTTTGTGAAAGATGCCGAGAGTCAATGCGGGCATTGGCCGTCAGGCACCGCACAGCGCGTGCTTAGCCCGTACCCAGCCCGTCTGACTTACCGTGAGTTTAGAAAGAAAAACATTTTGCAGACTCACGTAGTGTTCGTTAGCGAAGGCGCCGCTGCTCAAGATGAAGAGCGCTATGCGCTGGCGCTTTTGGCTTTAATAATCGGTGATTCAACCGGCTCAAGGTTTTATTGGGAACTTGTGGATAAGGGCCTGGTGGAAAGCGCCGGTTGCGACAACGATGAACGCGACGGCCTGGGCGTTTTCATGGCCTATGCCAGCTTAGAGCCGCAAAATGTTGAGCAAGTAGCCGGGGTCATGCAACGCATCTTGAAGGAGCCAGGGAGTTTTTCAGACGCCGAGCTGGAACGCGCCAAGACAAAATTGGTAGCAAAGATTGTATTAAACGGTGAACTGCCTCTGGGACGTTTAATGTCGCTTGGCACGGAATGGACTTACCGCCGTAGAGCAGAGCCTTTGGCGCAGGTGATTGAAAGGATACGAAGTGTTTCGCGGGTCGAGGTCTTGAAAGCGCTGGAGCGCTTTAGTCTAAATACATGGTCGCAGTACCGTCTTATTCCCGAATAGGCAGTCATGAGCCGAAGAGCATGTATCTTGTGCTTGGTGCTGTTTTGCGTCATCGGTGGGGCCGAAATCAACGCCTCTGAAGAGAGCCGCTTCATCCGGGTGCGCCGCGACAATCTTGGGAACCCCGTAGCCCTAGAGAGTTCAATAGTGCGTTATGAGCCGGCCGATACAACAGTGGAGCGCTTCACGGTGGACCTAATCTCGGCGGTGCACATTGGCGAAGAAAGTTATTATCGGGCCTTGAACGAAGAATTTAAGTCCTATGATGCGGTTTTATATGAACTGATTGCGCCCAAGAACGCCGAGGAGCGAGAGGGCGGCACGGCGAATCCAATCTCCGCCGTTCAGGTGGCGATGAAAAATTTACTGGGGCTTTACTTTCAGCTGGAAGCCGTAGATTACCAAGCGTCCAACTTTGTGCATGCTGATATGTCGCCTGAGGAGGTATGGAACAGCATGCGCCGGCGGGAAGAAAGTTTTCTTAGGCTTTTTATGCGAGTCCTGATATTCAGTCATCTTAAACAAAACCTTTCGCCGGGCCGTCCGCCTGACTTGGCAAATTTGGCCGGCCTTGTTTTAGGTGCTTCACGCGCCTTGGCGCTTAAGCGCCTGATAGCTGAGGAATTCGCCGATATGGAATTGATGGTCGAGATGATTGATGGTCCGGAGGGCTCAACCCTTGTAAGCGAACGTAACAAGGTAGCGCTTAGAGTTTTACGCCAGGAGTTAAAACGAGGTCGCAGGCGCTTGGCCGTTTTCTACGGCGGCGCCCATATGCCGGACATGGAGAGACGCTTAAAAGAAGGCTTCGGTTTGCAGGCCGCGGCCGTGCGCTGGCTTACGGCATGGGATTTAAGAAGCGCACCGGCTTTAAGGCGTTAAATCACTCCTCTTTGTCCAGGTTTACATCGGGGGTGGGTTGGGGAGTAGGTGATTCTTCTCCGCACTCAAGGGTTATCTCCCCGTCGTCGCTCTCGACTTGAAGGGCGCTTAATTCCCCAGCCTGGTAGGAGATTGTGCCGGCAGCTTGAATGGTTTGCGGGGTTTGATCTTTTGTAAACCTAAGGGAACCCGCGGCTTCCGTGTTTTGCTCCCCACTTAGCTTAAGGGCGGCCTGGACGAAGGCTTGGTTTCCTGTCTCTGAATCCTTGCCGGTGAAAGAAAGGCTAAGGGCGTTATTTCCCTCTTTTTTGATTTCCACGCCGCTAGCTTCATAAACAGTCAGAGCATCGTCTGCGCTTAAAGCCAACGCGCAATCAAGCTTCGCGGCAACACTTGACTCAAACACCGCTCCGTTTAAGACCGTGGAAAAATTATGATTGGGATGGACTACGGTCGCTATGACGGTGTAATTAAAAGGGGGAATCGCTATATCAGCGCCGATATCGACGCCCACCGGCCCAGGCAACTCTTTGGAGCGAATCTGGGTGCTAAACAGCTTACGGTTAATATAAAACTCAAAGCGTATAGGATAATCGGCAAACTCGCCGTCCGGCACATAAGCATCGGCCATGATTTTCACATGCTTGGGCTCCATAACGTGCCGGATACCGACGCTAAGCACCGGGTTACGGTGTTTGGCATCCACATAGCCGCTTACACCTTCGGTTGTATTGACCACATCCTCAGCCAGAACCACATTCGTTGAGAGAAAAAAAGCGCCCAAAAGCCAAAACGCCAAGCTCTTCATGTTGTTAACACCCCCTTTTTAGACCGCTCACCCCAGCTGTTTAAGTCCAAATATTCTTTATACTTGGATGAGTTTGCCTTAAAAAGGAGCTTCAGGGAAGTGAAAAGCGGTCAGAGAACTCGCTGACCGTGATTTAAATCGTGATCAGTGCCTTCAATAACCGATGGACAAACAATGTCTTGGTGCCGACTCAAGAAATCGAGTTTTCTTTCAGGCCCTCAAGGAATATGAGAAACATAGCTCCTTTTCTAAAACGGAGATTTAAGGCACGATACCTAAAAGTTATCTCGTAAACGCCATCCAAAGCTTAAGTTGGAGTTCGGTGCCTTTATGGAAGCTATAAGCCGGCAAGGTGGGAGGGTACTGGTTTTTTTTGCCGCTTTTTTCCTTGCATCTTGTGCCTTGGCGAAAAAGGAGGAAACAGGGCCCCCGCTTGGCACGATTATCGAGCACCCGCTGAGTCCTGAGGAAACAAACGCCTTGCTTAAGGAAGTCGGGGAAAACTGGCTTTATGGGGAGGGGGTGGGTGATACCGCTCTCACAGCGGGAACGGTGGCCCTGTTTCCGCCTTATGCGTTTTGGGTGGTTAGTAACGCTCTTTTGGCCCTCAGCGGCTATGAAACGGTAAATTTTGCAGAGTTTCTCCCTGAAAACAAGGCTCAGTCTTGGAGAGAGACTTATGCTAGTATAGCGTCCGGACCGGGGCGTTTTGCCGCTGCGCTGGCGGGGAAAGAGTATCGCAGCCCGGAAATCGCCAAAGCCCGCTTAGAAAAGTACCTTGCCCGGGTGCGGGCGAAAAGCAAAGAGCAAAATCAGGCGCCGGCCCGTGAACAAGTAAGCTCTGAGCGGCAAGGAGAGGAATAGTTGTTTTTATGGCACGTATTGGTCTTGTAATTCGCCCCGGAATCGAGCGCGCCAAGCTTTTGGCGGGCGATGTGGTGCGCTGGGCCCGTGAAAACTCGCATCAATGCCTGCTTGAGCACGAGACTGCTTTGGCATTGGGAATAAGTGAGCGCGCTTACTGTCATGAGGACATGGCCGGCCTTTCGGACGTTATTGTGGCTTTAGGCGGGGACGGCACCATCTTAGGCGTGGCGCGTTTTGCCAAGGGGCGTTCACCGGTCTTAGTGGGCGTTAATTTCGGGACCTTAGGATTTTTAGCCGAAATTGCCCCACAGGAGTTATTTGCCACTTTGGAGGAGGTCCTTAGCGGGCATGCCGTGTTAGCCAGCCGCGCAATGCTTCAGGCCCAGGTAATTCGAGGCGGCGGCTCGATTTTTACCTCCCAGGCTCTAAACGAAGTTGCCATCTTAAAAGGGCCGCGCAGCCGCCTTTTAGACATTGATTTCGGTGTAAACGGTGAAGACGTGATGCGTCTTCGGGCTGATGGGTTAATCATCGCCACTCCAACCGGCTCGACGGCTTACTCCCTTTCGGCCGGTGGCTCGATTGTTTACCCCTCCTTGGAAGTGGTTTTAGTGACACCCCTTTGCCCGCATTCGCTTACTATGCGCCCTTTAATTTTTAAGCTGGAGGCTGAACTTGAAGCCTCCATTCCACATTATGAAGGGGAGGTTTATATCAATGTCGACGGCCAAGTGTCGCTTCCGCTGACAGCCGGCGACCGCGTGCGGGTGGTTAGAAGTCAAAATACAGTGCGCTTTGCGCGCTCGCCGCATAAGAGCTATTTTGAGATTCTACGCCGTAAGCTCAACTGGGGGATTGCCAATAAGGGGGAGTAAAACTTTTCTTTAACTAGCTGGAGCGCATGCTGTCAGAGCTGCATATTTCAAACTTTGCCCTGATTGACAAGCAAACCATTTCCTTCGGCCCTGGGCTTAATGTCATAAGCGGCGAAAGCGGAACGGGGAAGTCCTTGCTATTGCAGGCCCTACAGTTCTTACTCGGGGCTAAGCCGAAAGCACAAATTGTCCGCGCCGGAAGAGATGAAGCGCGGGTCGAAGGTTTGTTTGATTTAAGTCAGGCTACGGAGTCA